>Ga0136617_10004431_pt1 | contig 12551 bp, 11 predicted proteins | sample AntDrymUQ3222106_2_FD_129672 | JGI IMG/M metagenome (GOLD analysis project Ga0136617, IMG submission 129672) | Polar desert sand microbial communities from Dry Valleys, Antarctica - metaG UQ322 (21.06) | ecosystem: Environmental > Terrestrial > Soil > Desert | place: Antarctica: Dry Valley...
GCCGGCAACGACATCGTGCAGGACTTCTCGGGGATCAGCAACCTCTACGGCAACGCCGGCGACGACCGGCTCCGGCTCATCGGCGCGGGCCAGCTCAACGGCGGCACCGGGCGCGATCTTCTCCAGGGCGCCGGGACGACCGACAACCTGCGGGGTGGCCCCGACGCCGATCTCCTGGCCGCTTCGTTCGGCAACGACGTCGCCGTGGGTGGCGCAGGCGACGACATCGTCAAGGGCGAGCCCGGCAACGACACGCTCTTCGGCAACCAGGGCGTCGACACGATCGTCGGCGACTCGGGCAACGACCGCATCTACGCCACCACCCGCCGCGACGTCATCGCCCAGGGCGAGGCCGGCGGCGACACGATCGACGCGGGCACGGGCAACGACACGATCTACACGCGCGACGGCGAGGTCGACCGCATCTTCTGCGGCACCGGAACCGATCGGCTCACCGCCGACCAGTACGACGTCATCGTGGATGCGACGACGGCGAACCGGCGCGGCAGCTGCAACGTCGTGAGCCGCTCGTCGGCCCGCGGGGGGTCGATCGAGCGCACGGAGGACGCCGCCGAGTTCTCCTTCGAGGACAGCCGCCCGGCGTAGAATCGCCGGCGATGTCGGTCGCCGCGCCAGAGCCGGTCTCCTCCCACCCCGTCGGGCGCCTGGCGCGCGACCTGCGGTTGGAGCGCGGCTTCGGCCGCCTCCCGCCGGGTCGCCTGTCGTTCTCGCTGCGGCGCACCCATGACTTCGCGCGCAATCCCCTGCCGATGCTGCTGGAGTGTCACCGCGAGTTCGGGCCCGTGTTCTCGCTGCGGATCCTGCACGCGCCGGGGGTCTTCATGCTCGGACCGGCGGCCAACCATTACATGACCGTCTCCCACGCCGACACGTTTCGCTGGCGCGACGGGAGCATGGGCGACCTCATGCCGCTGCTGGGCGACGGCATGCTGACGATCGACGGCGCCTATCACCGCCGTGCCCGCCAAATCATGCTTCCGGCCTTCCACCGCGAGCGCATCGCCGCGGCTCACGGGACGATGGTCGAGGAGACCCTGCGCGCGCTGGAGCACTGGCGCGCCGGCGACGAGGTGGACGTCTACCGCTGGACGCGGGAGCTGGCCCTGCGCATCGCGATGCGCGCGCTCTTCGGCTTCGACCCCGACCGGCGCTCCCACGATGTCGATGCGGCCGGAGAGTTCGAGCGCGCGCTGGGCTACTACGGGCGCGACTACCTGCTCCAGGTTCTGCGCGGCCCGCGGACGCCGTGGGCCCGCATGCAGGAGGCGCGCCGGCGGCTGGATCGCGTGATCTTCGGGGAGATCGCGCGGCGCCGGGCGGCGGGCGAGGAGCGCGAGGACGTGCTCTCGCTGCTCATGGCCGCGCGCGATGACGACGGCTCGCGCTTCACCGACCAGGAGCTGCGCGACCAGGTGATGACCCTGCTGTTCGCGGGCCACGACACGACGACCTCGACGGTGACGTTCCTCTTTTACGAGCTCGCGCGCCATCCGGAGGCGGTCGGAGCGCTGCTCGCCGAGCAGGACGCCGTGCTCGGTGGCCGGCTCCCGACCGCCGCCGACCTCATGGGCGGGCTGCCCGAGCTCGAGATGGCGATGGACGAGACGCTGCGGCTCTACCCCGCCGCGTGGATCGGGCCGCGCCGCGCGATCCGGGACTTCGAGTTCGCCGGGCATCGCGTCGCCGCCGGAGTGCAGGTGCACTACTGCTCGTGGGCCAGCCACCACCTGCCCGACGTCTTCCCCGAGCCCGAGGCCTTCCGGCCCCGGCGCTTCGCCCCCGAGGCCAAGGCGGCGCTGCCCAAGGGCGCCTACGTCCCGTTCGGCGGCGGGTCGCGCACGTGCATCGGGATGCGCTTCGGCCAGCTCGAGATCAAGACGATCGCGACGCTGGTGCTCCAGCGCTTCCGGCCGGAGCTCCAGCCCGGATACCGGATGAGCGTGCGCCAGATGCCGACGCTCTCGCCGCGCGGCGGCCTCCCGGTCACGTTGCACGAGCGAAGCACCGTTCCGCCGGCCGGGGCGCCGGCCCCGCAGGCCATCCTCTAGCGTTCCGGCCCGTGACGCTCCCTCGGCGGCTTGGAGCCGCGCTCATCCTCGCGTGCGTCGCGCTTCCGGCCTGTGGGGGCGGCGACAAGCCGAAGGATTCCGCGGCGGACCCGCGGCGAACGACCGCGGTGGCCCCGGCCAACCGGGACCCGGAGCCGTCCGAGGACGTCAAGGCCGTGATCGACCGCGTGCGCGGCGCGGTCACCGCGGGCTCCTGCGACCCCGTCAAGGGGCTCATGCACTCCTTCTACGGAACGATCTCCGACGCCGCCTGCTCGAGCGTCCTGGCCCAGCTCGGCGGCTTCGAGGATCCTCACGGCAAGGCATTCGGAACGGGCATGGCGATCGACTTCCGGGCGGGGAAAGCGTCCCGGCTCATGGCCCTCGTGCTCGATGCCGACCGCACGTACAAGCTCGACTTCATCGTCGACTCACCGGGCGGCGGCGGTGACGACAAGGCTCCGACGGCGGCGACGGCAAGCGCGGCCGCGGCCGTCGCCGCGCTCCAGAGCGGAGACTGCGACGCCTTCCTGCGCAACGCCGACCGCCGGCTCGGGATCGGCATGGGCAGCGACCAGGAGGTCTGCGCGAGCGTGTCGGACTCACTGCTGCGCCGCGAGCTGGTGCAGGACACCTCGATCCGGCCGCGGCCGCTGGGCGGCACCGGCACCGTCGCCTTCTTCAAGCTGCGCACGGCGCCCGGGCGCTACTACACGCTCGTGGCGCTGGCGCGGCCGGTGGCCGGCGCGACGCGCTGGGGCATCGTGAATGCTCTGAGCGCGTAGCTACCGGCCAAGCCCGAGCCGCGCCTTGAGCGCGAGCACCCGCGCCGCCGCGGCCTTCACCCGGGCGCGGAAGGCGGGGTCGCGCCGGGCGACCGCGTTGAGGCGCTGGGAGACGGGGCGGAAGGACCCGTCGCCGGTGAGCAGCAGCAGGTCGGCCCCGGCGCGCAGGGAGCGCTCGGCGCCCTGCTCGAGCGAGCCCTCGGCCAGCACCGCGGCGGCCTCCATCGAATCCGTGACGATGACGCCGCCGAAGCGCAGCCGGCGGCGCAGCAGTCCCTCGAGGATCACGGGGGACTGCGAGGCGATCCGCCCCGGATCGAGCTGGGGATAGGTCGCGTGGGAGGCCATCACCAGCGGCACCTCCGCGGCGATCGCGGCGCGATAGGGCCGCAGGTCCGCGGCGCCCGTCCGCGTGGTCACCGGCTCGTCGTCAGTGTTCGCGCCGGCGGCGCCCAGGCCCGGGAAGTGCTTGACCGTGGCGCCGACGCCCTGCGAGCGGTGCGCGCGCACGGCGGCGGCGACGCCCGCCGCGACCGCACCGCCGTCGCCCGGGTAGGTGCGGGCCTCCAGCGCGCTGCCGGGTCTTCCCACGTCGGCGACGGGGGCGAGGTTGACGTTGACGCCCAGGGAGTGCAGGTCGCGCGCGGTCGCGCGCGCGGCGGCGCCCGCGGCCTGCGCCGACCCCTGCTCGCGCTGGCTCGTGTCGGGCGCGGCGAAGGAGACGATCTTCACGTCGCCGCCCTCCTGGTCCAGGCACACGATCGCCCGGCCGCCCGCGGCGCGCTGGAGCTGGGCGGTCAGGCCCCGCAGCTGGCCGGGCGACTGCACGTTGCCGCGAAAGAGGATTACTCCGGCCACGCGCCGCTCGCGCAGCGCGCCCAGAACGTAGGGCGGGGCCTCGGTGCCCGCGAAGGCGAGGATGAGCGTCTCTCCGACCTGCTGGGGGAGCGTGAGGCGATCGACCTCGGCACTGCGCGGCGCCGGAACCGGGCGCGCGGGGGTCGACCCCGCTGTGGTGGTGCCCGTCCCGGGAGGCGCTGGGGAGGCACTGGGGACCGAGGGCCCGTCACCGCCCCCGCAGCCGGCGAGGCCGAGGGCGCAGAGGGTGAGCGCGGCGAGCCCCGCGCGGGTCACGTGCTCGCAGCGAGCTCGCGTGCGCGCTGCGCCTGGTGGGCGATGCCCAGGCCCTCAAAGGTCGCGCGCGCGTCCTCGAGCGCTGCCGCGGCGCCCGGATCGCCGGCGGCGTGCAGTGCCCGCCCGATGAGCAGACGGCAGCGCGCGGCGTCCAGCGGCCGGCCGATGGACTCCCACTGCTCGAGCGCCTCGCGCAGGCACTCGAGGCCCTCGGCGCCCTCCGCAGTGGCGCCGTCGGCCTCCAGCGCCGCGGCGCGGCCGATCGGATAGTGCAGGCGCGAGGCGAGCTCCACCGCCTCCTCCGCGGCCTCCCGGGCGGCATCGGCCTTTCCGGCCAGCGCGAGCGTCACGGCGCGCGCCGAGGTGGCCTGCACCGACTGGGCGATGAGCCCGGCGCGCTCGCAGACGTCGAGCGCCTGGGCCAGCGCCGCCACGGCCCCGGTGGTGTCGCCGCGGTCGCGCAGGCAGATTGAGAGCCCGAAGAGCGCCGAGAACGCGACCTCGGACCAGCCGACCTGCTCGGCCAGCTCGTGGGAGCGCCGGAAGAGTCCCTCGGCCGCATCCCAGTCACCCTCGCGCCAGCAGCGCAGCCCACGCAGCGCGTAGGGGAGGCAGAGCTTGCCGACCAGGCCCTCGCGCTCGGAGAGATGGGAGGCGGCATCGCTGGCCCGCTCCACCGCGTCCCAATCGCCCCGGTAGACCGCGAGCTGGGCCAGCGCCGACTGGAGCTCGACCTGCGCCGGGACGTCACCGACCTGCTCGGCCTGCGCCAGGGCTTCGGCATAGGCGGCCTGGGCGCCCTCGTAATCGGCCTCGAAGGCCTCGAGGTGCTGGCCGAGGGCCAGCAGCGCCGGCGCCGTCTCGGTCTCGTCGGAGCCGCGCGCCAGCTCGACGGAGCGCTCGAGGTTCTCGCGCGCCTTCTCGGCGTCACCGATGCGCCCGAAGACCCGGCCGAAGATGCCGTGGGCGCGCGAGGCGGCGCGGGTCTCGCCCAGGCGCTCGGCCAGCCGCAGCGACTTCTCGGCGGCGTAGATCGCGAGCATGTTGTCGCCCGTCTGCATGTAGAGCGAGGCTGCCTCCTCGTAGAGGCGCACGAGCTCGATCTGCGGCGGCCCGTCCTTGAGCAGGTTGATGCCGCGCTGGTGGTGCTCGATCGCGGGCTTGCGCTCCCCCTTGTGCCACAGCCCCGCGCCGATCTTGCGGTGCAGGTCGGCCACCCGCTCCAGATGCTCCTCGCCCCGATGGTGCTCCAGGCACTCCTCCCAGACCTCGATCGCCGCGTCCACGCGCCCCAGGCGCAACGCGACGTCGCCCTGCTTCTCGCCGATCCGTGCGCGGTCGGCGGGGTCGGCGCCGAGGCTGGTCTCGCGCGCGCTGCCGTAATGGGCGAAGGCCTCGCGGTTTGAGTAAAGCGCAGCCGCGGCGTCGCCCGCGGCTTCGAGGAAGCCCAGCGCCTTGGTGTGGATCGCGCTCAGCTCATCCTCGGGGAGCCGTGCCTCCCCGGCCAGGGACGCCGCGCGGCCGTAGTGCTCGGCCAGGAGGGCAACGACCTCGTCGGTGCGATCGCCGGCGCGCCGCTCGAGGAAGCCACCGACCTCGAAGTGCTTGCGGGCGCGGACCGCCTTGGGCAGCATCCCGTAGGCGACGTCCCGGATCAGGACGTGCTTGAAGGCCAGTTCAGGTTCGCCGGCCAGCCGCCGCCCGGCCTCGGGTACGAGGATGTCCTTGGACTGCAGCGCCGCCAGCGCGCCGGGCAGGTTCTGGCCCTCCTCGGCGGCCACGGCGGCGAGCGCGTCCTCCCAGAAGGTGCGGCCGATCACGGCGGCCTGCTGCACGAGCCGGCGCTCGAAGGGCTCGAGCGAGTCCAGGCGGGCGGCGAGCAGCGCCTGGACGGTCTCGGGCAGCCCGGCCGCGTCGCCGGCGCCCTCCTCCACGATCAGGCGCACCATCTCCTCGGCGAAGAGGGGATTGCCGCCGGCGCGGTCGGCCACCGCGCCGACCAGCTCGCGGGCGCGCTCGTCGTCGCCCAGAAGCGCGGTGATGAGCTCACGCGTGTCGCGGGCCGGCAGCGGGTCCAGGAACACCGAGGCGGCGCGGCTGCGCCCGCCGCCCCAGGCGGCGCGGCGGTCCAGCAGCTCATCGCGGGCAAGGCAGACCAGGAGCAGCGGCCCGCGAACCCACTGCGCGAGGAACTCGACGAGGTCGAGCAACCCGTCGTCGGCCCAGTGGATGTCCTCGAACACCAGGACGAGCGGGCCGCGCCCCGCCATCGCCTCGATCGTGGCGCGAACCGCCGAGAAGAACGCGTCGCGCACGCGCTCGGCGTGCTCGAGCTCGCCCGCGGCTTCGTCCGGGGCGGCGCCGATTCCCAGCAGGCGCGAGATCAGCGCGGCACGGCGTTCGGCGGGCTCGCCCGCCTCGTCCTCGTCGCCGGACAGCAGCTCGTGCAGGTGGCCCGACAGCTTGCGCCACGCCACCTCGGCGTCGTCTCCGTCCACGATGGCGCACTCCGCTCGGAGGATCTCGCTCAGGGCCCAGTAGACGACGCTCGAACCGTACGCGACGCAGCGCCCCTCGTGCACGACCGGGGCGGGGTCCTCCGCGGCGATCTGCGTGCGGAACTCGCGCAGGAGGCGCGACTTGCCCACGCCGGCCTGGCCGACCACGGTCACGAGGTGCGGGCGCTGCTCGCGCTGAACGCGCACGTAGGCTGTGCGCAGCTGGGCGATCTCGTCGAGCCGGCCGACCAGCGGCACCTCGGCCCCGGACGGCGTGCGCCGGCGCGGCTGGGCGGCCAGCGCGGTCACTGCCTCCCAGGCGGGAACGGGCTCGGCCTTGCCCTTGAGCTCGAGCGGCCCGATCGAGCGGTACTCGAAGGCCCCGGCCGTCTCGCGGTGGGTGCGCTCGCCGACGGTGACGGTTCCCGGCCGGCCGGCGGCCTGGAGACGCGCGGCGACGTTCACCGTGTCACCGGTGACCGTGTAGGCGTCGCCGACTGCGCCCGCGAGCACCTCCCCGGTGTTCAGCCCGACACGCAACGCGAACGACACGCCGTAGTTCCCCTCGAGCTCGGCGTTGACCTCGGTCATGGCCTCCTGCATGCCCAGGGCGGCCCGGACGGCCCGCTCAGCGTCGTCCTCGTGCGCCACGGGAGCGCCGAACAGCGCCATCACGTTGTCGCCGATGTACTTGTCCACGGCACCCCCGAAGCGCGTCACCTCGTCGCCCAGGCGCTGCAGCGCGCGCTCGACCAGCTGCTTGACCGCCTCGGGGTCCATCCGCTCGGCCACCGAGGTGTAGCCCGACAGATCGGCGAAGAGGACGGTGACCTGCCGGCGCTCCTCGGCCGGAACCGCCGTCGCCGGGGCCCCGGGCTCGCGGGACGGGACGGGCGCGGTGCCCGCTACGGGGTTGCCGCAGGCCAGGCAGAAGCGCGCCGCGGGCGGCAGGGCCTCCCCGCAGGCGCCGCAGCGCAGTTCGAGCGGCCCGCCGCAGCCCATGCAGAACCGCGCCCCCTCGGGGTTCTGCGTCGCACACGTTCCGCACACAAGCCCGCTCATGCGTCCAGCCAGCCTACCGGCGGTTGCCCTGCGTAATACGGGCCCGTACGCTCCGTTGCACAGGGACAGTTCCCTTGAAATCGAGCAGAGGGAGAGCACAGATGGGACTTTTCGACAAGATGAAGGACGCTCAGGCGCAGGCCGCCGAGGCGATGCAGAACGCCGGCGGAGCCGGCGGGGCGGGCGGAATGGCCGCGGGTGGCATCGGCGGGATAAACGCCGAGGCAGCGGCCTACGCCCAGCTCGCGCAGAAGCTTCACGCCGCGGGCGTCGAGGCGCCGGGCGTGGTGCACTCCATCCGCCCCACGGGCAACACCGACCTGGGCGGCGGCCAGGAGACCCAGTTCGACGTCTCGGTCAAGCCTGCCGCCGGCGACCCCTACCAGACGACGATCACGCAGGCGATGCTCCCCGCGCAGCTCGAGGGCATCTCCGAGGGCGCGGCGATCACCGTGAAGTACGACCCCGACAACCCGACCTCCGCGCTGATCTACGGCTGGTAGCCCGCCCCGCGGGAGAGAGGAGCAACTGATATGGGCCTGTTCAAGGGCATGAAGGACCTCAAGGGAGTGAGCGATCACCACGGCGGCATGCCGTCAATCCGCCAGTCGTTCAAGGACATCGGCGCGATGGCCGACGATCGCGGCGAGCGTGAGGTCATCGAGAACGGCGTAGCGACCAAGGCGATCTGCAAGGGCTTTGCCGAGCCGGTCCCCAACGACCGCTTCGCCATGCACATTCCGCTCGAGGTGCATCCGCCCGACGGCGGCGCACCCTATGTCGTGGACTACGTGTTCCCGACGACGCGGATGAAGGCCGCGATCACGGTCGGGATGGAGCTTCCGATCAAGGTGCTGGCCGACGATCCGCAGCGGATCGCCGTGCAGTGGGACGCGCAGCAGGCGTCGATCGCCGCCGCCGGTGGCGACATGGCCGCGGTGACGGCCGGCCTCCAGAACACCTACGGCGGCGCGGCCGATGCGGCCATGCGCGACGCGCAGGCCAAGCAGGCCGCCGACGACCCGGCCGAGCGCCTCAAGAAGCTCGGCCAGATGAAGGACGCCGGGCTCATCACCGACGAGGAGTTCGAGGCCAAGAAGGCCGAGGTCCTCTCGGACCTCTAGGCGCGCTCCGGGCGCCGGCGGCGATCACGCCGCCGGCGCTCCCGACGCGGTTTCTGTTCAGGCCGGCCTGACGGTCAGGCGATGGCGGGCTCCGGGCCGGCCGCCGACGTTGTCGCCGCTTGGTCGCCGGCGTCGAACGGGTTGCGCGCAAACCGCCTGAGCCGCAGGGCGTTCGCGACGACGCTCACGCTCGACAGGGCCATCGCAGCTCCGGCCACGATCGGGTTGAGCAGGCCGACGGCCGCGAGCGGAATTGCCGCGACGTTGTAGCCGAACGCCCACCCGAGGTTCTGCTTGATGATCCGCAGCGTCGCCCGGGAGAGGCGTATGGCGTCGGCCGCGGCGACCAGATCTCCAGAGACCAGGGTCAGGTCCGACGCCTCGATCGCGACGTCGGTACCGGTTCCGATGGCGAGGCCGAGATCGGCCTGGGCGAGGGCCGGGGAGTCGTTGACACCGTCGCCCGCCATGGCCACCACGCGCCCCTCGGTCTGGAGGCGCCGAATCACGCCGGCCTTGTCGGCCGGCATGACCTCGGCGATGACCTCGCCGATGTCGACCTGGGAGGCCACGCTCCTGGCGGTTGCCTCGTTGTCGCCGGTGAGCATGATCGGCCGGAGGCCGAGACTCTTCAGTCGAGCGATGGCTTCGGCCGAGCTCGGCTTGACCGTGTCGGCAACGGCGAGCATCGCGCGGGCCTCTCCGTCCCACCCCGCCATGACCGCGGTCCGGCCGAGCGATTGTGCCTCGGCCAGCGCCCCGGCCAGGACATCGGGGACCGTCATGCCGCGCTCCTCGAGCAGTCGCGGCCGGCCGACGATCACCTCCAGCCCGTCGACCGTGCCCTCGACCCCGAGACCCTCCCGGTTTCGGAAGTGCTCGGGGACGGGCAGCCGGCCGTGCCGCGCCGCGGCGGCGGCGATGGCCTGGGCGATCGGGTGCTCGGAGGACTGCTCGAGCGCGCCGGCCCTGCGCAGCGCGTCGTCGCGATCCACGCCGCCGGCGACCCGTACGTCGAGGAGCGACATCTGCCCGGTCGTGATCGTCCCGGTCTTGTCGAGGACGATGGTGTCGATCCGCCGGGTCGACTCGAGCACCTCGGGCCCCTTGATGAGCAGGCCGAGCTGGGCCCCGCGCCCCGTGCCGACCATGAGCGCCGTCGGAGTTGCGAGCCCCAGCGCGCAGGGGCAGGCGATGATGACGACGGCGACCGCTGCGGCGAACGCAAAGGCCGGGCCCTGGCCGGCGCCCAGCCAGAACCCCAGGGTGGCGACGGCGATGGCGATCACGATGGGAACGAAGACCCCGGAGACGCGGTCGGCCAGGCGCTGGATGGGCGCCTTGCCGGTCTGGGCGGCGGTGACCAGCCGGGCGATCTGGGCCAGCGCGGTATCGGTCCCCACGCGGGTGGCGCGGACGACCAGGCGCCCGCCGAGGTTCACCGTCGCCCCGACGACCTCTGAGCCGGGGCAGACGTCGATCGGCACCGATTCCCCGGTGAGCATGCTGTTGTCGACGGCCGACGTGCCGGACTCGATCGTCCCGTCGGTTGCGATCTTCTCGCCGGGCCGTACCACGAACCGGTCGTCCGCCTCGAGCTGGTCCACCGGGATGCGGCGCTCAGCGCCGGCGGAGTCGAGGACCGCGACGTCCTTGGCGCCGAGCTCGAGGAGCGCCTTGAGAGCGGACCCGGCGCGGCGCTTTGCGCGCGCCTCGAAGTAGCGGCCCGCGAGGATCAGGGCGGTGATGACCGACGCGGTCTCGAGGTAGATGTGGTCGCTTCCCCCGCCGCCGGTCGGGATGAGGTCGAAGGTCATGGTCATGCCGGTCATCCCGGCGTCGCCGAGGAAGAGCGCGTAGAGCGACCATCCCCACGCGGCGAGGGTTCCGATGCTGATGAGGGTGTCCATCGTGGCGGTCCCGTGGCGAAGGTTGAGCCATGCCGCGCGATGGAAGAGCCAGGCGCCCCACAGGACGACCGGGGTCGCGAGCTGGAGCGCGAGCCACTGCCAGTTGTCGAACTGGAGCGCCGGGATCATCGACAGGAGGAGCACTGGAGCGGATAGCAGCGCGCTGATCGTCAGGCGCCGGCGCAGGGCTGCCGTCGGGTCGTCGTCCGACGCGGGGGTGGTGGCCTCCGGAGACTCCGACGGCAGTGTGGCCTCATAGCCCGTCGAACGGACCGCGTCGACCAGGTCGGCAGGGGACGCTGCCGACGGGTCGTAGGCAACGCTCGCGCGTTCGGTGGCGTAGTTCACCGTTGCGCTGACGCCGTCGAGCTTGTTGAGACGCCGCTCGATCCGGTTTGCGCACGATGCGCATGTCATCCCCTCGATGGGCAGGTCGACGTGGGTGTTCGTGGCGAGCTCGGCGGTGGTCATGGCGTGCCTGCTGGTCAGGCCGCGATGTCGTAGCCGGCTTCGTCGATCGCGGAGCGCACGGCAGCGTCGTCGAGGCCGGCGCCCGTGACCGTCACCCGCTTGTGCTCGAGGTCGACCTCGACTGCCGAGACGCCGGGAACACGGCCGACCGCCTCGGCGATCGCGGTGCGGCAGTTCCCGCAGCTGACGCCGGGAACGCTGTAGACGAGACCGTCTTCGCTGGTGATGGTCATGGCGTCGCTCCTTGGTGTGGTTGGGTCGAGTGCGACTGGCCGGATGCCGTGACGGGAGGCGATGCGCCGGTTGCCCCGCCGACGGCGGCGGCGCCTCCGCCGATCACGGCGAGGGCCGCCGCGAACGCGGCCAGGCGGGCGCCCGCGTTCATCGGACCATGGCGGCCCGGGCGTGGCCGCTGTCGTGGCTTTTGTCCTCGCCCGAGATTGCCTCGCCGATGAGCACCACGGTGCCGAACACGAACGCTGCCGCGAAGACGACGGCCACGACGCGTACCGGCGGGCCGCCATGGATGCCGGTCTTGTGGACGGCGACGTGGCCCCTCCCGCGAGCGATGAGCCAGCGGTTGACGGGCATCGCCACCGCTCCCGCGATGCCGAGGGCGAACGACAGGGCCCCCCAGAAGAGCAGGTCGCCGAGGCCGGCGTCCATCGCTCCCGGGACGGCGAGCATGATCGCGTTGTCGACGATCTCCATCGTGGCGATGCTGAACGTGTCCGAAGCCAGCGCGATCGGCACGACGGCCGCCAGCGCCAGCCCGGCGCGGAGCAGGGGGATGCTGGTCAGGGCGTAGCCGAAAAGAAAGGCGAGCGCGACGGCGAGCAGGATGGTCTGCAGGTCCGAGAAGCCGAGGGCGGTTCCGATGGCCAGGCCGGCGATCTCGCCGATGGCGCAGCCCGTGAGGCAGTGGAGGGTCGCGCTCGTCGCGACGGCGGTCAGTTCGCCCCCCTCCGTGGGCATCGCGTGCTGTTGGTGGTGCTCTGCAGTCGCCATCGGCCGTGTCCTCCTCGAAGCCGGTTGAAGAAGCGATCGGGATGCAGCCTAGCATACCCCCCACCGGTATTGCTATCGTGGTGGGCCAGGTCCCCCGAAAGGAATGAGACATGACCACCACCCACGGCTACAGCGCCGACAAGACGAAGGTCGTCAACCGCCTGCGGCGCATCGAGGGTCAGGTCCGCGGCGTTGAGCGGATGGTCGAGGACGACCGCTACTGCATCGACATCCTGACCCAGATCTCTGCGCTTCAGGCCGCCCTGGACAAGGTCGCGCTGGAGCTGCTCGACGATCATGCGCGCCACTGCGTCGTCGGGAGAAAGGCCGACGGGGACCCTGGCGAGCTCACGGACGAGCTGATGAGCGCCGTCGCGCGCTTCGCCCGCCGCGGCTGAGGCGGCCCGGAACTCAGGCAGCAGCTCGGCGGCCGAAGGCGTTCAGCCCAGATCCGGCTTCAGACCCCGAGCTCCTCCGAGGCCATGCGCGC
>Ga0136617_10004432_pt1 | contig 12551 bp, 11 predicted proteins | sample AntDrymUQ3222106_2_FD_129672 | JGI IMG/M metagenome (GOLD analysis project Ga0136617, IMG submission 129672) | Polar desert sand microbial communities from Dry Valleys, Antarctica - metaG UQ322 (21.06) | ecosystem: Environmental > Terrestrial > Soil > Desert | place: Antarctica: Dry Valley...
GTTTACACGATGAAATCTCCTCGGCGCTATTGGCGGACCATGAGTAACTCCGCCACGGCGCTGGTAGCCGTCATCACCCTGGGTGCGTGTGCTGGACAGGAAGGCACCATGCGGCGGGACAGCACCACCGCAGATTCCGTCGCGTCGGTTAGTCGTCAGAAGAGCGTGCCAGCTCAGGAGCCCGCCGACGCCGGCCAATCACCTAAACCGAAGTCTGATCCACGTGAGCCACGCCCTGGTGACTTCAAGTATCCCGAGCGGAGACCGGTGAAAAGGCCGTTACCCCCGCTGCAAACTAAAGATTCGTTGAACCAGGGCGGAGACACTACGACGACATGAAGACAGCCACCGCCACCACTGCCGCCATCAGAGCCAGCAGTGTAGCCGCGTGAAGCCGGCTCGTGTTAAGCGAAGGTGGACCGGGCACACGGTAAGCCGCCCCAACGGGAAAGGGTACGTTCACCGAAGCCGGTTTGTAGCGATGCTGGTCCGCATCAGCGAACGTTGCGCCAAGCAGGACCTCCCTGTCGCCTCCGCTGCGAATGCTTCGAGCGGCAGTTGCCTTTTTCGGCGAGGCAGTTTCTGCGAGGGTTCGCCGGCGCACTGCCAGATAGGCGCGTGGCATCGTATGGCCGGCAGACGTCCGAATCACTGGTATGCTCCCGGACGCCACGGCCCGCATCGCCATGGGTGTGCGAACATTACGGGCAGGTGTTGCTGAACCACCTTTATATGTAAGAGAACGCCCATCTCCCCGCCCGAACAACTCCCGATAGGCAGGATGCGATTCGGGCGGCGTCGGTGGCGTTTGCGTTCGAGGCGAGGCCGCAATATTCCTCTCGACATCGACACGCAGGCTTGGGTCCAGTACTTCGCCCTGCGCACGAGGCGGTTCTGTCGCCATGACCGAGGAACGGGCTGCCGAAGGAGCTCCCCCATTTATCACGCCGCTACAGACGCAGCCCAGGCGCGGAGCAAGATCGAATAGTGCCCGCTCGCGAGCGATCAGCCGTTGGGCAAGCTCCGCGGAATAATCACCAGCCTCAAACTCCACCAACATGCGTCCGTTCTGCGCCCAGAGTGCTTGCGGAGCGGGGGCACCCCCGGGCAGGGAGCGATACCGCCGGACTGCCGGAGAGCTTCCAGGGTCGATTTCCTGAGCGGACAGCTTGACTCCGCGTTCGGCTAGAAGTCCAAACAACTCAGCAGGTGTGAAATGGGTGTCGATCTCGGAATGCATCGCGGCGGGACACCCCCCGGCGTATGAGACATGGACCCGAGTGCTACCGAATTGAGCGCGCAGATATCGCGCTGCCGCGACTGGGGGAGCTTCCACCGGCACTAAAAACCTATCTAGGTCGGCCCCGTTATTAAGCAGCTTCTCGGCTACCAGCGGACAGGAGCACAGGATCGCCGGCTCCTCAGCGCGCCGAGTGAGAATTCGGATTACGGCGTTAGCGATAACTTCGTCGCCCCAGGTGGCAGGCATAGCTGCGGCAAAGCCGGCCGCGCTGCAGGCGCGAGCCAACTGACCGCCGGTTGCGGGCAATGCGGCGAGAAAAGTGTCGGTCCCAAGAACGATGACAGGCAGAAGCACCTTAAAGGCAAGCTCCATGAAAACCGAACGGCGCCGAGACTGGCCCGGTACGCCGGCAGCCGGCGCGACCGACTTCCACGCGAGAATCCGACGCAGAGCGCGACGTCAGGCAGGCCGCGCTGTCATCAGTGATCCCGACACGCTGGACGGGGGTGCGGATGTGCTGAAGCACTATTGGTTTACCGAATCGACCATCAACCCCTCCGTCGGTACCAGCTCAAACCAGCAGCAAAGAACCAACTGCCAATTTAATACGTATATGTGATTGCAAGCACGCGGCCCGCGCTTTGCAAACACATGAATATATACACGTGCAATCCCGCGGCGGCGTTCCTTTGGCACATCGGCAACGAATCTGGTCGCAAACCCGCTAACGCGACTTGCTTTCGTATTCGCCTGTGCCTCGTTCTCAGGCATTGCGAGGAAAAATTGCTAGCTGCACCCTTGAAGCCAATCACCAGACTGTCATCCGCGTGCCGCGACTCGCTGGGGAAATACGCCGCGCGAACCACATGGCCCGCAGGTTTTACGGTGTACGAGCGCGATACGTTGGCGGACGGAGTTTTTATCGTGCTGTATGGCCAGATCGTTCTTCGCAGCCAGCTGGTGGCTGGGAGAGAATACGTACCCTGGGTGGCCGCTCCCGGCGAGACCTTCGGAGACGAGGGACTACAAAAGGCTTTCCGGTATGTCAGCACAGCGCGAGCTGAAGAAGAGAGCGAGACGCTACACCTCAGCTCTGGCAGCTTCAACGCCCTTATGCGTGAACAGCCGACGCTCGCGATCGCGCTGGTCCGTCAGATTGTCTCCGAAAGGACTAGCCTCCTCCAGAAGCAAGGCGAGCATTATACCCTTACGGTTGAGGAGCGTCTGGTCATATCCCTGATACGACTCGAATGCAGCCGCGAAGGGCACGTCGCCACCGAGTTGGCGACGTTCCGTAACGGATCGGCGCATGCGCGGCTGAATGGTGGAGAGAGCGAGCCACATATTTTCTCGCGGCGTCTATTGGGCGAGCTCGTCGGTGCGACGCGAGAGTCGATCTCACTCGTGCTCGCTCGCTTGACTGCGGAAGGACTCGTGCGACGGGAAGGAAGTGGTCTCGTTGTAACTGATTTCAATCGCCTCATGGCAAAAATCGAGAACGGAGAGCGACCGAGTCCGATCGAGATTTACGAGGAGCGTCCGCGACTGCAAGCTTACCGTTAGCGGACAGGTTTGTGATGCTGGGCAGCAGCCACTGAGCACCGCGTTGTATTGCCGCGGATTTGCACGCGCCGCAAGCTTGTCTGATCTGGGCCGATTGCGTGCTGCCTTGTAGCTTTCCGTGATGTCACTTTCCTCGCTAACCTCTGACGAGGCCCTCAGGTACAGTCGTCACCTGTTACTTCCTGGGGTTGGGCTGGATGGACAGCGCCGTCTCAAGAGTGCGAGGGTGTTGCTCGTCGGAGCTGGCGGTCTCGGATCACCAGCCGCAATGTATCTCGCGGCGGCCGGCATAGGGCACCTGTGCGTGGTGGACTTCGATGTAGTGGATGTTACGAATCTCCAACGCCAGATCCTGCACGGCACCAGCGATGTCGGCCGCTCGAAGCTTGATTCGGCTCGCGACGCCATTGCTGAGATCAACCCTCATGTAAAGGTCGATACCGTAGAAGCCCGCCTCGATTCGGCAAACGCGCTCGAGATCATCCGCGAATATGATATCGTTGTCGATGGATCCGACAACTTTCCAACGCGCTATTTGACGAACGATGCATGCGTGATACTCGGCAAGCCGAATGTGTACGGAAGTGTCTTTCGCTTTGAGGGTCAGGCCTCCGTCTTCGCGACAGCGTCAGGACCGTGCTACCGCTGCCTCTTTCGCGAGCCCCCGCCACCCGGGCTGGTGCCGAGTTGCGCGGAAGCAGGCGTGCTCGGCGTACTGCCTGGTCTGGTGGGCGTCATTCAGGCGACGGAGGCGATAAAGGTCCTGCTCGGTTTGGGAGAGTCGCTGGTTGGACGACTGCTTCTCGTGGATGCCCTTCGAATGCAGTTCCGAACCCTGCAACTCGAGCGCGACCCTGCATGTCCTGCATGTGGTACGAGAACGATTCGGGAGCTCATTGACTACGATGAGTTCTGCGGGCTGCGGACTACTGCTGGCGTCCGCGAGGGCACTGCAATTCCGGAATACTCACCCAGAGATCTCGCTAGCGCGCTTGCGAGTGGCGCACCCATTGATCTGCTCGATGTGCGGGAGCCGTACGAGTGGCAGATAGCGCATATAGATGGCGCGCGCCTGGTTCCTCTTGGTTCACTGGAGAATGCGCTCACGAGTCTCAGCGCGGATCGCGAGATAATTGTGTACTGCAAGGGTGGCGCAAGAGGCATACAGGCTGCACGAACCTTGCGAGCCGCGGGGTTCACCCACGTTTCCAACCTGGCGGGTGGAATATCCAGGTGGAGTGAGGATGTGGATCAAACACTCACAAAGTACTGACTGGCAAGATGTACCGCGCACTCTTTCAGCCTGCCGGGCACGAAACTGGCAAAGCCCTGGCAGTGCAGTTGAAGGGTGCGGCATCCTCGTGGGGGGGATGACGTCGCAATGGGGAGCTCGGCCGCCAGGCCGACTCCCCTTTGCGCGTGGTGCTGTTCAAACGCTGAACATTTCGCGACAGAGAGCCGTCGCGCTATATCACCTACATTCGGCATTTCCTCAGATGCAACCGCACGCCTTCTGATTTCGAACTATCTCTCCGCACATGTCATTCTCAGTAGCGATTCCCTTGATCATTCTGAGCGGAGCAATCGCGTTCGCCATCGTCTGGAGGAGTCATGCGGCGCGGCGGCTGGAGCGTGTCACACTCGCGCGATTGCCCGTCGGAGAAGGAGGGATAGTAGGCGGTGCCGAGCCGATATCAGAGGACGCGCGTGGCGGACGCGCGGTTCTTCTACTCCATGGTTTTGGCGATACTCCCCAGACTCTGAGATATCTGGCGGACGACCTTGTGCTTCACGGTTTCTCCGTGCGCGCGCCGCTACTTCCCGGACACGGGCGCACCCTGTCTGCGTTCGCTGCATCGCGATCGGAGGAATGGCTTCAGTCATCGCGGCAGGAGCTGCTGGCGGTGTTGAAGACCTTCCCGGATGTGAGCATTGTCGGGCTTTCCATGGGAGGTGCGCTCGCGAGCATTCTGGCGGCCGAGCATGGAGAGATCGAGGCACTGGTGTTGATAGCGCCGTATCTCGACATGCCGCCCGCTGTAAGGCGCGTGGCGCGATGGCATCGAGCACTGGGCGCAAGCACGGTATATGTGGCGGGTCGGGGGGGCGAGCGCTCCATCCATGATCCGGAAGAGCGCGCCAGAGCGCTGTCGTATCGCGCATCGACACCGCGCCTCCTTTTTGAACTGTCGAAAATTGCTGACGCAGCGCGGGCAGCACTGCCGCGCATCTCGGTGCCCACCTTGCTGCTCCAGTCGCGTGAGGACAACCGTATCCCGACGGCAGTAGCCGAGCAAGCGCACGCCACCCTCGGATCGCTGGAAAAGCAGCTCGTCTGGCTGGAGGGATGCGGACACGTTCTCACCGTGGATTACGGTCGCGAGGTAGTGTTCACGCAGGTACGCGGATGGCTCGAAGCGTATTCCGGGCGGGGCGGCACTTCGACAGATTTATCGCAGCGAGAGGTGGGATGAGAAACGGGACAGCGTGAACGCTGTCCCGTGATCACCGCGTGAGTTTGCGGGTCTGTCAGGTAATATTGTCGTACGTGTCTTTCACAAAATCCGAAGCCGAACCGATAGCACTCCCAGCCTGCTTCACAACGCCTCGCGCGACGCGTTTCACGCGCGTGACTGCGGTCACCTTGCGCTTCCGGCTCGGCGAGCTCTTTTTGGACGAGCTCTTTTTAGACGAGCTTTTTTTGGAAGCGCTCTTCTTTGATGAGCTCTTGCGAGTGCCGCCCTTTTTCGCGGCAGGCCTGCGCCGCGCCGAGCCCGACTTGCTGCCTGTTTTCCTGGTGCTGCGTGATGCGGATTTCTTGGTTGCGCCTTTGCGCGATGACTTCTTGGCGGCCGTCCGTCTCGAACTCGAAGACTTCTTGGACGCCTTCTTCGCGCTCGACGCCGAGCGCTTACGACCACGGGACGACGTGGATGCTGTCGCCATTGCTCTTCTCCTGGATGACGAGGATACTGTGGGTGCAGCACACGGACACGAACGCGCGAGTACAACGGCAAGATTCGCGCGCACTGAATGAAATTGCAAGAGGCATTCCGTAATTAGTCTTTCAGCAATTCGAAATTGCAGTTTGTTATTTGGTGGACTGGTGGATCCGCTGACCGCATCGTGCTCGGCCGACCGTTCACCAATCCTTGCTGGTCAGAAGATTGTGTCGCGCGCAGCATTCTCCCTTTTTCCCAGGAAAACCATGAAAACCTGCATAGCAGTCGCCGTACTCGCTGTGTTGTCTACAGGCTGCTCGCCGAAGAGCGATGACACCTCCGCCGACACGGCAATGGGGGACAGCGCAATGACGGCAATGCGGTCTGACAGTATGGAAACGTCGGATGATCCGGACTCCGCGGCGCAGGGTGGAACCGGAGTTCCGGCCGGTTTTGTAGGGCGCACCGACCGCGAAAGTCAGAAAATCACCGACGTGAAATACAAGGACGACAACGGCGCCTGGCAAATCTGGACCGGGCCGCATCACATTGTTTATTCGTCGAAGAACACCGCGTCAGGTACGTATAAGCTGGAAACCACCATCGACCAGATGGAAGCTCCGGCCCACCCGGAATCGTTCGGCGTGTTTTTTGGGGGTACCGCTCTCGATCAGCCCGGCATCAAATACAGTTACTTCATGGTGCGAGGCACCGGCGAGTATCTCGTCAAGACACGCGACGGGGCTGGGGCCAAGAACGTAGTGGCATGGAAAGCGGCGGATGGAATTCCGAAAGCCGATGCATCCGGCAAGGGCAGCTACAGGCTCGGAGTCAATGTCGGTTCCGATTCCGTTCGCTTCATGGTGAATGAAAAGCATGTGGGCTCGCTCGCGAAGAAGGCCGTCTACACTGATGGCATAGCGGGTATCAGGGTTGGCCACAACCTGCACGTCAAGGCGACTCCGCTGGTGGTAAGCGCCGGGAAGTAGAGGGCGAGAGCATACTGCGGAATGGGGGTGGTTGTGGCAGACCACTCCCATTTTGTTGTATCGGCATTTAAAACAAAATTGAATCCTATAGGCGGATGCCAGTGAAGCACCCTTTGCTCCTTGTTTTTCTTGCACTTTTGTTCGCTGCGTGCACGCGTCAGCAAACTCCCGTCACAGAATTGCCGGTTCGCCGCGACTCCGCGCAGCTGGATGTGGCCACCGCGGATCGCGGCTCTTCCAATTCATCACGGGCCTCGGACGTCCGCACTGCTTCGGACGACCCTTTCTCTCGCGTCGGCGATACGGACTGGACCGGGCCGAATCAGTATCGCAGCTCCAATGGCGCGCCAGGCCCGGCCTATTGGCAGCAGCGCGCGGACTACGTGATAGCGGTCACTCTGGATACCGCACGACAGCGCGTGAGCGGAAAGGTGTCGATTACATATACCAACAACTCACCCGACTCGCTCAGCTTTGTCTGGTTGCAGCTCGACCAGAATCTCTATCGTCCGAACAGTATCGGGTCGGCGCTTTTCCCTGCCGATTCCCGCTGGGGGGTTCGCGGATTCGAGGGAGGCTACGACATTACCAACCTGATGGTGAATGGACAGGCTGCACGTTCCAGGGTGGATGACACCATGATGCGCGTAGGCCTGCCAACTGCGCTTGCGCCCGATGGGGGAAAGCTCACTATCGCAATGGACTTCGCCTTTCTGGTGCCGGAGCACGGCTCCGACCGCATGGGGCGAGATGGTACCCTCTACGAGTTGGCGCAGTGGTACCCGCGTATGGCAGTGTATGACGATGTGCGCGGGTGGAACACGGAGCCGTATGTAGGCCAAGGCGAATTCTACCTCGAGTACGGAGACTTCGAATATTCGGTCACAGCGCCAGCCGGTTACGTGATCGCCGGAACCGGCGTTCTCAGGAACCCCGCGGATGTACTGAGCCCGGAGCAGCGCAACCGCCTTGAAAAAGCCGCCAGGACTGCAGATGTGGTGCATATCATCACGGAGCAGGAATCCAGACCCGCACCTGTCTCAGGCATCAGGACATGGAAGTTTCGCGCAGAGAATGTGCGCGACGTCGCATGGGCGGGAGCTCCGGATTTCCGCTGGGACGCGACCAGCTGGAACGGCGTCCTTACACAGGCCTACTATCCCTGGCCGCGATCAGGCAAAGGCTGGGAGAACGCCGCCGAAAATACGCAGTGGAGTATTCGAACGTACTCGGAGCTCTTTTATCCTTACCCGTATCCTCAGGCTACTTCAGTCGCGGGACCGGTTGGCGGCATGGAGTATCCGATGTTCGTAATGGTACACTACGCCGATGAGCCGCAGGGGGCGTTCGGAACCATTGATCATGAGCATGGGCACGAATGGTTCCCCATGATCGTGGGGTCGAATGAGCGGCGGTACGCATGGATGGACGAAGGCTTCAACACGTACATCAATGCCTTTTCAAATGAGCGACGGTCGCCGGGCAGCAGCTCGTGGCCCGACTATACCGCGGATTGGAAGCAGGTGGTGGATCGCAAGATCCAGTCACCCCTGATGACCTCTCCTGACCGCGTCAACCCGGCAGCCCTTGGAGCGATAGGTTACCGGAAGCCCGGCGCTGTCATGCTTGCCCTGCGAAATCATGTGGTCGGCGCCGGGAATTTCGACGCGGCATTCCGCGAGTACACACGCCGCTGGGCGTACAAACATCCAACTCCAGCTGACTTCTTCCGAACTATCGAGAACTACTCCGGTGAGGATCTCGCCTGGTTTTGGCGCGGCTTCTTCTATTCAACCGACGTGATGGACATTGGAATCGAGAAAGTGAGAATGCGGCAGGGTGAGGATGGGTCGCGCGCTGTTATTTCGCTGCGTAAGCTCACGTCCATACCTTTCCCCGTGGCGCTCCGTCTCAAGTTCGAGGATGGCACGACGTCGGATGTCAGGCTGCCTGTACTGATCTGGGCGGCCGGAGACAGCTACGATGCTACCATCGCGGTGAAAAAAAAGGTTGTCGGTGTACGCCTGTGGCCGGATCCGTCGGTTCCTGACTGGAACGTCTCGAATAACACGTGGGGAGAGGCGCCTCCAGCGGAGAAGCCCGGACCGTCTACATTGAACGTGGGGAAGAGTGTTGTGCCTTAACGCCCTGGATGAGCGAGGGGAACGAGTTTGGTGCAGCCGGGCTCCTGCTCGAAATTCCGCCGGTTCCAGTTGAGTGCGGTACACCTAATGCATAGTTTCCATAGCCCGCACCATTCCGAAGCGGGCTATTCTTTTTTTGAGTCAGGGAGATCAAACCTATAATGCCAGATTTCGCGAGCTGGGCATCCGCCTGGTGGAAGCCCGTGCTGTTTCTCATCGTCGCCGGTCACATCACCAATGTGTGCGTCACCCTTTTCCTGCACCGATCCCAGACGCATCGCGGCGTCACCTTCAGCAAGGTAGTCGAGATACCGATGCGGATCTGGCTCTGGCTTTCGACATCCATCGTCACCAAGGAATGGGTAGCTTGCCATAGAAAGCATCATGCGTTCGCTGATCGGGAAGGCGATCCGCATAGCCCGCTTATCGAGGGGCTTCGCAACATCATGGTCAAAGGCGCTTTGTACTATCGCAAGGCCGTGCGTCAGCCGGAGATTCTGGAGAAGTACGGGAAGGGAACGCCGAATGACTGGCTGGAGCGCTACGTTCTGGAGCGTATGAACTGGCTGGGAATCGTCGTGATGCTCGGCGTCGACATCTATCTCTTTGGCTTCTTCGTGGGCCCTCTGGTATGGGCGGCCCAGATGCTCTGGATCCCCTTCTGGGCAGCGGGGATTCTTAACGGAGTCGGTCACGCTCTCGGCTACCGCAACTTCGACGTCAAGGATGAGAGCCGGAACATCTCGCCGATCGCGATCTGGCTTGGTGGTGAAGAGCTTCACAACAACCACCACGCTGACCCGCACTCGGCGAAGTTCAAGGCGAAATGGTATGAGTTCGATATTGGCTGGGCCTATATTCGGTTGCTCCAGCTCTTTGGACTCGCGAAAGTGAAGTACGCCAGAAGCTGACGGAAATCCCGGAACATCGTATCCATGCCCGATATCGCCTGCTCCCGATGCAACCTGACCCGCGAAGGTTTCGATCGCCCACCCTTTCCGGGATCGGCAGGTGCTCGAGCTCAAGCTGAAACTTGTACGGTCTGCTGGGGTGATTGGCTGAAGCAGCAGACGATGCTTATCAATCATTACGGCCTTAACCTCATGGACCCGCAGGCACGCACATTCCTGTTGAAAAACATGGAAGGGTTCCTGTTCAAAACGGGCCAAGCCGAGCAGGTCGACACAACGAAGCAGGGTACTATTGATTGGTAGAGTTGGGTTCGGAACCCGGAATTCCGCAGTGGTCAAGCCGAGCAGTGAATCGGCGCCGCACAGACACGCTGAAGGAATTGGCTCAAGCACGCCGGAAACACCAGATGCATTGAGTGGGGCGACGGGGACGCCAGTGTCCCGCGCGAGTCGGGCGAGCTGGAGCTCGCTGCTGCTTTTTTGCGCCGTCGTGGCTTGTGTTGGCCCACGCGCTTCTGTCGAAACTCGAGCTCAGTCCGAGGTTAACTGGACGCTTGCCACTCTCGCAAGCATGTCGGTGCGTGAAAAAGCTGCGCAGATGGTCTGGCCAACGATCTGGGGAGATTATGTCTCTGACGATGCGACGCAATGGGTTCGCGTTCGCAAGTATATCACAGAGGAAAAAGTAGGCGGATTCACCATTTCGGTCGGCTCCCCGGTCGAGATCGCGGTCAAGCTCAACGCGATGCAGCGCATGAGCCATTTACCGCTCCTGTTCGGAGCCGATCTCGAGTTCGGGGCGGGCTATCGTGCCCATGGTGGCTACTTTTTCCCTGGGGGGTACGATCTCGGGGGGGCGGTGGTTTTCCCCCCTCAGATGGCAGTCGGCGCTTCGCGAGACACGGCGCTCTCCTATGCGCAGGGGCGGGTAACCGCGCTCGAGGGCCGCGCCATTGGAATGCATGTCGCATACGCCCCAATTCTCGACGTTAACAACAACCCCGCCAACCCGGTAATAAACACGCGCTCGTACGGCGAGGATCCACGGCTCGTGGCGGCCCTCGGCGGCGCGTTTATCCGGGGGGCGCAGGATAACGGCATGATTGCGACCGGGAAACACTTTCCGGGACACGGCGACACCGAGATCAATTCACACCTTGCGCTACCAGTGGTTGACGTTTCCCGCCAGCGGCTCGATTCGCTGGAGTTGCTGCCGTTCCGCGCCGCTATCAGGAGTGGGGTTGGCGCGGTGATGTCCTTTCATGGCTCCATGCCGGCGCTGGATTCATCCGGCGACCCTGGCACGCTCAGCGTGCCCGTATTAACGGGTCTCTTGCGGGACGAGCTCCGGTTTGAGGGAATTATCATTTCGGATGCCATGGACATGCGTGGCGTACTCGATCGCTACGGCGCCGGCGAGGCCGCAATACGCGCCGTGGGCGCGGGCGCCGACATACTCATTCAACCCGTGGATGTGGCGTTGACTATCGACGCCGTAGTGGCCGGAGTTTCAAGCGGACGATATTCCGAAGCGCGACTTGACCGATCCGTTCGCCGGATACTGGCGGCCAAGGAGCGGCTGGGGCTGAATCGTGCGAGGGTCGTCGCTATCGACAGCGTGCGGGCGACAGTCGGCGATTCCGCCCACATGGCGATTGCGCGTGCAGTTGCTGAGCGGTCGATCACTCTGGTCAAAGACTCTCTCGGATTGATACCGTTGGCAGGCATTCCCGCCAATGCCCGGGTTCTCTCGATCACATTCGCGCGGCGCCTGGACCTTTTGGCCGGTGCAACGTTCGATAACGAGCTTCGTTCGGTACTGAAAGGTGTACGATCCGAATATGTGAACGCTGACTCTCCGGTGGACCTGGCAGCCGTATTGAGGGCGGCGGATTCAGCGCACGTGACGGTCGTAAGCTCGTATGTCTCGCATGCCTGGTACGCCACAAGCGTGTCCGCACCACGCGCGTTTGCCGATCTGGTCAGTGGTCTCTCTGCAAGGGGTCGAAGGCCAATTGTGGTTGCATTTGGAAACCCCTACCTCCTTCAGCAAATTCCGTCGACGCCTGCCTACATGGTCGCATGGGGAGGTTTTCCCATTTCCCAACGTGCTGCCGCGCGCGCGCTTCTCGGTTCGGCGGCGATTACGGGCCGCATGCCGATCACCATTCCCTCGCTGGCCGCATTTGGGTCCGGAATAACACGATCGGCCGTCTCCGAGAGGAGGTAGACGGCATTTCGGGTGAACACTGGCGCACAAGGTGCAAACAAACGGCTAGTCAGGAAGGCACTGCAGTGACCGTTTTTTTATTGTCACCCAGCGAATAAAGGCCTATTTCAATGGCTAGCCGAAAGGAACTGGACTTTCCACGCGCTGGTAGCAAGCTGGTCGTGTCGGTTGACGTTGTCATCCTCTCGCGCCAGTCAGGTGGCCTCTCGGTGCTGTTGTCCCGGCCACCTCGTGGGAGTGAGCGTTGGGAGCTCCCGTACGACATCGCAAGGCCGGGCAAGTCGCTTGTGAAGTCGGCCCGACGGACCGTGCGCGGCATGATCGGCTCAAAGGCGTCACCCGGGCTGGAGCAGACCGGCGTATTCGATTCGGGACGGCATCCCTCCGAGTCGAGCTTGTCAGTGACTTTTCTTGGTCTGGTGCCTGGTGGAAGCGGTTCGAAAGCCGGCGAAAATGCGCGCTGGTTCAAAGTGGGCTCACTACCATCGCTCGCATCACGCCAGCTGGCTATGGTCTCAGGCGCAGCGGA
>Ga0136617_10004433_pt1 | contig 12550 bp, 20 predicted proteins | sample AntDrymUQ3222106_2_FD_129672 | JGI IMG/M metagenome (GOLD analysis project Ga0136617, IMG submission 129672) | Polar desert sand microbial communities from Dry Valleys, Antarctica - metaG UQ322 (21.06) | ecosystem: Environmental > Terrestrial > Soil > Desert | place: Antarctica: Dry Valley...
GGCTCGTCTGCGTGCCCCAACATGCCCAGTCCGATGACCACGTGGCCCATCATGGACAGGTGCATGTTGGCAAGCGCGAAAGCGTCCGGGAATCGCGTCGACCCGCACAATGTGAATATCATGGGTGCTCCTTTTGGGCTTGTTCCCCGCACGTCAGGCAGACCACCGCGTAGTGGTCGTCTGGCAGGTACGCGGTCCTGTCCCCGGGCTCGATCGCGCACCCACAGCCGCGCTCGCACTGCCGCTTGATGGCGGCCTTGAACCACCCCACCACACCGCTCATGCCGCCCTCCGTGTCGTTGTGAGTTTGCGCCGTTCCCGTTCTGTGGTGCCGCCCCACACTCCGTACTCCCGGTTGTGGGTCAACGCGTCCTCGAGGCATTTCGAGCACACCGGGCAGCGAGCGCAGACCGCCCTCGCGTCCCGGCTCTGGGTTGCCTTCTCAGGGAAGAACAGCTCCGGGTCGGTCTGCGCGCACACCGCGCTGGCCCGCCAGTCGGTCATCGCTCGCCTCCCGTCAAGTGCTGGTGGACCCGCCGGACGCTGATCTGTAGCCGGTCCGCGATCCACTCCGGGTCCCATCCCTCTGTCGTCCAGTGCGCCACCAGCCGTGCCCTCGCCACCTTGCCGATGTCGGGGGCACCGTTCTCCAGCACCCACGCCACCTCGGCCTCCACGCGATCCGCACGGATCTGCGTCAACCGGTCCTGTTCGCGGACCCGACCGCATCGCACAGTGCAGGTGACCGCGCCTGTTTTCAGCCGACCGTCGGGGATTGGCGCGTCGCACACGAGACAGGTTTCCGTGTGGGCGCGGTGGGTCCGGGACAGGGCCGAGCATTCCTCGCTGCACGTGGCGCACCGTCGGCGCGCCCGGGGGACGGGGTTGCCGCACACCCGGCACGGCTGCCCGCACGCGGCAGGGGTGAGCACCTCCCCAGCCCACACCCCATCGACGGCCACATGTCCGCGCTCAAGCTCGATCCGGCGGGCGAGGCACCCCGCCCGGACTGGGCAGCCTCGGCAGATCTTGCGCGCCTCCTGTTGACGCCGCTCCCGGACCGCAGCGGGCTCCCCGTCGATGTGGCCGTCGAACATCGGGGCCTTCCTGGTGCATGCCGCTCCGGGTAGGGACGGGCCTACGACGTCGTCGAACGCCCGCGACACCCTGGCGCGGGAGTTCTGGACGCTCACGACGCCGCCACCGGGAACTCCTTGAGCCAGAGTTCGTCCGGGATGCGGCCCTGCATCCCGGGGCGCGGTCCGGAGTCCTGCTTTACGAAGACCGGCACGGCGGCGTTCTGGCACTGAGAGACGAGTGACCGCACCCAGTCCAGCTCCATCGGCCGCGAGTCGGAACCGGACTCGCCCCCGCAGATCAGCCACGAGATCGCATCGGGCGCCGCAACGGTGCGGTCACAGATTGGGCAGCTGTCGTACCCATGTCGACACTCGATACCGTACCGCACAGCATCAGCCGGGCGCGGGAGATATCCCGACAGATCAACCGGCCCGAGCAGTGGCTCCGCTGAGATGAAGCGCACGGCCGCCGGGGTGTCCAGCAGTGCGGGGATGCGCAGGTCCGCGTGCTTTTGGTCCTCGGCGGAGATCCCCAAGTGGACGTTGGGCAGCGGCCATTCCTTAAAGTACTTCGTGAGGTACGGGTTATCCCCCACGTGCGGGATCATTCGCTGTACGGTCTGCCGGAACCTGTCGGATGACAGCAGTGACCGCATGCGCCCGTGCCGCTTGGTCAGTATTTGATAGGTATGACGTGGAGTCGCGGCCATGACTGCGAATACGCGTGCTGCAAACCTGTCCGGCACATCCGCATGGAACAGGTCAGACATTGAGTTGACGAACACCCGGCGTGGTTTCCGCCACCGTAGCGGCAGGATTAGCGCGTCCTCATGCACCGTCAGCCCGAACCCCGGCCCGGACGTACGCGGGTCGCCGTCCCGCTGGTACTTCGCTGACCCCATCGCCTTGAGTCGCTTCGCGAGGGTGAGTGCGTAGCAGTTTGTGCAGCCGTCACTGACCCGATCACAACCGGTGGTAGGGGACCACGTTGCGTCGGTCCATTCTATTGCGCTGTCATTGCTCATGTCGGTGTCTCCCAGGAGTGCAGCAGCCAACCCTCAAGGGCGGCTTGGGTGGGATGTTCGGTGGCCCACTCGTGGCAGTCGCCGCAGAGCGCCACACAGTTCGCCTCGTCCAGGATGGATCCTCCCCGGGCGCGGGAGCGCAACTCATGCACCTGGGTCGAGCGGACACGTTCGCACCGCTGGCACACCGGCCGTTCGGCGAGTAGCTCAGCGACCAGCTTGCGGCGCTGGCGGTACGTCCGCTGCATCTTCAGCGACCGCGCCCTCACGGGGTGCCGTCTCGACCGGCGAGACTGATCTCGGACCGAAGGGTGGTCCCCATGGACCGGCCTATGTCGATGCGTACCTTCACTGAGTCGATCGAGCGGCGTAGTCCGCGGACCCGCGCCTCGGCGAGTTCGGCGGCGATGCGCTCGACGTGGGTGCCGACGATTGAGCAGTGCTTCCGCATGTCCATGGCGCCGGTAGCGGTCAGGAACGACTTGGACAGTGCGAGAGTGAAATCCTCGCGGGCGTTGACGGCCTCGATCTCGGCAGCGTCGATGTCGGCGACCAGCTTGCGTAGTTCCTCAGCCAGCCTGGTCAGGTGCAGCACCACATCGTTGGGAGTCATCTGCCCGCTCATGGGACCCTCTTAACGGTCAGGCTGACGTTGGTCCGCGTGGTCCGCTCTATGGTTGGTAGGTCCCCGTTGACGAACTTCCACCAGTCGCGGATCTGGTCTGTGTCCTCGACCTGTTCTGTCTTCTCCCGGCCCCCCGCCGTGTTGATCCGCCACTCCCCTGCCTGGCCCTTGAGTCCCACTAGGGAGCCCCGTAGCTGCTTCATGCGGGCCTCGGCCCGGTCCCGTTCGGTGCGGGCAGCGTCGTACTCGGCCGCGACGGCCGCGACGGCCGCATCGAGCGGCTGGGTCGGGTCAGGCCCGCCCCGGCACGTGGTGACGTACGGGCAGTACCGGGCGCAGAACATCGGCGGCTCATCCCGCAACACCGTCAGGTCAAGCTCATGGTCCGGCAGGGTGGCTAGCCGATTGGTCTCATCGACCCATTCCACGGCCGCGTAGGCGAGCGCGATATCCACCGGGTAGGGGCCGAACATCTGCGGCTCGTGCTCCCCAGCGCGGGGGAGCACGATCACCGCGACGTGCGTCACCTCAACCCCGGCGGCGTTCGCGCCGGCAGCTCCCAGGTTCACCTGAGTGAGCCACTCCGGCTTAGGCTCAGCGGGGAAGTCATCCGCGCTGTCCTTCGACTTGTAGTCGACGACGGTTTTGGCTTCCATGTCCACCAGGTCCACCGTGGCCGGGACGCCCTCGTAGGTGAAGCGCTGCTCGCACAAGTACCGCGGGTTGCTCCCCCGGACAAGCGCCAGCCTCTCGTGGATCGCGTTCCCCACCCACGCCTGCCATGAGATGCGCGGGTCTGATTGTGGCGTGCCCCGTAGCCGGAACACCGTCTCCGCTCGGCATCCGCCGACTTGGCTGGCGCCGGTCTCGACTTGCATCGCGCGGGGCCGGGACGTCTCGAACGCCAGCAGGTCCGCCGCGAGGTCGGCGATCAAGTCGGTCACGGCGAGCCTCCCTGCTTACGCAGGTGCGCCAGGTAGTCCTTCAGGGTGGCCTCGTCGGCCTCGCCCACGGCCTTGCCCCGTGACCACTGGTGGAAGTCGGCGTTAATAGCCTCGATGTCCATCGGCGGTTCGAGCGCCCGGGCGGCCTTCGCGATGTCCACCCGCAGCGCCGTTATGCCACCCACCGGTGGTGGCGACGCCGGGGCAGTAGGCGGCTTCGTGCCGCGCTTCGCCGCGGCCGCGTGGCCGGTCGCGTTCTCACTCGACGGGTCGGAGCGGTCACCCTTGGCCCACAAGTCCCACGCCACCCCGAACCGCAACGCGGCGTTGCGGAGCGCGTCACCGATCAGCACCTTCACGGCGTCACTCTGACCGGAGGGACAGGAGCCGTACCCTAGGCGGGTCATACCAGCCACGGTGAGGCGGATCCACAGGCCGACCGGCTCACCGCCGGCACCGAGGTCGAGGGCGGGCAGGCCGCGCTCATCCGTGCCAACCGGCTCCCACGTCCACTCCGGGTCCACGGTCAGCAGGCGATGGGTGACGTCGGCGTGCCCCACGTAGTCGATGTGAATGTGTTGCGTGCTGACGTAAGCTTGGCAGGTTGAGCACTTCGCCCGCTGATGCTTCTCGCAATGCCCAACCCCTTTTGCGTTACTGCACGCACTACAGGTGACGCGGGGGAGTTTCCCGATACTCTTACTGTCGAACGGTGCGGCAAGCTGCGCAGCAATGTCGGCGTTCACGATGTGCCTCCTAGGTGGTAACCCCTGCCGTTGCAGCTCGAACAGGCGCGCATGGTGCCTTCGACGTCGGGCAGGAATCGTCCGGCCCAGTCCCGCGCGGCGTCGTCCCATCCGGCGATGGCGGCGGCCTTCGTCGTAGCGGCCAGCTCATCGGGCACCACGAGCGTGGTGTGCTGCCTCATTGCGATGTTCGTGGTGTACGGCGCCTTCCGCTTACGCTCCCCCTCTCGGCGCTTCCGTGGCTGCGGTAGGTCCCACCGCACCTCCCAGTGGACGGACACCTCTCCACTGCGGTCGAAGTCGTACACCTTCGAGGCGGGGTCTCCAGTGATGAGCGGGTGTTCCTTGAGGATCGTGACCACGGCTGCCCGGAACCCGCCTAGGGTGCCCGGCCAGAGGTGCGCGGTGTGCCGCCCGTAGACGGCCAGGGTGCTCTTGTCGTTGACGGCCCATTCCCTCGCGGGGTCCGGGTCAGCCTCCCCCGGCAGCGGCACCCATCCGGCGAGGTCGATGACGTGCTCGCGTGGTTCACGCGGCAGTGAAACACGGGCGTAGAGGGCATGGGCGAAGTCGCAGGTCAGGCAGTCTCGGTCGTCGTCGTGCCCCGTCAGGTGCGCCCGGGTGCCCTCATCAGGTTCATCGAGAGCGACCTCCCAAGTGGACCGTATGAGGGCGTCGTCGCTGAGCGGCTCGGTTCGCTTGTGCCATGGACCGTGTCCAGCCGCGGCTGTCCACCTCAGCACAGCTGAGGTCAGGGGTCGGTCACTGACGAGCCACCCGGTCCTCGGGCTCGACCATCCGTGGCTGCTGGGTGGGATGTGCTCGACGTGGCCGTCGGGGCTGGTCCAGATGGCGTCCCCGGTGTAGGGCGCATCGGGCACGGTCGGCGCCGGGTAGGCGTAGCGGTGCCCGATAGGCGTCTCGTGCGTGAGGTAGTAGGAGGGCGTCAGGTCGCTCACGGCGCGCCTTCCTCTGCGAGGATCTCGCTGTGCGTGGCGTAGCACGTCGACGAGCCCTTGACCGGCTCATCGAAGGTGACCTGCACACCCGGTGGTTGCCCAGGTAGGTCCACCGCGGTGACCGTCCCCGCGGTCAGCACCGTGCGCCACGCACTCCCGCGGCCCTCACGGTGGGGCCACACGACCCTGTCACCGACTGACCAGCTCGGCGCGGCGCTCACGGCGCACCATCCTCGAGTGCCGCAAGATCCCACGCGCGTAGGACGTCGAGGCCCTGCATGGTGAGGTGCGCGGCCAGATCCCCCCGGTCATCCCGGTACATGCCAATCAGGCTGTGTTTCAGCAGGATCGATCCGGCGAACGCGGTCGCGAGCGGCGCCGGGAGACCATCGACGGTGCAGCGTCCGCCGGCTTGTCCGAACCCGCCGTAGAGGCCGCGGACCATCAGTGTGTGAAACAGGGCGGTGCGCTCGATCGGTACGGCGGGCCGCTCGGTAGACGTGCTGTACGATTCCATGTCGCTCCGTTCTGGTGCCCCCGTCGGTCTCTTGGCTGTTTCCGGCGGGGGTGCCGTCATGTCAGGGTGCGGGTGGGTGCTCCTGGACGAGCTTGAGGATGTAGCGGGCCTCGGTGCGGGCTGAGGGTTCGACCGACGACCCCCAGGTGACCACCCGGAGCGCGATCACATTGCCGATCACGTCGGCCTTGAGGATCACCCACCGGTTGGGGATTAGTTCGTTCCCGGTCAGCCGGTCGGCGACCATCTGGGCGAGGTCCCTCGGATCATCCCGCGGCTCCGGGATCGGTTCGGCGTCCACGTCCGCGCGCCACGCGGCGAGCTCGGTGGTCACCGGGTCCCCGTCAGGGACCTGACCCGCACCGAGGTTGTCGAGCAGCTCGTCGTCGGCCTGCACTGCCGCTGGGTCGGTGCTCACGGTGTCCGCTCCTTGTCTGCGGCCTGGCGCCACAGGCAGATGGCCTGCCGGGTGACGCGAACCTGCCCACCGGTTGCCTCGGCCAGCTCGTCGGCGATGGTGCGGTAGCTGCACCTAGCCTGGTGCCGCGCCAGGAGCCACTCCTCGACGGGCTCACCGAGGATGATGGTCGCCAGGCGTTGCAGATCGGTTTCCGGCATGCCCCGAACCTAGCGACCGCCCCCCAGTTTGTCAACGCTGTTGACAGTTGGCCGGGTGCCGTTAGCGTACAGTTGGCCGGGTGCCGTTAGCGTCAGGACGCATGACACCCACTTACTTACCCGCCCAACCTGACGACGTGGCCGACGTGTCACTGACGGAGCTCGCCGGGTCTTACGCCGACAGCATGTGCGCACTACGCCACCCCGAGCCGACAAAGTTCGCCCTTTCCGCCTCGGCGGTGCCAGCCCTTTCCGCGCTGGTCTACGGCACGGCGATCGCGCAGCACATCGATGTTGCCCGGTGGCCAACCGCTCTGGTAGCGCTCACTGGGGGTGCCACCCTCACGGACGTGGCCGTGGCGATGGGCATAGACCCGATCGACGCGCGCATCGGCCTGATCATGTGGACAAGGGGGTCGGTCAGCGATACGCGGTTCGAGGAGATCCTGAGCCTCATCGACGTCGAGAGCGGGTCCTGTCCGCGGTGAAGCGCACCGGGAACACCACGCCGTACGAGCACTACCGTGCGGTCATGGTCGCCCGCACGCCGGACGGGGGGACCACGGAGGTAGTCGTGACCGGGCACCACGTGCCGGGGTCACGCGCCCGGGTGTGGCTCAGTGTGCACGGGACACTGGAGGCCACGGTGTGCCTCGATGGGGGCGCGGTCCGCGAGCTGCGGGAGCTGCTGTGCGCGGCCGATGAAGGTCCGCGGCGGGCGTGACCGCACCCGGACGCACGGAAGCGCCCCGCCCGGGCGGAGCCGAACGGGGCGCGCGTGAGCGGCGAACCTCGCCACTCACCTTCTACCGAAGGAGCAGGAGAATCATAGGTCAGCCGACGGTGGCCTGTAGGAGCGGTTCCCCGCGGGCGCCGGCGACGAGGAGCGGTTCCCCCCGGGGTCCGGTGACGGTGGGCGGCCAGCCCGCCACCAGCCCCCCGAACTCGATCGCGTCGAGCAGTGCCAGGGGATCGGTGACGCCGCGGTGGTAGTTGCCCTCGAGCCCGACCGGGTTGAGGAGCCCAACTGGGTCGGTGAGGGTGACAGCCCACCCCGAGGTGAGGGCGGTCGCGTCTCCTGCGCCGACGGTGTCTGTGACGGCCCGGGTAGCGGCGACGGTCGGCGAGGTCAGGTCGACCGCGCCCACCGGGTCCGTGAGGTCCCGTTGGTGCGCGGTCGCCGTTCCCGTGGTGACCGCGTCCACCAGGGCGACCGGGTCTGTGGCCGTGCGGGTGTAGGCGGTAGCCACGCTCACCGGGTCGGTGGCCCCGGTCGGGTCGGTGACGGTCCGGGCACCGATGGATGCGGTCCCGGTGGGGTCGCCCAGCCCGACCGGGTCGGTGACGGTGACGCCGTTGACGACGCCAACCACGGCGAGGTCCGTGACCCCCACGGGGTCCGTTGATGTGCGGGTGCTGACGGTCTCGACGGTGGCCGGGTCGGTGATCCCCACGGCCTCGGTGAGGGTCTGCTGGTGCGCGGCCGCCGTTCCGGTGGCGACGGTGTCGACCGTGCCGACGAGGTCCGTGGTGCCGCGGACGTGGGCCACGTCCGCGGTGAGCGCGTCCGCGACGGTCGCCGTGTCGGTGAGGGCGAGTGCGGCGGCGACCGCGGTCCCTGCCGCGTCGACCGGCCCAACCGGGTCGGTGACGTCCCGGTTTGCGTCGCTACTCGCGTTGGCGAGGTCCGCCGCGGCGACGGTGTCGGTGATGTTGACCGTGTTGATTGCGCCGGACCCGGAGAGGTCCGTGATCCCAACCGGGTCTGTTTGTGTCCGGGCGCTGGCAGCGGCCGTGGTGGTGGTGTCGGTGGCACCAACGGGCTCGGTGAGGTCCCGCCGCCACTCGACCACGGTGGTCCTAGAGTCGAGCAGCCCGACGGCCTCGGTCCGGGTGCGTTCCCACCCGAGCCCGCTGACCCTGGCGTCGGTGACGCCGACGGGGTCTGTCGCGGTGCGGGTGGCTGCGCCCGTCACCCCGGCTGGGCCGGTGACCCCTACTGGCTCGGTGAGGTCCCTACTGACGGCAGCGGCCGTGGTGGTGATGTCAGTGGCGCCGACGGTGTCTGTGACGGTGACGGAGCCGGTCGCACCGGACCCAGCGGCGTCCGTTACCCCCACCGGGTCTGTCGAGGTCCGGGTGGTGACGGTGACGCCGGTTGCCTCGGCGACCGTGCCGGCCGGGTCGGTGACAGTCCGGTTGTGCCCGACGTCGGCCGCGGCGCTGTCCGTGGCAGTCGCCGGGTCGGTGACGGTGACAGCTAGATCCGTGGTGGCGGTTACAGTGTCGACCAGCCCGACACTGTCGGTGACGACGAGGGCGCTCGCGTTCTGCTCGTGCGCACCAACGGAGAACAGTGAGGTCCGCGTACCACCGAAAAAGTCCAGACCAACGGTCATGCCGAATGTCGCGGCCAGGTCGAGACCTGTCTTGGCGACCGCCGACGAGGTGGAAAGCTGCAACCCATCCGCGGGGGTGAGGACGGCGGGGTCGGTCACCGCGGGAGTGGTGGCGGGTGCCACCAGACCAGGGTCACCGACGAATCCGGTGTTCCCCCCACTAACCACTTCCTGGCCGGTGACGGCAGCCCGCCACGCCGCCAGCGTTGAGTAGGTGACACCATTCCAGTTGATGAGGACACCGGTGCCGGCCTGGTGGTAGACGTTGCCTTGGAACAGTGCCTCGCTGATGCCCGCAACGGAACGTGTCCGCACCACCGGGCCGGTGCCCCGGGCGACGAAGACGTTACTTCGGAGCCGTGCCAGTCCAGCGGTGTCGACGTTCATGTCGACCACGGCCTTGGCCCCGGTCGCCACCATCGTGTTGTTGTACACGTCGAGTTGGTCGACGTTTCCGAGGATCTTAATCTCGCCGTAGATGGTCGCCGTGCCAGTCGCGTTACCCCACACCAGGCAGTCGCGCACCTTATTGCCTGTATGCGCGGTGTTGTTCGTCGGCCCGTAAACCAGAATGCCCGGGCCTTCGTTGCCGTACGAAACGCACCGCTCAACCACGCAACTGTTGCAGTTGATGTCGATGTCGAAACCGCCACCGTCGACTGTGGTGCCGGTGTTGTTGTTGTAGGACGTGCTGCGACGGATCGTGACGTTGCGGGCGTCGTAACACCAGATCCCGACTGGACCCTCAACGGTGGCGCCATGCGAGTTGCCGTTGCCGTACGCGGTGCACAACTCGATCAGGCCGACATCAACCGAACCCAATACGATCCCAGACCCGGTGTTGCTAGTAGTGTTCGCCGAGTTCCCAAGGTTGGTATGCGCGGTACACCCCGACACGGTGATGTCGCTATTAGCCCATGCGGGGCTAGCCGCATTGTAAGTCGGGCCGTAGATATTTAGCCCTGAGTCGCGGTTGTTATGAAATACCGAGTTCGTGACTTGCAAGTCGTCGAACCCACCGCCACCATCACCGCCAATGACGAGACCGTACTTGCCCAGCGAACAATCAATGTTATCAATCCGGATGTAGCTCGACCGGCCCGTGGTGTCCTTGTAGAGCGACACGACGTCCCGTGTAGGCGCAGTGGTCAGGATCAAGTCCTTGATGACCACGCCACCGATGTTGTACAGGAAGATTGCGGCGTTGGTGGTGTTCGAGATGGTCGCGCGGCCAGTCCCGTAGGACCCGAACGTCACCGGGGCGGTGGCGGTGCCCGCCTTCGTCGTTTCCAGGTACAGCATGGTCCCGGTGAAGGTCTGTCCACCTTGGAACAGCACACTGTCGCCGCGGACGAAAGTGGTGGCGTTAACCTTGGCAACGGTCTGCCAAGCGGTAGCGGTTGAGGTGCCGTCGTTGGTGTCGTTCCCGGTGGGCGACACGTAGTACGTAGCGCTGGGCCTGGCAAGGTCCGTTACTCCTACCGGGTCAGTCGAGGTCCGGGTGCTGGCCCCCGCCGCGGTGACCACGTCCGCGACCCCGACACTGTCCGTGAGGGTGACGGCGCTGCCCGACTCGGCCCCGGGGAGGTCCACGACACCGACGGAGTCGGTGATCGTGGCGGCCCAGCCGACCTCACCGGTGTTGACGTCGCCCAGCCCGACCGGGTCGGTGACGGTGACGGCCAGGTCCACCGCTGCCGTCGCAGTGTCGACCAACCCAACCGGGTCGGTAAGGACGGCCTCGAGGGCGGCTTCCGGGATGTAGTACGCGAGGTGGTAGACGTACACGGCGCGCCCCTGCCTAGTCGAGCGTGATGATCGCCCACGGGAAGGCGCGGGCAGTCCCCGCCGTCTGCTTCAGCGTGACAGTCCCACCCTGGGGCAGGAGGATAGGCGGGGACTGGATGTGGGGGGCCACCACGACGCCGCTGAACGTGGACATCAGGATCAGCCGGGACGTGTCGCCTGTCAGCACCGGCCCGGAGAAACGCAACTCGACGGTGTCACCGGCGACCATCGCGGCCACGTCCACGAGCAGCGCGCGGGTCTTCGCGGTCGTGGGGCTGGCGAGGGTGTGTTCCGTGCCGACCACCGCCGTCTGCGTCCCGCTGCTCTCGACGATCATCCGTTAGGTCCCGTCTGTGGTGTCGAGGAGCCCTGCGACTAGCCGAGTCAGCGCTATATTCTGCCGGGTGAGCGCCTCGACCTGCGCCACAACTTGTGCGTTCGCCCGCGGCGTGGGGAGCCCAAGGTAGGTGGCGTTGGTGGTGAGCGCCGTCGCGACTCGCCCGCGGAGCGTCGTCTCGTTAACCTGCTCTGTAGTGGGAATAGTCTCCTCGTCGGTGCCTATCTCCCGACCGGCGTCGTCGCGGACCAGGTAACGGCGGACGCGGGGATTACTAGAAGGGATCGGTTCACGAGTAGTCATCCACTCCGCCTCATGGCCTGCCCCTTTGGTACATGGCGAACCAGTGTGCAGGGATGTTGGCGACGGCATACGAAGCGGCGATGTCTGCCTGTCCGGTTATATGCCGACATGGTGCGGGCGCGAGTTCTCCGCTGATGATGTAATTGCCAGATATTTGGCATGCCGTCGTTGCAACTTGCAGGAAACCCAGCGCGTATCTGATTCCAGGGACGAGGGCATAGGAGGACGGGAACCCGCCAATGGTCGAAAACACGCGCTCATACACAGTGTAGGTGGCAGCACCGATTGTGTTATCGCTAGCGGTTTGGGCCACCTTGGTAATAGAACCGTCCGTGGCAACGGTGAACAGTGCCATTCTTGCCAGAGTAATGCCCGCCGGAGTAGTGCCTCCTGTGTACATCGCGAGTTTGGTGATCGCAGTACTCACGGTGGCAGTGAAGTGCGGTATCCATAACTGGCCTGACACCCCGTTAAAGGTGTTGTTGCCAAACCTGGCCACAGATTCAACCCCGCCGCTGGCAATTATCGAGTTACCGCTGTCAGGTATGTGCGGTACGAGATCGTTGCCTAGTGGCCACAGTGCCATGGGGCACCCCCTCTCAGTGCTGGTGCGCGTTCGTAACCAAGGAACGGGACTAGGCCCCCAGGACGTCAACGTTCCACGTTACGCTCAGTGAGTCTCCCGCCGCTTTATTGACGGTGGGTGACAACAACGCGCGGGACATGGTCGCCGATGCGGGTGCCACGGTCTGCGTGCCGGTGGCCTGGTTGGTCATCACCACTTCGGAGATACCGGTGGCGGTGGCAGTCCCAGCGGCCCACGTGGTGGCGTATGCGATGCGCCTGGACGACCCGGACAGGGACGACACGGGGGTGCCGACCGCGACGAGGGACGCCGCGACGAGGGTCACGATTGCGGCCCCGGCGCCCGTTTTCGCGACGGCGGTGGTTCCGGTGCCGAGCTGCATTCCGGTGATCGCGGCGGGTGCGCCTGCGATGCCGGCGGCGCGCTCCCCGATGTACTGGTCCCCGACCTGTGTGACCAAGTTGGTGAACGTGACGCGCTGCTTCAGCGCCCCGTCGGGGCCGCGAAGCTCAACCACGCCGTGGCCGTAGATGCCCGCGCGATCCTCGTTGGGGCGCCGGTAGTCGCCGGTCGGGATAGGCTGGTCGCGGATACCGGTAGCGTCGATGGACACAGATACTCCTA
>Ga0136617_10004435_pt1 | contig 12547 bp, 11 predicted proteins | sample AntDrymUQ3222106_2_FD_129672 | JGI IMG/M metagenome (GOLD analysis project Ga0136617, IMG submission 129672) | Polar desert sand microbial communities from Dry Valleys, Antarctica - metaG UQ322 (21.06) | ecosystem: Environmental > Terrestrial > Soil > Desert | place: Antarctica: Dry Valley...
AAGTCCGCACTGTAAAGCACGTTCCAGGGTGCCTGTCAACGTGCAGCACGATTTCGTTCAGAGAGAAGTCTCGACTTGTGATCGAGACTTCGCCTACTCTCGACTATGGGTTAAGGGTTGGAACCAGGCGGCGCTCAGCCGCCCACCGCCGGGCGTTCGGGCAGCGAGACGTCCACGTAGCCGGCGCCGGCGGCGTCGCCTTGCGCGAGCACGGCAGCCGCCGCGCTCCACTTCGCCTCGGCGCGGGAGGAGTCCCCCAGCACCACCAGCGGGCCGTCCTCGAGCACGGCCACGAGCTCGCCCCCGTCGCGACGCTCGACGGCTTCGATCCGCCGCGCCAGGTCCGCCGGGGCCCCATCGACCGCGGCGAGCGCGGCCAGCGTCGCGTCGTCGCTCACGGCGTCGCCCTCAGGCGCGTCGCCGGGCACGTGCGGGAGCGAGGCGTCGGCCTCGAAGTCCGGGAGCAGCGTGCCGTCGGCGGCGGCCGGAACGTCGCTGCCGTCAGGGCGCGCGACCGTCGCGACCGGGCGCCGTTCCGCCACCTCGACCTCGAGGCCGTGCGGGAGGTCGACGCTCGTGTCGATCCCCGCGACCGCTGGGTACGAGACCACGGCGCGCTCGAGCGCCTCGGCGTCCACGTTGAGGGTGGTCATGCCCTGCGCGGCGCTGCGGAGCTCCGCACGGATCTCGTCGGCGTCGCGGGTCGTCAGGCCGGTGACGGTGGTCTTCTCGACTCCGACCAGTGACGAGTCGCGCAGCCAGAGCAGGTAGCCGGCGGCCAGCAGCGCCGCAAGCAGCGTCGAGACGAGCACGGCACGCCGGAGACGCGGCGGGAGCACCGACAGCAGCCGGCGCACCGTCAGACCCCGCCCGCGGCGGGAGCGCCCGGGTCGCCGAGCACCTGCACCTCGGCTTCGAGCTCCACGCCGAAGCGCTCGCGCACGCGATCGCGGCCCGCGTCCATTAGCGCCAGCACGTCGGCGGTCGTGGCCTCGCCCATGTTCTCCACGAAGTTGGCGTGCTTCTCCGAGAAGCGCGCCCCGCCGACGACCAGGCCGCGGCACCCCGCCGCCTCGAGCAGCTGCCCGGCGGTGCGGCCCTCCGCGCGCGGGCCCCACGGGTTCTTGAACGTCGACCCGAAGGTCTTGATCCCCGACGGCTGCGCCGCCTTGCGCTGCTCACGCATCCTGCCGAGCGTCGCCTTGACCTCATCCGCGTCGGCCGGCTCGAGCGCGAAGGCCGCGCGCGCCACCACCTCGCGCGGGGTGAGGTTCGATCGTCGGTAGGAGAAGTCGAACGCGGCCGGCGGGCGTCGCTCGGCACCGGCGGCCGTGGCGACCTCGACCCACTCCAGCACCCTGCCGAGGTCGCCGCCGTACGCGTTCGCGTTCATCCGGACCGCACCGCCGACGGTCCCGGGGATGTTGACGCCGAACTCGAGGCCGCTCAGGCCGAGCCCGGCGGCGGTGGCGGCGGCCTTCGGCAGGCGTGCGCCTCCGCCGCAGACGAGCCGGTCCTCGTCGCGCTCGATCGTCGTCAGGTCTTTCTCGAGCTTCAGCACCAGTCCACGAAACCCCGCGTCGGCTACCAGCAGGTTCGAGCCGGAGCCGACCACTCCTACCTCGAGCCGCTCGCGCTCGGCCCAGCCGAGCAGCTCGACCAGGCGCTCGGCCGAGCCCGCTCGCGCGAAGAAGTCGCCGGGGCCGCCCGTCCGGACCGTCGTGAGCCGCGCGAGCGGGTAGGCGGCCTCGACCCCCTCCGGCGCAGCGGTCACCGGGCCTCCGTGTCCCGAGCGCCCGGCCCGGGCGCGGTCAGCCGGTCGGCCAGGCGGTCCACGTCGCCCGCTCCGAGCGTGAGCACCACGTCGCCCTCGCGAAGCTCCGCGCGCAGCAGCCGCTCGGCGTCGTCCATCGACGGCGTCCAGTAGACCGGGCGCCCTCCGCCCGCGTCGGCCGTGGCGGCGGCCACCTGCCAGCCGGACACCCCCGGGTGGTCGTCCTGGCGCTCGCGCGCCGGATAGATCGCCAGCACGCAGGCCACGTCCGCCAGCGCAAGCGCGTGACCGAACTCGCGCGCGAGGTGGCGCGTGCGCGAATAGAGGTGGGGTTGGAAGCAGGCCACGACGCGGCGGGCGTCGAGCGTGCGCGCGGCGTCGAGCGCGGCCCGCACCTCGGTCGGGTGGTGGGCGTAGTCGTCGAAGACGCGCGCGCCGGCCGCGGTCCGCCCGCGCTCCTCGAAGCGGCGGGCCGCGCCGGCGAAGTCGGCGAGCGCCGCGGCGCCCTCGCGAAGCGTCACGCCCGCCTTGCGGCACGCGGCCAGCGCCGCCAGCGCGTTCAGCACGTTGTGCTCGCCGGGGACCGGGAGCGCGACCTCGACGCCGTCCACGACGAACGCCGATCCGAACGGCTCGCGCCGCACGCCGTCGGCGGCGAGGTCGCCGGCGCCGATCCCGAAGGTCTCGACGTCACCGACCTCGAGCCGCGGCCCTGCCGTCTGAGGACCGAGGCCGGCGCGGCGCGGGACGATCGCCTCCCAGGCAATCCGAGCCGGCGCCGAGGCGGCGAACTCGGCGAAGGCCGCCTCGAGCTCGAGCGTCGAGCGGTAGGTCGCATGGTGGTCGATCTCCATGTTGGTCACGACCGCGACCTCGGGGTCGAGCTTGAGGAACGAGCGGTCGGACTCGTCGGCCTCGACGACCGCCCAGTCGCCTGACCCCCAGGCGGCGTTCGTGCCCGCCAAGCGCAGCTCGCCGCCGATCATGTAGGCCGGCTCGCGCCCCGTCCGCGACAGCACGTGCGCCGCCATGCTCGCCGTGGTGGTCTTGCCGTGGGTGCCGGAGACAGCGATCGAGCGCTTGAGCCGCGCGGCCTGCGCGAGCAGGTCGCCGCGGTGGATCACCGGCGCACCCCTCTCGCGCGCGGCGCGAAGCTCGGGGTTGTCACCGGCGATCGCCGTCGAGACGACAACCTCGGCGTCGGGCGGCACGTTCGCCGCATCATGGCCGATGACGGGCTCGACGCCGGCGGCCCGCAGCCGCTCGCAGAACGAGGAGTCCGCGCGGTCCGAGCCGGTGACGGTCGCGCCCAGTGCCCGCGCGACCAGCGCGAGCCCGCTCATCCCGGCGCCGCCGATGCCAATCAGGTGAAGCCTGCGGCCCGCCCACGGCAGCCGGCCCGCGCCCGCGCGTCTCTCCGCTACGGCGTCCGCCTCGGGCATCGCTCGAACCGTACAGCGGGCCCAGGCCGCCACTCCGAGCAGAGCAGTGGGCTGGACTAGAGTCTCGCCGGGCGGGGCTCGCCGGGCCTCAGCCGCGAGCCGCGACCCTGCAGGACGTCCACGTCGCGAAAGGAGAAACCGATGGCGTACTCCGTACCGGACCTGCCCTACGACTACGACGCCCTCGAGCCTCACATCGATGAGGCGACGATGCGCGTGCATCACGACAAGCACCACCAAGCCTACGTCGACAAGGTGAACGGGGCACTGGAGGGCACGGACCTCGAGGGCACGTCGATCGAGGACGTGATCAGCGACCTCTCCGCCGTGCCCGAGGACAAGCGCAACGCCGTCCGCAACAACGGCGGCGGACACCTCAATCACACCCTCTTCTGGGAGTCCCTGTCTTCGGACGGCGGCGGCGCTCCGGACGGCGATCTGGGGGAGGCGATCGCTTCCACCTTCGGCTCGTTCGACGACTTCAAGCAGCAGGTGAAGGACACCGGCATCAACCAGTTCGGCTCCGGCTGGGCGTGGCTCGTCCACCACGGCAGCGGGCTCGCAGTGGTCGGGACGCCGAACCAGGACAACCCGATTTCCGACGGGAAGACGCCGCTGCTCGGCGTCGACGTTTGGGAACACGCCTACTACCTCCAGTACCAGAACCGGCGCCCCGACTACATCGACGCCTGGTGGAACACGGTCGACTGGGCGAAGGTCGCCGAGCGCTACGCCGCGGTCGAGGGATAGGCCGGGCACCGGCAAAGCGCCGATCAGCGAGAGCACCCGCGCGTACGCGACCGGCGCGGGTGCCGCCTCGCTCGGCGTGGCGGCCACCGGGCTCGTCACCTACGCGTACTTCTCGCTGGCGAGCCACGCGCTCGCGCCCGCCGACTACGGGCGGATCACGCTGCTGTGGGCGGCCGTGTTCATCGCGGTATCGGTTCTCTACCGCCCGGTCGAGCAGCTCCTCGCGCGCACGGTCGCCGACCGCGACGCGCGGGCCGGGCTCGGCGGAGGGATCGGCTCGCGCCGCCCGCTGCGCGACGCGGCACGCATCCAGCTCGCGCTGGCGGCGGCATTCACCGCCGCCGCGCTGGCGCTGCGCGCGCCGCTTCAGGACGGACTCCTCGGTGGCTCGGCGGCGCTGTACTGGATCCTGCTCGGGGCCGTGCTCGCCTATGCCGCGAGCTACTTCGCGCGCGGAGTGCTGTCCGGCCGCGGCCGCCTCGGCGCCTACGGCGGACTCCTGCTGCTGGAGTCGAGCGTGCGGGTGCTGTTCGCTATCGCGGTGGCGGTCGGCCTGGCGGCCGGCGCGTCGTTCGTAGCGTTTGGGATGGTCGTCGGGCCGGCGGTGTCGCTCGCAGTCGTGGCCGCCTTCTTCGCGCGCGGCACCCCGCGCCCTCCCCGAACGTCGACCGCAATGGCGCTTCCCCAACCGGGCGAGGCGGTCGAGCCCGAGTTCACGCTGCGGCGCGGCGCCGGCTACGCGGGCGGCGTGCTGGCCGTCATGGCCTGCGAGCAGGCGTTTCTCAACGTGGGGCCTGTGCTCGTCAACGCCACCGAGGGCGCCGGCGGCGCCGCGCTTGCCGGCTTCGTCTTCAACGCACTGTTGATCGTGCGCGCGCCGCTGCAGCTCTTCCAAGCAGTGCAGGCGGCGATCCTGCCCCACCTCACGCGGCTCCGCGCGCGCGGCCACGCGGACCCCTTCCAGCGCGGCTGACGTTGACGCTGCTCGCGATCGCCGGCTTCGCGGCGCTGGTGGCGCTCGCGCTGCTCGCCGTCGGCCCGCCGCTGATGGGGGTGCTGTTCGGCGGCGGCTACGAGTACGGGCGCGGCGGACTCGCGCTGCTCGGGCTCGGTATGGGCCTCTACCTGGCCGCCGCCACGCTCACCCAGGCCGCGCTGGCGCGCGGGCAGGCCGGCGCGGCGGCCGCCCGCTGGGCCGTCGGGGCGACGGCGTTCGCGGCGCTGCTCGTCGTCCCGAGCGAGTCCGGCCGCGTGCTCGGAGTGGAGCTCGCGTTCACCGGCGGCGCGCTCGTCCTATTCATCTCGCTGTACGCGCTACACCGGTCTGCGGGCAGGCGCGACCGAGCCCTGGCGCAGTCGGTCGGAGCCGATTAGAGTCGCCGCGCGGGCTAGCAAGGCAGGACGAAGGAGGACGAAGCGATGGCGAGACGCAGGCAGACCAAGCGGATACTCAACTGCGACCCCTCGAGAGAGACCGACCGCGACTGGCAGCTGGAGAACGCAGCCGCCGCGGGCACCGTGGCCGCCCGCCCGGCGGCAATACCCAACTCCAAGGACCTGCGCGAGCCGTGGTGGAAGATCGGGGACCAGGAGCAAACCGGGTCGTGCGTGGGCTGGGCGACCGCCGACTCGGTCCTTCGCTGGCACTTCGTGAAGGCTGGGAAGCTCGGAAAGAACGAGCTCCTCTCCCCCCGGTTCACGTGGATGGCGTCCAAGGAGACCGACGAGTTCAGGTCAGCGCCGAGCACGTTCCTCGAGGCCTCAGGGACGAGCCTGAAGGCGGCGCTCGACGTGGCGCGAAAGTTCGGGGCCGTTCACGACAAGGTGCTCCCGTTCGCGTCGGGCAAGCTCTTCCCCGGCGAGGAGCCCACCTTCTACGCGCTCGCCGCACAACTCAAGATCGCCGCCTACTTCAACCTGTCGTTGAACAAGGGGGGCGACCTCGACGACTGGCGCCGGTGGATCGCGACCAAGGGCCCAATCCTCACGCGCCTGAACGTGGATCGCACCTGGTATGACGCGAAGCAGAACAAGGGCAACCTCGACGTCTACCGTCCGAAGACCGCGAGCGGGGGTCACGCGGTGGCGCTCGTGGGCTACACGAAGGACCGCTTCATCGTCCGCAACAGCTGGGGTATGACCCAGTGGGGCGACAAGGGGTTCGGCTACGGCTCGCTCGCCTACGCGCAGGACGCGTTCACCGAGGCGTACGGGGTGTCGGTCTAGCGCCGGTCGCGGTCTCCCGCGGCCGCAGCTCACCGACGCCCCAGGATCTCCTCCGCGATCCGCTCCGCCGCGTCGGGGCGCGCGAGCGAGTGGGCGGCGGCGGCCATCGTGCCCATCCGCTCGCGGTCCGATAGCAGCGCCTCGACCTCGCCGCGCAGGCGCGAGCCGTCGAGCTCACGGTCCGGCACCACCACGGCGGCGTTCGCGTCCGCCATCCAGGCCGCGTTCTTCGCCTGGTGGTCGGCGGTCGCGTGCGGGTAGGGGACGAGGATCGACGGCAGGCCGGCGGCGGCGAGCTCGAACACCGAGCCGCCCGCTCTCGCCGCCGCCAGGTCGGCTGCCGCCAGGCAGTCGGTGAACGGCTGCGCGTAGGCGTGCAGGCGATAGTGGGGCGGGTCGCCGAGCGCGGCGAGGCGGTCGCGAAGCTCGTCGTAGTCGCGTGTGCCGCTCGTGTGGAGCACCGCGCAGGGAGCGTCGGCGCCGAGGCCCTCGACCGCCGCGAGGTTGAGCGAGCGCGCCCCGAGCGAGCCGCCGAAGACCAGTAGGCAGGGCTCGTCCGGGCCGATGCCGAAGCGCTCGCGCGCCCGCGCGCGGTCGGCGGTGCCGGTGCCGGCCGGCACCGGACGCCCGGTCACCAGATAGCGCTCGCCGCTTCGCCCGAGCAGCGGGAAGGCGAGGAAGACGCGCCGCGCCGCCGGCGCGAGCGCGCGGTTCGCGAGCCCCAGGTGGCTGTCGGCCTCGGCAAGGTAGAGCGGCACGCCGAGCGAGCGAGCGGCGAGACCCACCGGCCCGGCCACGTAGCCGCCGCCGCCGAGGACGGCGTCCGGGGCGAGCCGGCGCAGCAGCCGCCGGGCGCGCGCCGTGGCGGCCGTCGCCAGGGCGAGGGCCCGCGCCGCCCGCAGCGGGTTGCGCCGGTCCACGCCGGCGACCGCGAGGCGATGGAAGCGGTAGCCCGCCGCCGGCACGAGCTCCGCCTCGGCGCGCTCGCCGCCGACGAACTCGACCTCCGCCCCCCTACCCCGCAGCGCGGCGGCGACCGCGAGCGCCGGCACCACGTGCCCGGCGGTCCCGCCGGCCGCGATCACGACCCGGGCCACTTTGCTCCCCCTCCACCACGCGCAGCGGCGCGTCCGACCCCGCCCGCGCGGCCTCGACGCGCGCGCCCGACGCGACGTTCAGCACGATGCCCATCGCGCCGAGCAGCACGATCAGGTTCGAGTTGCCGTAGGACATGAACGGCAGCGGCACGCCCGTGAGCGGCGCCATGCCCATCACCGCGAACAGGTTGAGCGTGGCCTGGCTCAGGATCAGCGCCGTCAGGCCGGCGGCGAGCAGCTTCGCGAGCCGGTCGCGGGCGAGCTTCGCCGCGCGGAAACCGGCGTAGGCGATGATCCCGTAGAGGGCGGCGACCGCGAGGATGCCGAGCACCCCGAGCTCCTCGCCCACGATCGCCAGGATCATGTCCGTGTGCGCCTCGGGCAGGTAGAAGACCTTCTGCACCGACTCGCCGAGCCCCACGCCGAACACCCCGCCCGAGCCGATCGCGATCATCGACTGGACGACCTGGAACCCGCTGTCGGACGCGTTCGACCACGGGTCGAGGAACGAGATCAGCCGCTCGCGCCGGTAGGGCTCGATCAGGATCATGACCAGCGTCAGCGCGGTGCCGGTGCCGGCGATCGCCGCGAGGTTCCGCAGCCGCGCGCCGGCCGCCAGCAGGAGCAAGCCGATCGCGAGGCAGATCACGATCGCCGTGCCGAGGTCCGGCTGCGCGAGCAGCAGGATGCAGGCCGCCCCCACCACGAGCCCGAGCGGGAGTAGCAGGCCGCGGATCGTGTCGACCGCCCACGGCCGCCGCGCGAGCAGCTGGGCCGCGTAGAGCACGATCGCGACCTTCAGCAGCTCCGAGGGCTGGAACTGGATCGGCCCCGCGGCGAGCCAGCGCGTCGCGCCGTTGACGGTCACCCCCACGCCCGGGACCATCACCGCGACCGTGAGCGCGAACGACGTCATCAGCAGCGCCGGGATCAGCGGCCGGACCAGGCGCAGACCATGGCGCGAGAGCACGTGCAGGACCACGAGGCCCACCACCGCGAACGCCACGTAGCGCTTGAGGTAGTAGGACGGGTCGCCGGTGCCGGCGAGCAGCGACTCGGCCGAGCTCGCCGAGTAGACCATCACCGCTCCGAAGGCCAGCAGGCAGAGGGTGGCCGTGTAGAGCAGCGAGTGCTCGAGGCGCGGCTTGCTGCGCTGGGCGGCCATCCGACCCTACTTCGACGCGCGCCGCGGGACTCATCCCGGCGCCCGCGGCCGCCGCCTCACGGGTCATCGCCGAGCCCCGCGGCGAGCGCCCGGAAGTGCTCCCCGCGCGCCTCGAAGTCCGCGTACTGGTCGAAGCTCGCGCAGGCCGGAGAGAGCAGCACGACCTCGCCCGGCCGCGCCTCGCGGGCGGCCGCCCGCAGCGCGCGCTCGAGGTCGCCACAGCGGTGCAGAGGCGCCGTTCCCTCGAGATCCTCGCCCAGCCGGTCCGCCGCCTCGCCGATCAGGTAGCAGGCCCGGCAGCGCGCGGCCACGGCGGGGCGCAGGCCGGCGAAGCCGCCGCCCTTGAGGCTGCCGCCGAGGATCGCGTGGACGTCGCCGTCGAACGCCTCGATCCCGACGAGCGCGGAGGCGACGTTGGTGGCCTTCGAGTCGTTCACGTACAGCACCCCTTCGCGGCGCGCCACCTCCTCGAGGCGGTGGCGCACGCCGGGGAAGTCGGCGAGCGCGTCGGCCACCGCCGTGCGGTCGAGCCCGCGGCCGAGCGCGGCCGCCGCCGCCGCCATCGCGTTCTCGAGGTTGTGCGCGCCGCGCAGACGGACGTCCGCGACGGGCATCAGCGCCTCGCCGCGAAAGCGCAGCTCCCCGGACTCGTGCGAGAGCGTCGCCGCCGCGGGACCGAACGTGAGCACCCGCGCGGCACCCGCCGGCGCGCGACCATCCTCGGCGAGCGTCAGCGGCAGCACCGCGAGGTCGTCCTCACCCTGGTTTCGGAAGATCCGCAGCTTGGCGTCGCGGTACGCCGCGAGCGTGCCGTGACGGTCGAGGTGGTCCTCCTCGATGTTCAGCAGCACGGCGCACTCGGGCGCGAACGCGGAGGCGTCCTCGAGCTGGAAGCTCGAGCACTCGCACACCACCACGAGGCCGGGCCGCGCCCGCTCCTCGAGCGCGAGCGCCGCGAGCGGCGTGCCGACGTTGCCGGCCACCTCGACCTCGATGTCCGCGCGCCGGTGTATCGCCCCCAGCAGCTCGCAGGTCGTGGTCTTGCCATTCGTGCCGGTCACCGCCACGTACTCGGCCGGCAGCGAACGCCAGGCGAGCTCGAGCTCGCCCACGACCTCGACGCCCCGCTCGCGCGCCGCGCGGATCGCCGGCGCGCCGTTCGGGACGCCGGGGCTCTTGACCACGGTCCGGGCGCGCGACACGAGGTCCATGCCGTCCGTCGCGAGGTGGAGCTCGACTCCCTCGAGCCCATTCGCCTCCGCCGGCGCCGCCGCGTCGGAGCCGATCACCTCGCCGTGCCCGGCCAGCATCCGCGCCGCCGCCGCGCCCGAGCGCGCCAGGCCCACGACGAGGTACGGCCCCGGCGGCAGCGGCGGACGCGCCCGGGCGGGCGGACCGGCGCCCGGCCGCCTCGCGGTCACGGCAGCGACTGCTGGTAGAGCGTGAAGCCGACCGCCGCCATGATCGCCGCCACGATCCAGAAGCGGAGGATGATCTTGGTCTCCGACCAGGCCATCAGCTCGAAGTGGTGATGGACGGGCGCCATCAGGAAAACGCGCCGGCGAAAGCGCTGGAAGGCGAACACCTGGATCGCCACCGACAGCGCCTCGATCACGAAGATCCCGCCGATCAGGAGCAGCAGGATCTCCGTCTTCGTCATCACCGCAAGCGCGGCGATCGCCCCGCCGAGGCCGAGCGACCCGGTGTCGCCCATGAACACTCCGGCCGGGAACGAGTTGAACCACAGAAAGCCGACGCAGGCCCCCACGAGGCACCCGCACAGGATCGCGAGGTCCTCCTGGCCCTGCGTGATGAAGGTCATCGCCATGTAGGCGAACAGCACGATCGCCGCGCAGCCCGCGGCCAGGCCGTCGAGCCCGTCGGTCAGGTTGACGCCGTTTGACGCCCCCGCCAGGACGAGGAAGATCAGCACCGGGTAGAGCAGCCCGAGGTCGATAGCGGTGTCCGGGAGCAGGCGCAGCTCGAGCGTGTCCGGCAGGCCGACCACGCGCGTGGCGACCAACCACAGGGCGATCGCCAGCGCCGCCTGCGCGAGCAGCTTGTGGCGCGCCGACACCCCGAGCGAGCGCCGCTTGGAGATCTTGGTCCAGTCGTCGAGAAAGCCGAGCCCCGCGCTCGCGATCGCCACGCCGAAGACGGTCAGGCTCACGGCGTCGTAGTTGCCCAGGATCAGGAACGGCACCCCCACCGACACGAAGATCAGGAGGCCGCCCATCGTGGGCGTCCCGGCCTTGGTGTGGTGGTCGGGCCCCTCCTCGCGGATGTGCTGGCCGAACTCCTTCTCGCGCAGGTAGGCGACGAACTTGGGGCCGAGGAAGACGCAGATCAGAAGCGACGCCATCCCGGCGATCAGGATCTCGCCGAGCATCAGCCGGTCACCTCGCCGCCATAGAGGCCTCGAGCACGCGTTCGAGACCGACCGAGCGCGAGCCCTTGACTAGGACGCGGTCGCCCTCGCCCGCGAGCTCGCCGAGCAGCGCGCCGGCCTCCTCGGGGTTGCCCACCGAGTAGGTCTCGCCGCGGAAGCCATCGGCGATCGGGAGCGCCATCTCCCCCACGGTGATCACGACGTCCAGCGCCAGCTCATCGGCGTGCTCCCCCACCTCGCGGTGGAAGCGGTCGGAGTCCGAGCCCAGCTCGGCCATGCCCCCGAGCACCGCGATGCGGCGTCCCGCCGGCCCTGACGCCAGGTGGTCGAGGGCGGCGCGCATCGACATCGGGTTCGCGTTGTAGCAATCGTTGATGACCGTCACGCCGTCGAGCTCGACGACCTCGCCGCGCAGCTTCGAGAAGCGCGGCTCGACGCGCCCCGCCGGGCGGACGCCGAGCGCGCAGGCGGCCGCGACCGCGGCGAGGGTGTTCACGAGGTTGTGCGGCTGATCGTAGGCGAGCTCGAGCGTCAGGGCCTCGCCGCGCGCCGCGATCTCCGCCCGCCCCGCCTTAAACGACAGCAGCTCCACGTCGCCGCCGTGGCCGAAGGTGATCGTCTCGAGCTCGCCGCGCAGGTGATCGGCCAGCAGGCGCTCGCCCGCGGGCACCACGCAGCGGCCGTCTGGGGGCAGGTCGCGGATCAGCTCCGCCTTCGACGCCGCCACGCCCTCGACCGTGCCGACGAGCTCGAGGTGGACCGGGCCGACATTCACGATCACGCCGACCTGCGGCTCCGCGATCGCCACCAGGTCGGCGATCTGGCCCGAGCCGCGCATGGCCATCTCGAGCACCAGCGCCTCGGTGCCGCGCTCGGCCTCGAGCAGCGACAGCGGAAGGCCGACCTCGGTGTTGAGGTTCTGGCGGTTCGCGTGCGCGCGCACGCTCGGCTCGAGCAGCGCGGCCAGGATGTCCTTGGTCGAGGTCTTGCCGGTGGATCCGGTGATGCCCACCACCGGGCAGGCGAGCTCGCGCCGCCACGCACGCGCCAGCGCCTGGAGCCCGGTGAGCGGGGACTCGCAGGCGATCACCGCCGCGTCGGAGCGCTTGGAGGCGAGCCGCTCGGCGTGCGCGGGGCTCACGAGCGCCCCCCACGCCCCCGCCGCGAGCGCCGCGTCCGCGAACTCGCCGCCGTCGGCGCGCGCGCCCGCGAGCCCGACGAAGAGGTCGCCCGCGCGCAGCTCGCGCGAGTCCACGACGGCGCGCGCCGGGCCGGCGGCCTCCGGGTCGCCCGCCCGAAGCTCGCCGCCGGCCGCGCCGGCGACCCACCCCGCCGGCCGGTCGATCACGTGCGCGCCCCCGCGAGCTCCGCGCGCAGCGCCTCGGCGGCCACGGCGCGGTCGTCGAACGGCTCCTTGCGCCCGCCCTCGAACTCCTGCCCCTGCTCGTGGCCCTTGCCGGCGATCACCACCACGTCGCCGGCCGCCGCGGTCGCCACCGCGCGCGCGATCGCCGCCCGGCGGTCGAGCTCGCGCTCCACGCCCGGTCCCGTGCCGGCCACGATCTCCGCGACGATCGCCTCCGGGTCCTCGGAGCGCGGGTTGTCCGACGTCACGATCACGCGATCCGCGCCCCGGACGGCGGCCTCCCCCATCAGCGGCCGCTTCGATCGGTCGCGGTCGCCGCCGGCGCCGAAGACGATGTG
>Ga0136617_10004436_pt1 | contig 12547 bp, 11 predicted proteins | sample AntDrymUQ3222106_2_FD_129672 | JGI IMG/M metagenome (GOLD analysis project Ga0136617, IMG submission 129672) | Polar desert sand microbial communities from Dry Valleys, Antarctica - metaG UQ322 (21.06) | ecosystem: Environmental > Terrestrial > Soil > Desert | place: Antarctica: Dry Valley...
ATCTCCTCGGTGATCCGCAGCAACTCGTAGACCCCGACCCGGTCGGCGTAGCCCGTGCGGGAACAGAAGTTGCAACCCTCGCCCGTCCAGAACACCGACTTGTAACGCCCGCCGGCCTGCTCGAAGAAGGCCATCTCCTCCGCCGTGGGCGTGTAACGGACCTTGCAGTCGTTGCAGGTCCGCCGGACCAGCCGCTGACCCACCACGGCGATGACCGAGGAGGCCACCAGGAACGCCTCGATGCCCATGTCCAGGAAGCGGTAGAGCGCCGACACCGCGTCGGTGGCGTGCAGCGACGACAGCACGAAGTGGCCGGTCAGCGCGGACTGGACGGCGATCCGGGCGGTCTCGGGATCGCGGATCTCGCCCACCAGGATCATGTCCGGGTCCTGCCGCAGGATCGACCGCAGCCCGCCGGCGAACGTGATACCCGCCGCCTCGTTGATCTGGATCTGGTTGATCGACGGGAAGACGTACTCCACGGGGTCTTCGATCGTGGTGATGTTGCGCTCGGGGCCGTTGACCTCGGTCATCGAGGCATACAACGTCGTCGTCTTTCCACTGCCGGTCGGCCCCGCGCAGATGACCATTCCGTAGGGGGACCTGATCAGCCGGGCATAGGTGTCGTGCGTCTCTGCCGGCATGCCGAGATCCTGCAGCTTGTAGAGCGGGCGGCTCTTGTCGAGCAGCCTGAGCACGACCTTCTCGCCAGAGATGGTGCCGGTCGTGGCGACCCGGATGTCGATGGCTCGGCCGTCGAGTGTGAGAGCGATCTGGCCGTCCTGGGGCCGGCGCCGTTCCACGATGTTCATGCTGCCCATGATCTTGATCCGGCTGGCGATCGCGCTCGCCATCGACCCCGGCAGCGCCAGCACGTCGTGCAACGCTCCGTCGATCCGAAAGCGCACCCGGACCCGCTCGTCCTGGGGCTCGATGTGCACGTCGGAGGCCCGGTCCCGCAGCGCCTGGGTGATGAGCATGTTGACGACCTGCACCACGGGCGCGTCGGTGCCGCCCACCGGCAGCGCGGCCAGGTGCGCCGCGTTCGGCTCGCGCAGCTGGCCCGCCCCGGCGGTGAAGGCCGCGACCTGCTGCTCCACGCCGGACAGCGCGCGGTACGTGTTGTCGATCGCCCTGCGGACTTCGGTCGACGCCCCGAGCATGATTCGCACCGGCCGGTCGAGTGCCTCGTGCACCTGCGCGACGACCGCGCTCGATGCTTCGCCGACCGCCACGTCGAGCACATCGTCGTCGGTGATCCGGACCGGGATGACGCCGAGGCTGCGCGCGATCGACTCCGGCAGCAGGGCGGCCGCCGCGGGATCCGGCGTGATCCGGCGGAGATCGGCCAAGGGTAGACCCAGTTGCTCGGCGAGCGCGGCGGTGAGTTGCCGCTCCTTGATGAGGCCGATCTCGATGAGCAACGTGCCGAGAAGCTTGTCGGAGGCCTTCTGCTGCAGCAGCGCCTCGGCCAGGTGGCTGGCCGACAGCGCCCCCTGTTGGACCAGCAACTCCCCGATCGGGACCGGGTGAACGCCGACGTTTCGAGTCGCCGCGTCGTCGTCAGAGACGGAAGCGGACTCGGGATGGGGCTCGGACATAGGGGTTCCACGCACCTTGGCCGCGGACCGTCCTAGTCGCATTGCCTCTCCTGTTCAGGGGACACGCAGCGCGAAGGTATCCCAGTTGATGCCGGGCTATCGGGCAGAAGTGTCCCTGGTCGGCCATCTTGGCGCCATCGCCGGCGAATGTCATTTCGGAACGACTGGTCGGACCATTGCGGGTGCTGGACAACTCTGGTATGTGATGAGTGGTGGCTGACGACCTCCGTGTCACGCCGCGGCTCACCATCGCCGGAAGCGAGCTCCGGGAGCGGTTCTCCCGCTCGTCCGGGCCGGGCGGCCAATCGGTCAACACGAGTGACACCCGGGTGGAGTTGACCGTCGACGTCCTTCGGTCACCTTCGGTGCCAGGCTGGTTGCGGGCCAGCATGTGCGAGCGGCTCGCCGGCCGGCTGGTGGACGGCGAACTCACCGTGGTGGCTGCCGAGCACCGGTCTCAGTTGGCGAACCGCACGGCGGCCCGAGCCCGGCTGACCGCGCTGCTTGCCGCTGCCGCGGCGCCGCCGCCCCCGGCACGCCGGCCGACGAGGCCGACCCGGCACGCCAGAGAGAGGCGGTTGTCGGCCAAACGCCGGCGCGGTGAGATCAAACGCGGGCGCTCAGGAGGCGATCCGGCCGACGGTTAGCCGACAGGATTGGCCGACTCAGAGTTGGCCGGCGGAGTGCGACCCGTCGTCGAGAAGATCCGTCGACGTCGCGGGCGGGTTGTCATCCGCACGAGGATCGAAGGTCGGTGGGATCCGCCGCAGGTGCCGGCCCATCGACCGGACGAGGAGCACGGTGACGGCGGCGAGCGCCAGGATGATGAACAGCCCCAGAGGGCCTGCCTGGGCCGGCTGCTCCTGCGCGAGGACCGGCGAGCCACCCAGGCTCAGCATGCGGCTACCCGTTCCCGTATCCCGGCGAACAGATCGTCCTCGGGCAGCGGGCTGTCGACCAGCGACCGGGCGAGCTGGAAGTCCTCGGTCGGCCAGGCCGACTTCTGCACCGCCAGCGGCACGGCGAACCACCGGCCGGCCGGATCGACCTGGGTGGCGTGTGCGATCAGCGCCTGGTCGCGCACCGTGAAGAACTCGGCGCACGGGACGCGGGTGGTAAGTCGCTCGGCGTCTTCGGCCTTGTCGACCCAGTCCGCCAGCCACTCGGCAAAGGGCGACTCCAACTCCATCGCCAGCATCGCCTCGTGCATGGCGGTCAACCGGGACTTGTGAAAGGTCAGGTGGTAATACAGCTTGAGGGGCTGCCACGGCTCCCCTTCCTCCGGATAGGCGTCTGGGTCGCCGGCCGCATCGAAGGCGGCGACGGAGATCTCGTGGCAGCGGATGTGGTCGGGGTGCGGATAACCGCCGTTCTCGTCGTACGTCGTAACGACGTGCGGGCATTGCTCGCGAATCTCTCGGACCAGCCGCCGGACCGCCTCGCCCAGGGGCTGGACCGCGAAGGAGTCCGCCGGCAACGCCGGCAACGGGTCCCCTTCCGGCAGCCCGGAGTCCACGAAACCCAGCCAGTGCTGCCGCACCCCGAGGATCTGCCGGGCATGTTCCATCTCGGCGCGCCTGATCGCGCCGATGTCTGCCAGCACGTCGGGTGAGTCCATGGCGGGGTTGAGGATGGAGCCACGCTCGCCGCCTGTGCAGGTCACCACGAGGACATCGACACCCTCGCGCACGTACCGCGCCATGGTTGCGGCGCCCTTGCTCGACTCGTCGTCGGGATGGGCATGTACTGCCATCAGGCGTAGCTGCTCTGACACCGCGGAGGACTCCAGCCTTGATGTGTCCGTAGAGCCGCGGCGTGGGTGCCGCGACCGTGCTGGGACAATTGTGACGCACCAGCAGCGACAACGACTGAGCAGATAGAGGTTAGTGAGCACGCCAACCTTCCCAGCCGGGCGGTACGGCCGCCGCCGCGACGCGTCTCGCTTCCCCGGCTGGGCGGTCCCGGCGCTCGCCTGCCTGGTCATCGCCGTCACGACCGCGCTCGCAGTCCTTGCCTACCGCCGGCAGGCCAGCGATGTCCAGGGGTCGGTCAGCAGCTATGTCGTGCGTGCCGAGGATGTCCGGCTGACCTTCGAAGTGAACAAGCGCCGCGACGCACCCGCGACCTGCCTCCTGCGCGCCAGAGACGCGAAGGGCGCCGTGGTCGGCCAGGCCCGAGTGTCGGTGCCGGCCGCACCCCGCCGAGTGACGCTGACGCACACGTTGCCTACCCGGGGACGAGCCATCACCGCGGAGGTGCTCCGCTGTTTCCCCGCGGCCGGCTGACCGGACATCCCCCGTCGTGCCGGTGCTAGCTTGGAAGTATTCCGCTACACCCTGGAGGGAAGACCACGTGTCCGCTAGCGACCCTGAGGCTCCCGCCACCTGGCTGACACAGGAGGCGTACGACCGGCTCGAGACCGAGTTGGACGAGCTGATCGTCAGCCGGCCAGCGGTATCTCATGAGATCAACGCTCGACGTGAGGAAGGCGACCTGCGGGAGAATGGCGGCTATCACGCCGCCAAAGAGGAGCAGGGAAAGCAAGAAGCCAGGATCCGGCAGTTGGAGGTCCTGCTGCGCGAAGCCAAGGTGGGTCAGCCACCAACCGAGAGCACCACGGCGGGACCCGGCATGATCGTCACGGTGCGATTCGACGGCGACGACGACGTCGAGACGTTCCTCGTCGGCTCGCGCGAGATCGGCGCCACCACGGACCTCCAGGTGTATTCCCCCGAGTCCGCGATGGGGACAGCGATCGCGGGCCGCTCCGTCGGCGACTCGATGACGTATTCCGCCCCCAACGGCCGCAAGATCACCGTCGAGATCGTCGACTGCACTCCCTTCACCGGCTAGCGCGGCCCGAGGGGGTAGCCGGCCTGACGCAGCGCGGCCAGCACCTCCGCGCTGTGCTCGACGCCCTTCGTCTCCACCGACAGCGCCACCTCGACCTCACCCAGATGGAGCTTCGGACCGATCCGTTGATGCTCCACGTCGAGAACATTGGCACCTAGTTCGGCGAGCAGGGCAAGCAGGGCCGCCAGTGAGCCGGGGGCGTCGGCAACCCGTAGCCGGATTTCCAGGTATCGACCGGCGGCCGCCATCCCGTGCTGGATGACCCGCAGCAGCAGGATGGGGTCGATGTTGCCCCCCGACAGCACGGCGACGACGGGCGGCTCGAAGCTCCGCGGGTCGGTGAGGATGGCCGCGACGCCAGCCGCGCCGGCCGGCTCCACCACAAGCTTGGCGCGTTCGAGCAGCAGCAGTTGGGCCCGTGAGATGGCCTCCTCCGAGACGGTGACGAGGCCGTCGACCAACGTCGAGACGTGCGCGTAGGTGACATCGCCCGGGCAGCCCACCGCGATGCCGTCCGCGATGGTCGCCATCTGGCGCAGCGCCAGCGGGTGCCCTGCCGCCAGCGAACCCGGCCAGGCGGCGGCACCCTCGGCCTGGACACCCACGATCCGAACGCTCGGGTCGTTGGCCTTGGCGACCACGGCAACGCCCGAGATCAACCCTCCGCCGCCGGTGCTGACCACGATCGTACGGACGTCGGGACACTGCTCGAACACTTCCAATCCGACGGTTCCCTGCCCGGCGATCACGTCGGGATGGTCGAACGGATGGATGAGGACGGCCCCCGTGCGCTCGGCGAACTCGTTGGCCACGATGAGCGCCTCGTCCACCGTGTCGCCGGTGAGGTGCACCGTGGCGCCGTAGGCAGCTGTCGCCGCCACCTTGGGCAGCGGTGCCGATGTGGGCATGAAGACGGTCGCCCCCGTCCCCACCAGCTGGGCGGCGAGCGCCACGCCCTGCGCGTGGTTGCCGACGCTCGCCGCGGCGACGCCGCTCTCGCGCTGGTGGTCGGACAGCCGCGCGATCCGCACATACGCGCCGCGGATCTTGAAGGAACCTGCCCGTTGGAGGTTCTCACACTTGCAGAGAACCGGGCCGCCGACCATCGACGACAACGGCCGGGACCCTTGCATCGGCGTCACCTGGGTGACACCGGCCAGCAGTTCTTGCGCCGCCCTGACCTCGGTGAGGCCGACAAGCCGGGTGACCAGCGCCATATCGGCGATCCTGCCACTTCCCCGTCAGGGAGCCGACCAGTAAGACTCGCCAGCGAGGACGAGGGCCGCCGCACCGACCACGCCGGCACCACCGCCCAGCTCGGTTGGCCGCACGCGTAGCCTGCGCGCGTACGCCATCGTCAGCCGAATGCCCAGCTCCTCCATCAACGGCTCGAAGAGCAGGGCACCCGCGTTCGACAGCCCGCCGCCGACCACAGCCACGTCGAGGTCGAGCAGGTTCGCGGTGGAGACGAGAGCCAGCCCCAGCGCCCGGCCGGCACGCGCGAAGGCAGCCACCGCGATGGGTTCGCCGCGCCGCGCGTCGGCGGCGAGTTGCACTGCGTCCGGGCCACCGGCACCAGTTTCGACGCCGCCAGGTAGCCCGCCGGGTAGCCAGCCCCGCGCGAGCGCCCACCACACCAGCGCGGGTCCACGGGCCACCGCCTCCAGACACCCGCGGGCGCCGCATCCGCAGTCCGGCCCGTCCGGCTCCACGACGACGTGACCGATGTGCCCGGCATTGCCGGTGCGGCCATCCACGACGCGTCCACCCAGCAGCAGGCCACCCCCGACGCCGGTCGACATCACCACACCGAGCGCCGCGTCCGACCCGCGGGCGGCGCCACACCAGTGCTCGGCGATCGCGAAGCACACGGCGTCGTTGTGCAGCCGCACGGGACGACCGGGCAGCCATGCGGCGACCCGATCCCGCAGCGGAAATTCACGCCAGGCGGCGAGGTTGAGCGGGGACACGATCCCTTCCGGCCAGCGCATCGGCCCGCCGCAACCGATCCCGACACCGTGCAGGTCGCGGCGAGTGACACCGCCGGCCGCCAGCACCTCGGCCGCCAGGGACGTCAACGCCGACCAGACCTGCTCGGGGCCGTCCGCGCGCCCGGCCGGCGTGCGCACCCAGCTCGAGCTCACCAGGGCACCGCGAGCGTCGACCACCCCAGCGGCAAGCTTCGTACCACCCACGTCGAGACCCAGCACGAGTTCTCGATCCACCGCTCACCTCACCTCGCGCCTCAGTCGGTCGAGTCGGCCCCACCATTCTCCCGAACCGCTCGAGCGCCACATATTGGCAACGTCGGAAGACCGGTCCACACCGCTGCCAGACCGCGGCCGCCCTCTCTCTGCAGCGAGCCGCGCCGACGACAATGAAGAAGCGGAGCAGGTGACGGCCGACGCGGCGACGGAACCCTATTCCTGTGACAGTGCGGTGTGGCTCGTGGCGGCCGGACAGAAACACCTAGCACGGTCGAGCGCGGTCTTAACGGACAAAGTAGGGTAAGTGGCAGGCCATGGGCCAACAGTCGTGTCCGCCTTCAGCCGCAAGGAGACCGCATGTGGAAGATTCGTCGCCCCTTGCGTCTTGCCGCGGTGACTATCACGCTCAGCGCGATGGTCACCGGCGGTCAAGCCGGTGCCGCAACTGGAACGGCCCCGGAATCTGAGAGTCCGCCCGGCGGCCCGTCGGGGATCAGCGTTCCCACACTCGCCTGGGCCGCCTGTGAACCGGCCGGCTTCCAGTGCGCCAGCGCGCAGGTGCCGCTGGACTACCGCGACCCGGGTGGCAAGACCATCTCCCTGGCCGTCACCCGGCTGCCGGCGGCCGATCCGCAGCAGCGGATCGGCTCGCTGTTCGTCAACCCGGGCGGGCCCGGTTCCTCCGGGGTCGGGCTGGCCGCCCGGCTGGCCGGCCGGCTCTCCGGCTTGGAGGCGGACGCGCTCCCCCAAGCGGTGCTTGACCGGTTCGACATCGTCGGCTTCGACCCTCGCGGAGTGGCGGGGAGTTCACCGGCCATCGCCTGCTTCGACGGCGCCCAGACCCAACAGGCATTCGTCGAGAGCACGGCGACCCTGCGGCCGGGTGGGTTTCAGCGCGGGATGCGGCTGGCGAAGCGATTCACCACGGCCTGCGTGGAAAACAGCGGTGGACTGCTCCCCTACATCGGCACCGAGTACGTCGCGCGGGACCTCGACCTGCTGCGGGCGGCGGTCGGTGACGACAAGCTCACCTACCTTGGCCTTTCCTACGGCACCTACCTCGGCACCGTGTACGCCAACCTCTTCCCGGGGCGGACCCGAGCGCTCGCCTTCGACAGCGCCCACAACCCGCCGGCCCATGCCAACCGGCAGTACCAGTTCGACCTCGGCCAGTACGTCGCGCAGGAACGCACGTTGAACCGTTTCTTCGACTGGTGTGCGGCCACCCCGGACCGCTGTCCGTTCGGCGACGGCAAGCCGGCAAGAAGCTTCGATCGGCTGCTGGCTGATCTGGACGCGAACCCCGTTCGCGACTCGACCGGTGTCGTAGCCAATGGCGCCACCTTCGCCTACCTGGTGATCTTCGGTGGTCTCAATGGCGGCCGCGCTGCGTGGCCCCAGTTTGCCAAGGATCTGACCGACGCCGAGAAGCGCACCGGCGCGCTGATCGCGCCAGTCTCCTCCGATCCCGAGGGGGCGTTCCTTTCCGCCAACGCCGCGGTGGACTGCGCCGATCGGATCTATCCGCCCAGCCTTGCCAAGCTTCGCGCCCGGCTGGCCCGCGCCGTGGCAGCCGCACCCCGCCTTGGCCCGGTCATGGCCTACGGACCGTCGCCAAGCTACGACCACGCCCACGCCACGATCTGCCTGCAATGGCCGGCCGAGCGCGCCAGCCGCTACACCGGGCGGTTCAACGCGCCCGGATCGGCGCCGATCCTGGTCGTCGGCACCACCGGCGACCCGGACACTCCCTTCCGGGACTCCGTGGCATTGTCCGAGACCCTGGACAATGGTCGGCTGCTCACCTTCGACGGTGAAGGTCATCGTGCGTACTTCATCAGTTCCTGCGTCAAGGCCGCTATCTCCGCATACCTGATCGACGGCACGCTCCCGAAACCAGGAACGGTGTGCGACGACGACGTACCCCCCGGCCAGATTGCCGCATCGAACGTCAGAGGGAGTCAGCGACTACCGGCTGGCGCGGCCGGGGCGGGGGCAGACAGATAGGCTCCGCCCATGGATTTCATCAAGGTCCTGCATATCGCCGCGGCGATCTTCCTGATCGGCCCACTGACGTTCGCCACCTCGATCTCACCGCGACTCATTCGGCAGGGCAAGCAAGGCGACGCCGTGCTGCGGTGGGCGCACCGCAGCACTCAGTTCTACGGACTCGGCACGCTGCTGGTCGGAGTGCTCGGCGTCGGCCTCATCAGGGGCGATGTCACGTTCAACCAGTTCTGGGTCTCCGCGTCGCTCACCCTCTTCGTCGTCGCGGTGGGCCTGATATTCGCCATCATCGAACGAGACCAGCGGGCAGCGATCCGGCGCCGGGAGGCCGGCCAGGATTCCCCCGTACAGGCCGGACGGATACTGGCGACCTCAGCCGTCGTCGCGTTGATCTGGCTGGTGATCCTTTTTCTGATGGTCTACCAGCCGGGCGGCCCCCACAATTCCTGAGATTTGCAGGGTGCCGGCCGAGGCCACACGCCCGCTACGGCAACGCGTCCTGCGGCCACATCAAAGCGTCGATGAGCTCAGGCGGGAGGGTGACGACCACGCCGATACCGGCATCTTCGCCGCGCTGGCAGCCGACGCAGCGGTGATCGCGACAGGCACTGTGTTGCCCGAGCGCTGCCCGTGGCAGCCGGAGCGCGAGGACGCCTGGCGATTGCGCGGAGTGGCCACCGACCCGGCGTTGCGGGGGCAGGGCCTCGGCACCGCCGTGCTGGCCGCCGCACTCGAGCACGTCACGACCAACGGCGGCCGGTTGGTGTGGTGCAAAGCGCGGACGCCCGCGGTGCCCTTCTACCGCCGCGTCGGATTCACCCCGTACGGCGAAGAGTGGGAGGACCCGCAGATCGGCCGGCACGTGTGCATGTGGCGCGAGGTGGCGCCCTCAGCCGAGGGCGGCCAGGAGGTCGGCAACCAGATCGTCGATCGACTCGATGCCGACGCTCAGCCGGACGAGATCACCCGGAACCTCTAACGGAGAGCCAGCAACGGACGCGTGCGTCATCCGCCCGGGGTGCTCGATGAGCGACTCGACGCCGCCCAGGGACTCACCCAGGATGAACAACCGCGTCCGGTTGCAGACATCCAGCGCCGCCGTCTCCCCCTCGCGCATCCGGAAGGACACCATCCCTCCGTAGCCACGCATCTGTTTGGCCGCCACCTCGTGACCGGGATGCTCCGGAAGGCCGGGATAGAACACCTGCGCAACCCGGGAATGCTGAGCCAACAGGGCAGCGATCCGCTCGGCGTTCGCGCAGTGCCGGTCCATCCGGACGCCGAGCGTCCGGATTCCTCGAAGCACCAGCCAGGAATCGAACGGGCCCGGAACTGACCCGGTGGAGTTCTGCAGAACGGCCAGCCGGGCACCGAGATCGATGTCGGCAACCACCAGAGCACCGCCGATGACGTCGGAGTGCCCGCCGAGATACTTCGTGGTCGAATGCACGACGGCGTCGGCACCCAGGGACAGCGGCTGCTGAAGGTAAGGGGAGGCGAACGTGTTGTCGACCACCAACAGCGCGCCGGCCTCGTGCGCGATCCCCGCGAGCCCGGCGATATCGGCAACGCGCAGATAAGGATTGGTCGGCGTCTCGCACCAGATGACCGTGGTCTCCGGGCGCACCGCCGCGCGCATGGCAGCCAGGTCGCCCAGCGGCGCTGACGTGAAGGAGATCCCCCACTGCGCCAGGACACTGGCGAAGAGCCGATAGGTGCCGCCGTAGGCATCATCAGGAATCACCACGTGGTCGCCGGGATGGCACACCGTACGCAACAGGCAGTCCTCCGCGGCCAGCCCAGAGGCGAAGACGAGGCACCTTCCCTTGAGACCACTTGCGCCCGAACCACTTGCGTCCACACCATTGGCGCCGACCTCGAGAGCGGCAAGGCACTCCTCGAGAGCGGTCCTGGTCGGGTTGGCACTCCGGCTGTACTCGTAGCCTCCGCGCAGGCCACCGACACCGTCCTGCTTGTAGGTGGAGGTCTGGTAGATCGGCGGCACCACCGCGCCGGTCGCCGGGTCCGGCTCCTGCCCGGCATGAATGGCCAACGTCTCGAAGCCATGCCCGGCAGCGCTCATACTTCCGAGGCTAGCCGTTGTCCCGTGCCGCGGATCGCTTCGCTCGATACCGCCCATGATGTCCTCTCCACCGCGCTCCGGCCAAGATCGTGGACAACTAGGAGAAGCGGCGGCCCTCGTCGCGGCGGTAGGCGAGGGCCGCCAGGCCGGCGGCGACAGCCGTCCAGGCCAGCAGCACGGCGGTCGCGCCGACCGCGCTGCGCCACCGGCAGTGTCGCCTTGATCGAGCAGGCGTAACCGATGGCGAAGCCGCCGAACAGGAACGGGCCGGCGGCGAGCAGCAGCACCCCGGTGCTGGCGAGCAGCCGGGCCGGGGACACCGTGGCCTCGGTGAACGTACCGGCGATCAGCAGAACGGGCAGCAGGCACAACACGACGAACGCCAGGCCGTTGAGCAGCCGCCCGACAGCCCGCCGGTCTGGCGGCTGGCCAGCTCGCCCAGACCAAAGCGCTCCAGCAGCTCACCGCGCGGCACCGGATCGCGGTGGTTCGCGGCCGCGAAGTGCAAGGCTATAGGTCACTCGTTGGGTCAATCCACACGCTGGAGTCTCTGTTGGAGGTCAAGATCGTGACCGTCTTGTGGTGACGAAAGTATGACGCGGGAACATCCAGCGACCGGCAACTCGTTGACTCAACCAGGAGGTACTCAACCATGGGACTGTTCGGACTGCCTAAGACGACGTTGCCCGCGACCGAAGATGCTCTGCCTGGCCGCTCGACTCCCCTCGCCACCGCCGACCGACACGCGGTTCTCGGCATGTCCCTGCATGACGTCCCGGCCGGCTACCAGGTGGCCGTCTTCGGGATGGGCTGCTTCTGGGGAGCCGAGCGCATCTTCTGGCAACTCGACGGCGTGCACTCGACGGCCGTGGGCTACGCCGGCGGCAGCACGCCGAATCCCACGTACGAAGAGACCTGCTCGGGGCGCACCGGGCACACCGAGGCTGTCCGGGTCGTCTACGACCCGGACAAGATCGGCTATCGCGAGTTGCTCAAGGTCTTCTGGGAGTCGCACGACCCGACCCAGGGCATGCGGCAGGGCAACGACCGGGGCACGCAGTACCGCAGCGCCGCCTACTACACCGACGACGCGCAACGGCAGGCGATCGAGGAGACCCGGGCCGCGTTCGAGCCGAGCCTGACGGCCGCCGGATACGGCCCAGTCACCACCGAGGTTGCCCCGGCCGGCGAGTTCTACTTCGCCGAGGAGTATCACCAGCAGTATCTGCACAAGGTGCCGAAAGGCTACTGCGGGTTGGGCGGCACCGGTGTTCGCATGAATGACCAATCCGAAACGATTGCACCTGGAACCACCTTGCCGAGTTGATCTCTACTTGGATCAAGGCGCCGCTGGCGCGACGCGGGCGTTGGCAAAGCCGACTCGGCGACAAATCGTCCAGGGCTGAAACGAACGCCCGGGGCGCAAAGCCGCCAGTTGAGCCGGACCCACCCCCGCGCCGCGCGGACCTGGCCCGAAGGAAGCAATGCGACTGGAATCGCTCCGGCAGGTCGTCGCCTGCCATTCCCTCGCAGCCGAAGTGTGAGAGTCCGGGAGCGGCGTCAAGGGCGCCCACGGTGTCGCTGCGCGATGGCGCAAGCGCCACCGTTACCCCCCCTCCCGGGGCTCTCATGACCGGCTGGTTGCGAGGGGATGGCAGGAGAGTGGATGTCGCGTGGGTCACTTGCGGTTCCCGGAGTGACTTCATACCCAAAGTTGGCTAGTCTCCCCCATACCGGACATCCACTGAAACCAACGAAGGGAGAATCTTCATGAAGCAGCGGATCGCAGCAGTGGC
>Ga0136617_10004437_pt1 | contig 12546 bp, 10 predicted proteins | sample AntDrymUQ3222106_2_FD_129672 | JGI IMG/M metagenome (GOLD analysis project Ga0136617, IMG submission 129672) | Polar desert sand microbial communities from Dry Valleys, Antarctica - metaG UQ322 (21.06) | ecosystem: Environmental > Terrestrial > Soil > Desert | place: Antarctica: Dry Valley...
CCGACCTGCGCCACGTCGGTGAGGCGCTCCACGAGACGGCGCTACGAGAGAGGGTCGGCGTCGTCGCCCTGACCACCTGGCTGCGCGAGCAGATCGCCGAGGCCCGGGTCCGTCCGGCCACCCAGCGGACCCGTCGGCTCGACAGTGACGCGGCGGCGGTTCAGCTGGTCACCATCCACGCCAGCAAGGGCCTGCAATACCCCGTCGTGTATCTCCCCTCCCTCTCAGATCGGTTCGTCCGGGCGCCAGAGCTGCCGCTCTTCCACGACGAGGAGGGGCAGCGGTGCCGCTTCGTCGGCGGTGAGCAGGCCGAGGGTTTCGCCGGAGCGTGCGACCGGGCCCAACAGGAGGAGGCGGGGGAGTGGCTGCGGCTCCTCTACGTCGCCATGACGCGCGCCCAGTCGCAGGTCGTCGCGTGGTGGGCCCCGTCCAGCAACGCGCCCGCCTCCCCCCTCCATCGGATGCTGCTGGGACGCGGTCCCGGCGAGGCGTCGGTGCCCGACCGCGCCTCCTGTCCGAGCGACGACGATGCCGTCGCGGCGATCGGGCGGTGGCGCGAGACGGGGGGAGTCACGCCGGAGCTGGCGGTCGTGGCCGAGCCGGCGGGCCGCACGGTCCGCCCCGAGCCGTTGCCGCTCTCGGTCCGCACCTTCACCCGACGCATCGACTCCGGGTGGCGCCGTACGTCCTACTCCGGCCTGACCTCGGTCGATCCGGCCGCGGCCGCGCGCGACGTCGTACGTGACGGGGTCGGCAGCGAGGCGGAGGAGACCCCCCGCGACGACGAGCCCGACGAGACGCCCGCCGAGCTCTCTGCACGTGGGGCCGCCGCGGAGCCGGCTCCGAGCGTCCGCGGGACCTCGCCAGAGTCGCCGATGGCGCGGATGCCGGTCGGCGCGACCTTCGGGTCGCTGGTCCACGGCGTCCTCGAGCACGCCGACCCCGACGCAGTGGCGCAGGACGGCAACCTCGCCGCCGAGCTGCGGCACCACCTGACCGACCAGCTGGTGCGCTGGCCGGTCGACGTCGACGCCGACGCGCTGGTCGAGGCGCTGGTCGCGGTGTGCGACACCCCACTCGGGCCACTGGCCGGCGACGTGACGCTGCGGCAGGTGCCGCTGAGCGACCGGCTCACCGAGCTCGAGTTCGAGCTGCCGATGGGCGGCGGCGACGACCGCGACCACCTCGCCGCGGGCGTCCTGCTGGGTGACCTGGCCGACCCGCTGCGACGCCATCTGCCCGAGGGCGACCCGGTGCGGGGCTACGTCGACCGGCTGGCCCAGCCGGGCCTCGGCGGCCAGCCTCTGCGCGGCTATCTCACCGGCTTCATCGACCTCACGATGCGCGTCGGCGACCGCTACCTCGTCTGCGACTACAAGACCAACTGGCTCGGCCCGGGGTCCCCCCACGACCCCGACTTCCTGCTGCGGGCCCACGACTACGACTCGACGGCACTGGCCGAGGCGATGGTCCACTCCGACTATCCCCTGCAGGCGCTCCTCTACTCGGTGGTGCTCCATCGCTATCTGCGCTGGCGTCAGCCCGGCTACGACCCCGATCAGCACCTCGGCGGTGTCCTCTACCTCTACCTGCGCGGCATGAGCGGTCCCGACACCCCCCTCGTCGACGGCCACCCCTGCGGGGTGTTCTCGTGGCGGCCGCCTGCAACGTTGGTCGCCGAGCTGTCCGACCTGGTCGACGGGAGGTTGCCGTGACCGAGCTGTTCGAGCCGGTCGACGCCTGGGACCCCCGCATCGCCCGTAGCGCCCGGGGAGTGCTGGCCGAGCTCAACGAGGCCGGGCTGCTCCACGCCGCCGACGTCCACGTGGCCCGTCGACTGACCGCGCTGACCGGCGACCTGGACGAACGGGTGGCGCTCGCCGCGGCGCTCGCCACCGCCGTGGTCCAGCGCGGCTCGGTGGGTGTCGACCTCACGCGGGCGAGCGAGCTCGCGCCCGAAGTGGCCTGGCCCGACCCCGACCAGTGGCACGACGCCGTGGCCGCGTCCGCCGCCGTCGCCGAGGGGGCGCTGCGCGTCGAGCACGGGCTGGTCTACCTCGACCGCTACCACCGGTTGGAGGTCCAGGTCTTCGACGACCTCGTGGATCGGGCGAACCGGCCCGCGCCGCCGGTGGACGAGGCCGCCCTCGCGGCGGCGCTGGAGCGGGTGTTCCCGCAGGCGACGTACGCCGAGCAGCGGGCCGCCGTCGACGCTGCCGTCCGTCGGTGGACGACCGTGCTCACCGGCGGCCCCGGCACCGGCAAGACCACCACCGTGGCGGGCCTGCTGGCGGTGCTGGCAGACCAGGCGGCGAGCCGCGGCGAGCGGCTCTCGGTCGCGCTCGCGGCACCCACCGGCAAGGCGGCTGCGCGGCTGCAGGAGTCGGTCGACTCCGAGACCGCCCGGCTCGCGCGTGAGGACCGCGAGCGGCTCACGGGCCTCGAGTCGCTGACCCTCCACCGGCTGCTGGGGTTCCGGTTCGACAACTCCACCCGCTTCCGGCACCACCGCGGCAACCGCCTCAAGTACGACGTGGTGGTCGTCGACGAGAGCTCGATGGTCGAGCTGCTGCTGATGGGTCGGCTGCTGGAGGCGCTGCGCCCCGACACCCGGCTGGTCCTCGTCGGCGACCCCGACCAGCTGTCCTCGGTCGGCGCCGGCGCGGTGCTGGGTGACCTCGTCAAGGGCTACGCCGAGCGCTCAGACTCACCGGTCGTGTCGCTCACGCGCCCCCACCGGTTCGGCGAGGAGATCGGGTCTCTCGCCCGCGCGCTGCGCGACGGCGACGCCGACCAGGTGATGGACGTGCTGCGCGCGGACGGCAGCCGGGTCACCCTCGTCGAGACCGACGACCCCGAGCCCGTCCTGACGCCGCTGCTGATGGCGGCGGCCCAGCAGGTCCGGGCCGCGGCCGAGGCCGGCGACGACGCGGCCGCCCTGGCGGCGCTCGACCACCACCGGCTGATCTGCGCGCACCGCGAAGGTGCCCGCGGGGTCTCCTTCTGGAACCGGTTGGTCGAGCTCGGCCTCGCGCGCGCCGCGGGGCAGGACCACTGGCCCCGCTGGTATGCCGGCCGGCCGGTGCTGGTCACCCACAACGACTACGGGCTCGGCATCTACAACGGCGAGACGGGGGTCGTCGTACGCCGGGCCGACGGTGCGCTGCGAGGTCTGGTCCCGAGCTCGGGCGGCCAGGTGCTCGACTTCGCCACGACCCGGCTGGCGGAGGTCGAGACCATGCACGCGCTGACCGTCCACAAGAGCCAGGGCAGCCAGGCCGACCACGTGAGCGTGCTGCTGCCCGAGGAGCAGTCACGGCTGCTGAGCCGCGAGCTCTTCTACACCGCGGTGACCCGGGCCCGGGAGTCCGTACGGATCGTCGGCACCGAGGCCGAGGTGCGGGCCGCGGTCGGCCGGCGGGCCGGGCGGGCCACCGGCCTGTCCTCGCGGCTGCTCCAGCGTCCGGACGGGACCCGTTGACCGGCTCCCGGCAGGGCTAACCTCGGTACGTGCCCTACCTGCTCCGCGTCAGCCTCCCGGACGTCCCCGGCTCGCTGGGTCGGCTGGCGTCGGCGATCGGTGAGGCGGGCGGCGACATCGAGGCCATCGAGATCGTCGAGAAGCGCCGGGACGGCACCGCCGTCGACGACGTTTTCCTCGAGATGGTCGAGGAGACGATGCCCGACTCGATCGTCTCGGCGTGCGTGGAGCTGCCCGGCGTCGAGGTGCTGTGGATCAACCGCTACGCCGCCGGCGGCAACGTCTTCCTCGACCTCGAGGCGGTCGAGGACCTCACGGCCCACCCCGGCCGCGCCCCCGACCGGCTGGTCGAGCTGCTGCCGGTCGTCTTCCGCTCCGACTGGGGAGCCCGGGTCCACCGCGAGCGGGGCGTGCTGCGGGCCACCGCGGCCGCACCCGACGGCCTGGGCTGGGCCGAGGTCGACCGGCCCGGGTTGGTCGAGGGCCCCGACGAGGACCTGGTCGTCGCCTGCCGGCTCGCGCCGGACGAGGTACTGCTGATCGGCCGCCGAGGCGGTCCGGAGTTCCTCGGCTCCGAGCTGGCCAGGCTCGAGCACCTCGCCAACCTGGCCCGCTCGATCTCCTCCTGACCCCGCCCGGTCGCTCAGCAGCCGACGCCGCTGATGTCGCCGTCGTACCCCAGCGACCGAGGGCCGATCGGGCCACGGGTCAGCCGACGCGCTCCAGCAGGAAGAGCGGGATCAGCCGGTGGGTCTTCTGCTGGTAGGCGCCGTACGTCGACCAGGTCTCGACCGCGCGCTGCCACCACTCCTCGCGCGTGGGGCCGTCGGGAAGCTCGGTCACCGTGTAGCTCGCCGTGTCGGCGCCGTCCTGCAGGTCGACCTCGGGATGGGCGCGGAAGTGGGGGGCCCACACGGGGTCCTCGGCGGCGCCGGCCTTGGACGCGACGGCGAGATAGCTGCCGGCGTGCTCGACCCGCATCACGGGGTTCTTGCGCAGCTTGCCGCTCCTGGTGCCGACCGAGGTGATCACGACGATCGGGTCGCCGGTGCGCGCGAGGGTGTTGGCCCGCTGGCCGTCGGACGCCTCGAACTCCGCGACCTGGTCGCGGACCCACTGCTCGGGGCTGGGTGCGTACTCTCCGGTGAGGGCCATGTCTCACACCCCACCACGCCGGGGCCGGGGATGCCAGCGGGGGTGTCAGCGCTCGGTAGCGTGCCGGCATGGGGCAGCGCCGCGACGTCTACACCCACGGGCACGACGCCAGCGTGCTGCGCGCCCATGACGCCCGCACGGTCGCCAACTCCGCGGCCTACCTGGTGCCCGACCTGCGGACCGGCGTCTCGGTGCTCGACGTGGGCTGTGGCGTCGGGAGCATCACCGCCGACATCGCCGGCCGCGTCGCCCCCGGCCTGGTGGTCGGGATCGACCCCGCCCCGGAGGCGGCGGCAGCCACACGGGCCCGCTCGGACGCCGTCCGGGTCGCGGTCGGCAGCGGCTATCGGCTTCCGTTCGCCGACGACAGCTTCGACATCGTCCACGCCCACCAGGTGCTGCAGCACCTGAGCGACCCGGTGGCCGCCCTGGTGGAGATGCGGCGGGTCTGCCGACCCGGGGAAGTCGTGGCCGTGCGCGACGCCGACTACGCCGCCATGACCTGGTGGCCGGAGGCCGACGGGCTCGACGCCTGGCTCGCGGTCTATCGCGCGGTCGCCCACGGCAACGACGCCGAGCCCGACGCCGGCCGGCGGCTGCGGGCGTGGTGCCGCGCTGCCGGCTTCACCGACCTCCAGTGCACGGCCAGCGTGTGGACCTTCGCCGACTCCGAGGAGCGCCGGTGGTGGGGACACCAGTGGGCAGAGCGCACGGTGAGCTCGGCATTCGCCCGGCAGGCGGTCGCGCGCGGACTCGTCGACCAGCAGGGGCTGGCGCGCATCGCCGACGCCTGGCGCGACTGGGCGGCGGACGACGACGGCTGGTTCCTGGTTCCGCACGGCGAGGTCCGCTGCCGGGCCTGACGTACGGCCCGCTCGCGGCAGGTCGGTAGCGTGCCGGCATGAGCGCCATCGACGGGGTCTCGGAGATCTTCGACAACGAGGCGTGGGACATCGTCCCGGGCTTCGAGGACCTGACCGACCTCACCTACCACCGGGCCCGGGCCCACGGCACCGTGCGGGTCGCCTTCGACCGCCCCGACGTGCTCAACGCCTTCCGGCCCCACACCGTCGACGAGCTGCTGCGGGCGCTCGAGCACGCGCGCACCAGCTCCGACGTCGGCTGCGTGCTGCTGACCGGCAACGGGCCGGGTGCGTCGCACGGCAAGTGGGCCTTCTGCAGCGGTGGCGACCAGCGGATCCGGGGCAGGGCGGGCTATCAGTACACGCGTCCGGAGGACGCCACGGGCAGAGCGGGTGAGTCGGCCGAGAGCGTGGACAAGGCGAAGCTCGGCCGGCTCCACATCCTGGAGTGCCAGCGGCTGATCCGATTCATGCCCAAGGTCGTCATCTGCGTGGTCAACGGCTGGGCGGCCGGCGGCGGTCACAGCCTCCACGTCGTCTCCGACCTCACGCTGGCCAGCGCCGAGCACGGGCGCTTCAAGCAGACCGACGCCGACGTCGGGTCCTTCGACGGCGGCTTCGGGTCGGCGTACCTCGCCCGCCAGGTGGGGCAGAAGTTCGCCCGCGAGATCTTCTTCCTCGGCGACGAGTACGACGCCGAGGCCGGCCAGCGCATGGGCATGGTCAACAGGGTCGTGCCCCACGCCGACCTCGAGGCCGAGGCGCTGGAGTGGGGGCGGAAGATCAACGCCAAGAGCCCGACGGCGCAGCGGATGCTGAAGTACTCCTTCAACATGATCGATGACGGGCTGGTCGGCCAGCAGCTCTTCGCCGGCGAGACCACGCGGCTGGCCTACATGACCGACGAGGCGCAGGAGGGTCGCGACCAGTTCCTGGAGAAGCGCGAGCCCGACTGGTCGCCGTTCCCCTGGTACTACTGAGTCGGCCTGTTTGTGCAGGTCAGAGCGTTGTGACCCCCCTGCAGTCCGCAAACAGTCCGCAAGATTTTGAGCGTGTCGGTGTGGTAAAGCGCGCGACCTGGCCCTGGACGAGGCGGTCGCAGACGGCCTTGAGGGCGGGCCGAGCCACCGCTGTTGGTAGCCCGAAGTGAACACTGAGAGGGCTGACATCCGGGGTCGGGGCTACTCAAGCGGTGCTAGGGCGTCACGCGCCAGCGTCGTCGCGGTCACACCGGATCTTCGACGACCGGCAGACGCCCTCGATGCTGGTAATGAACATGAGTCACTCCACCCAGCTAGACGTATGTGTGCCGATCGCGAGACCGGCGGAGAAGAGCCACAAACTTGCCTAGGGTGACCGGATGCGTGCCGTGATGATCACAGCGTTCGGTGTAGCTCCTGAGCTGTCCCAGATGCCTGATCCCCGGTGCCCGTCTGACGGGGTGGTGGTATCCGTCGAAGCGACCGGACTGTGCCGCAGCGACTGGCACGGCTGGATCGGCCATGACCACGAGATCGAGCTGCCACATGTGCCTGGCCACGAGCTTGCCGGCACTGTCGTCGAGGCCGGGCCACAGGTGACCTGCTGGAAGGCCGGCGACCGGGTCACAACACCGTTCGTCCTCGCGTGCGGACGGTGCTGGGCATGCGCACGTGGTGACGGCCAGGTCTGCGAGGATCAGCTTCAACCGGGGTTCACCCTGTGGGGTTCCTTCGCCGAGTTCGTGGCGCTCCCGCGGGCCAACATCAACCTGGTCGGTGTGCCCGATGAGGTACGGACCGAGGTTGCTGCCAGCCTCGGCTGCCGCTTTGCCACCGCCTACCGTGCAGTTGTCCACGTCGCCCGGGTGCAACCCGGCGAAACAGTTGTCGTTCACGGGTGCGGGGGCGTTGGGCTGTCTGTAGTGCTTGTCGCGATCGCCCTCGGCGCGCGGGTCCTGGCCATCGATCCCAGCTCGACGTCCCTCGCGCTTGCCGAACAGCTCGGCGCCACACCGGTGCCCACCGACGACTCGACGGGCGCGATCACAGACCTGACCGACGGCGGCGCCGATGTCTCACTTGACGCGTTCGGCAGCCGCGCGAACCTCGCCTCGGCAGTCGCCTGTCTACGGCCGCGCGGCCGGCACGTGCAGGTCGGCCTGCTCACCGGCGACGACGCCTTCCCGCCGCTCGACGTGGGCCGAGTTCTCGGGCGGGAACTGCAGCTGCTCGGCAGCCACGGCATGTCGGTGTCGGACTACCCCGAGATGCTCGCACGAGTCGTTGACGGCACTCTCGACCCAGGCCGGCTCCTGCGCGACCGGATCGGGCTGGCCGAAGCCGGACCGCGGCTAGCAGCACTCGGACAACCAGGGGCCGGAGCTGGCGGAATGACCGTCATCCGGCCGCACCTGGGATGAGCTAGCGATGTGTCGATCCGCCGCCTACAACTCGCAAGTCTTAGGGACCACGCGAGCGGCACCTGCAGAGTGGCGCGGCCCTGGCGTGGGGCCGCGGTCCGCACGTACGATGCCTCGGGTCGCCTCGGATGGTCGGCGCGTCACAACTGAACACCAGCGCGGCGACGCCGAGTCCTGCCCGCCTCCGCTGGTCCCGACGAATCACCATAGGCAGGTGCGGGGGACCCAGGTTCCACGCGGCCGCCGACACCCGTCCCCGACGGGACGACAGCCACTCGGGGCAAAGCCACTCCGGTGGCGGGGCACCTTTCAGCTCCAGCCCGACAGCTCACCTCGCAGGCGCGGAAAGGAACTGGCCCCATGCCTGCGATCCACGGTGCCTCCGTCGCTGTACGCCTGCTCGTCTCAGCCCTCAGCTCCTTCGCGCTCGCCGTCGCGCTGCTCACCGTGGTCGCGCCGACCGCCGACGCCCACAGCGGCGCGATCCGGTGGGACTGCCTCGCCCACTACGAGTCGACCCACCGATGGCACATCGACACTGGCAACGGGCACTACGGCGGCCTGCAGTTCTCGCTGTCGACCTGGCGCTACTACGGCGGCCCGAACTACTCGAAGAAGCAGTACCCCCACAAGGCCACGCGCAAGGAGCAGATCGTGATCGCCAAGCGCGTCGCCTGGCACGGGTGGAAAGACCGGCGGCCGCAGGGCGGCAGGTCGGCCTGGCCGAACACCTGGTACCGCTGCGTCTGATCCGCAGGGCCGATCCCACCCGCACAGGCGACTCATGACAAACGAGTGCGCCGGGGCAGGAGCCCGGAGCAATGCGCTCGACCGCCCAGCCACGGATTCGTGTCACGATGTCGGTGATGGATGCCGGGTAGCTCAACTCGCCGCAGGCACCACGAGAGGAAACTGGAAGATCCCCAATAGGTGTGCCCGCGGATGGTCCTGCGAACCGCGAAGACAGCCAGCATCTCCGGTCACATCAGCCCGCACTCACTGCTTCATGTGGCGATCACCACCGCCCTCGACGCCGGAGTACCACTGCGCGACACCCAGATCCTCGCCCGATATCCCGACCCCCACACTACCGAGCACTACGACCCTCCGAGGCAACCTCGACCGCCACGGAGTCCACTTCCTCACCGCCACGTCGCGGACGTATCGCCAACCCGGCTGCGCAAGGCTGGAGGCTGAGTTCGCGAGCCTAAGCGGATGCAGTCGTCGAGGCCAGCAGGCGTCGCGCGCGACGACCAAGATCGCTCAGGTCCACCCGACCCGCGTCGGCGGCGGCTGCCAGACGCGCAGCCAGGTCCAGTGCCTCGTCGAGCTCAGGGCCAGGGATGCTCGCCTCCTGGCCCATGTCGCGAAGAATCGTGACCTCGGTCCGTGAGGCGATCAACGGGTCGGCGACTCCATCGATCCAGACCCGAGTGCGGCGGCCCTCACCACGTTCCTCGCCCGTGATCCGCTCGAGCGCGAAGATGCGGTCCGCACGCGCAAATTTCCCAAAGCCCAAAGCCACCATGCGGGAGTCCGACGCCACACGTCCATCTTGACATCACACACCGAATTCATGCGCCCTCCCGCCACGTTCACCGGCGACCCTGTCGCTTCGCCGCTTCAGTCCCGCGGGCGACGGGCTCCGCAGCTCTTGGTGCGCTCCGGACTCGTTCGAACATCGTGCGTCACACGACTTTGGTCTTGCGGCAGCACCGGTTCCATGCACGACGTCCGCGTCACACCGCCGCATGCGCGGGGACAGCCAGGGTGCTGACACGCTGCCCCTCGCGTCGTTGCAAACTTCATGAACTACTGCTGTCGTACCTGGGCACTCATAATGGGGAGTGTCCGAGACGCGAGGAGCCGAAGCCATGATGACCGTCGTCACAACCGTGACCTTGAAGGACGAGACGAGAAACCAGTGGGATCGCGCGATGCACGAGCGCGTTCGGGCCGCGGCCGATATGGACGGGTGGGTTGCCGTGCGGCTGCTCAGAGAGGTCGACGAACCGCGGCGGCGAGCAATCATCGGCACGTGGCAGTCACGAGAGCACTGGGCCCGTTGGCACGATGACGAGACCTTCAAGGCGACCCGTGCGGAGCTGGCTGGGCTCGAGAACGGACCGTCCAACACCGTTTGGTACGACGTGGTGGAGGAACAGGGCTGAGGATCTGTTGCCGCGACGGCTGCGCCGACCTTCGCCTGCACGCCCGCAGCGGAAGCGGCCCTGCGCTCGGCATCTGCCTGCCCCCGGGTACCGGCGTCCTTGCCCACGCTGGGCGTTTTCAAGGCGCGTCACTTCGCCGCGTATGACAGTCAAGCGATGGCCTCGCCGAGGCCAGGATTGCGCATGAAGAACAGCGCGGCTATTCGGCAGCTGTCTCCGAGAACCCACGGCGGTGATGTGCACTTCCGCGAAGCCGTTGCGTCCTCCCGGCGCCGACCATCAGCCTGTAGCGCCCCTACACCTCGCCACGATTGGAGCAGGCCGGCGACAGCGCTGCCGTTCGCGCGATGTCTGGCGATCTGACTGACACCCTGACAAGCCGGTGGTGGCGCTGAGGGTCGTGATAATCTCGATGGTATACCATATTTCGTCTACTGGAGGGCGGCACATGGACGACCTATCGCCCCGCATGGTGCGCGCCTGGGCGGAGCATCTTCGACTGACTCCGGAGGAGATGGATCCGGTACACCTGCGCCGCGAGCTGAAGCGAGGGTCGTTCCCCGCGGTGCTCGCGGCGTCGGCCCGCGACCACCCGGACGCAGTTCTTAGGATCGACGAGGACCGGCTCTCTCGCACGGAGCTTGCCGCCTCCGTCGCCAGACACGTATCAGTGCTCGGTGATCATGGGATCACGCGCGGCAGCCGCGTCGTGATCAGTACGCGAAGCTCCATGGAACTTGTGGTCGCCTATCTCGCCACGCTCTCTGTCGGCGGCATCGCGGTGCTGACCAACCCGTCCTACACGGCGACCGAGCTTGCCGCGGTGATCGACCGTGCGAAGGCCGGCACGCTGCTGGTCGATGAGGACACCGAGGGGGCCGCATCGGTGCAGGTGCTGCGGATGGGTGAACTCGCAGCTGCCGCCGACAGAGCAGAGGAGATGCCCTTCGCCGAGGTCTCGCCGGACGACGTGGCTCTGCTTGCCTTCACCTCGGGGACAACCGGGTCGCCGAAGGTCGTGCCGCTTACCCACGGTGAGCTGCTGGCCTCGATCCGAGCGGCGATGCAGGCCTGGGGGTGGAGTAGCGCAGACACCTTGGTGCACGCCCTGCCCCTCTTCCACCAGCACGGCCTCAGCGGAGTGCACGCGAGCCTGGTCGCCGGCTCCAGCGCTGCGATTCTGAGCAGCTTCGATCCGGAACAGCTGCTGCGAACGATCGAACAGGAGCGCGCCACCGTGCTGTTCGGAGTTCCGAGCATTCACCAGCGGCTCCTCGAATTCACACCAGAAGCGCTCGCGCCGGTGCGACAGCTGCGGCTCGTCACCTCGGGGTCCGCGCCGCTTCCGGTCGAGCTCGCGCAGCAGTTCCACGAGAGAACCGGGATCGAACCGCTTGAGCGGTACGGCCTGACCGAGTCGGGTCTGAATCTCTCGAACCCGTACTCCGGAGAGCGGGTCCCCGGGACGGTCGGCACTCCGTTGCCTGGAGTAGAGGTGACGCTTCGCAGCGAGTCCGGAGACCTGGTCGAGCCCGGAGCCTCCGGGGAGATCACGTTGCGCGGACCGCAGATCTTCTCGGGCTATCTCGACGACCCAGAGGCAACCGCAGACGCATTCTGGCCCGGCGGCTGGTTCCGCACCGGCGACCTCGGCCGCTGGGACGAGCATGATCGCCTGATGATCACGGGCCGGCTCAAAGAGCTGATCATCACCGGCGGGATGAACGTGGTCCCGCAAGAAGTGGAGCGCATTCTCGAACGCTTCCCCGGAGTTCAAGCCGCTGCGGTGGCTGGTATCCCGAGCGAGCGGTGGGGCGAGGAGGTCGCCGCGTGGGTTGTGTCCACCGACACCCCGTTCGAGGCCGAGGACCTGATTGCGTTCAGCCGCGAGCATCTCGCGGCGTACAAGTGCCCGAAGCATGTGTACGTCGTCGACGACCTCCCGCGCAACGCAATGGGCAAGCTGAGCCGAAGCTCCTTGGCCGACACAGTCGAGCCATGAGCGCCGACCCGGACTTCCACGACGCTGACGCGTCCCAGGACGCCGTGGAAGAACGCACGCGGATCACCTACACCGCCTGGATGCGGCACGGTCTCGAGGTGGCGAGGGAGCTCGCCGGGTCGCGACCGGCGTCCGCACGGTGGCCGGGGCGCCGCCAAGCCGCCCTGCCACCGGAGCGCAACCCAGCCGCCGGGACTTGGACGGCGCCGCACCGCACGACCGGAATTTCGGTCCAGGACGCAGTCGAGTCCGGCTGGCTGGTGGCAACTGAGTCCGCCGATCAATGTAGCTACCCAGCGGCGGAGCTACCGCCCCCAAGGACGAGTGGCCCGTTGGCCGGGCTGACTGTAGCGGTGAAGGATGTCATCGACGTCGCCGGCCTTCCCACGCGCAACGGCACTCCCGGCGCGCTCTGGCGTACACCGCACGCATCCGCTCCGGCCTGGGAGAGGCTCGGGCAGGCGGGAGCCGTC
>Ga0136617_10004438_pt1 | contig 12546 bp, 13 predicted proteins | sample AntDrymUQ3222106_2_FD_129672 | JGI IMG/M metagenome (GOLD analysis project Ga0136617, IMG submission 129672) | Polar desert sand microbial communities from Dry Valleys, Antarctica - metaG UQ322 (21.06) | ecosystem: Environmental > Terrestrial > Soil > Desert | place: Antarctica: Dry Valley...
AAGTTTAATGAAGTCATAAACAAGGAAATTGAAAAACAATTAAGCAAAACAAAACTTTAAACAATGGTTCTGGTTCTCGTATGTAAATAGGTTCTACGATGGACAAGGATCCTTTACTAGCCCATGATTGGATAAAAATGAATATGAAATTTCCAGGTTTTTGTTTGATTTGCAAACAAAGGGTAAACTCAGCAGAAGTGGGATATTGGTCTAGGTCAGCTAAATCAATCCTCCATCAAGATTGTTATAATCTTTCTGGTCTCCATTTTAAAAAGAATCAAAATTCGTTCAAAAACAAAGCGGTTCATAGTCAAAAAAATGGGGACAGCTTGCTTGCCGAATTTATCACGGAACGAGAAAATAAGGAAAAGTGTTTCATATGCAGCAAGCAGATAAACTTTCAGGATGATCTGATAATGACACTATTAAAACTTGAAAGAAATATTAGTACTCTAGATACACTTTTTTGTTCAACTTGCTTATCTTGCTCAGATCTTCATAAATTTGAAGAATACAAACATGCTTTCTCAAACAACCTAAAATCCGGGTAGAACAATCTATTTAATGATTTAAAAAGATTAAAATGTATAATCCTATACTATATGGTCTAGTGATATATGTTGTCAAGTGAGTATGAGTATAATGTTATTAAGCTCTTGGCAGAAAAAGTAAAAAGATTACAAGACTTGCAAAATTCAGATAAATCTTCTAATTATGAAAAAGATTTCTTAAGGATGGAAATCGAAACCCTTGAATCCTTATATGAAAATTACAACCAGGGATTAAATTATTTTAGACGGGCTAAGGGAGGGAGGAATGGGTTACGTGAACTTCGAGAAAAGGACTAAACAATGACACATGGTTTCTAAAATGAATCAGCAATCATTTATAGCAAAATCTATATTTAATACTGTTAAGGATTAAAAACATAATATATGCGTGAGGAAAAACTAAAACAATATTACGACCGAAAACACAGTGCTGAAGAAGGTGGAGGTCCAGATAAAGTTGAATCTCAGCATTCCAAGGGGAAGCTAACTGCGAGAGAGCGCATAAATCTTTTATTAGATCCAAATACATTTACTGAAATTGACAAATTTGTAACTCACCGAAGTGATGACCCTGACATAAAAAAGTATTATGGTGATGGGTTGATAACTGGTTTTGGAACTATTAACGCTAGACAAGTATTCATTTACGTTTATGATTTTACTGTTCTGGGTGGATCGCTAGGAGAAATGGCTGGAAAAAAAGTATCTAAAGTTATGACACATGCACTAAAGGTGGGATGTCCTATTATTGGCATTCTTGATTCAGGAGGGGCAAGGATTCAGGAAGGTGTATCAAGCCTAGACGGTTATGGTGATATTTTTCTCAGGAATGCTCTTGCATCGGGTGTTATACCTCAAATAACTGCGAGTATTGGACCGTGTGCTGGTGGTGCTGTATATTCTCCAGCGATGACAGATTTTGTTATTATGGTTGAAAATGTAGGCCAGATGTTTGTGACCGGACCCGAAGTTGTAAAAGAAGTCCTGAGTCAAGAAGTTACCTTCGAGGATTTGGGAGGTGCTATAACTCATGCTACAAAATCAGGAGTTGCACATTTCGTAGCAAAGGACGAAGTTGATTGCATGGATAAAATTAAAACATTGCTCTCTTACCTTCCGCAGAATAATAAAGAAGAAGCCGAAATTTTAGTAGATGAAGTTGACGATCCTAACCGATTGGATACTAACCTGATAAAGGTATTACCTGACAATCCATATCAATCTTATGATATGAAAGAAATCATTACTTCTATTGTTGATAATGGGATTTTCTTTGAAGTTCATGAACTCTTTGCGGAAAACATAATGGTTGGATTTGCAAGGATGGGCGGGAGGTCTATAGGTATTATTGCAAATCAGCCTTTATTTTTAGCTGGTGCATTAGACATTCACTCTTCTAATAAGGCTGCAAGATTTGTTAGATTTTGTGACTCGTTTAATATTCCTATAATTACGCTCGTAGATACCCCGGGATATTTACCAGGAGCTGATCAAGAGCACAACGGGATTATCAGACATGGTAGCAAGCTTCTATTCGCATATTGTGAGGCAACTGTTCCAAAAATTACATGTATTATAGGCAAAGCATATGGGGGAGCATATATTGCGATGGGAAGCAAAAATCTTGGTACAGATTTGAACATTGCATGGCCAACAGCTGAAATTGCAGTATTAGGGCCTGAAGCAGCCATTACTATTATGCATAGGAAAAGTCTAAAAGATTCTCCTGATGCGGTGAGCAAAAAGAAAAGTTTGGCAAAAGAGTATCGAAACAAGTTTGCAAACCCCTACATAGCTGCGGAAAGGGGAACGATTGACTCTGTTGTTGATCCTATGGAAACAAGACCATTAATAATTAGCGCCCTCAATGCCCTTTCTAACAAAAAAGAGATTAGACCGTGGAAAAAGCATGGGAATATCAATTTATAGATAGGTGATTGGATGTCAAAACAAATATCAAGTATACTGATTGCAAACCGGGGAGAGATCGCCCTAAGAATCATTAGAGCCTGCAAGGAACTAGAACTAAAGTCGGTATCTGTATATTCAGATGAAGATAAGAGTTCTATCCACGTTAAACGTGCTGATGAGGCATATCATATTGGACCCGCGGCTCCTGCTCAGAGCTATTTAAACATGAACCGAATTATGGAGGTTGCTATAAAAGCAGGGGTGGATGCGATACATCCTGGATACGGCTTTCTTTCAGAAAATGAAACTTTTGCTGAATTATGTGAGAAGAACAATATAATTTTTATCGGTCCTAAAAGCCTAGCGATGGAGCTAACTGGAGATAAAATGAAGTGTAAGCGTATAATGAAACAGGCTGAAGTTCCCACAGTTCCGGGTAGTGAAGGAGTTATTGATGACGTTGATAAAGCAGTAGAAATTGCTAACGAAGCTGGATACCCGGTTTTACTAAAATCAGCATTCGGTGGGGGTGGACGCGGTATCAGACTTGCAAAGGACGAAAAAGAGTTGAGACAGGAATTTGAAATGGCCGCTGCAGAGTCAAAAGCTGCATTCGGAAAGGCTGCTCTCTTTGTCGAAAAGTTTTTGGAAAAAATTCGACATATTGAATTTCAATTGGTTAGGGATTCACACGGCAACACCAGACATTTGTTTGAGCGAGAATGTTCAATTCAAAGAAGGCATCAAAAATTAATTGAAATGTCTCCCTCTCCAATAATGACGTCTGAAAAGAGAAATGAAATTGGAGAGATCGCAAAGAGAGCCGCTGATGCCGTTGACTATCTAAATGCAGGAACAGCTGAATTTCTGTGCGATCCACAAGGTAATTATTACTTTATCGAGATTAATTCTAGATTGCAGGTCGAGCATCCTGTAACCGAGCTTGTTACAGGCCTGGATTTGGTAAAATTGCAAATATCTATTGCAAATGGCGAACCAATCCCCTTCAAGCAACACGATCTGACGTTAAACGGAGCCGCAATAGAATGTCGTATTAATGCAGAAGATCCATTCTATGATTTTGCACCTTCGGTAGGTAAAGTCCCCTATTGCAATTTACCATACGGCCCAGGCATACGTGTGGATACTTATTTATATCCTGGATGCACTGTCTCAGGCTTTTATGATTCTTTAACCGCTAAGCTAATATCTTGGGGATCATCATTTGATGAATCGCGTCGAAGAATGCGAAATGCTTTGGATGAGTTCGTGATTGAGGGAATAAATACTACTATACCATTGTACAAAACCATAATGAATGATGAACGCTTTATTAATGGTGATTTATCAACAGATTACCTTGATAGGTATTCAATCATAAAGAAAATGACAAAAGAATTAAAGGCTAAGAATTCTGACAGACAAAGAAGAGCTTTACCGGCGGTCGCATCGGCGATCATCCAAACCGAATATGCCAAACGACCCTCAAAGAGGGATCATTCTGTTCAGAATATCTGGAAATTTGGTGGAGTTGCTTGAAATAGAATGGAAATAAAGGTTGATGATATACAGGAAGAATTTGACGGTAAAATTATAGGTTTTGATAAAGAAGGCAATTTAGTTGTCCAAATAAATGGATCTGATCACCTCATAAATGTAATAGATATAAAATCAGACAAATTTGAATTCTTGTTTGATAATGCCTTTCATGAAATCAAGATTAGTGAAGTTACAAGCACTGAATTAAAAATAATATTGGATGGTCAATCAATGTTTCTCAAAAAACATGCTAAATTGACTGAAATAATTGAAAAATCAAGTGTCATTTCAAGTGGTGCCACTTCCCAGAATACAATATCAAGTCAGATACCTGGTAGGGTAATATCAATAGATGTAAATAAAGGCGATGCTGTCAAACAGGGGGATAACATCGTGGTTTTGGAATCTATGAAAATGCAAGTTGCCATCAAATCACCTAGAGATGGAACGGTAAGAGATCTCAAAGTTAAAGAAGGTCAGAGTATTTCAAGGAATGATGTTGTAGCAATTCTTGATTAAAGTAACAATTAATTGTCCATGGTTACTACGATTAGTCATTTATTCAAACAAATAAAAGAAAATGTGAGAAATGAAATCCTTTAAAAGGATTTGATTTTTATGAGATTATGGTTTTGATTTCTTCGTAGTTGGGTTCGATAAGTGGATTATCCGTTACCCATTTATATACTATCTTATGGTTATTATTATCCACAACGAATATGGACCTTTTAGCTACTTTGAAATCCTTTAATTTACCTAAACTAGGCATTACAACATTGTATTGCTCGATAACTTCTCTGTTATAGTCGCTTAAAACGGGAAAGTTTAGGTTATGATGTTCAGCAAAAACTTTATTTGCAAAAGGACTATCAACCGATATTCCCAAGATATTTATGTTTTCTTTTTTTAAGCTATTAAGGGTATCTCTGAAACTACACATTTCAACAGTACAAACTGGAGAGCCCGCAGCTGGGAAGAACGCCAAAATTGTCAATCCTTCTTTATTGGTTGATAATTTATGAACTTCCTGATTCGTGTCTAAAAGCTCAAAATCTGGCGCCTCATCGCCAATATTGATATTCTTACTAGTCGTCTTGCTATTCAAATTATTGTTCTGATTTGAAGACATATTATAATAATATGCGATTAGCATTAAAAAGAACCTTTCTATATAACTTTCAGCAATATTTTCAAGGTATGACTATGATTTAGATTAGTATAATGATGGTGTAATAGATCATAGCTCCTTCACGCAAAACCAACCCCGTTTATTTTTCTAAATTCTTTAATTAGATTTTTTAGAGTATCTATAGCAATTTTCAATTCCTCTTGTGTGTTTTGGTGTCCTATAGAAAACCTTATCGACCCACTTACTTGATCATAAGTCAAACCTAGAGCTTTCAGAACATGAGATGCTTTTTGTTTCTTGTTAGAAGAACAAGCAGAACCTGTAGAGGCCTCAATACCATATTCATCTAATTTTATTAACAAGTCCTCTCCATTTATGCCCGCGAAAGAAAAGTTAACATTATTGTAAATTCGATTCTCTACTGATCCATTTAATGCAGATCCTGGTATTTCATTGATTATTCTGTCTATCATGTATCTTTGTAGTCCCTTAATTTTGGTTTGGACAGATTCGAGTTTCTCTTTCCAAATTTCACAGGCTTTACCAAAGCCAACAATGGCACAGACATTCTCTGTTCCTGATCTTAGATTCATTTCCTGTCCGCCGCCAAATATTATCGGCTTAATACGTAATCCTTGTTTTATGAATAACGCTCCAATTCCTTTTGGCCCATTTATCTTATGGGACGAAATCGTCATCATATCTATTTTCAAGTCATTAACATTTATTGGAATCTTGCCAAGGGCTTGGACTGCATCTGAATGAAAAATAATATTTTCATTTTTTGCTTTTGCAATTTCAACCAGAGCTTTGATGGGTTGAATAGTTCCTATTTCGTTATTTGCTAGCATTACGCTAATCAAACTGGTTTTTGGCGATACCATATCACTAAAAATATCTAAATCAATTAATCCGTCTTTTTTTATGGGCAAATAATCTATCTCAAATTTCAGATCCTTTTCTATGAAGTTGACAGTCTCTATTATGGAATCATGTTCTATTTTAGATATCAATATTCTTTTGCATGCTGGATTTATCTTGTTGAGCATCCTAGCACATCCAATCAGGGCTAAGTTATTGGATTCAGTCCCACCAGAGGTAAAATAAATTTCGTTAGATTTAGAACCGATCAACTTAGATATTCGTAATCGTGCCTTAGATACGGCGATAGTTGACTTTCTACCTAAATCATGAAGTGATGAGGGGTTTCCGTAATTGTTGGTTAAAAATGGTAACATTTCATTAATTACACTAATGTCAATCGGAGATGAAGATGCGTTGTCTAAATAAATGGGTTCCTTGGTTTTGGTACGGTTATTTTCTGACATATTTATCTATTGTTATTATCTCATTCTCGTATAGTTTTCCAATATCCTTTTTTCCGTAACCTTCTAAATCTAAAGTGACGTGTTTAAAGCCTAAATCTTTGATTGCAAATACTATTTTATCAATTTTGTCAAGGGTCCATAATTTCGTGATTTCGCTCATCTCCACCTCAATTCTTGCTATTGTGCCATGATCCCTTACTCTTACCTGTCTAACGTCAGATATTTTTTTTACTATTATCTCGCATCTTTCAATGCGTCTTAATTTGACTAAATCGATTTCCGTTCCGTGAGGAACTCTTGAGGCCAAGCATGAATTCGAAGGTTTATCATGAACAGACAAATTATTGATTCTAGCTAAGTGGCGGACTTCATTCTTATCCAATCCAATTTCCAATAGGGGACTCTTTATTCCACTAGAATGTAGTGCGACCATTCCTGGCCTGTCATCATCTAAGTCATCAAGGTTAGTCCCATCTACAAGCAGAGTGATATTTTTCTCTTTAGCTACCTTTAACAAATTTGTGGCCAACTCACTTCTACAGTGAAAGCAACGAAGCTTGTCGTTCTTTGTGAAATTTGGATTTTCTAATTCGTTGTATTCTATTAAAAGATGAATTACATCAATTTCTTTGGCCACTTTTTTAGCAGTTTCTAATTCTTCGTTTGCCAAAGTCTGATAATTTGCTGTTATTGCCAGGACCATGTCTTTTCCCAGCGCATGCCTTGCTGCGAGGGCCACTAATGCGCTATCTACTCCGCCGGAAAGGGCGACTAGAACTTTACAATTTCTGGATCTAAACCAATTAAGTAGTAGATGATATCTACTTTGGTTTGAATCGTCCCCACTCTTGATTGTATTAATCGACATCTAATATCAGCTATATGTCATATAGATTCCTTTGAAATATTAAATTATTGACTGTATCCATGGTCTTCTTCAAAGGAATTCCAAGCTTGTTTGCAATTTCTCGAATATTATCAAACTCTGGTTTTATGTTAATTATTTTGCCGTGCTGATCTTTTGATATCTTTACGCTTATGACATATTCTTGATTTTGAATTGTAATCGGGAGCAGAACACTAAATCGCTCCAGTTTGTATCTTTCATTTATACTTTTTCTAATACCTAGTGTTCCTGTCTCATTAAAAATCAATTCTATGATCCTTTTTTCAATGTATTCAGAACAAATAACCTTGAGAATATGTACTGGTCTATTCTTCTTAGTTATCCCGCTAACCAGTGTAACATCCTTTACTCCTGCATCTAATTTTGATAACTTTTCTACCAGATCGCCGATCATTTCACCGGCCATATCATCAATATTTGTCTCAAGAACCGATACTGTGTCTGATTGTATCGAGGCATAAATATTTGACTTTCCAATAGATATCCTTAATATGTTAGGAATACCCTCAAATTTCTTAAACCCTGCACCATATCCTATTCTATGAGGTATAAATTCGGGATATGTACTAATAATTTTAGGATTCAATCCAGCTAATATCGCTGCTCCTGTAGGTGTAGTCATTTCAGAGTGCGCTGGACCTCCTGCTATTGGCAGCTCTAAAATCCTAAAAATTTCCAACACTGCGTTAGTAGGATTTGGAATCCTTCCATGTGAGAATTGAGTTGTTCCTCCACCGACAGCAACCTTAGTAGAGTAAAAAGTCGTATCATACAATAGATCCAAGTCATCAAGAGCAGTGGCACTTCCAATTATGTCTGCCGCCGTGTCAATGCTAGATGACTCGTGGAGGTGTAGATCTTTAACTTCTTTATCATGAATTCTTGACTCCACTCTGATTATGGTTTTCATCGTTTCCATTACAAATTTTTTTGCCAACTCAGAAAGGTTTGTAACATCGCAGCAATTGGCCAGTATTCTTAACATTTCAGAGGCATTTCGCTCTAGTAATTTCTCTTCAATATCAAAAAGAAATTTTGTTGCCCTTATTCCATTTGATTCAGAATTTATGAATTCTATCTTTTTTATTATGGTATCGGAAAATAGTTTTTCTATCGTCTTTATGTTGTTAATGATTTTATTCTTATTGGCACCACAATCCACCAGAGCAGATAAGAACATATCCCCTGAAATTCCTGCAACCTGCGGATCAATTACAACTATTTTTCTCAACTATATTTTTATTATATGACCCCTCTATAATGGGTTTTATAGCCCAGATCTCAAATCACGGATCGAATGCTTAATTTAGATATTGATAATTAGATTTTAAAATTATAGACAAAATTTAAAACTATAAATAAAAAAAATAATGTCACATTTGTATGACAATATCTATTATTGGTTCTGGAAGAGTAGGGGCTTCGGTTGCCTTAAATTGCGGTATAAGAGAATTAGATCCTCAAATAAATCTAATTGATATTATCGAGGGATTGCCACAAGGGGAGGCAATGGATATCAATCATCAATTGTCTGAACAAGGTCTGGACAGTTTTGTCCAGGGCACCAATGACTTTAGTATTTTGAGGGATTCGGAGATAGTCATTTTGGTCGCCGGGATTGGACGCAAACCTGGGATGACTAGAATGGATCTCCTAAAAACAAATGCTTCTATTGTTAAGGATGTTTCATCAAAAATCGCTCAACATCGTCAAACGTGTAATCTAATTATAGTAACTAATCCTTTGGATCCTATGACATATCTTGCTTTAAAGGCTACCAAGTTTCCTAAAAATAATATAATGGGAATGGGGGGAATGCTGGACTTGTCAAGATTCTCTAGCTTTATTCATGAGTATACCCGCTTGTCCAGAGCATCAATTTCAGCAATGGTGATTAGTGAACATGGTGAAAAAATGTTACCACTACTTAGATTTTCTTCGATTTCCGGAATACCTTTAAGTCATTTCCTAGACGAAAGGCAATCAAAAGAAATCTATGAAAAAACCAAACAGGTAGCTGCTGAAGTCATCAAATACAAAGGCGCTACAGTATATGCACCAGGCAATGCGGTGGCAACAATGGTTGAATCAATAGTAAAAGACAAAAAAACTGTGATTCCACTATCTACATACGTTGATGGTGAATATGGAGTAAAAGATGTGTGTATCGGGGTTCCTGCAGTACTTGGGAAGAACGGAGTAGAAAAAATTATAGAGTTACCCCTAAACGAATTTGAACAACAAGAGTTCGCAAAAGGAGTTAAAAATGTGAAGGAAGCTATCTCTCTTCTACCACTTTAACTTGTTTGTATGTTGTATGGATTTAAGAAATATTTTATTGGATTATTACAATAACAAGAAAAGCCTTGATGAAGTGATCAAATCACTCTCTCTCTTTTCTGTAGAATACATTGAGAACGATATAGCTCAAATCGACATTAACAGAGATTTTAGAAAATCTATTCCAGAGATTATTCTTGCAACACACAAAAAGACTAGCGACATTGTAAAAATCGTTAATCGAATCCTTGAGAAAAAAGGCTATGTCCTTGTAAGCAAAATTAAACCTTTGATAGTAGGCAAATTAATCAAATATTATAGCAAAAAGGGTTTTATTGTAGACAGAAGTCGCAACGGAACTTCTATTCTAGTTTACGACACAATATCTTCTCTTCCTGTAAATAGAGGAGGTAAAGTGGGAATAATTTGTGCAGGGACTTCTGATGTGGGGATTGCTGAAGAGGCACGCTTGGCAACATTAGCAATGGGTTGTACGTCTTATCTTGCTTATGATGTTGGTATAGCTGGAATTCACAGATTGCTCAGTTCATTGAAGCAAATGGTGTCGGGCGGTATCGACGTGATAGTAGTAGTTGCCGGAATGGAGGGGGCACTTCCATCTGTAGTAACCTCTTTGGTAACTGTCCCCGTAATAGGCGTGCCTTGTTCTGTAGGATATGGCTATGGAGATAATGGCAAAGGTGCTTTGGCGTCCATGCTCCAAACCTGTTCATTTGGTCTTTCTGTCGTAAATATAGACAACGGAATAGGTGGAGGTATTTTTGCAAGTCTTATCGCGAACAAAGGTCGATAAAGAGATCAAATACGCTTATGCGTTGTAAAAAATTTCTACTAAAACCGTATTATTATTTGATGTTTCATGAAATTTTGAATCACATTATTACATGAATTCTTTATGAAAAAGCATATCCATCTTTTAGTTACAGGAAACGATGATTGTTTAACTATTGTTAAACTAATTGACCAGATACATAAATTCGCAAAGGTTCATTGGATCTGACTTGTATCTGGATCAGCAGACTTTCATTACTTTTGGGGGCCTTCCAATACCTGTAGGAGAAAAGGTATATACAATACTTTTAGCGGACCATCTTTTTCAATTCTGATAGTCCAGCCCACGATAAAAGGGGCAAATCTAATATGTCACAGGTCTCAACTTCAAATTGCTTTAGAAATTTTAATTGATTCAACAGTTTTGAATGAATTTTATTGCAAGTTTGGTAATAGGCTTGATCACATCCCTTCTCAATATTTTTACTAATCCATTTTTTTAAAACATTTATAAGAGATTTAAGAGAGTTTTTTTGATTGTTAGAATAAAGGAGAAGGAGTAATGAATGTCTTACATTAAAACGCTTAAAAGAATAAGAAATAATAAAACAAATTATAGAAAAAGAAAGGCTGTGTTAATTAGCAAAAGGAATTTCATAACAGTAAAAATAAGTAATCAAAATATTCACTGTCAACTAATTAAACCCGCGATTAAAGGTGATATCGTCCTCTCGTTTTCCAATAGTAAAGAACTAGATAAATTTGGGTGGAAAGGTTCTACGAACAACTTATCTGCTTGCTACTTGGTAGGTTTGATGCTTGGAAAAAAAATGCTTGCCAAAAAAATTGATTCTGCAATTTTATACACAGGTCAAAACTCTTTCACAAGCAAGGTAGCAGCCTGTCTTAAAGGCATTGCAGCTGCTGGAGTCAACATTCCATTATCCGAAGAATCTTTACCTGATGAAAATCGAATAAATGGTTCACATATATCTCAATATGCCACAATTCTTAAGGATGACAAAAATAAATATGAAAAACAATTTTCCAAGCTTTTTAGTAAAAATATTAATCCCGAAGAATATCCAAAACACTTTGAAGAAGTGAAGACGCGAATTTCTGCCGGGAATTTTAATTAGGGTGGAAACTTGATCGCACTAATATTCACCGAAAGAATAATAAACAAAAAAATAACTGATTTTGATAAGGTACTGATGTGTTGAGAATGAAAGTTATAATGATTAATGAATTGATAATACGTTATGGTTCGGGTGTAAGTAATGAGTAGATGGGGGGGTAGACCTAGTGAGCCTGAAGTCGAATGGAAACCTAGAACTACACTAGGTATTATGGTAGCGAGTGGTAAGATCAACTCCATGGAGCAAATATTCGAAAATGGAATGAGGATTCAAGAATCTGAGATTGTGAAACACCTGTTGCCTGATATAAAAACCCAGGTAGTAAGTGTTGAAATAGTACAAAAACAAACCGATGCTGGCGAACTCACTAGATTTAACGCACTTGTGGCAATAGGCAATGAGGCTGGTTGGTTTGGAATAGGAAAAGGTAAAGCCTCACAAATGAGAAACGCTATAGACAAGGCCACTAATGCTTCGTATCTAAACGTCATCCCAGTAAAATTGGGGTGCGGAAGTTGGGAATGTCGATGCCAACAATCTCATTCAGTACCCTTTAAGGTGCAAGGTAGAGGTGGTAGTGTAACGATTGAATTGATCCCAGGTCCGCGTGGATTAGGTATAGTAGCTGGCGAGAATATTAGAAACTTGTTGAAATTAGCAGGGTTAAAAGATTGCTGGAGTAGGTCATTTGGATCTACTAATACTATGTCGTCTACTGCGAAAGCAATTTTTAGTGCGTTAAGAAGTACGTTTATCACAGGATAGGATTTGAAATGGTGTATTTAGTAGTTAGAATGAAAGGGACTGTTAACATTCCCAATTGGGCAAATGTAACACTTGAGAATTTACATCTTAATAAGAAATTTCGAGCAACACTAATTCCAGAAAATGACCAAACATTAGGGATGCTAAGGAAAATAAAAGAAGTAGTTGCTTGGACATCTGTTGAGGAAAACTTTATCAGAGAATT
>Ga0136617_10004439_pt1 | contig 12545 bp, 6 predicted proteins | sample AntDrymUQ3222106_2_FD_129672 | JGI IMG/M metagenome (GOLD analysis project Ga0136617, IMG submission 129672) | Polar desert sand microbial communities from Dry Valleys, Antarctica - metaG UQ322 (21.06) | ecosystem: Environmental > Terrestrial > Soil > Desert | place: Antarctica: Dry Valley...
ACCAGCCGGGATGCCTCACCTGCGCCCAGGCGGTGTGAGCCGCGTAGCCACGCCGTCATCGAACTGGCACCCCGGGCCCGGGCCAGCCCGCGGGCATCGGCCTCACCGAGGCGGGCCAGCAGCACCGCATCGGTCTGCGCCCGCAGAGCCAGCGCATCCGCCACTTCCACCGCGAGCCGGGTGTCGGTCAGCGACCACAACTGCGTTCCCGCCAGCAGCGCGGACCGCGTCCCGGGCCTGACCCAACCCGGATACTGCGGGTGGGTTCAGCAACGTGGTAACAGGACAAATCTACGACCAGGGTCTGACATTCCCGGGCCGTGAAAGCCGCTGCAGCCCAATCAATGTCAAGAAACTTTGCGCAACCCCCCGGGTGACCGACAGCAACCATCAGCGCGGCTACGGACGAAACGCCGAGAAGCCACAGGCGGGATCTTCGTGATCTTGACCTTATTGTCGGTTTCAGACCCCTGAATACGGCGTGTCGCCGCAACAACGTCAAGATCACCAAATTGCAGGGGCACCACACCGCCGCCCGACAACACGAGCCGACCTGGGCCCTACCCCTCGTTGCTGCAGCACTTCGCACCTCAACCCCCGAGCAGAACCGACGCCGACAACGCAACCGAGCGGACGCCGTACCCGTCGTTGCTGCAGCACTTCGCACTCCAACCCGGGAGCAGAACCGCCGCCCGACAACGCAAACCGACCTGGGCCGTATCCGTTGTTGCTGCTGCACTTGACCCCGACCAGAACCGCCGCCGCACAACGAGACCCAGCCGGCAATGAGGATCAGCCGGCCACATGACTTCGTTGTCGCGACTGCTACCAGCCTCGGGCGCGCCACTCCGCCAGGTGCGGCCGCTCGGCGCCGAGCATCGTGTCCGAGCCATGGCCCGGATAGACCCAGGTGTCATCCGGCAATGTCGCGAACACGCGTTCCTCGAGATCGTCCATCAGCGAGACGAAGTGCTCGGTGTTGCCGAAGGTGTTGCCCGGCCCGCCCGGGAACAGGCTGTCTCCGGTGAACAGGTGATGTCCGTCCCCGTCCCAGAGGAGCGCGATGCTGCCGGGGGTGTGGCCGCGCAGATGGATGACTTGGAGCTCTACCTGTCCGATGGACACCGTGGCGCCGTGCTCGACCGGGTCACTGACCGGCACCGGGAGTTCGGCTCCGTCCAGGGGGTGTGCAGAGGTCGCCGCACCGGTCCGCTCGACGACCTCGGCCAATGCCTGCCAGTGGTCGCCGTGCCGATGCGTGGTCACTATTCGCCGTAGCGAGGTGCCGTTGGTCAGCTCCAGGATCCGGTCGGCCTCGTTAGCTGCGTCGATCAGCAGGCTGTCGCCGCTCGCCGTACAGGTGAGCACGTAGGCGTTGTTGTCCATCGGGCCGACCGAGAGCTTGCCGATCCGCAGACCCGCCAACTCCCGTACGTCGGCGGGTCCGCCGGTGCTGACGTTGCCGGTGTAGCCGTTGCCGTCGGGGCTCGTCATCGAGTCCCTCCTCTCACGCGTACAGCTCGTCAAGTTGCGTGCGGTGGTTGTCCTCCACCACCTTGCGCTTGACCTTCAGGGAAGGGGTCATCTCGCCGGACTCGACACTCAGATCGTGGTCCAGGATCACGAATTTCTTGACCGTCTCCCAGCGGTTCAGCTTCGCGTTCAGCTGCTCGACGTACCCGTCGAGCATCTTCCTGGCCTGATCCGAGGCAACGATCTCCTCGTACGAGGCGCTCTCGAGGCCGCTCTGTGATTTGGCCCAGCCGGCGATGGCCTCGGGATCGAGGGTCACCAAGGCGGCGACGAAGTTCCGCTGGTTCCCGTGAATGACGATCTGTCCCACATAGGGGCACAGCGCCTTGAACTGGGACTCGATCTGGGACGGAGCGATGTACTTCCCGCCGGAGGTCTTGAACAGATCCTTCTTCCGGTCGGTGATCTTCGTGAAGCCGTCGGAGTCGATCTCGGCGATGTCACCGGTGTGCAGCCAGCCCTCGGAGTCCAGCGTTTCAGCCGTCGCCTCGTCCAGGTTGTGATACCCGTCCATGACCCCGGGGCCCTTGATCAGGAGCTCACCGTCGCCGGCGATCCGGAACTCGGTGCCTTCGAAGGGGATTCCGATCGTCCCGAACTTGTTCCGCGTCGGTCGGTTGACCGACGACCCGGCCGAGGTCTCGGTCAGCCCGTACCCCTCGAGGATCAGGATGCCGGCCGCGTCGAACCACCGGGCGATCTCCCCGTTGAGCGCCGCCGCGCCGGAGATGAAGAAGCGGACCCGACCACCGAAGCGTTCCTGGATCTTGGAGAAGACCAGCCTGTTCGCCAGGCCGTACTGCAGCTTGAGCAGCGGCGGAATGGAACGTCCCTCTGCCTCGCGTGCCTTGACATCCAGTCCGACCCTGAAGGCCCAGTCGAAGATCTTCTTCTTCGGACCGCCCTCGTCCGCGGTCATCGTGGTGATCCGGTTGTAGGCCTTCTCGAAGATCCGCGGGGCTGCCCCCATGAACGTCGGCTTCACCACGGCCAGGTTGTCGATGATCTTGTCGATCCGACCATCAACCGCGGTTTCGAAGCCGACGGCGAATTGAGTGCTGAGCAGGACCTTGCCGAACGAGTGCGCCAGCGGCAGCCAGAGGTACTGCAGATCGTCGACCGACAACAGTCCCGGCTCGGAGGCCACGGCCGCACCCTCGTACGTCCAACTGGAGTGCCGCAGCCGTACGCCCTTGGGACGCCCGGTGGTTCCCGAGGTATAGATGAGGGTGGCCAATGACGCCGGTTCAATCGCGGCGACCCGGTCGTCAATGACCGAGGGTGACGAGGAGAGCAGTTTCCGGCCACGTTCGGCGACGTCGTCCAGGGACAGGACCCAGTCCCCGTCGGCTTTTCCGTCGAAGGTCACCACCGCGGTGACCAGCGGAATCTCGGAGCGGATCTCGGTCAACTTGGCGATCTGGGCGTCGTCCTCAGCGAAGACGACGCGCGACTCCGAGTCGGCGAGGATGAATGCGACATCGGAGGACATCGAACTGGGGTACACCGTCGTCGTGGCAGCACCGGTGCACATGATCGCCAGGTCGGCCACGATCCACTCGTACCGCGTTCCCGAGGCGATGGCGACGCGCTGCCCGGGCTCGACGCCCAGGGCCACCAGGCCGGCAGCGACCTCACGGACGCGGTCACCGGTCTGGGCCCAGGTCACCGACGTCCAGTTGTCCCCCTCGGGGAAGCGGTAGGCCGGGCGTCCGGGCGTCTCCTCGACCCGGTCGAGGAATTGCCGGGCCACATTGGGCGCGCGGTTCTCGATCGTGGCTGCTGGTTTGGCGTCCACCGTGTTCGTCATGTCTCCTCTTGGGTCGTACTCGAATCTGCCCACTCGATGCCGGGCGTGAGTTTCCTCACCTGGCCGTCGAGTACGCCGAACGGTAGATCAGTCACCCTAGGCAGTGGTAGCGGTCAGCGGCAGGCCCCGGGTCCAGACGCGGCGTCGGACCCCTTCGCTACGGTTCCCAGCCGTGGGTGTCATCGGCTCGACGGCGAGTGAAATATCTGAGGAAGTGCGCTCCGGTCGGCGCTCGGCCGAAGCGGTTGTCAAGGAGCACCTGGACTTCATCCGCACGGAGGACAGGCGCTGGGGCGCCTTCCGGGTCATCCGCGCTGAGGCTGCGCTGGCTGAGGCGCGAGTTCTGGATGCCTCTCCGGGCAAGCGGGATCTACCGCTGGCCGGCGTTCCCGTCGCGATCAAGGACAACGTCGCGGTCAGCGGTGAGGTCACCACCCACGGGTCGGCGGCTGTCACATCCCCGACCGTGGCGAGTTCGGATCATCCGGTCGTGGCGCGGTTGCGTGCGGCCGGGGCCATCGTCGTCGGGATCACCCGGGTACCGGAGCTGTGCCTGTTCGCGTTCACCGACGGTCCGGAGGCGGTGACCCGCAACCCCTGGGATCCGGCCCGCACGTCGGGCGGTTCGTCGGGTGGGAGCGCGGCGGCGGTCGCTGCGGGAATGGTGCCGATCGCGCACGGTGCCGACGGGCTGGGCTCTCTCCGGATACCCGCGGCCTGCTGCGGTCTGGTGACGCTCAAACCCGGACTAGGCATTGTGCCCGCTGGGCTGGGCGTGGGGGACTGGTACGGGATGGCCGAGAACGGCATCCTGGCCACCACGGTGCAGGACCTGACCCTCGGCCACTCGGTGTTGGCCGGGACACCCGCGCCCGGCCTGTCCGCGGGATTGACCGGGTCGCTGCGGATCGGCACCTCGGTCCGCAGCCCACTGGTCGGCTCCTGGCCAGACGCCGACTGCAAGTCCGCGGTCGACCGGGCCGCGGCAGCCCTTGCCGTACGCGGTCACCGGGTCTCGCCCGTACGCGTGCCATACCCCACCGCAGCGGCCCTCTCGGTGGTTCTTCGCTGGTACGCCGTGGCAGCCGCCGACGCCGACGCACTCGGAGCTGACCGGGCCCGGTTGCAACCCAGGACGCGCCGGCACGCCCAGCTGGGTCGGCTGGCCACGCGGCTGGGTCTGGTCAGGACGGGGCCGGTCAGATCTTTCGAGCGGCGACTGCGCGCGCTGTTCGAGGACGTGAATGTCCTGATCACCCCGGTCCTCACCGGTCCGCCGCTCCCGGCGCAGGACTGGCACCGGCGGGGGTGGCTGGCCAACGTACTGGCCGCTTCGCGTTTCGCGCCCTACCCGGCTGTGTGGAATCTGGCGGGGTATCCGGCGATGAGTATTCCGGTGGGAACACGCTCCGGTGGCGCGGTCGGGCGCAAGCCGACCGACACGCTGGCTAGGGTAGGTAAGGCTCTGCCGTTGGGAGTACAGATGGTTGCGGCACCTGGCTGCGAGGCACGATTGCTGGAAGTCGCTGCGGCCCTGGAACGGGAGCTTCCCTGGCGGCGACACGCCGTGCCTCAGCCAGCACAGCGCAGGGCGAGATAGTCGAACAGACGTTCGATATGCTCGCCCAGGTGAACGGATCGGGCAGCGCTCGGCGCCGCAACACAGTAAGCAGACCGCGACACGAAAAGCAGATGACGTGACCAGTCACGGCCGGAGGGACAAGGGCTGAACATGGACAGACTGGTCGTACGCGGCGCCCGGGAGCACAACCTCAAGGACGTGAATCTGGACCTGCCACGAGACGCGATGATCGTGTTCACCGGACTGTCCGGATCCGGCAAGTCCAGCCTCGCCTTCGACACGATCTTCGCCGAGGGACAACGCCGGTACGTCGAGTCCCTGTCGGCCTATGCCCGGCAGTTCCTCGGCCAATTGGACAAGCCAGATGTCGACTTCATCGAGGGCCTTTCCCCGGCGGTATCCATCGATCAGAAGTCGACCAACCGCAACCCTCGGTCCACGGTCGGCACGATCACCGAGGTCTATGACTATTTGCGGCTGCTGTACGCCCGGGCCGGTCAGCCGCACTGCCCGATCTGCGGCCGGGTGATCGCCAAGCAGACTCCACAGCAGATCGTCGACCAAGTCCTCGCACTGGATGAGGGCACTCGCTTCCAGGTGCTCGGCCCGGTCGTGCGCGAACGCAAGGGTGAGTACGTCGATCTCTTCTCCTCGCTTCAGGGTCAAGGTTTCGCGCGGGCCCGCATCGACGGGGTCGTGCACTCGCTGACCGACCCGCCAAAGCTGAAGAAGCAGGAGAAGCACTCGATCGAGGTCGTCATCGATCGACTCACGGTCAAGGCGAGCTCCAAACAACGCCTGACCGATTCGGTCGAGACCGCGTTGCGGTTGGCCGGAGGGCTGGTCGTGCTCGAATTCGTGGACCTGCCCGAGGACGACCCGCACCGGGAGCGAACGTTCTCCGAACATCTGGCCTGTCTCTATGACGGCTTGTCCTTCGAAGCCCTCGAGCCGCGGTCCTTCTCCTTCAACTCACCGTTCGGTGCCTGCCCGGAATGCACGGGACTCGGCACCCGCAAGGAGGTCGACGCCGATCTGGTGATCCCCGACCCGGAACGCTCTCTTGGTGAGGGAGCCATCGCCCCATGGTCGGGGTCGCAGACGAACGAGTACTTCTCCCGGTTGCTGACCGGACTGGGCGAGCTCGTCGGGTTCTCCATGGACACCCCATGGCAGGAGCTGCCCGCGCGGGCCCGCAAGGTGATCCTGGCGGGGACCGACGAGCAGGTGCACGTCTCGTACAAGAACCGGTACAACCGCACCCGCGCGTACTACGCCGCATATGAGGGCGTGATCCCGTTCCTGGAGCGGCGGCACGCCGACACCGACAGCGAGTGGGCGCGGGACAAGTACGAGGGCTACATGCGCGACGTGCCGTGCCCGGTCTGTCATGGCACGCGGCTCAAGCCAGAAATCCTGGCAGTCACGTTGGGGGGCAAGAACATCGCCGAGGTGACCAGCCTGTCGATCGGTGCCTGCTCGGTCTTCCTGAACGGTCTGGAACTGGCCGAGCGGGAGCGGATGATCGCTGACCGAGTCCTCAAGGAGGTCCAGGCGCGGCTGTCCTTCCTGGTCGATGTCGGGCTGGACTATCTGTCCCTGAGCCGACCGGCCGCGACGCTGGCCGGCGGTGAGGCGCAGCGGATCCGGCTGGCCACCCAGATCGGCTCCGGACTGGTCGGCGTCCTGTACGTCCTCGACGAGCCCTCGATCGGGTTGCACCAGCGCGACAACCGGCGCCTGATCGAAACGTTGGTCCGCCTACGAAACCTCGGCAATACGCTGATCGTGGTCGAACATGACGAGGACACGATCCGGCGCGCGGACTGGATCGTCGACATCGGGCCGGGCGCCGGTGAGCACGGCGGGCACATCGTCAGCAGCGGCACGCTCGAGGACCTCCTGTCGGCGGAGGGGTCGCTGACCGGCGACTACCTGTCCGGACGTTGCGAGATCGCCGTACCCCAAGAGCGCCGCCCACTGACTCCGGGCCGGGAGTTGATCGTCATGGGCGCGAGAGAGCACAACCTGCGCGGGATCGACGTCACGTTCCCGCTCGGTGCGCTGGTGGCGGTCACCGGGGTATCGGGCTCTGGGAAGTCAACCCTGGTCAACGACATCCTCTACGCGACGCTGGCCAACCAGATCAATGGCTCCCGGCTGGTCCCTGGTCGGCACCGAAGGGTGACCGGCGTGGAGGAGGTCGACAAGGTCGTAGGAGTCGACCAGTCACCCATCGGGCGTACGCCGCGGTCCAACCCGGCCACCTATACCGGCGTCTTCGATCACGTTCGCAAGCTGTTCGCCCAGACCCAGGAGGCGAAGGTCCGCGGTTATCAACCCGGCCGATTCTCCTTCAACGTGAAAGGCGGGCGCTGCGAGGCGTGCTCCGGTGACGGCACGCTCAAGATCGAGATGAACTTCCTGCCTGATGTCTATGTCCCGTGTGAGGTCTGCAAGGGGGCCCGCTACAACCGGGAGACCCTGGAGGTGCACTTCAAGGGCCGCACCATCGCCGAGATCCTGGACATGCCGATCGAGGAGGGCGCGGAGTTCTTCGCCGCGATCCCACCGATCGCCCGCCATCTGCGGACGCTGGTGGAGGTCGGGCTCGGGTACGTCCGGCTCGGGCAGCCGGCGCCCACCTTGTCCGGTGGCGAGGCTCAACGGGTGAAGCTGGCCAGCGAGCTGCAGAAGCGCTCCACCGGCCGAACCGTCTACATCCTCGACGAGCCCACAACCGGGCTGCATTTCGAGGACATCCGCAAGCTGCTCGGCGTGATCAACGGCTTGGTGGACAAAGGCAACTCGGTGATCGTCATCGAGCACAACCTCGACGTCATCAAGTCCGCTGACTGGCTCATCGACATGGGTCCGGAGGGCGGCGGTGGCGGCGGCAAGGTCGTTGTCGAGGGAACCCCGGAGCAGGTGGCCGCGCATCCGCGCAGCCATACTGGGCGATTCCTCAAGCCGATCCTGGAGTCCGGCCGCGCGGGCATCACGGCGGCAACGCCGAAGGTGCCTCGGCCGCGGACCGCCGCCCGCACAGCGGCGCCGAAGAAGCGTGTGGCCAAGACGGCAGCCAGCGCGGTGGGCCGCAAAGCAGGCTGAATCCGTTGCGGTCTGATCGCTAAGACCGTGTTGCGCGCCCCAGGACATGTAAGAAGCCGAACCTGACCTGCTCCACCTCTGAGACGTCGAAGCCGCCGGAACGAATGGTAGCGAGCGTGTCCCGGTTCGGGTGGCACCCTCCGGCCGCGCGCGACCACAGCGGTTGAATCACATCCTCTACGCGGCCGATCCACCGCCGGTCGGACCGGACGTGCTCGTAGAAGCGCAGTTCCCCGCCGGGGCGCAGGATTCGATGCAATTCGGCGAGAGCGCTCGTCGGGTCGGGCACCGAACAGAGCACCAACGACGCGACCGCCGCATCGAAACGGGCATCTTCTGCGGGCAGAGCGTCCGCGTGACCCGGCACGACACGGATCGGGACGGCTGCACTCGTCGCGGCTTTCTCGGCGAGCCCCCGGAGAACGTCGTCTGGCTCCACCGCAAGGACCTCGGTCACAGTCTCGGGATAGTGCTTGAAGTTCAGGCCGTTGCCGGCCCCGAGTTCGATGACGCGCCCGCTGAGGCCGACGAGCAAACGGTCCCGGTGCGAGCTGGCGCCGTTCTTCTCGGCGGCCTGACTGAGCCGAACGTACAACCGGGCGAAGTGGGGGTGCTGGAGCCTGCCTAGATCGGACACGCGACTATCTCAGCAGGTGACGCCGGTACCCGGATTGTCGTTGAATGAGATGTGCACGTGGTCGTAGTGCGCCGACACCTGCCAAAGGATGTACTTGATGCCCAATGCCTCTGAGTTCTCCTCGGCATAGGCGGCGAGCGCGTCCCCCGTCGGGGTGTCCACCATGAAGTCGAGGGCGTAGCCGCGGGGGTGGTCCGAGGTCGGGTTGCCGGGACGGGATGCGACCCCTCCGACGTCCGACTCACGTAGGCCGAAGACCGCCATCAGATGGTAGCCAGCCTCTGCGACATGCGGCTTGACCCCACCGAAGCCCTCTGTTGGGCACGGCTGACCGGTGAGCGCGGCAGTCCCGTTGGGACCGTTCCCGGACCCTGATTCGCTCAAGTCCGGCACCAGGGCCCCGTCAGCGCCGGGAAGGCTGGAAGGGGGAACAAGGGCCGGGTCCCCCTCGAGCCGCTCGCTTCGCGAGGCCGCCGCGTCTTCGTCAATCGCTCTTTGGGCCACCGACACATCAGTTGCTGACGTATCAGATGCGGTGGTGGATCGGCTCGCGTCCGCGGACGCAGATATCGATATCGGCTGACTGCCGACGAAGATGCCTGCTGCCACCACCGTCGCGGCCACGGCCGCAAGTGGGTGACGGTGCACTTGCCTGGTTGGGCGGTGCCTTGTCCGGCGCTTGCGTGACGATTTCGCGAGCGCCGTCAGGGCGCTCGGCGTGAGTGCCGGCTCACGCGTAGAGCGGTGACGCGCCAAGACTTGTCCTCCGGTAGTTCAGATCTGATAGGCATGGCCGGGCAGGCTTCTTGCCGGCTTGCCTGGTGCGAACATCACGTGTGAACGCCCGTTATCAGATCGTTAGCTTGCGTGGAGACTAGCTGGCGCTCGGTCATGCGGCAACTGCGCCCCCTTCGGCGAGTCGGAGCCCAAGATCACGCGGGCCCACCACGCTGCGACCGACGGTGAGGTGACCTGATCGTGGTGCGGTGATTCACAGGGGGAGATGGTCGGCGTAGACGATCCTGGATTGGCTGCGCGGCAGGCCGAGCGGGGAGGGGTCCGCACCCATCCGCTCCCACTCCTCGATCACGACGCGCCAGTTCGCATTGTCGCCCGGCCGGCGTGGCGGCAGTCCCTGCGGTAAGGCGAGCTGGCCCATCCAGGACACCACGGTCCCGTCCACACCAAGCACCGGAAGCTCGACCTGGGCCTCGGTGGTCCACCCGAGGTCCGTGCCGACCGTGGCGTTGCGGTGCTCCAGGCGGGCGCGCATGGAGCGGGACAGCGACACCTGCAGCGCGTACGGCAGCCGACCCTCGGCGCCGCGCGATCTGACTCCGACCGGTCCGGTCACGACCACCCGGGCATGCCGGTCGTCGGGCCGGGACAGGGTCGCCGTGCGCTCGGGTGCGAGCTGAGCGAAATCGCAGACGGTGACCGCCGACAGGTGCATGCCCGCAAGTGAGTCCGGCTGATATCGAGCCACCGCCAGGCGCACGAACGGCCAGAACGCCGTACCCGGGCTGAATGCGATGTCTACGAACCACAGGCCGCGCTCGACGGAGTACTCCGGGGCGTAACCGAGGACTCCCACCGACGGCGTCCCAGGTAGGTCCATCAGCGGCCGCGAGGCGAAGCTGCCAACCGGCCGACCAGCCTCTCGATCGTCATCGAGACCGAGCAGTTCCAGGACATCGATCAGCGGGAGCGAACCGCGGGCTGCTGGGCCCTGCTGGCGCCACACCGGGTCGCCGGCCCACTGACTGACCGAACCGAGCAACCCCGCGTCGGTGCCGCCGCCGAGCAGAACCGCGAGCTGTTCACCATCGCCGGTGGCGAACCAAGGACGGTCGAGGTAGACCCGGACACCGGCCCGACGAGTGCGGCGCAGCCCGAACGGCTGCTCGGGCTCGGTCTGCTCATCCCAACGGAAGAGCGGCAGGACGTCGCGGACGACGGCTTTCGGGGGGCGCGCGGTACTCAGCACGTTCACCCGACGGGTCGGCCCGACGACGGACAGATCCTCCACGGAGGGAGTCACCTGGGGCAGGAAGTACTCCTTGTAGCGAGTGGTCGCCCGGAACCGGTAGTCGATGTTGCGATGCTTGGTCTCACCCATCTGGTGCACCGACGCGTGCAGTTTCAGTGTCGTTCCGTCGGGCATCGCCACGGCGTCGTCCTTCGGGCCGAGGACGACGAGGTCCTCGCCGGGATCCACCGGTGTGCCACAGGCGGCCGCGGTGCCCGACACCTGCTCCGGTCCCGGTTTGGCGACATCGTCGATGGTCTCGGTCCAGCGCGCCTCCAGGTCGATCCGTTCGGTGCTCGGCCCGTGCACGTCGACCGCCCCGAAGAAGCTGACCGCCGTGTCGAGTGGCTGCCGCAGCGCGGTCAGCACGGTCGGTCGCGGAACCTGGACCGGCCGCGGTACGGCGTGCACCAGCCGAATCTCGACTGCGGGCGTCAGCCACCACAGCCAGCCGTCGGCGGCCGCCTCGGCGAGGATCTCGAGGCTCTGCAACACCGGCGGGAGTGAGCGCCACAGGCCCAGCAACTGCAGGGATGCCCGAAGCAGGCTGCTCGACAGGCGCATCCGCAACTGCTCGCCTGGCGGCACGGAGATCCGAATCTCATTGCCGTCCACCGTTGCTGCGAGTTGATCTCCACTAACCAGAATCAGCCGGTACGGCGTCAGCTCTGGCCAGTCGCCGGCGTAGGGCAACGTGACTCCGTCCACGGCCAGCAGGCCCGCGAGCCGATGGTCGGTCCCGGCGTCGGGGAAGGTTAGTGAGACACCCGCAGCCAAGGGGTCGGGTAGGTATGGCAGGACCATGTCGTCGACATCGTGGGCGACGTACTGGCCGGGTGTCGGCGCAGCACCGCGGGGAAGTTCGTCGGGGGTGGCATGTTCCGGCGTCTCAGCGGTGGGTGAGACATGGAAATTGACGCCCAGTTGGGGCTGTAGTTGGCCTGGGTCGGCCAGGTCGGCGATCTCGGTGTCGAAGAACGTGCCGGCCTCGCGCAGGACAGCGCCCAGAGCTGCCTTGATCACGGTCGGGTCGGTCGAGCCGATGGCAGCGTCGAACTTCTCGTGCAGTTCGGCCTCGAACTGGCTGGTCTTGGGTGCTCCCAGGTGACGCTGGCTGTCCTCCCGCCAGGCCAGTGCGAGCTCCGGATGGGCGGCGACGGTCTGGGCCGCGTACTCCGCTGTCGGCGTCACGCTCACGTCGAGCCCGCCCTCCTCGGTCGGTCCGGTGACGCCGGTCCGGATGACCAGACGTAGCAGGGATTCCCCCTCCGTGTAGGCGTGCCGGGGAACCGTCGCCGGCTCGATCACCGGATCCCACCGCAGGAACGGGCGCGGGGTGGTGACCACGTCGCTGAGCAGATCCAACAGGGCACCTACCGCACCGATGGCGAGCCCTCGCTGGTCTCTGATCGCCGTGGCGAGCGCCTGTCCGAACGCCGCCGCCGGCGTCAGGGTGTCCGTACGGACGAGCAGGTGCGGTGCGTCGAGTGCGGCCGCGGTGAAGCTGGACTCGACCGCCTGCCTCCGACCTGTGCGGGCGGCCCGGAGCCGATCGGTCCGGGCAGCGAAGCGCGCGGCGACCACCCTGTCGACGGCGGCCACGCCGGTCACGGCGAGATCGGACAGATCCAGGCCCGGCACGCCGCGTCCCTCGACCGGTCCGGTCACCAAAGGTGGACGCAGCGAGGACAGTTGGCCGCGGATCACCTCGGAACCGATCGCACTCAGTCGCGGATCCACGGTCGCATCCAACGGCTTTGCCGCCAACCAACCCTGAGCGAAGTCGATTGCCGTCGCGTCGACCTGGTCGTCGGCATCTCCGTTGTCGTTGTCGTTGTCGTTG
>Ga0136617_10004440_pt1 | contig 12541 bp, 14 predicted proteins | sample AntDrymUQ3222106_2_FD_129672 | JGI IMG/M metagenome (GOLD analysis project Ga0136617, IMG submission 129672) | Polar desert sand microbial communities from Dry Valleys, Antarctica - metaG UQ322 (21.06) | ecosystem: Environmental > Terrestrial > Soil > Desert | place: Antarctica: Dry Valley...
CGAGGCGCCTCACCGCGACGCCGCCGAGCTGGCCGCGCCGTTGTTCGCCGAGGCCGGCGCCGCGCTCGGGCCCGGCGGCGAGCTGCTGGTGCTCGCCGGCAATCACGACCACGGCCTCGTGGCGGGCTGGATCGACGCGCGGCTCCAGTCCGAGCCGTCGGGGTTCCTCGGTCTCTCCGAGCCCGTCGAGCCCTCCGCGGCGGGGCCGCTCGCCGAGCGCCTCGCGGCGCTGGCCGCCCCGGCACGACTGCGGCTCGCATACCCGGGCGCATGGCTGCGCGACGACGTCTACGCGCTGCACGGCCACTACGTCGACCTGCATTCGACCGTGCCGACGTTCGAGCGCCTGGCCGCCGGCGCGATGGCCCGCTGGGTCGTGCGGCTGCCGCGCGAGGGCGCGCGGCCCGACGACTACGAGGCCGCCCTCGCCCCGCTCTACGCGTTCATGCACCAGCTCACCCAGCGCTCCGACCACGCCGCGCTCAGCGCCGGCGCGGGCGCGTCGGCGCGCGCGTGGGTCGCGATGGCGGGGGACGGCCGCGCCCGCCATCCCGTCCGCGCGGCGGCCCTGGGCACGGGCTACGTCGCCGCCGTGGCCGCGCTCAACGCGCTCGGGCTGGGACCGGTCGACCGCGACCTCTCCGCCGCGGCGCTGCGGCGCGGCGGCCTGCGCGGGATCCGCGAGGTCCTGCGCCGCTTGGGCGTCGTCGCGCCACACGTCCTGTTCGGCCACACGCACCGCTCCGGCCCCTGGCCGCGCGACGACCCGGAGGAGTGGATGACCGCCGCCGGCACGCGCATCCTCAACACGGGCTCCTGGGTCTACCAGCCGCACTTCCTGTCGGCGACGCCGAACGCCTCGCCCTACTGGCCAGGGACGGTCGCACTGGTGGAGGACGACGGCCCGCCGCGCCTCATCCGGCTGCTGGGCGACCGCGGTCACCGGGAGCTGCGACCCCCGGGGTGAAGCACGTGGCGTGGCTCCAGACGCCCTCGCCCACGCGCAGCTCGAGCACGCCCGCGGTGTGGTGGGGGTGCTCGAGGAGCGCGAAGCACCCGGGCGCAGCGACGGCGAACGTCCGCCCGTTCGCGGTCACCTCGCCCTCGCCGTCGAGCACCGCCCAGGCGCCGCCGGCCTCGTACGGGCCCGAGTAGGCGCCGGGCTGGTCGGCGGTCTGAGCGGGGAGCAGCACGTCCGCGGCATCCTCGGGGCGCAGCGGCGCCAGCAACTCTCGCTCGACGCCGAGCAGCGCCTGGATCTCGCGCTCGGTCTCCTGGTAGGCGCCCTCGCCGTAGTGCAGCGAGTGCAGCGCGCCCTGGCGGTCCCACAGGTAGCGGGCCGGCCAGCCCTCGTTGCCGTAGAAGTCCCAGATCTCCAGCCGCTCGTCGACCACCACGGGGTACTCGACGCCGAGCCGCCGCACCGCGGCGACGACGTTCGCGGTCTCGCGCGCCGGGAGGAACCCGCCGGTGTGCACGCCGATCACGCGCAGGCCGGCGTCCGTGTAGCGCTCGTGCCAGGCCTTGAGGTAGGGCATCGTCCGCAGCGAGTTCACGCGGCAGAAGTCCCAGAACTCGATCAGCACCGGGCGCCCGCGCTGCTTGTCCATCCGCAGCGGCGCGACGTTGACCCACGTCAGCCCGCCCGGGAAGGGCGGGGCGGGGATGGCGTGCTCCGGCGCCCGCATCGCGTCGAAGCTAGCAGCGGCCGAGGGGGCTATTCGTCGAGTCAGCGCAACTTCTGGCCCCTGCGGTGTTGTATTCGCCGTCACGGGCTGAACGCCCGATTTCATTTTCCCAGGAGGAGAACCCACCTTGCGCAAGCTGCTCACGGGCGCGATCGCCGTGTCCGCCACGCTCGCTCTCGCCGCCGGCGCCATCGCCGACCCCAACGACGCCGAGGGCACGCTGACGGTGAAGGCGACCCCGTCCAACGCCGGCACGAAGAAGAAGCCGAAGAACACGAAGCTGAGCTTCAACTACAAGGTCGACAAGCCGGGCACCACCGTCGAGGTCATCGACGTGCTGATGCCCGCTGGTACGAAGTTCTCGGGCAAGGGCTTCAGGAAGTGCGACGCGGACGAGCTGATCGCCGGCGGCATCTCCGCCTGCTCGCGCTCGAAGGCCGGCCCCAAGGGCACCGCGAACGCCCGGGTCGGCGCCGCGGGCGCGCCGCTGAACTTCGACGTCTACCCGTTCGTCGAGGACGCCGACACGTTCCTGTTCTACCTCTCCCAGCAGGGCGGCCAGCTGCAGAGCGTCGTGAAGGGCGAGATCACGAGCGGGGGCCGCAGGCTCTCGATCACGATCCCGAGGGAGCTGCGCCAGCCCGTCCTCGGCGTCGACGCGACGCTGACGGGGCTCGACCAGACGTTCAGCGGCAAGGCCGGGAAGAGGCGGTACATCGTCTCCAGCACCGGCTGCAAGGGCAGGGAGTGGGAGTTCGCCGGCAGGCTGACCTTCGCGGTGCGGGCCGACGGCGCGGCGGTTCCGGCGCCGGAGCAGCGCGAGTCGGTCGTCGACTGCAAGAAGTAGCGCGCGAGCGCCACTGAAGGACGCGACGGCCCCCGCTGCGGGGCCGTCGCCGTTTCTAGACTCGTCCGCCGTGCTCGTGTTCGCCCACGGCCTCGCCGGCCGCGCCGATCTGCCGATCCCCGAGGCCCTCTTCGGGGCGGCGGCCGCCGCGGTCCTCGTGCTGTCGTTCGCGGCGCTCGCCACGCTGTGGTCGACGCCGCGGCTGCAGGAGTGGCCCGAGCGCCGGCTCATGCGCCTGCCGGCCGCGGTGGACGCCGTGCTCGGGACGCTCGGCGTCCTCCTGCTCGCGACGAGCGCGTACGCCGGGCTGGCGGGCACGGAGAACGAGCGCGACAACCTGGCGCCGACGATGGTGTACGTCGCCGTCTGGGTCGGCGTCCCGTTCGCGTCGCTGCTGCTGGGCGACGTCTGGCGGCTGCTGAGCCCCTGGCGGGCGATCGGCCGCGGCGCGGGCCGGCTCGCCGGGCACATCGGGGGCGACGACCTGCCGGCGCCGCTCGCGTACCCGGAGCGGCTCGGCCGCTGGCCCGCGGCCGCGGGCGTGCTCGGCTTCGGCATCTGCGAGCTGTGCTGGGCCACCGCGCGCGAGCCCGCCCCGCTCGCCGTGCTGATGCTGGCCTACGTCGTGGTCATGCTCGTGGGGATGAGCCTCTACGGCGTCGAGGCCTGGACCCGCAACGCCGACCCGTTGGGCGTCTACTTCGGCCTGTTCGCGGCGCTCGCTCCGGTCGAGCGCCGTGACGGCGTGCTGTTCGCCCGCCCGCCCGTGGTCGGCGCCGGCCGCGTCGACGGTCGTTCCGGCACGACCGCGGTGCTGGTCGCGGGCATCGGCGTGACCGCGTTCGACGGCGCCAGTGAGGGCCCGCTGTTCAACGACCTGCTCCCGCGCCTGCAGGACTTCTTCACCGGCCTGGGCTTCGGGATCTCCAGCGCGCTCGAGCTCGGCTTCACGGTCGGCCTGCTCGTCGCGGTCGGGCTCGTGGCGGCGATCTGGGCGCTCGCCGTCGCCGGCATGCCGCGGCGCCCCGGTCCGCGGCTGGCGCACTCGCTGATCCCGATCCTCGCGGCGTACGTCGTCGCCCACTACTTCTCGCTGCTGGCCTACAACGGCCAGGACCTCGCGCGGCTCGCGTCTGACCCGCTCGGGGACGGGAGCGACCTGCTCGGCACCGCCGGCGCCGGGATCGACTACGGCGTCGTCTCGGCCACGGCGATCTGGTACGTCCAGGTCGCAGCACTCGTGCTGGGCCACGTCGCCGCACTCGTGCTCGCCCACGACCGCGCGCTCGTCCTGTACGGGAGCCACCGCGACGCGACGCGCTCCCAACTCGTCATGCTGGCGATGATGGTCTGCTTCACCTCGCTCGGCCTGTGGCTGCTGTCGGCGGCGAACGGATGACCGGCGCGCCGTTCGCCCACGCCGGGCACTGGCTCGCGCAGCTCGCCTACCTCGCGCCGCTGCTCGTCCTGGTAGGGATGCTCGTGGCCGCCCGCTTGCGCGAGCGCCGCGAGCGCTCCGACCGGCCGGGCACGCCGGAGCGTTAGCTCCGTATGAAGCTCGCCGGCGACGTGCTTCGAACCCGGTGCGCAAGGGGAGGATCGGCGTGCAACCGGAAGCGCATCTTGCGCGTAGTAGGAGCAGAGATGAGCATCACCGAGCTGAGAGCACTGCTCGACCAGGTCGCCGACACGCGCGAGCTGGTCCTGCGGCGCGCCGCGTCGCTCGGGCCGGCGTTCAACGCGGTGTACGACGCGTGGAGCGACGCACACGAGGAGGCCGAGCATGCCTACTGCGCGTGGCGCCGCACCGGGGCGGGTGAGGACTACGCCGTCTACCGCGCCGCTCAGGACCGCGAGGACGCCGCCCAGGACGCGCTGACGGTGACGGCCGCCTGAGCGGCAGCTCCGGGAGGAGGCGCCGCTACGCGGTCAGCCGGCGGATGTCGTGTGCGAGCGCTTCGGGCGTCAGCTGGGAGTAGGGGAACCCGATGCGCTGGCGGCCGCGCGCGTCGACCAGCACCACCGTGGCGGAGTGGTCGAGCGCGCCGCGCTGGGGCGTCACGCCATACCCCTTCCACACCGGCGCCAGCTCGCGCCGGCTCCCGAGCAGGAAGCGCGCCCGGCCGGTCATGCGGCGCTCGTTGAGGAACCGGCGCGCACGCGCCGGGGTGTCGTTGGCCGGATCGACCGAGACGGCCAGCAGCGGCACGTCGGCGCCGGTCTCGTCCAGCGCGCCGCGGACCTGGTCGACCAGCGCCGGGCAGGTGTCCTCGCAGGTGGAGTAGACGAACGTGACGGCGACGGGCCGCCCGCGGTACTCCGCCATCGTCGCCGGCTTGCCGTCCTGGTCGCGCAGCCGGAAGTCCGGCGCGGCGGCGCCCGGCGGGCGGATGAAGCCGGCCCAGCCGCTGCTGCCGACCGCCACGCCGCCGTCGTCCCCGCGGGCGGCGATGAAGACGCCCGCGACCGCCGCGGCGGCGCAGAGCGTCAGCGTGAGCAGGGCGTAGGCGAGCCGCGCGGGCACGGGTTGAGCGTACTCGGGCGCCGAGCGCCACGGTCGCCTCCGAGCGCGAGATCCTCGCGCTCACGGTGCACCTCGAGCGCACGAGCAAGGATCCGGCGATGCCCCCGGAGTCGATCGAGATGCGCCAGTGGAGCCTTTCCGGAGCGGGGCGTGCGACGCAATGGCGGGTCCTCATCAGCGAGCGCTCGCTCACCCAGCCGCCGACCGACGAGGACAGCTCGATGGTGATCGATCGCGACGGGCGCATCGCCGACCAGCGCTACTGGACCCCGACCGGCGACTTGACCCGCGGTGAGCTCACCCTCGGCGGGCCTGACGCGCCTGCGCCGACGCTCGCGGGCGTTCTGCGGGAGGCCTATCGGCGCGGGAAGCTCCGACCCGCCGGCCGCGGCCCCGACGGCACGGTCCGTCTCCGGGGCGGCGACGCGTTGCAGACCGGCGCGCCGTGCGCCCGCTCGGAGGTGCTGCTCGACCCGCGCACGTTCATCCCGCGCCGGATCGTCACCGCCAGCGGCGGCGCGCAATGCCGCTCGGGCAAGGACGCTGAGGCGCGCGAGGTGTGGACCGTCCGAGCCGAGACGCTGCCCGCCACGGCCGAGAACCTCGACCTGCTGCAGATCGGTGACTGGCCCGTGGCCCGTGTCCTGCGGTGGACCGGCGCGGAAGAGCCGCCGAAGCCGGTCGAGGAGATCCCGCCTGTCCCGCCGCTGGACCGCGACTGACGAGCGCAGCGCGGATGCCGGCGGGTGTGAGCTGCCAGCACCCACCCGCCGGCCCGCCGCCGCGCCAGACCGGCTACGCCTCGGTCAACCCGCGGCGGATCGCGTAGCGCACCAGCTCGACGCGGTCGCGCATGCCCAGCTTGCGCAGCAGGTTGGCGCGATGGGACTCCACCGTCTTCTCCGCCAGGTGCAGGATCTCGGCGATCTGCTTGTTCGTGTGCGCCTCGGCGATCAGCTTGAGCACCTCCTGCTCGCGCGGGGAGAGCGGCTCGTCCGGGCCCTCCGCGCTGTCGGACATCCAGTCGCGGATCAGCGACCGCTCGACTGCGTTGGTCAGGAACGCGTCCCCGCGGTGCACGGCCCGGATGGCGGTCAGCAGCGCCTGGTCGACCTCGCGCTTGAGCACGTAGCCCGAGGCGCCCGCCTTCAGCGCGTCGAACACGTAGCGCTCGTCGTCGTGCATCGACAGCGCGAGCACGTGGGTGCCGGGCAGATGCGCGCGGATCTGCCGCGCGGCCTGGAGGCCGGTCATGCGCGGCATGGAGACATCCATCACGCACAAGTCGGGCTTGGTCTTGAGCGCCTGCTCGAAGGCGTCGACGCCGTCCTCGGCCTCGGCCACCACCTCCATGTCGGGCTGGCGGTCGATCAGCAGCTTCAAGCCACCGCGCACGATGCCGTGGTCGTCGGCGATCAGGATCCTCATGTCACTCCCATGGTCAGCTCGATGGTGGTGCCCGCGCCGGGCTCGGTGAAGATGTCGAGGCTTCCTCCGACGAGCAGCGCGCGCTCGCGCATGCCGCTCAGGCCCAGGCCGCCGGGGCGGCCGCGCATGTGGCCGTCGATCCGGTGGGCGGGCGCTTCGTCGAAGCCGCCGCCGTCGTCGCGCACGCGCAGCAGCGTCCGGCCGACGAACGACAGCTCCACGTCGACGCCGCGCGCGCCGGCGTGCTTGGCGATGTTGGAGAGGCTCTCCTGCGTGACGCGGAAGATCACGAGCTGCTCCTCGTCCGACAGCACTGGGACGTCGCCACTGTGGCGGAAGCTGGTCTGCATGCCGGTGCGCTGGCCGAAGTCCGAGACCTGCGAGGCGAGGGCGGCGATCAGGCCGTGGTCGTCGAGCGCGGTGGGGCGCAGCTGGCGCGCGAGCGCGAGCAGCTCGTTCATCGCCTGGCTGACGAGATCCTGCGTCTCGTAGAGCTCGGAGCGCAGCCCCCACGGCGCGTCGCCGATCGTGGCCGAGAGCCGCAGCAGGATCGCGGTGAGCGCCTGGTTGACCTCGTCGTGCAGGTCCTGGGCGATGCGGCTGCGCTCCTGCTCCTGGGCGCGCAGGACCGCGCGGCCGGACTCGCGCCGCTCGTGCTCCAGGCGCGTCAGCATGCGGTTGAACGCTTCCGTGAGCTCGTGCAGCTCGCGCGCCGAGCGCCGCGGCGTGGTGGCGCGCATGCCCGGACGGGCGAGGTCGACGTCGGTCATCGTCTTGACGAGGCGGTCCATCGGCTCCAGCCGCGCGCGCAGCAGCAGCGAGTTCAGGAGGATCGCGCTCGTCACCGTCAGGCCGAGCACGAGCAGGCCGTCGCCGCTCGCGACGTCGGCGAGCCGGTCGCGTGCGACGATCGCGGCGATCAGCGCCGTGACCCCGACGAGGAGGGCGTTGACGGCGAGGACCTGCGTGAGGAGGGTGCTACGGCGCATCGGAACGGTGTCCACCCCATCGGCAGAACGCGACCAAAGGCTTATGCGGGGATGACCCCATCCATGGCTATACTTCGTGAAGCATTGAAAGCTGACCCAGTTAAAGAGGAATTGCCATGAGCCCGTCCGGAGCCGAGGTCATCCGGCAGATCAAGCAGCAGGTGCAGGAGGTGGACCCCGCGGAGGTCTCCGAGCACCTGGGCAACGGCGTCACCCTCATCGACGTGCGCGAGTCCGAGGAGTGGGATCGTGGCCACATCCCCGGCGCCGTCCACGTGCCGCGCGGGTATCTCGAGTCGCGCGTCGAGACCGCGGTGTCCGACCGCGACGCGCCGGTGGTCCTGTACTGCGCCTCAGGCCAGCGCTCGGCGCTCGCGGCGCACACGCTCTCCGAGCTGCTCGGCTACGCCGACGTGCGCTCGATGACGGGCGGCATCACGCTGTGGAAGGACCGCGGCTACAAGGTCGAGGTGCCCAAGGTGCTCACGACCGAGCAGAAGGAGCGCTACGGCCGCCACCTGCTCCTGCCCGAGATCGGGGCCGAGGGGCAGGCCAAGCTGCTCGGCGCCAAGGTGCTGCTGCTGGGCGCCGGCGGGCTCGGCTCGCCGACCGCGCTCTACCTAGCCGCGGCCGGCGTCGGCACACTGGGGATCGTCGACGACGACGACGTCGACCTCTCCAACCTGCAGCGCCAGGTGATCCATACGACGCGCACCGTCGGCACGCCGAAGGTCGACTCCGCCGAGGCCGCGATCGCCGCGCTCAACCCGGACGTCGAGGTGGTCAAGTACCCCGTGCGCCTGGATGCCTCCAACATCATGGAGATCGTCCAGGGCTACGACGTGATCGTCGACGGCGTCGACAACTTCCCGACGCGCTACCTGCTCAACGACGCGACGGTGCGCCTGGACATCCCGGTCGTCTCGGCCTCGATCCTCGGGTTCGACGGACAGCTGTCGATCTTCAAGCCGCACGACGGGCCCTGCTACCGCTGCCTGTACCCCGTGCCGCCGCCGGCCGAGCTCGCGCCCTCCTGCGGCGCCAACGGCGTGCTCGGCGTGCTGCCGGGCACGATGGGGCTGCTGCAGGCGACCGAGGTGGTCAAGCTGGTGACCGGCATCGGGGAGCCGCTGGTCGGCCGGCTGCTGCTCTACGAGGCGCTCAGCGCCTCGTTCACCGAGCTGAAGGTGCGGCGCGATCCGAACTGCCCGATCTGCTCGCGCGACCCCGCGGAGATCACCGACGAGGAGATGGGCGTGTTCCCCGACTACGAGGCGTTCTGCGCCGCGGCGGGCTAGCCCTCGTGGCGCTCATCAAGATCCCGCCCGTCCTGCGCTCCTCCGTGGGCGGCGAGAAGGAGGTCACGGCCGGCGGCGGCGACGTCGGTGCCGTGCTCAGCTCGCTCGCGTCGCAGCATCCCGACACCAGGTCGCAGCTCTTCGGCGCCGACGGCTCGCTCAACCGCTACGTCAACGTGTACCTCAACGACGAGGACGTGCGCGTGCTCGACGGGCTGGACACGGCGGTCGGCGAGGGCGACGTCCTGGTCATCCTGCCCGCCATGGCGGGCGGGGCTCGGTAGCGGCCGGGCTCGCCCACCCGGCTGGTCGCCCCCGTACGGATGCGAGTTCAAGGCCGCCCGCGCCCTGTCGATCGAATCGACAGGACCCACCTTTCATGGTCGTTTCGTCAGTTCCGGCGGGGAGGCGAGTCGACCATCCAGCGCCCATGACCGCCAGGGACCATCCACCTCGAAGCTCTCGCTTTCCGGGTGGGTGCGAGACCGGCGCGGTCGCCTCGCACCGTGGTCGCACTGACCTGTACGGCGCTGTCGCTGGGGGGGCGGGGCAACCCTGGCGGCCTTCGTCGCCACCTCCGCCAACACGGGCAACGCTTTCGCGTCCGGCACGCTCAAGCTGTCCGACAACGACTCGGGCGCGGGGTTGGAACCCGGATTCGACGAGCGCACGCTGCATCAAGCTGTCCTCGGACGGCTCACTGCCCGCCGTCGTGCGCCTCTACGGAGCGACGTCGGGGAGCGGGCTGGACGGCTACGCCAGCGTGACCGTCACCCGCGGGAGCTACGGCGGCGCGGAGCCCGCCTTCGGCTCATGCACCAACTTCGCTCCCGACGGACAGGCGTACCGCACCGGTCAGGCCCAGGGTGCGGTCTACGCAGGCACGCTGGCAGACTTCCCCGACAGCTACGCCCAGGGCATAGTCGACCCGCCCCGGCGCCACCCCGAGACCTGGACCATGCGGTTTGTCCGAGGCCTGCACGTTGGACCGTGTGATCGGCCGCCTGTTCGGCCGAGGACTTGACAAAGCCGGTGGTGTGACGTCACGATGCCGACCGGATGAGGGTAGGGGCAGAGGGTTCGCTGGCGTCGCTGCGCCGGCTCAACCGCCGGCGCGTGATCAACGCGCTGCGCCAGCACGGCATGATCAGTCGTGCCGGGATCGCGCGGCGCACCGGCCTCTCGCGCTCCACGGTCTCCAGCCTCGTCTCCGAGCTGCAGTCCGACGGTCTCGTCGTCGAGGGCGCGGAGCCCGGCGCCGCGCACGGCGAGCACGGCGGTCGGCCGCCGATCCTGCTGTCGTTCGACGCCTCGGCCGGCGTGGCGCTGGGGATCGACTTCGGTCACAGCCACGTGCGCGTGGCGGTCAGCGATCTCTCCTCGTCGATCCTCGCCGAGCGCGCCGTGCCGATGGACACCGACCACGCCGCCGACGAGGGGCTCGACGTCGCGGTCGACCTGGTCGACGAGGTGCTCGCGGAGGCGGGCATCGAGCGCTCGCGCGTGATCGGCGCCGGGCTGGGCCTGCCCGGGCCGGTCGACCAGTCCGACGGCGTGATCGGCTCCTCGGCGATCCTGCCCGGCTGGGTCGGGGTCGCCGCGGGCGAGGAGATGCGCCGGCGGCTCGACATCCCGGTGAGCGTCGACAACGACGCCAACCTGGGCGCGCTGGCCGAGCTGAGCCACGGCGCCGGCCGCGGCGCGAGTGACCTCGTGTACCTCAAGGTCGCCTCCGGCATCGGCGCCGGGCTGATCCTAGGCGGGCGCCTGTACCGCGGCTGGGGCGGCATGGCCGGCGAGCTCGGGCACGTGCTGGTCGACCCCGAGGGCGCCATCTGCCGCTGCGGCAACCGCGGCTGCCTCGAGACGGCCGCCTCGACCGGCGCGCTGCTCGACCTGCTGCGCCGCAGCCACGGCGACCTGACCGTCGCCGGGATGCTCACGCTCGCGCGCGACGGCGACCTGGGGTGCCGGCGCGTGATCGCCGACGCCGGCCGCGTCGTCGGCAGCGCGGCGGCCATGCTGTTCAACGTGCTCAACCCCCAGCGGCTCGTCGTCGGCGGCGACCTCGCCGACGCCGGCGACCTGCTGCTCGACGGCGTGCGCAGCTCCGTGCGCCTCTCCGCGCTGCCGGCCGCCGCCGACGCCGCCCTCGTGGTGGCCGGCGTGCTGGGCGAGCGCGCGCAGGTGCTCGGCGCGCTGGCGCTTGCGGTCGGCGAGGCCGACGCCGCGCTCGACTTTCCCGATTCCATCAACCACACCATTCCCGGAGGGGGAGTTCCATGAAGAAGGGAGCCGTGTGGCTCGCGATCGCAACGGTCGCCGCGAGCCTGATGGTCGCCGGCTGCGGCGACGACGAAGAGGACACGAGCGGAGGCGGTGGCGGCGCGACGGCGGACGAGGGCGGCGGGGACGCCGGCAAGGTCGCCGTCCTGCTGCCGGACTCCAAGTCGTCCGTGCGCTGGGAGACGGTCGACCGGCCGTCGCTGCAGGCCGCGTTCGACGCCGCGGGCGTCGAGGTCGACATCCAGAACGCCGAGGGCGACAAGGCCACCCAGCAGCAGCAGGCCGAGCAGGCGATCACCAACGGGGCGAAGGTGATCCTGCTGGTGAACCTCGATTCCGGTTCGGGCGCCGCGATCGCCGCGAACGCCAAGGCCCAGGACGTCAAGGTCATCGACTACGACCGCCTGACGCTCGACACGGACGCCACCGACTACTACGTCTCGTTCGACAACGAGAAGGTCGGCCAGCTCCAGGGTGAGGGGCTCGTCGACTGCCTCGGCGACAAGGCCGGCGCGCAGGTCGCCGTGCTCAACGGGTCGCCGACCGACAACAACGCGACGCTGTTCAAGAAGGGCTATGACTCCGTCATCAACCCGAAGTTCGACTCCGGAGACTGGGAGGAGGTCGACGACCAGTCGGTGCCCGACTGGGACAACCAGAAGGCGCTGACGATCTTCGAGCAGATCCTGCAGAAGAGCGGCAACGAGGTCGACGGCGTGCTCGCCGCCAACGACGGCCTCGGCAACGCGGCCATCTCGGCGATCAAGCAGCGCAAGCTTCCGCAGATCCCCGTGACCGGGCAGGACGCGACGCTGCAGGGCATCCAGAACATCGTCAACGGCGACCAGTGCATGACGGTCTACAAGGCGATCAAGAAGGAGGCCGACGCCGCCTCCGAGCTCGCGATCGCGCTGGCCAAGGGCGAGGCCCCGACCGCCGAGACCACGCCGGTCAACAACAACATGAAGGACGTGCCGGCGGTCCTGCTGGATCCGGTCGCCGTCACGAAGGACAACATCTCGGAGTACACCGACGAGCCGGACTTCCCCAAGGTGGAGGAGATCTGCGCCGGTGACCTGGCCGCCAAGTGCAAGGAGAACGGCCTGCAGTAGCGAATGACCCGGGGGCGCCCTGGCGGGTGCCCCCGGTTCGCTCTGGCCGAGAGGAGCTGTCTTAGGTGGCCGACACCCCGGTCCTGGAACTGCAGGGAGTCTCGAAGGGCTTCGGTGCGGTGCAAGCCCTGTTCGAGGTCGACTTCCACGTGTCTCCCGGCGAGGTCATGGCCCTCGTCGGCGACAACGGCGCGGGCAAGTCGACGCTGATCAAGTGCATCGCCGGCATCCACCCGGTCGACGGCGGGGAGATCCGCTTCGAGGGCCGCTCGGTCCAGATCGGAGGGCCGAAGGACGCTTCTCGGCTCGGCATCGAGGTCGTCTATCAGGACCTCGCCCTGTGCGACAACCTCGACGTCGTGCACAACA
>Ga0136617_10004441_pt1 | contig 12541 bp, 13 predicted proteins | sample AntDrymUQ3222106_2_FD_129672 | JGI IMG/M metagenome (GOLD analysis project Ga0136617, IMG submission 129672) | Polar desert sand microbial communities from Dry Valleys, Antarctica - metaG UQ322 (21.06) | ecosystem: Environmental > Terrestrial > Soil > Desert | place: Antarctica: Dry Valley...
CCGTTGCCGCCGACGTTGATCGCCTGATCGAGATCGCGCGCGAGCGCCACGGAACGATCGATGTGGTGGTGAACAACGCCGGCGCCCCGCCCGTGCTCGAACCCCTCGACACTCTGACCTGGGAGCGCTGGTGTCGCAGCATCGACGTCGACGTCCACGGCGCATTCGCGACCACCCGAGCGGTGGCGCCAGTGCTGCGCACCCAGGGCGGCGGGACCATCGTCAACGTGGTCGGCGCGAACGGCGGCGCACTGTCGTCCCCCGCGCACCTGTCCTTCTCGCCCGCCCAAGCCGCGCTCCTCTCGCTGAGCCGGTGCACCGCGACAGTGCTGGAGCCGGCCGGGGTGGCGGTCCACACGCTGTTCCCGGCCCTCACCCCCAAGCGGGGAGATTGGCCGGACCGCGGCGGCCGCGCTCGGCGTCGACTTCGACGAGGACGTGCTCACGCCGGACCAAGCAGGCGACGCCGTCGTGGCACTGCTGCACGAACACGACAGCGGTGAGTGGCGGGTCGGTCCCGGCGGGCTGTCGCCTGTCTCCGGGGTCTAGATGAACTGCGTGTAGGTGTGCTTGACCGTCTTGCCACCCCTGCGGCAGGTCACGTTCGAGTCAAAGGAGGTCGGACCCTTGTTGAAGCGGCGCTCCGAGCACGAATAGCCCTTCGTGCTGCCGCACTTGCCCTTCGCTCCGGGACGGCATGCGTGGAAGGCCTTGACCACGTTGCGCCCGGAACGGCAGCTCGTGCCGCTCACACTGATCTTGGTCACGTAGGTGGTGCCGTAGGAGCGCTCATTGCCGATGCTGCAGCCCTTGGCCGACGCGGCGGGGGCGATGGCAAGGAGGGCGGTGATGACGGCCAGCAGAGCGAGGGGACAACGGGCGCAAGACATGGGCTTGAATCCTTCCCGGCGGTTGGTGGGTGCGGGAATCCTACGACGGTGTGAAGCGAAAGGTCACCACGTCGCCGTCGCGCATCTCATAGTCGCGGCCCTCGATGCGCTGCAGCGCCCCTTCGCGCGCCGCCGTGTAGCCGCCCACCCGCACGAGGTCCTCCCAGGGGGTGACCTCGGCGGCCACAAAGCCCTTCTCCATGTCGGTGTGGATGGAGCCAGCGGCCCGGCGGGCGCGCGTGCCGCGGTCGATCGCCCACGCGCGCGCCTCCTTGTCCTGCCCTGCGGTGAAGAACGAGATGAGGTCCAACAGGGCGAACGCCTCGCGGATGACCGTTGCCAGCCCGGACTCCTCCACTCCCATCTCCGCGCGCATGGCCACCGCCTCGTCGTCGTCGAGCTCGGCCAGCTCGGAGTCCAGACGGGCGCTGACCGCGGTGGCCCGGGCGCCGCGCTGCGCCGCGTGCTCGACCAGCTCGGCCGGTGGCTCGAGCGAATCACCCTCGCCGACGTTGGCCACGTAGAGCACCGGCTTCGACGTCAGCGCTGACAGGCGGACGAGCGCGGCGGGGGCCGCCTCGGGCGGCGGCACGGTGCGCACGCCGCGCCCCTCCTGCAGCGCCGCGATCACCTCGCGCAGCCAGCGCTCTTCGGCCACGAACTCCTTGTCGAGGGAGCGCGCCTGCTTCTCCACGCGCTCCACGCGGCGCTCGGCCTGCTCGAGATCGGCGTACAGCAGCTCGGTCTCGACCGTCTCGACGTCGGCCAGCGGGTCAACCCGGCCCTCGGGGTGCACCACCTGAGCGTCGGCATGCACGCGCACCACGTGCAGGATCGCGTCGGTCTCGCGAATGTTGCCCAGGAACTTGTTGCCCAGCCCCTCGCCCTCGTGGGCGCCGCGCACGAGCCCGGCGATGTCGTGGAACTGGATCGTCTCGTGCACCACTGGCCGGGCCCCCACGGTCTCCGCCACCTGGTCCAGGCGCTCGTCGGGCACGCTCACCACGGCCACGTTGGGCTCGAGAGTGGTGAACGGGTAGTTGGCCGCCGTCGCACCGGCCCGGGTGAGCGCGTTGAAGAGCGAGGACTTGCCCGCGTTGGGCATGCCGACGATGCCAATTTTCACAGCAGGCGGTCCATCGCGCGGCCGAAGAATGCGCCGGCCACCACGTCGGAGGGGTAGTGCACGCCGATGTAGGGTCGGGTGAGAGCCATCAGGGTCGCCGCGGCGTAGAGCGGAACGGGCGGCAGCGCCGGAGACAGCGCGCCCGCCGCGGCGAACGAGGTCGAAGCGTGGGCCGAGGGGTAGGAGCGCCCGTAGAGGGTCGGGCTCAGCGCGGGCAGCTCCTCGAGCACGGGCCGCGCGCGACGCACGAGCGCCTTGACCACGGTGTTGGCCATCAGCGTGAAGAGGGTCACCCGCATCGCGCGCAGGTAGACCGAACGGTGCCGGCTGTGCAGCAGCGCTCCAGCTGCCCCGATCGCGTGCCATAGGAAGCCGTTCTCCCCCGCGCGGGCGTAGAGCAGCGCCGCACGCTCGAGCTCGGGCCAGTGGCCGCGCGTTCGCAGGAAGCGCAGCAGCTTGCGGTCGAGCGCGGCGAGCAAGCCTTAAGTCTTAGAACCCGACGCGCTGGGCTTCGGTGTCGACCCGCACGTAGACCACTTCGGCCAGGTCCACGGAGATCTTTGAGTCGACGGTCTCGAGCTCGAACCAGCGCTCCGAGCGCTCGTCGCCGAGCGCTTCGCGCAGGCCGTCGAAGGAGCTCTGCTTCACGCGGGCCGGCAGCACCTGGCCGCCCTTGAAGCCGATGTCGATGCGTCTGCTCTCGTCTGTCATGGGTGGGCTGCCTCCACAAGCTCGGTGAGTACGCCGCCGGTCGATTTCGGGTCTAGAAAGGCCACGCGGCTGTTCCGCATTCCCGTTCGCGGCTCTTCGTCGAGGGGCCGCAGGCCGGCGGCCCGCGCCGCCTCGAGGGCGGATTGGATGTCATCGGTCCCGTAAGCCACGTGATGCAGGCCAGGTCCGTTTCGGTCGAGAAAGCGGCCCACCGGCGACTCGGCCGCGAGCGGGCTCAGCAGCTCGACGTGGCTCTCGCCGACCCCGAGCAGCACGGCCTCGACCCCCTGCTCCTCGACCGTCTCGCGGTGCTCCACCGGCATGCCGAGGCGCTCCGCGTAGAGCGTCACGGCTGCATCGAGGTCCTCCACGGCCACCCCAACATGATCAATTCGCCCGAACAAGAGCGGGAAGGTTAGCTCCGCGGGCATCCATGCCCGTGTCCTGACACCGAAGGCGACCTCCAGTCGCCGTAATCAGGCGCTACGCGCCCTCGGCGCCGCTGGGAGGTCGCTCGGCCTCGGCCGCTGCTATTTCGGCCGGACCGGGCTCCGGGCTCTTGACCGCGACGTCAGCGTCGAGCGCTCCGTCGTTGCCCCGGTACGAGGCCACGAGCTGCTCGATGTCTTCGCGTTCCAGCACCTCGTTCTCCAGCAACTTGAAGGCAAAGGCCTCGAGCAGCGTGCGGTTCTCGGCCACCAGCTTCAGCGCCCTGCGGTGGGCGAGGTCGGTGAGGTATTGCTGCTCCTCGTCGACCATGCGCCGCGTGTGGTCGGACATGGCGTAGTCGTCGGCGGGCAGCTGCTTGGAGATCAGCTCAGTGCCCATGCCGTACTGCGTGATCATGGAGCGGCTTATGTCGTGCACCTTGCGCAGGTCATCGGATGCGCCGGTGGTGACCTGACCGAACACGATGTGCTCGGTCGCTCGGCCGCCGAGCAGCACGATCATGTAGTCGAGCAGCTCCTCCTTGGTCTTGAGGTAGCGGTCCTCCTCGGGCAGGTTGAGCGTGTAGCCGAGCGCCTTGCCGCGCGGGATGATTGAGATCCGGTGCACCTTCTCCACCGACGCGAGCAGCTCCGAGCAGAGCGCATGCCCGGCCTCGTGGTATGCGACCACGCGCTTCTCGTGCTCGCTGATGACGCGGCGCGACTGCACTCCGGCGATCACTCGCTCGAGCGCGGCCTGAAAGTCCTTGGTACCGATCTCCTCGCGGTGATCGCGGCCGGCGAAGATGGCGGCCTCGTTGCAGAGGTTGGCCAGGTCAGCGCCGGTCAGGCCGCTCGTCTGGCGGGCGATGATCTCCAGATCGACGTTGTCGGTGAGCGGCTTGTTGCGCGTGTGCACGCCCAGGATCGAGCGCCGGCCCTTGAGGTCGGGCGGCGTGACGAAGATCTGGCGGTCGAAGCGGCCGGGGCGCAGCAGCGCCGTGTCGAGCTTCTCGAGCAGGTTGGAGGCGGCGATCACCACGATGTTGTCGGTGGTCGAGAAGCCGTCGAGCTCGACCAGAAGCTGGTTGAGCGTCTGGTCCTTCTCGCCCGAGATGTCCTTGCCCCGCGTGGCCCCCACCGCGTCGAGCTCGTCGATGAAGATGATGGCCGGGGCCTCCTTGCGCGCTTGGCGAAAGAGACGCCGGATGCGCGCGGCCCCGAGCCCGGCGAACATCTCGACGAACGAGGACGCGGACTGGGCGAAAAAGGTGGCGTTCGACTCGTGGGCCACCGCCTTGGCCAGCAGCGTCTTGCCCGTGCCCGGCGGCCCGTGCAGCAGTATGCCCTTGGGCACACGCGCACCCAGCTTGCGAAAGCGCTTCGGATCCCGGAGAAACTCCACGACCTCGCGCAGCTCGTCCTTGGACTCCTCCACACCGGCAACGTCATCCCAGCCCACGGAGCTCGACGAGGAGGGCTTGATCTGCTGCGGCTTGGTGCGCGGCATGTAGCGCAGGGTCATGATCAGCACCACGGCGATGAGGCCCATGAAGATGATCGGCAGCCACAGCACGGCCCAGTCCTGAATGGCCTGCCAGCCGAAGCCCTCGTCGACCGCGGCGGCCGGCGCGGGCGCACTCGAGAGGCGGAAGCGGTCGCTGCCGTCCTCGCGCGAAAAGGCGCGGCTCGCGCTGTCGAGCTTCCAGCCGGCGGGCAGCGCCGCGCCGGGCGCGCGCAGGATGTCGCGCAGCTCGTTCTCCGCCTCGTCGCAGGTGAGGTCGCCGGTCTCGAGCGTGGTGATGCGGTACTCGTCGGCCTTGAGCGTCAGGCCGCCCAGCCGTTGTCCGCTCTTGATCACGAAGGGCGTGGTGCACTGGGCCGCTCCGCCCTGGGCCAGAGCGGCCGGGGCAGCGGAGAGCAGCGCCGCCAGGACGCACAGGAGGGTGAGCCGCCTCATCTACCAATCAGTGTCGGCCGGTGGTCCCCGACGCATGAGCGTTACTCGACAGGCTCTAGGCGCGGGTTGGGCCGAAAGCGCCGTCCCGCCTTGGCCGCCGGCTGCCCGTCGAGCAGCACCACGTCCGCCGTGAAGTCGTTGGCCCCGCGCACCAGCGAAGAGCCCACGCCGTAGGCGTCGACCGGCGAGCCGAGCCCTTCGAAGTGGCGGATCTTCTGGGCGTCGAAGCCACCGGAGGCCACGATCTTCACGCGCCGGTGGCCGGCCTCGTCGAGCGCATCGCGCACACGCGCGATGAGGGCCTCGTTGACCCCGGTGGGGGTGTAATCGCCCATGTCGTCCCACAGGGCCCGATCGACCATCCGCTCCGAGGTGTCCAGGCGCACCCCCCAGAGGCGCTCCCCCAGGGCCTCGGCCACCTCGAGGGCGGTGCGCACGGAGTCGTTCTCGAAATCCACGAGAACGGTCACGTTCATCTCTTCGGCGAAGCGATCGGCGAAGGCGATAGAGGCGGCCACCGTATCGCCCCCGAAGGCGGCGATCAGCCCGTGCGGGACCGTGCCCACGCCGCGCCCGCCCCACCAGGAGGCCTGGGCGTCGGTCGAGACGCCGATGGCACCGGCCACGTGGGCCGCCCAGCCGTCACCGGTCTGCACGAGCCAATGGTCGTGGCGGGCGGGAAAGAAGAGGATGGGCTTGCCCTGCGCGGCGTTCACAACCTCGCGTACGTTGCGCATGATCAGCGTGCGGCGGGCCAGACAGCCGAGATACACCGTCTCGAGATGGGCGAACAGGGAGTAGTCGCCCTCGATGGTCATGACCGTCTCCATCGGCGCGATCTCGTCGCCCTCGTGGAGCGCGTGCACCTCGACGGCGTCCCAGTCGCCGCCGCACAGCTTGAGCACGGCGATCGCCTCGTCGATACCTCCCAGCACCGAGGCCTTCTTCTGGAAGACCTGCACGGTCACACGCGGGTGGCGACCGCTTTCCTGCAGCAGCTGACGGGTGAAGTTGAAGTAGGCGTCGGTGTACCAGCCCTCTTTGATCCTCTCGACCGGAAGGCGAAACACACCCGGATCCAGCCGCGTGCGCCGGCCGGCCTCAATGGCCATCGTCCTCCACGCGCAGGATCTCCTCCAGCGCCGCGCGGCCCACCTCGAGCTGCTCCGGAGTGGGCTCGCGAGTGCCCACCACACGCTGAATCTCGTGACCGGGCCGACGCAGCAGCCGCGTGAAACGCGATGCCGGGTGGCGCTCGCCCCAGGCGAAGACCTCAACGGCCAGCGCGGCGCTTCCCAGCCCGACCACCGCCTCGGCGGCGGGCCCGCGCAGGCCGGCGCGGCGGGCGGCCACGTTGCCCACGGCCGCCACTGTGAGCATCGGCGCAACGAGATGCGAGCCGCAGCGGTCGTGCTCCTTGGTGGCGTCGGCGGCCTCGCCGTCGTCCTCGTAGGCGGCGATCGACTTGTGCTCCACACCGTGATAAGCGGCGAGGTCGCCGCTGCGCAGAGCCATCAGGGCAGGCGCCAGGCTGAGCAGCGCGATGGCCGCCTCGCTGCCCGGGCCGGCCGAGGGAGCTCCTCGGTGCGAGCTGGAATCGGCCACCGCCGTGGCCTTGCGCACGCCGGCGGAGCGGATCGCCGTGCCGCCCAGGGCCGCAGCGCCCATGGCACTCAGCGTCTTGACGTCCTGCATCGGCAGGCGGGCTTCAGGAAGAGCCCGCTTGACGAGTGGAATCACCGCGATCGCCTCGGCCAGCTTCACGATGCCGCGCACGCCGGGCAGGTTCGCCGCCGCCTTGGCGCCCAGGTCGGGCTTGCGCCCCGAGGCGACCTTGACCTCCCCGGAGTCGTCGCGCACCGCCCCCGCCCAGTGAGTGGGCCCGTGAACCAGCAGCCCGTTGCGCAGCGCCATGCCGCCCAGGCGCAGCTTCTCTTCCGGTACCGGGGCGGTCATGAAAGCGTCGTCTCCATGAGCTCAGAGTAGAAGGAAGCGGCCAGGCCGAGGTCCTCTACCGGGATGCGCTCGTCGGCGCCGTGCACGAGCGGAAAGCCCTCGACGAAGTCCATCGCGCGCTGGGGGAAGAAGCCGTAGACCACGCTGTCGGGAAAGGCCGCGCGCCACCAGTGGGAGTCCGAGAAGCCCCACATGACCATCGGCGCCACCGCGGCGCCCGGATCCTCGCGCTCGACGAAGGTGCTCACCGCGTCCATCAGCGGCGTGTCGGCCGGCGAGCGGTTGCCGACCACGGTAGGGGCGAACTCGACGGCAAAGCCCTCGTCGCCGAGCACCGCGCGCAGCGCGTCGCGAACGTGCTCCTCACCGAGCTCCGGGGGCACGCGACAGTCGACCTCCAGCTCAGCCCGGGCAGGAATCACGTTGATCTTGTCGCCCGCCCGCATGATGGTCGGAGCGAAGCTCACGCCGAGCAGCGGCTCGAAGAGCACACCAAGCGCCGGGTCGGCTCGGCTCAGCTCGCGCAGCGCGGCATCGGGATCGGAGGCGTCCAGTCCGAGGGCCTCCAGCAGCTTCAGGCTCTCCGGCGGTGGCTGCAAGGGCGCGCGGCACTCGCGCAGCGCGGTGAGCACCGGTCCCATCCGAGCCAGCGCGTTGTCGCCGATGCGCGGCACCGACGCGTGCCCGGCGCGGCCCTCGATGCTCAGCGTGAAGCGAAACACGCCCTTCTCACCCAGACAGACGCCGTAGACGCGGCGCCCGTCGTAGCGCACCACCTGGCCCGCCCCCTCGTTGACCACCAGGTCCGCGCGCACCTTGTCGGGATGCTCGCGACACAGCCACTGCGCGCCCTCCACCGCGCCCGTCTCCTCGTCGCAGGTGAACACGAGCAGGAGCTCGCCCGACTGAGGGCGCCAACCCTCCTCGACCAGGCCGATCGCCGCGGCGGTCTCGGCCGCCACCTGGCTCTTCATGTCGATCGCTCCCCGCCCCCACACACAGCCGTCGCGCAACTCGCCCGCCCAGGGGTCGACGGTCCACTGCGCGGGATCCGCGAGCACCGTGTCCACGTGGCCCAGCAGGCAGAGCGTCGGCCCGTCCGAAGCGCCCTGCATCCGGGCCACGAGATTCGGCCGCCCCTCGACCGCCGCGAGCAACTCGCACTCGAAGCCCGACGCGGTGAGCAGCTCACACAGGAACTCCTGCACGGCGGCTTCGTTGCCCGGCGGATTGACCGTGTTGAAGCGAATGAGACGTTGAAGCAGCTCGGTGGTGCGCCGCTCGAGGTCCGCGCGCTCGGGCACGGGGGCAACGGTACTGGCAGCCTGTGGCGCGTGCCACCCGAAATCGCCCACCCGCTCCGCACCCAGCTGGACCACCTGGCGTCGGCTTCCGAGCTCTACGCCGAGCGGCTCGGTGGGCGCGGCCGGACGCTCGCCGACCTCCCTCACCTGCCGCTGCTCACCAAGGCCGACCTGCGCGAGAGCCAGCGCCGCCGGCCGCCCCTCGGCGAGCACCTGTGCGTTCCCGCGGAGCAGCTCGCGCGCATCCACGTGACCTCGGGCACGACCGGAGATCCGGTGGCGATCGGGTTCACCGAGGCCGACCACCAGGCCAACTCGGCGATCGGCGGCGAGGCGTTTCGAGCGGCCGGCGTTCGCCGCGACCATACGATCGCTCACTGCCTCAACTACTCGCTCTACGCCGGCGGAATCGCCGACCACATGGCACTCGAGGCCTCGGGCGCCACGGTGGTCCCGGTGGGCGTGGGGCAAACGCAGCGGCTGCTCGAGCTGATCCCCAAGCTGAACATCAACGCGATCTTCGGAACGCTCTCCTTTCCGGCTCACCTGGCCCGGCGTGCGGAGGAGTTCGGTGTGGACCCGCGCTCGCTGGCCCTCGACCGAATAGTTACCGCCGGCGAGCCGGGCGCGGGGCTGTCGGCGGTGCGGGGAGAGATCGAGGCGGTCTGGGGCGCCACGGCGGCCGACACGTTCGGGATGAGCGACGTCTGGTCGACGATGGCCGGGGGCTGCGGCGAGAGCGAGGGCCTGCACCTGACCACGGACGGCCACGCGCTGCTCGAGGTGATCGATCCCGCCGGCGGGGAAGCGCTCTCCTTCGAGGACGGCGTCCAGGGCGAGCTCGTTTGGACGCACCTGCGGCGGGAGGCGTCGCCGCTGCTGCGCTACCGCTCGGGAGATCTCGCCCGTGTTTGGACCGAGCCCTGCGCGTGCGGGCGCTCCGGTCCGCGCATCCGCATCGACGGCCGCACCGACGACATGCTGCGGGTGCAGGCCGTGAACATCTATCCGTCGGCCATCGGCGAGATTCTCGCCCGCCATTGCGCGCTGGGCCGGTGGGTCGTGGTGGCCACGGGGGACCCGATCGTTCCGCCTCTCAGCGTCTACGTGGAGGCCGAAGAGCCGGGCGAGCGACCCGAGCTAGCCGCCGAGCTGCACCAGCGGCTGCGATCGGCCTTCGTGGTCAACGCCGTGGCGCGCGGCACCGTGCCCGTGGCGGAGCACAAGACCCAGATCGTCTACCGAGGAAAGGACCCGTTCGCATGACCGTCTCCATCGAGGAGCGCGGCTCCGCCCGCGTGATCACCTGGGACCGCCAAGCCCGGCGCAACGCCTGGGACCTGAGCACAATGACGGCCATCGCCGATGCCCTCGAGGTGGCGGGCGACGACGAGACCGTCCGGGTGGTGATCGTGCGCGGCGCGGGCGGTCACTTCTCCGCCGGTGATGACTTGGTCGCCGCCATCGAGGCCGACTCCGCCGCGTGGGCACAGACGATCGACGCCTTCCAGCGCCTCACGCGGGTCGCGCTGGCGCTGCCGGTGCCGGTGATCGCGGCGATCGACGGCGTCTGCATCGGCGGCGCGCTGGAGTTCGCGGCCAGCTGCGACATCCGCCTCGGCACACCTCGCGTGCGCCTGGGCACGCCGGAAGTGACTATCGGGCTCGTTCTCTCCAATGCCGGAACGATCTTCCTGCCGACCGTGCTCGGCGAGACCGCCGCGCGGCAGCTCCTCCTGACCGGGGCCATCCACGACGCCGAGTGGGGCGCGGCCCACGGCTTCTTCACGCAGGTGTCCGAAGACCTTGATCAAAGCGTCGCGCGCTGGTCGTTTGCCTTCGACGCGACGTCGCGCACAGCGGTCGACCGCACCAAGGCGATGCTCAACAACCGCTTCGGCGACCGGCTGGGACAGGCGATGGAACGCGAGACGCGCAACTGCGTCGAGCTCTTCGACGGGCCGGACGCGCCGAGCGCCCTGCGCGGCTTCGCGGACGCGCGGGAAGGCTGAGCTCGGGCTCTAGCCTCCGAACATCCGGCGCGCGCTCCAGAGCCAGCGCAGGTCGCCACGCGGGCGCAGGCGCCGGGTGGCGGCCAGCCGCAGACCGTTCTCGCGGCCGCCCAGCAGGTCGGTCCAGTCCTCGTAGCGGCATTCGATCGTGACCCGCGGGCGCTCGGCCCGGCCCGGTGCCACGTGCGTGGAGCCGTTGGCCACCACCAGGTGCCAGGGCTCGGCGTCGCTGAAGTCCCACTGGATGGTGCCCGGCTCAGCCGGCGCCTCGCGCTCGTCTAGGGCCCCGCGGATCATCTGGAACACCGCGGCCATCGTCTCCGGGTCGCGCCGTGGCGGGCCCGTCTTCTCGCCGAGGATGCCGCCGAACACCAGTTTCTGGCCGAGTTCGGCGCGCCCGCGCGCCTCGAGGCCGGGTGAGAAGATCGGCGGGCCCGGCAGGTCCTCCATCGGGATGCCGGCGCTGCGCAACTTGGTCTCGATCGACGCGGCGCCCTCCTCGCCGATCTCCTCGAGGGTGAAGCCGAAGACCTCGGTGTAGCGGCGGTCGCCTCCCGGCGGCACGAGCACCGCGGCGGTGAGGGGGATCACTTGGCGCAGCAGGTCGGCCACCGCGTGCTTGCAGTCCGGGTCCTCGCGGCACAGGTCGGACAGAAGCTTGACCCCAAAGCCGATGTGGCGCTGCTCGTCTCGGGCCACGTTCTCCATGCCGCCGCGAAAGCCGGGCATGAGGTCGCGCTCGACCAGGTAGCTCATGATGAAGTGCTGCCCGGGCTGGGCCAGCGTCGCCTCGATGACGATGTGGTAGAGCGTGACCGCGGCGGCCAGGTTGGGCAGGGTGGGCTTGCGGCGAAGCTCGGCGCACTTCGTCTCCAGGCGGTCGAAGACCTTGCGAAACCCGAACGTGAGCTGCGGCTCGATCGCCGCCAGCCGTGAAGCGGTGTCGCCACCGCCCACGCCGGCCACCTCGTGCATGAAGCGGCTGAAGAAGATGGCATGGCGAGCCTCGTCAGCCTGCTGAGTGGCCAGGAAGTACTTCTGCTCCTCGCGCGGCGCGGCGTCGATGTAGGGCGAGAGGCCTTCGGTCACGGCGTCCTCGCCCCAGAAGAACAACGCATAGTTCCAGAGCGCTGCATCGCGCTCGAGATCGGTGAACACCTCGCGCCAGTGGCGAGCGTCCTCGGAGAAGTCGATCTCCGTTGCGCTCCAGTTGCCGGCCTCCCACCTCACGTAGAGGTCCTCGTAGGTGATCCGGTCGGCCGCCGTACGCATCGGTACATTTGTTCTCATGAGTGGTACGAATGTACCGAAAGGAGCGGCTAGGCGCGAGCCCCTCCTTCGCGCGACGCTCGAGCTGATCGGCGAGCGCGGCCCCGACGCGGTCACCCACCGGGCCGTGGCCGAGCGCGCGCAGCTGCCGCTGGCGGCCACCACCTACTGGTTCGAGTCCAAGGAGCAGCTGCTCCAGGAGGCCCTGCGACTCGTGGCGCGCGAGGAGACCGAGCGCCTCGAGCGGCTCGTGCTCGACCTCGCCCCGCGCGAGCTCGATGCCGGCGAGTGGGCGGGCGCCGTGGCCGCGACCCTCGCCGCCGACCTGGTCGAGGATCCGGTCCGCCACGTGGCTCTCATCGAGCTCGTGCTGGAAGGAACCCGCCGTCCGTGGCTGCGCGACGAGGTCGTGCGCTGGCAGGCCGCCCACCTGCGCCTGGCCGAGCTGGGCCTGCGCGCCGCCGGGTCGCCCGACCCCCGGGCCGACGCCCCCCTGGTCGTGGCCGCCCTCACCGGCCTCGTGCTGCGCCAGCTTGCTAACCCGCATCCGGACTTCGAGGAGGCCATCCTTCGCCCGGCGCTCGAGCGCCTGTTCGCGCGATTGGTCGAAGTCACGCCGGCACCGGCCGGCTGAAGGACATTGCTCCGGCGGGCCAGCCCGCGCCCTCGCGCACGACTGACATCGCTCCGGCGCGGGCCAGCCCGCGCCCTCGCGCACGACTGACATCGCTCCGGCGCGGGCCAGCCCGCGCCCTCGCGCACGACGCGTCATGCTGGCCCGGTGAAGAGTGCCGGCGGACTCGCCTACCGCGAGAGCGGACCGACGGACGGTCCGGTGGCCCTTCTCGTGCACGGCTATCCGGAGTCGTCGTACATGTGGCGCGA
>Ga0136617_10004442_pt1 | contig 12540 bp, 11 predicted proteins | sample AntDrymUQ3222106_2_FD_129672 | JGI IMG/M metagenome (GOLD analysis project Ga0136617, IMG submission 129672) | Polar desert sand microbial communities from Dry Valleys, Antarctica - metaG UQ322 (21.06) | ecosystem: Environmental > Terrestrial > Soil > Desert | place: Antarctica: Dry Valley...
AGCATCCCGGGTCACGTCACCTGGTGGTTCAAGCAGGACGAGATCCATCAGGCGACGCACGTCCACGGTCAGCCGGAGTTCCTTCCGTGGCACCGGGAGATCGTCAACCGCCTGGAGGGGCTGCTTCGCGAGATCGACCCGCGGCTGTCGTTGCACTACTGGGACTGGACCCAGGATCCCCGAAGCATCCCCGATGCGAACCTTGGCAACGGCTCGACGGGCACATTGAACCTGTTCACGCCGACGTTCATGGGCTACGGGGGCACGACCGACCAACCGATCGGACCGCCGTGGCAGAACGCCTCTGCTTCATGGCGCAGCGACGGCTTCTACGTTCCCGGCGCGAACCCGCATCGTGATAGCTCCGGCAGTCCAGCCGACCCGCCCTTGAGCGTGGTTCGCCATGTCGGTGGATCGCCGGCGTCCCTCACTCAGGACCAGGGCGTCATCGATGCGCCGGACTACCCCACGATGTGGGCACGCCTCAGGATCATCCACGACGGCATGCACGGCTTCGTCGCGATGGGCGGCGCGCATGTCTCGTTCCGCGACCCTTTCGTGTTCCTCCTGCACTCCAACGCGGACCGCTTGTTCGCGACCTGGCAGACGGCTCTTGGCCATCCCGAGAGGCTGGATCCCGCGACCGTATACGGCACGGACGGCATCTCGCCTTCAGTGCTCGACGAGAACATCCCTCCGTGGTCGGGCGCGCCCGCGACGGTCCGGCCCTGGGCGATGCCCGAGAACGAGGGCGAGCTCCATACCTACAAGCACATCTCGATCGTGACGCCGCCGTGCTACGACACGCTCTCGACGTACCCGGCGACGGTCACACTCGTCACGACGAGCGTCAACTTCAACGATGTCCCCGCCGGCGAGACGGCGGCTCGTGCGGTCGTCTTCGAGGCCATCTCGTGCCACGACGTCCACCTGTCGATCACATCCGGTCCCTCCGTGGTGAGCGGCCCCCCTGGCACCGCCCTGGGGACCTTCCCCACGCTCGGCACCTCTGTGGTAGTGCCGCACATATCGAGCAGCACACCGCCCCGTGGGCGGATCTGGATCAGCTATACGGGCACCTCCGCAGGCGATGTCGCCACCGGTACGGTGACCGTGCACTGCGCGGAGACCGACCAGGACTTCGTGGTCCCCATCGCCGCCAACACCATCGCGCGTCCGAATGTGGCCACCATGCTGGTGCTGGACCGGTCGGGGAGCATGGACTGGTTGGCGGGCATCGACGACCATACGCCGCGGATGGACGTCCTCCGACAAGCCGCTGCGACCTTCGTCCAGCTCGTCCAGCGCTACCCCGGCGACGGAGTGGGGATGGTGAGCTTCGACCATGCGGCCTACCCGGGAGCTCCCGTGACGAAGTACTCCGGCGGACCGTTCGATCTGCTGGCGGTACAGGGGGCCATCCAGGGGCTGGTACCTCAGGGAGCCACCTCCGTCGGAGCTGGACTGACGCTCGGGCGGAACATGCTGAGCCCGGTGACCGGCTACGACCGAAAGGCCCTCATCGTGTTCACGGACGGGCTTGAGAACACCGCTCCCATGATCGCGGACGTGGCGAGCAGCATCAACCGCCGGACGTACGCCATCGGGCTCGGCACGGCCCAGCAGGTCGACGCAGCCGCCTTGAATGCACTGACGAACGGGAGCGGCGGATACCTCCTTCTCAGCGGCGTTCTCAGCCCGGCCATCGACGACACGTTCCGGCTGGCGAAATACTTCCTGCAGATCCTGGCTGGGGTCAGGAACAACGAGATCGTGACCGATCCCACCGGTCAGCTGGCGCCCGGCATGTCCCTGCGTATCCCCTTCCAGCTCAACGAGACGGACATCGACGCCGGCATCATCCTGCTTAGCGACATCCCGGTGGTGCGTTTCCTCATCGAGACGCCCGACGGCGATGTCATGGACCCGGCCGCAGCGGCAGGCATCGGCGCGATGTACGAGACGGAGCCTGGGGTCAGCTTCTACAGCTTCAACCTGCCTCTCGCGCTTGGGTCCTCCGGCGCGCACAGGGGTACCTGGCACGCCCTGTTGGAGATCGATCGCAAGATCGACCAGCGCCTGTCCCATGGGCTGGAGCGGTCCGTGCCCGCGACGTCCTCACGCCTCGCGCACGGCGTCCGTTACTGCCTCACGGTCCAGTCGCACTCCAACCTCCGAATGGACGCGCGCGTCACCCAGACCGGTCTCGTACCGGGCTCGGTCATGAGCATCCGGGCCACCCTGAGCGAGTACGGGATCCCCATGGCGCACCGAGCCTCGATGTATGTCGAAGTGGAGCGTCCCGACGGGTCTGCGGCGACGCTCGGTCTTGCCGAGATCGAGGAGGGCATCTTCGAGGTCGATACCACGGCCTCGCTCGAAGGCGTCTACCGCTTCCACCTGAAGGCAAGCGGTCTGACCCTGCGCGGCGAGCGGTTCACTCGCGAGCGGCTCCTGACCGGGAGCGTGGTGATCGGCGGCGGCCGGCCGTCGCGCACGCCCGAGCCTGAGCCCGGCAGGGACAACGATGCTCGTCTCTGCGAGCTGCTGGACTGCCTGCTTGGACAGGGATCGCTCGATCGCTTGATGGCGGAGAACGGGATCGACCCAGAGGGGATCCGGCGCTGCGTCGAGCGCTGGTGCAAGGAACGTTCGATCGAGTCGGAGGGGGACTTGCAGGCTCGGGAGGGGACCACAGCGGCTGTCATGGAACCGAGCAGGTCCTCCACGCCGCTGGACCCGCAGCTGGTCGATCGACTGGTCAACCTGGTCGCAGCCCGTCTCGATACCAGGCCCCTGAAGGAACGCCCCGAGTCCCAGGACCGTTCAAAGGGTCGACCCCCGCGCGCCAAAGGGAGATAGTCGCGCTCAGTCCTCGCCCCAGCGGCTCGGGCAGATGCGGCGGTAGTCGCACCAGCCGCAGGGTCCTTGACGCTCCCGCCATCCTAGGCATACTGTGCCGGATGAGTATGCATCGGCATGGCAGTAGGCTATGTCGAGCAGGGTCGGAGAACGCGGTCAGATCACCATCAAGAAGCAGATACGTGAAGAGCTCGGCGTCTATACCGGCGACCGGGCGATCAGCGCATCGAGGATGGCCGGGTGGTCGTGGAATTCGTCCCAGGATCGCATCGCCGCTCGCTCGCCGGTGCGCTGACGGACAAGGTGACGCGGCGGCCGCAAGACGAAGGGTGGAGTGCCCTACGCGAGGCCGCCAGGCAGGCGCCAGATCCGGACCGTCCGGCGGACAGGTGATCTCCGCCGACACGTCGGTCGTCGTGCGCTACCTCGTCGGCTCCCCTCCCGAACAAGCCGAACGCGCACGGATCCTGGTCGATGGGGACGAGACGATCGGCCTGTCACTGCCGGTACTGGTGGAGACGGGGCACGTGCTGCGCACGCAGTACGGTGTCCACGCGCTGACGTGGTGGCGATCCTCATCGAGCTCCTGACACGCGCCAACGTGGAGGTGCTGGGATTACCCACCGAGCGGGCGCTCCAGGCCCTGGTATCGGCACGCTCCCTGCCCGGGACGCCGATCCCGGACGCCTTGATCGCCGCTGTCGCGCGCTGGACGGGGGCGCTGCCCCTGTTCACGTTCGATCCCGACTTCGCTCGCCATGGGATCGCCATAGCACAGCCTTGAACATCGCGACGCGTGGGACCCATAAGGGGCTTGCGCGCCGTCGCCGAGACGCGCATCATGCCTCGGTCCAGTCGCCGCGAACGAGAGGAGGGCCGATCCATGGAGATGCTCCTCATCGTCCCACGCCCTCGTTCCCGCGGTCGGACCACTCACTGAGGTAGCGCCGCGACCATTCTTGGTCGCCCCTCGACTCACTCCGGCCACGGGACCCGTCCCGACCCGTATCCCGGAGTGTCCACGTGTTCGACGTATCGGCACCATCGGCGCGCCCACCCGACCGAGCTTCCGGCGCGCCGCGACCGGCACCTGACTGGTTGATCCAGAGCGACTTCACGGAGCATCGACTCGGTACGCTCAAGTCCGGTAAGGAGGCCGAGGTATTCCTGGTCGAGCGCCGCTCGGCCGATGCATCGTGCCTTCTCGCCCACAAGCGCTACCGTCCGCGTGCTCCCAACCCTGGCGAGCTGCGCGACCTCGGCTTCAGCAACGCAACCATCTATCGCAACAGCTCCGTCTACCGGGCGGGCTGGCATCTGGGGAGCCGCGAAAGGCGAGCGGTCGAGGGTGCCACCGCCTTCGGGCATAAGCTCGCGGCTGCCAACTGGCCCGTGATGGAGCTCGAGACGCTGCGCCGGGCGTGGGCTGCGGGCGTCTCCGTGCCCTACCCGGTGGAGCACCTGGACGACGGCGTGCTGATGGAGTTCCTGGGCGACGAGCGCGGCGCCGCTCCGCGGCTGGTCGACGCGCGCCTGGACCGGCCAGCGCTGGCGGAGGCGTGGCGGCAACTCGAGGAGAACCTCACCCTGCTCTGCCGGGCGCACATCGTCCACGCCGATCTCTCGGTCTACAACCTGCTCTGGTGGCAGGATCGGCTGGTGGTCATCGACCTGCCCCAGGCCGTGGACGACCGGACGAACCCGCAGGCGCCCGAGCTCCTGCACCGCGACATCGCCAACGTGGCCACCTGGTTCGGTCGGCGGGGCGTCTCGGTGGATGCTGACGGTCTCTTCGTGGAACTTCTTTCCGAGCTGTTCTGATGCGCGTTAGATTGGGTCCATGACCTCCGACACCACGCTTCCCTCGCCCGACGGCATCGCCATCGAGGGCATTTCCTTCCGCCGCCCCTCGGGACCTGACGACTACGTGCCGCTGGCTGCTCTCATCGGCGCCAACAACAAGGCCGAGGGCATCCCCTACGTACCAACCCCTGACGGGCTTCGGAACGACTACGAGAACACGGCCGACTTCGATCCCCGAAGGGATCTGCTGCTGGCCGAAGTAGACGGGCGGATGGTCGGGTTCGGTCAGGCGTCGCGCCAGGTGCGCGACGGCATCGCTGTGTACTGGACGTTCGGCACTGTGCTCCGGGAGTTCCGGCGACGCGGCCTTGGGCGGGCGATCGTGCTCGCCAACGAGGCGCGGGGCCGCGAAACGGCCACACGTTTCCAGGACTCTGGCGGCCGCGTCTTCGCCTCGTGGGTGGACGACAAGGAAGGCGGCGCGCACGAACTGCTCATCTCCGAAGGGTATGAACCCGCTCGTTATGGGTACGTGATGCGCCGCACCGAGCTGAGTGACGTGCCGGACGTACCGATGCCAGAAGGTCTGGAGCTGCGACCGGTGACGCTGCAGCAGCACCGCGCCATCTTCGAGGCCGACGACGAGGCGTTCCGTGATCATTGGGGTCATCGCGATGCCACGGAGGAGGACTTCGTGGCCCGCTACGCGGAGCCAGAGCTCGATACGAGCCTCTGGCGCGTGGCCTGGGACGGCGAGGAGGTGGCCGGCTCGGTGATGAGCTACATCTGGCGCAGCGAGAACGAGGAGCTCGACATCCGACGCGGCTGGCTGGAGCGCATCGCCGTCCGCCGCCCGTGGCGCCGGCGGGGCGTGGCGCGAGCACTGATCGCCTCCGCGCTGGCGGGGCTGAGGGATGCCGGCATGGAGGACGCGATGCTGGGCGTCGACGCGGAGAACCTCACGGGCGCGCTCGGACTCTACGAGTCGATGGGCTTCGCCGTCGCAGACCGCCATACGCACTTCCGCAAGGCATGGTCGTAGGCGTCCGGTGGCATCTCCGAGGCAGCGTTGCAAGAGGTCACCCACCCTTCTGAGTCGGGTCGAAGCATCAGGCGGCCTCAACTATCGCCGCTGGTGATCACGCACCCTTCTGAGTCGGATCGGGGCATCAAGCGCGGCTGCCAGACATCGCGGCGAGTCAACCCGCGTCCGGACGACTGTCCAAGAGCAACGCCAGGTGCCCGCGACGAGCTTGCTGTGACTCGGCGCGCTTCACGCGAGGCTGCCAGCGGCATGGATGGTCATGCGGACACCAACCGAGGGGCAACTCATTCCCCAACGCGAGCTCGAGCCCGACGACCCTGTCGAGTGCGAGCCGGGGCGCCAACGCGCACTCGGTCCTTGAAATGACGCTCTGGCTGACGCCCGACCGTGACTCGATCCCCGCTGGCTCATCGCCATGCGGGCCCTCGCCTCCGCTATCGCGACGCCGAAGTCCTCAAGCCCGCGGACGATGCGAAGATCACGCGGCACCAGATATGGCATACCGGGAGTCTGCGCGCACGCCCTTAGCAGGGTCTTGACTGGCCGTTATCTGCGGCTGTGTGGCCGTGATCGGCCTGGAGCACCTGATGCCCCGACCCGACTCAAAGGGTGGAAGAGCTAGGCGGCTGACGCGAGACGCTCCACCGCCAGGCACGCCGCCGCCACGCGCCCCGTTGTCACGCGGCCGGAAGGCGAGGCGCCATCGTGTCACGCTCGGTCGAGCCGTCCGACGAGTAGCGTGACCGACGCACCACACAGCGACCGATCACCGAGGAGGCTGTCATGGCCGACCACAGGAACACGGACCCAACGACACGAGAGCCCAGATTCGAGGACCTCGAGACCGACGAAGCTCGGACGACGAGTGAGGAAGCGATGGCTCCTAACGCCGTCGCTGCGGCACAGGGTGGGTCGGCCTCGCCCACGTCAGGCGGTCCCGCCGCCATCGTCCCTGCGGCGCCTGGCGATGTACTCAACGTGGGCAGCGACCGGACCAGCGATCCGGAGAACGACGCGAACGATCCGGCCAGCGGTTCGAACCGCTCGGACGCGGGCTAGCAGCTAGCCCGCCCGGGCCGCCTGGGCGATGCCCGAGGCGATGCCCTCCACCTCCGTCACAGCAGCGTCGATAGCCGCTTCCTCCCCGCCCTCGATGGCCCCGTCCGCCCACATCGCTCCTTCCATCCGCCCGAACGCTCGGTAGATCAGCCGCACCATCCGCCCGATCTCGTTCGGCTCCCGACCCAGCAGCGCCAGTGTCTTCTCGACTTGGATGGTGTGCTCCTGAATATGGGTCGACCAGCGCCCGACGCGGAATCCGGTGGTGACCGGGAAGCCCATCCATCTAGCGGGCACCCTGAGTTCGTCCTCGCTCGCTTGCCGCCAGAGTTCGCTCGACAGATCCACCAACCCGTCCAGCCGGGACCGCGCCCGAGCCAGCGACCCAGCAGCGACCTCACCCTTGGACGGCAGCTTGGCCTCCATCTTCTCAGCCAGTGCCTCGGGGATAGAGGGCGGGAAGTCGGCCTCGTCGCGTCGGCTCATCCACCAGGCGTTGAACACTGCGTAGGCCCGCTGTGAGGCCAGGATGTGGGCCAGCGTCAGCCGCACGGTCCACTCACCGCGACCCGGGTCGGCGTCAAGGATCTCATCAGCCAGCGGTGCCAAGAGACCGTGGAGGTCCCATCGCGCCTCCGTCGCGGGGCTGACCGCGCCGGCGCCCGGCCCATCGGCCGAGGCCCTCGACCCCAGCGATCGCCTGATCTGCCCGGCCGCGCCCTCGAAGGCCTGGATCGCGACGTAGAACCCGGTTCGGACGTCGCCCTCGCCTTCGCCGATCCATCGCCATTCGCGCCCCAGAGCGGACTCGGGGATGGACAGGAACAGGGCGGCCGACCGTGCCAGGCCCTCACGCGCCCGAACGAGCGACCCCGGCAAGGGGCTCGGCCGCGGGTCTAGCTCGCGGAGTCGGGGATCATCGAAGGCCACGGCGTTCCCCTACGGCAGTAGGACTCGCACGAAGGCGGGCCCGCTGGTGATCTCTGCCCATTGGAGCTCCAGATACTCCGACTCGTCGACCGACGAAGGTCAGCCAGCCCCTTACCTTGCGACCCTTGGCCAGGTCACCGAAAGCCAACTCCGGCTGTTGCAGCCCATCCTGCGCCTGGTACTCGAAGTTCTCATCGTCGAACATCGAGAACTGCACCAGGTTGTAGTGGATCGAATCGGTCAGTCCCTCGATCTCCACCAGAAAGGCGTACTCCGGCCCGCCGCTGGTGGACGAGGGTGGCCGCTGGATGGCCTCCAAGACGGTGAGATTCGCCTGATCCTCTTCGAAGAAGTCGGTCAGCGTGATGGTGTCCCCGATGGTGCCATCCGCCGACGGATCGGGCAGCAGTGGCGTCCCTTCGCCGGCCACGGGGGACCCCTCGGGCGCTTGCGTGTCGACCGGATCGGAGGCTGGTGCAAAAGAGGGCGGGGAGACTGAGGCCGGCGCGGCGGAACCGGGCGCCACGGAAACCGGCGACACCGGAGTGGGCACCACGGGACTGGGCGCCCCGGAACCCGGCGCAGCGGCACCGGGCGTACAGGCCGCGACCAGCACTGCCATCGCCGCCATCGATCGATATCTCATGAACTCTCTCGCCGCCGTTCTTCCATCCGAGCGGCATGAGGTTACCCGACCTACCATTCCCCGGGCAAGGGAGCCCCTCATCCCGAGATCGAACCCAAGGAGCCTGATGGAACAGGATCTTGCCTACCCGCGCCCCCAGCTGCGACGCGACCGATGGACCGATCTGGCCGGTCCCTGGGAATTCGCCTACGACGACGATGACGTGGGGCTTCGCGACCGCTGGTGCGAGCGCACGGATACCTTCGATCGCATCATCCAGGTCCCCTACCCGCCGGAATCGAAGCTGAGCGGGATCGGCGACATCAGCCAGCACCCGGTCGTCTGGTACCGACGAACGTTCCGCACCGCCGACGTGGCCATGGGCCCGCGTCTGCTGCTTCACTTCGGGGCCGTGGACTACGAGGCTCACGTCTGGCTCAACGGCAAGCTCGTGGCCGTCCACCAGGGGGGTCATACGCCGTTCACGGCCAACCTCAGCAACACCCTAGGCCCCGAGGACACGGACCAGGTCATCGTGGTCCGTGCTAAGGATTCGCCCACGGATCTATCGCAGCCGCGAGGCAAGCAGTTCTGGGAAGATCGTCCGCGAAGCATCTGGTATCACCGCACCACCGGCATCTGGCAACCCGTCTGGATGGAGCCGGTGGAGACAGACCACATCACGTCCGTGCGCTGGACGCCGGACCTGGACCGCGGGATGCTGGGCCTGGACGTCTCGCTCGACCGCGCTCCCACGACGTCGATGCGCTTGCGGGTCAAGCTTTCCCTGCGGGGCGACCTCCTGGCCGATGAGTCGTACGCCATCCAGCGCCAGGACACGCGTCGCGCCGTGGGCATCGAGCCTGCCGTCTCCAATATCGGGCGGTGGCACCTGCTCTGGTCACCGGCTCACCCGAACCTCATCGACGCTGAGCTGACCCTGGAGTCAGAAGGTGAGGTGGTCGACGTGGTTCACTCCTACGCCGGCCTGCGCAGCACGGCGTTCTCCGAGGGTTCGTTCCTGCTCAACGGCATCCCCACCTACCTGCGCCTCGTTCTGGACCAAGGTTACTGGCCCGACTCGCACCTGGCGGCCCCCGACGGCCCAGCGCTGCGATCCGATGTGGAGCGCATCAAGGCCATGGGCTTCAACGGCGTGCGGCTCCACCAGAAGGTCGAGGATCCGCGCTTCCTGTACTGGTGCGACCGCCTGGGACTGATGGTCTGGGGGGAGATGGCTAACGCCTATTCGTTCTCCGAGACCGCCGTGGAGCGGCTCGTATCCGAGTGGACGGAGGTCCTGCACCGCGACTACAGCCATCCATGCATCGTCACCTGGGTGCCCCTCAACGAGAGCTGGGGCGTGCCCAACCTGCCGCGCGACCCGGCCCAGCGCGACTACGTCCGGGCGCTCTACCACCTGACCAAGGCGCTGGATCCCACGCGTCCCGTCATCGGCAATGACGGCTGGGAGCACTTCGCCTCGGATGCCTGGGGGATCCACGATTACGCCACACGCGGCAAGGACATCCGCGAGCGATATGGCACACCGCAGGCGCTAGCGCACACACTGGGTGCCACGCAGCCGCAACATCACGCTATCGCACTGGAAGCCCGCAAGCGCGTGGGTGAGCCGATCATCCTTTCAGAGTGCGGCGGCTTGAACTACGACCCGGATCCCAGCACCGGCCGTTTCGGTTATGGCGTGGTGGACAGCGCTGAGGAGCTGCTCGCGCGCTATGAGGAATTGGTCGGCGCGATCCTGGACTCGTCGGGTATCGCGGGTTTCTGCTACACGCAGTTCAGCGACACGGAGCAGGAGACCAACGGCCTCCTGAACGAGGACCGCTCGCCCAAGGTCGACATGGATGCCCTGCGGGCCATCAACGAGCGTCCCTCGCGAGCCATCCCAGGCGACTTCGTGACCGCTGTGCAAGCCGCCACGGAGATCACCGGCTTCTCGTCCGGCGGCGCCGGCGGGTAGCCGCCCCGGCTGATCCGAAGGCTGAGGTGGTCCGAAGCTGTCACGCGTTCGCGAGACGCGTCACTCACCTGAGACACGGCCGGCTCAGTCCGTCCATATCGTGCCGTCCATGGCGCCGTCCGGCGCCGGTCAGCTCGATCAAGGGAGGCTCCCATGGGTCACGACGACGAGCACGCAGGACACGACACCACGGCCATGGACCGAACGGACGGGGATGCCACCGACGCCCCGCTGGGCGACGGCAGCGATAGCGAGGAGAAGGTAGCCGGCGGCGGGGTCGGCGCGTTGGGCGGGGCCGCGGTAGGCACCGCGGTGGCCGGTCCGGTGGGGACGGTCGCGGGGGCGGCCATCGGTGCTGTCGCTGGGGCGGTCGCCGGTGACGCGGCGGAGGATGCCGCCAACGACGACGGGTCGACGGTCGATCGCGATCGACGCGACGATGATGTCCTCATCTGATCGAGCGACTGCTCCCTGAGGGATGACCTCAGGCGAACCGAGCACGAGGCGGGAGCGATCCCGCCTCGTGCCATGTCATGCTCCGGCCCCGTCGAAGACCAGGCAGACCTTGCCGGCGGTCCCCGAATCGGCCAGCCGATAGGCTTCCTCGGCCCGGTCGAGTGGGAAGCGATCCGTCACCACCACTTCCGGGTGGAGCTGCCAGCGCACCAGCTGTCCCAGCAGCTCCTCCATGTGGCCCAGTGAGGTCACCCAGGAGCCGTGGAGCGTCAGCTGGCGGTGGATGAGGAGCGGCGAGACGTCGAAGGTCACCTGGCCGCCCTCGCCCACGAAGGCGCAGCGGCCCCACTCGCGGGTCGCCTCGAGGGCCAGCACCCGTCCCTGCGGAGAGCCCGAGCAGTCCACCGTCGCCTCGAATCCACGTCCGTCCGTCGCCTCCCGCAGCCGCTCGATCGAAGCGTCGTCGGCGATGAAGGCGTCGTCCACCAGCCCCAGCCGCCGTGCCAGGTCGATCCGTTCGGTGGAGATATCGACACCGACCACGGATGTCGCGCCAAGAGCCCGTCCCAGCATCGCGGCGGCCAGCCCGACCGGCCCAAGACCGGCCACGAAGAGACGGTCGCGACCGCTCACTCCGAGCCGCAGGAGAGCCTCATAAGCCGTGCCGAACCCGCATGCCACGCAGGCGCCATCGACGAAGCTCAGCTCATCGGGCAGCGGCAGGCAGGTCACCTCTTCCGCCAGGAGATACTCGGCATGGCCGCCGTCGCGCTGCCAGCCATACGCGGCGCGAGAGGCATCGTGACAGCCGATCATGTAGCCGCGCTGGCACTCGTCGCACACCCCACAGCCTGCGATGTGATAGATAGCCACGCGGTCGCCGGGCCGGATCCGTCTACAGCCCGCGCCGACCTCCACCACTTCGCCGGCCGGTTCGTGGCCCGCGATCACGCCCTGGTAGGCCTCTGCTCCGACACCCAGATGCTCCCGGTAGATCGCCCGGATGTCACTGCCGCAGATCGACGAGGCGCGGACGCGCACCAGGACCTGGCCCGGCCCGGGCTCGGGGACCGGCGCGTCGCGGAACTCCACGCTCCGTCCGCCGGGAAGCACCACTCCGCGCATCTTGGCCGATCTCGTCACGGCTGGCTGGAGGGCGGTACTGCTCATGAGGTTCCTCCTGGTGCGCTGCGGCCGCGAGCCACGTGCAAGGCCGCCGCGAGCCCTCGGCGGGGGCCGTCATGGCCCTGTGGAGCGTGGACGCTCACGCTTCCGGGTGCCGCGGCCGAACGGACCGCGCAGAAAAGGGTAGCGAGGGTGCCATGAAGGTCGGGGTCATCGTGCCGCAGGGTTGGACGGGAGAGTACGACGGCTGGGACGCAGCGCGCGCCTGGGAGCGATCGCTGGCCATAGCGCTCCAGGCTGAGCAGCTCGGCTTCGAGTCGCTCTGGGTCTACGACCACTTCCACACCACGCCGGATCCCACCGATGAACTGACGTTCGAGTCGTTCACGACGCTGTCGGCACTGGCGGCCGTCACGCGGCGAGTCCGCCTGGGGCACGTGGTGATGTGTGCCGCCTTCCGGAACCCCGCGCTGGTGGCCAAGATGGTAAGCACGATGGACACCATCAGCGGCGGCCGGATGGAGATGGCATCGGCGCGGGCTGGAAGGAGGAGGAGTGGCTGGCGTACGGCTACCGGTTCCCGTCCACAGCCGAGCGGCAGGTCCTCCTGCGTGATGCCCTCGAGATCCTGACCGCCATGTTCGCGCCCGG
>Ga0136617_10004443_pt1 | contig 12540 bp, 13 predicted proteins | sample AntDrymUQ3222106_2_FD_129672 | JGI IMG/M metagenome (GOLD analysis project Ga0136617, IMG submission 129672) | Polar desert sand microbial communities from Dry Valleys, Antarctica - metaG UQ322 (21.06) | ecosystem: Environmental > Terrestrial > Soil > Desert | place: Antarctica: Dry Valley...
CACCCGATCCAGCATCGACCTTCTGAATTTCGCCGACCACGGAGCGGTTGAGCGTCGAGACGTCCGGCCAGTTGACCTCGACCATGTTGCCCGCGGGATCGCGCAAGTAGAGTTGAACTGCTCCGTCCGGCAACTCGTAGAGGTTCGAGAAGTATCCCTCCTGCTCCTGAACGCCCATCTCCTGGGCCTTCTCGTACGTCGCCTCGAAGTCATCCACGTCCAGGCCGAAGTGGTGCCCCGAGGGCGCGGGCTCGTCGCTCTGAAAGAGGTGTAGCTGCAGGTCGCCGACGCGCAGCCATCGCACCGGGAAGGGGAAGCCCGGCGCGGGGAGCTCCTCCATGCCGAAGAGCTCCTTGTAGAAACGTACCGACTCGTCGAGGTCGTGCGCGTGAACGCTTACGTGGGTGAAGCCGTTAGCCGTCATGTGCTCTGTTCCTTTCCAGCTCGCGCCGCAGCCTATCGCACCGACACGGTAATTAACCTTGGGACAAGTCCCAGAGTCTCCGGTAGTGGTTCAAAATCCGATGTTGGCACTCTATCGGAAAGTCCCCGAAAGAGATCTCACGCCCCAACTGCTCATAAGGAGGGCGTCCCCGGTGCAGCGTGCTACTACCCTCGGGCTCGTCCAGATCTTCGCTCATGGTCAGGTAGAGGTATTCGCCGGGCTTCTTACCGGCGAGGGCACCCGTGAGGATTGCGGTGTAGCGTTCGGCGGTCACGCCGCCGTTGTCGTAGCTTCAGACGTAGCGGGGCAAGCCGTTCGGTAGCAATCGTTCTTCTCTATTCTTCAGTCTCATGCTCGTATTGTACGTCCGGTGAAGGGGAAGTAGTTTGCTCTCGGGAGCGGCGTTAATCCCGGCGCTTTGCCAGCGCCCATCCTCCTGGTAGGGCCAGCGCCGCGATGACTACCTTGATCAGGTCACCGATGATGAAGATCAACATCCCCTGAACCAACGCGGTACGCAAATCGCCCAATACAACAGTCAGCCACGCCACGCCGAAAGCGTAGATCACCAGGTTCCCTACCACCATCGCCAGCGCTGCCCCGATGAGCCGCCGGTCCCAACCACGCTCCGCGAGCAACCCCACGACACCAGCCGCCACTATAAACCCAACGAGGTAACCGCCGGTCGGTCCAATAAGCACCCCAATTCCGGAGAGGCCACCCGCGAAAACCGGCAACCCGATCGCGCCCTCCGCCACGTACAGGAGCAGGGCCAGCGTGCCGCGCTTGCTACCAAGCACCGCACCCGTAAAGAGCACCCCAAGCGTCTGCAACGTCAGCGGCACGGGCAACAGCGGCAGCGAGACCTGCGCCGTCAGAGCCACAAACGCACTAAAGACCACCACGAGTACGGCATCAAGCAACAACGAACGCTGTCGCGGCAACAGGACATCCACCAACGTACGTGGCGGCGCGGCAATCGAAGACATACACCCTCCTTTATCATGGGCTGGCGCCGCGTCCTCGAACACGACGCTCCTGAACGAGCCAATCTTACAAGAAGAGGGGCCGGATATTCTCCGGCCCCTCGTGGAACTAACGCGCGGATCGAGCTATTGCAAGCCCTCTTTACGCTCCGTGACCCGGGTAACGGGCGCCGCGCCGCCACGACAGAGCGCCCACGGCGAGCGCGGTCGCTATCAGGGCGGCCCCTCCGGCGAGCAGCGGGAGAGAGACGCCGCCGGTAGCCGGCAACTGCGTCTGTTGTCCGGCGGAGATGGCGAGGCCGGTAATGGGCTGACCGCCGCCGATCGCGCCGAGGTCGCTCGCGGCCCCGGAGGACAGCTACTTGAGGAGCTGGCCCTTCTCGTCGGCGATCTCCGTGCGCGGGTCGTCGTCGGCGTCGTTGAACTGCATCTCCTCGGTCGAGCCGGTGAGCGCGGTGGTCGAGGCCATGCCGCCCGCGACGACCTGAGCGACGTCGTCGAAGTAGCCCGCGCCGACCTCACGCTGATGCTTGGTGGCCGTGTAGCCTTGCTCCTCGGCGTCGAACTCGGCCTGCTGCAGCTCGGTGTAGGCGGCCATGCCGCGGTCCTTGTAGCCGTTGGCAAGCTGGAACATGCTGTAGTTCAGTGCGTGGAAGCCCGCGAGCGTGATGAACTGGAACTTGTAGCCCATCTCCCCGATCTGCTCCTGGAAGGTGGCGATGTCCTCGTCGGAAAGGTTCTTCCTCCAGTTGAACGATGGCGAGCAGTTGTACGCGAGGAGCTTGCCCGGGTACCGGTCGTGGATCGCCTCGGCGAACTTCTTCGCCTGCGCGAGGTCCGGCTTGGAGGTCTCGCACCACACGACGTCCGCGTACGGAGCGTAAGAGAGCCCGCGCGCTATGGCCTGGTCTATACCTGCCCTGGTGCGGTAAAAGCCCTCCATCGTCCGCTCGCCAGTGAGAAACTCACTATCGATCGGGTCGACGTCGCTCGTGATGAGGTCCGCGCCGTCGGCGTCGGTCCTGGCGACGATGACCGTCGGCACGCCCATGACGTCCGCCGCGAGCCGCGCCGAGATGAGGTTCCTCACAGCCTGCGCCGTCGGCAACAGGACCTTGCCGCCCATGTGCCCGCACTTCTTCTCGCTCGCGAGCTGGTCCTCGAAGTGAACACCGGCGGCGCCGGCTTCGATCATGGACTTCATGAGCTCGAAGACGTTCAATGCCCCGCCGAAACCAGCCTCAGCGTCGGCCAAAATCGGGGCGAACCAGTGGGTGCCGTTCCTGTTCTCGGAGTGGTCGATCTGGTCGGCCCGCTGCAACGCCTGGTTGATCCTCTTGACCACGTGCGGAACGCTGTTCGCCGGGTACAGGCTCTGGTCAGGGTACATCTGTCCCGCGAGGTTGGCATCCGCCGCGACCTGCCACCCACTGAGGTAGATCGCCTCAAGCCCCGCCTTGACCTGCTGCACGGCCTGATTCCCGGTCAAAGCCCCAAGCGCCCTGACGAATGGCCTCTCGTGCATCAACTCCCACAGCCGCTCCGCGCCCATCCGCGCCAGCGTCTGCTCGATCCTGACCGAACCTCTAAGCCGCGCCACGTCCTCGGCCGTGTAAGGACGCTCTATGCCCTCGAAACGTGCCCCCTGCCACTCCTGCTGTATCTCCGCAACCTGATTACCGTTGAGCATCTACTCTCCTTCTATACGTCTCGTATGCATAGACTAAATACAAAGAACACATACGTGCAGTTTGCAAACACCTATTGTGTATACCTTCTCGGGGCGTGTCAAATAACGCGTGAGCATGACACCGGGCGGGTCGCCACTGGACGTCACGGGACGATAGACCGGCGGTGGGCGGATCGTACCGCCGGTCTGGGTGTTGGGGAGGGTGGGTATCCTTGTTCCTTTAGTCCAGGTACTCGTAGCCGGGCTGGGTAAGGAACTCGACGAACTCGTCGTCGGTGGAGATGCGGTCGAAGAGCTCGGCGGCCTTGCCGAACTCGTCGTTCTTGTAGCGTTCCTCGCCTACGAGTTCTTTGATCTTCTCCAGCTCTTCGCTGAGGACCTGGCGGAATAGCTCTTCGGTCACTTCGGTGCCGTCGTCGAAGACGCCTTTTTCGTGGTGGATCCACTGCCACACCTGTGAGCGTGAGATCTCCGCCGTCGCCGTGTCCTCCATCAGCCCGTAGACCGGAACTGCCCCGCGCCCCGCGAGCCACGCCCCAAGGTACTGCACGCCGACGTTTACGTTATTGCGGAAGCCAGCCTCGGTGACATCGCCCTCCGGCTTCTCCAGCAGGTCGGCGGCGGTCGGGTTGACGTCAGGGCTCTTCGTGTCGATCTGGTTCGCCCCTGTCATGACCTTGTCGAAAGCTTCTTTGGCGAGCGGGACCATGCCCGGATGAGCCACCCAGGTGCCGTCGTGGCCGTCGTTGGCCTCGCGCTCCTTGTCCTCCCGGACCTTGTTGTAGGCCGCCTCGTTCGCCTCCGGATCCTTGCTCGGGATCTGGGCCGCCATCCCGCCGATGGCGTGCGCTCCCCGCTTGTGGCAGGTCTTTATCGCCAGAAGGGAGTACGCCCGCATGAACGGGACGGTCATCGTCACCTGCGCACGGTCGGGGAGCAGTAGATCCTTGTTGCGGAACTTCTTTATGTAAGAAAAGATGTAGTCCCACCGGCCGCAGTTCAGGCCCGCGGAATGCTCCCGAAGCTCGTAGAGGATCTCGTGCATCTCGAACGTTGCCAGGATGGTCTCTATAAGCACCGTCGCCTTGATGGTGCCCTGCGGTATCCTAAGCTCATCCTGCGCCCTGACAAAGACATCATTCCACAGCCTCGCCTCCAGATGGCTCTCCATCTTGGGCAGATAGAAGTACGGGCCGCTCTCTAGAGCCATTAAGGTGCGTACGTTGTGGAAGAAGTACAGACCAAAGTCGAAGATGCCCGCCGGTACTTGCTTGCCGTCCACGAGCATGTGCTTCTCGACGAGATGCCATCCGCGCGGCCGGGCGATGATAACCGCCACATCCTCATCCAACTCGTAGCCCTTGCCAGTATCCGGGTCGTCGTAGGTGATGGTCTGATTTACAGCGTCGCGCAGGTTTAGCTGGCTTTCGAGCATGTTGTACCAGGTTGGGCAGTTCGCATCCTCGAAGTCGGCCATCCAGGTGCTGGCGCCGGAGTTAAGAGCGTTTATCGTCATTTTGCGGTCTGGAGGACCGGTTAGCTCGACGCGCCTGTCCTTGAGGTCTTCGGGGATGGGGGCTATTTTCCAGTCGCCCTCCCGGATCTCGCGTGTCTCGTCCAGGAAGTCCGGCATCTCGCCAGAGTCTATGCGCTCCTGGCGCTCGGCCCGCCTGCGTAGGACTTCATCGACGCGCCCGCTGAACTCCCTGCTGAGCTTCGCCACGAACTCAACCGCCTCGGGCGTCATAATCTCGGCGAACTCGTCCGGAATGGGCGCGGTTATCTCGATTCCCTCCGCATACTGCCTGGTCTGAGCCATTCTATGTGTTCCTTCCCTCTCGCTCTTACGGCTGTTAGATCTAGCTAGAGCTACTTTAACAAGCCGTAAGCTGTGACGCTTGAGGGCTAGGCCGCGACTGTGGCCTTCTTTCGCACCGGACGCACATACACCACGCAAGAGGAAGGATGGCACCGCCACCTGTAAAGCACCTCGCACTCCCACACTCCATCGAGCATCACCCGCTGCCCGATGCCGGGGACCTCCTCCTCGTACTTGCGGTCCAGAACCTCATCCGTCTCCGTGTCCCTGTACTGCACCGGTATCATCCGTCTCTCCTTCCTGACAATCAACGACCGTGAAACGAAGAGTACCAACACCCTTGATATTATTCCAATTGTTTGCTTGAATTGCCGCAATAGTAGTTTTCTATATCGAGAGGTTAGATGCTCTTACGGCAGATGGAGTGTTTTCTGGCGGTTGCGCGGTTGGGAAATGTGAGCCGGGCAGCGGAGGAGATGTTTTTGACGCAGCCTACGTTGACCGCGAGGATCAAGGCTTTAGAGGACGAGCTTGGGGATCTGTTGTTCGTACGCACGAGCCGGGGGATGCGGCTGACGGAGGCAGGCAGGGAGTTCGCGCCGTACGCGGAGCGGTGCGTGGCGGGCATCGAGGAGGGCAGGCAGAGGCTCAGGGAGTTGCGGGGGGCTTCGGGTGGGCGTCTGGCGTTGGGGGCGTCGCCGGGGGTTAGCACCTATGCATTGCCGGCTATTTTGGAGCGGTTTACGGCGGCGCATCCGCGGGTTGCGGTCTCGCTGAGGACCGGGCATTCGCGGGACATTTTAGAGATGGTGTTGAAGGAGGAGGTACAGCTCGGGCTGGCTCGGGATATGAACCACCCGGAGGTCGAGAGTTTGCCATTATATGAGGATGAGTTAGTGCTGGTGGTGAGTCCCGAGCACCGGTTCACGGAGAAGGGATCGGCGGAGATCTCCGAGGTCGGCCGGGAGCAGTTGATCCTCTTCGACCAATCTTCCAGCTACTACGAGCTGACGCAGTCGCTCATGAGGAGCGCCGGCATCCGCGAGTACAACGCCATAGAGCTAGACAACATCGAGGCAGCCAAGAGGATGGTCGAGCACCGCCTCGGGGTCGCGTTCCTGCCCCGTACAGCGGTGGTCAGGAGTGTTGCGGCCGGGCATCTCTCCTTGATAGAGGTCGAGGACAGCCCGGAGATACAGCGTCCCATAGTAGCCCTGCGGCGCCGCGACGTGCCGCTTACCGGCACCGTGCAGGCGTTCCTGGAAGTTGCGAGCAGCATGGGCGAGACCCGCAACCGCGCCCAGCTCTCCCCCACTCTGGCCGCCGAGTTCGAGAACCTGCAGCTCATAGATTTGTTCACGTAGCAGCACTCCGAGCCCCCGCTAGTCGCCGCCACCCACTCCGTTCCCGCCTCCTCCGTCGCCTCCAAACCAGCCACCGTTATCGTCGCCGCCGTAATCCCCTACGCCGTCACCGCCGCGCCTTCCATGGCTCCTTCCTTTCCCGAAGCGTAAGAAGATAACGGCTACTACTATGCCGAAGATTACGAACACCGGGTTCTGTTCGCCGACGGAAATCGCCACGAAAACCACGAGAGAAATGAGGGCCAGTACAGCCTACGTCATGTTGCCCACCATACTCCACCCGTCTTCCTAGCCGCTGCCGTCTATATATAAACCAAGATGGCCGTGTGCTCTCTTCGCCTTGTTTCGCCCGGAAACATGCTGTATCGGGCCGCGTCTTCGGGGCAAGAAGGGGAGCTGTCCGGCTTTCGCTGTTACTTCGGATATAATCGGCCGATTGCGCCCTTATGGTTGGCGCAGGCGTGACGGATCATGAAAGGGAGCGTTGTGGGGGACTTTTTCACCCTGGAAGTGTTGGGCGCGTTCATTGGGGTTCTGCTCATAGACCTCGTCCTCTCCGGGGACAACGCCGTCGTAATCGCGTTGGCGGTGCGTGGTCTGGAAGGTAACGTACGCCGGCGGGCCATTCTGTTCGGCGTGGCGGCGGCTATCGGGCTGCGGATCATCTTCGTCTTCATCGTCGCTTTCCTCGTGACGTTGCCGTTACTCCAACTCATCGGGGGGCTGCTGCTTATCTACATCTCCTGGCAACTCGTCCGGCAAGAGGATGAGGAAGCGAACGTCAAGGCCGGGTCGGGACTGTGGCAGTCTGTCCGGATCATCGCCATCGCCGACGCGGTCATGTCGCTCGACAACGTTATCGCGCTGGTCGCTATTTCAAGGGACTCGGCGGGTGAGCCGCGGGTGTGGCTCGTGGCTTTGGGCATCGCGCTGACGATACCGATCATCGTCTACGGGGCCACCATTCTGAGCAACCTGATGAACCGCTTCCCGATCATCGTCTACGCTGGCGCGGCGCTTCTGGTCTATGTCGCCGTCGAGTTGATGTTCGACGACCGGCTGGGGATAGTGCAGACCGTCTCGGAGGCAACGGAGGGATACCACCGGATCATCGCCCTCGCCGCCGCAGCGATCTTTACGGCGATAGCCCTATTGGTCGCTCGCAGGGGATCGGGCTCCAAGACCACCTAGAGCTAAGGCTCGTCGCGTTGCGCGGAGATTTATAGTCCGTTAGCATCGCCCTGACGCTTGTTCGGCCCGTGGGAGGGACATCGCGTGGAGACCACCGGGAGACCCGTCCCCGTCTACCTGCCGCTCGAAATGCATGGCTGGGGAGGGATCGATATCGTGCGCCGTGAGATGGACCCGCTCCTGATCACGGATGTCGTTCTAGACGGTACGGGATGTCTGTAGGCGCCAGCCCATCTCGATATCGGGATCTGGGGTTAGAGTGACGAACTCGAAGGAACGCTTCTCCGACAGAGTGGAGAACTACGTCCGGTTCCGGCCCGGCTACCCGCGAGCCGTCCTGGATCTCTTGCAGAGCGAGTGCGGGCTGACGAGCAGCTCGGTCGTCGCGGACGTGGCCTCTGGGACGGGGCTCCTGTCCGAGCTGTTCTTGAACAACGGCAACCGGGTCTACGGGGTAGAGCCGAACACGGAGATGCGCGAGGCCGGCGAGCGCCGGCTAGAGCGTTACGACCGCTTTACGAGCGTCGCGGGGTCGGCCGAAGAGACAACGCTCGACGCGGGAAGCGTGGACTTTGTCGTAGTTGGGCAGGCGTTTCACTGGTTCGACCTGGATGCGGCGAGGGCTGAGTTCGGGCGCGTTTTGCGGGCGGGGGGATGGGTCGCGCTCCTGTGGAACGAGATGCGCGAAGGCGCGACGCCGTTCATGGGGGCTTATGAGCGCCTGATCCAGAGATACAAGACCGAGGAGTACAAGCCGTTCGACCTGCAAGGTGAGGTCCGGGACTTCTTCGGTCCCGGCGCTTTCGAGGCTAGGAGCTTCGAGCATCGGCAGGCGTTCGACCTGGATGGTCTCCAGGGCCGCCTGTTGTCTTCTTCCTACGTACCGGACGCGGGGCATCCGGGTTACGACGCCATGATGGAGGACTTGTATGCGATCTTCTCAACTCATGAGGAAAGCGGGCGGGTAGCTATCAAGTATGAGACGCTGACGTATTATGGGCGTCTTCGGTCCTTGTAACGCAAAGTTAACCGGTTGCTCTGGCTCTCTCAAGGTCATGATGTATACTTGAAAGTTAGTTGGATGGAAAGATCACAAGGAGGTTAAGAATGCCAGTATCTCTCTCTAAAGGCGGCAACGTCTCGTTGAGCAAGGAAGCTCCGGGGCTGAAGGACATCGTGATCGGGCTGGGGTGGGACACTCGGTCTACCGACGGTTCGGCCTTCGACCTCGACGCTAGCATGTTCATGGTCAAGGCGGACGAGAAGGTCCGCAACGACGGCGACTTCATCTTCTACAACAACAAGAAGAGCGCCGACGGCTCGGTGGAGCACCAGGGCGACAACCTCACCGGCGAGGGTGAGGGCGACGACGAGCAGATAAAGGTCAACCTCGACGGTGTGCCCCAGGACGTGGCGAAGCTCTCTGTTGGGGTTACGATCCACGATGCCGAGACGCGCAGCCAGAACTTCGGCATGGTCAGCAACGCATTTATCCGGGTGGTAAACGGGTCGGATAACAGCGAGATTGCACGCTACGACCTCTCCGAGGACGCCTCCACGGAGACCGCGATGCTCTTCGGCGAGGTCTACCGCAACAACAACGAGTGGAAGTTCAAGGCTATCGGCCAGGGCTTCACCGGGGGCCTGGGACCAATGGCCCGCAACTACGGCGTTAGCGTATAGCTGAAGGACCAGCACTAGCCCCGTCCGGCGCACCACACTATGCGCCGGACGGGGTAAGTTTATTTATGTCAACCTGTCCGTAACAAGCATGGGGAGATAAGAACCGTGGCGATCTCGTTGAGCAAGGGCGGCAACGTCTCCTTATCCAAAGAGGACCCGAACCTCAAGAAGGTGATCGTGGGTCTGGGCTGGGACGTACGCGCCACCTACGGCGCGGCCTACGACCTAGACGCATCGGTCTTTATCGTCAATGAACAGAACAAGGTCCGTAGTGATTCGGACTTTATCTTCTACAACAACCTGCGCTCGTCGGATGGGTCGGTCGAGCACACCGGGGATAACCTGACGGGCGAGGGCGAGGGCGACGACGAGCAGGTTAAGGTGGACCTGGAGAAGATATCAAGTGAGGTCAACAAGCTCGTGTTCAGCGTGACGATCCACGATGCGGAGACGCGCCGCCAGAGTTTCGGGCAGGTCTCCGGGGCATTCATCCGGGTGGTCAATGGAGAGTCGAACAACGAGATCGTGCGCTACGACCTCTCCGAGGACGCCTCCACGGAGACCGCGATGCTCTTCGGCGAGGTCTACCGCAACAAGGGCGAGTGGAAGTTCAAGGCTATCGGCCAGGGTTTCGCCGGGGGCCTCGGCCCGATGGCCCGCAACTTCGGCGTAAGCGTCGGATAAGAGGGAAGGGCACAGCCCATGAAGGAATTCACCAGAGGCCAGAAGTCAAAGATACAGGACCTCACCACTTCGACCGACCTGACAGTAAGCCTCGATGCGCAAGCATCGGGCTCGCCGGAGTTCGATATCAGCTGCTTCGGGGTAGACGCGGACGGCAAGCTCTCCGACGATAGATACTTCGTCTTCTACAACCAGAAGCGGTCGCCGGAGGGTGAGATCGAGGCTCTCGGGGCTCAGAACGGCGACCGGGAGGCGTTCCGGGTGAACCTCTCGATCCTGCCCCAGAAGATACAGAAACTGGTCTTTACGATCACGCTGGATGGCGCTGGCACGATGTCGCAGGTATCGCGTGGCCACCTGCGGATAACCACCGGCGGCTCCGAGGTGGCGCGGTTCCCGTTCACGGGGGCGGATTTCTCGCAGGAGAAGGCGGTCATCGTCGGGGAGATCTACCGCAAGGACGTGTGGCGCTTCGCCGCCGTGGGGCAGGGCTTCAACGGCGGTCTGAGTGCGCTCTTGCAGCACTTCGGGGGCCAGGAGATAGAGGATACCGCGCCTGCACCGGCAGCGGCACCACCTCCCGCGCCCGCTTCTCCGGCTCCGAAGGTGAATATCAGCAAGATCACGCTGGACAAGAAGGGCGACAAGCAGGTGGTGGACCTGAAGAAGGGCGGGGGGTCGCGTCCGATCCACATCAATCTCAATTGGGACGCTTCGGCGGGGGGTGGGAAGCGCGGTATCTTCGGCCTCGGCGGCGGTGGCGGTGCGCCGGATCTGGACCTCGGGTGCATGTACCGGCTCAAGAACGGGGATGCAAGCGTGATACAGGCCCTCGGCGGCAACTTCGGGGCGAAAGACCGTCCGCCGTACATCTTCCTGGATAAGGACGACCGGAGCGGGACGGCGAGCGATGGGGAGAACCTGTATCTGCATCGCGCGGCGGAGATAGACGTTGTCATGGTCTTCGCGTTTATTTATGGGGGGGCGAGTGATTTTACGAGTGTTGGGGGAAGGCTGACGATTACTGACGGGTCGGGGGATGAGATCTCCATCCGGCTCGATAGCCCGGATCGGAACCTCAACTTTTGCTCGATCTGCACCGTCCGGGCCTCTGGGCAGTCGGTGGAGATCACCAAAGAGGAGCAGTACTTCCGCGGCCACCGGGAAGCCGATAAGCGCTTCGGGTTCGGGTTCCGCTGGGGGAAGGGCTCCAAGTAACAACTTAGCTGTGGCCTGGGATCAAGTGGAAGGAACCGAAAAATGCCGGTAGACCTGGTGAAGGGACAGAGGATCTCGCTCGAGAAGGAAGCGGGCGGGAGTCTCGCGCGCGTCGTGATGGGCCTCGGGTGGGACGTGGCGCAACCGAGGGGCCTACGGAAGATGTTCGGCGGGGGTGGAGGAGAGTCGATCGACCTCGATGCCTCGTGTGTGATGTTTGACGAGACTGGGCAGCCGGTGGATACGATCTACTACGGCCAGCTCCGCAGTAAGGATGGCTCGATGGTCCATACGGGAGATAATGTAACGGGCGAGGGCGAGGGTGACGACGAGCAGATCATCGTCGACCTCACCCGCGTCCCGCAGAACGTGGAGGCGCTGATGTTCGTGGTCAACTCCTTCACAGGCCAAGACTTCAGCCGCATCGAGAATGCCTTCTGCCGCATAGTAGACGAGAGAACGGGACTTGAGATCGCCCGCTACGAGCTCTCCGGCGGGGGTAAGCACAACGCCCAGGTGATGGCGAAGCTCTACCGGCAAGGGGGCGAGTGGAAGATGCACGCCATCGGCGAGAACACCAGCGGCCGCACCTTCCGCGACCTGATGCCGGCGATGACCGCAAACCTCTAGGCCGCGCAACCACCATGGACCTGCTCCACAAACCGGGGTCCGGCCCACCCGAAAACGTCGCTAAAGAACAGAAGTTGCCGGCGACGCGCCTCCTTACCGTCGAGCGCGACGGCAACCCGCTGCGTCGCCGCGGCTACGTCTCGCCGCACATCGGCAAGGTCGCCCCGCTCGACGCCGGGGCTCTGGAAGAGATAGCCCGTCTCGCCGTCTCCTCCCTCCCCCCTTGCCCCGGCCCGACGCTCGTGATCGGGATGACCGAGTCGGCCCTCCTGCTCTCCTGGTTCCTCGCCGCCCGGCTCGGGGGCGAGGTAGACCTACGCTTCACCACCCGCGAGCATCGTCAAGGCGTCCACGGCAACGGCGAGGTCCACACCTTTCTCGAACCTCACTCGCACGGGCCGGTCCACTCCCTCTCCCTGCCCCCCAGCCGCGCCTACCCGCGGGTCGTGATCGTAGAGGACGAGCTGACGACCGGCGCCACGCTTCGAAACCTTCTGCTGTCTATCGGTACTGTCTCCAATCGCCACCACGTTGTCGCTTTGTCCGACGGGCGTCCGGAGAGTTTGCGGGAGCGTTTGCGCGAGGAGATGGACAGCCTCGACATCGAGCTAAGCGTCCTCGACCTCTCGAACGGAGAGTGCCTCCCCGGTCATGACCCACCAATCAGCGGGACCTCGCCTCCACGCAACCCCTTCGGCCGTCCGAACAGCATCTTGAGCTCCTCTCTGGGTGCATTGCGACGCCGCTGTCACTCCTTGCAGCCCAGAGATCTATATGCAATCGGGGAGTGCGTGGACGTGGCCCTGGCGGTCTGGGAGTCGTTCCCGGCG
>Ga0136617_10004444_pt1 | contig 12539 bp, 14 predicted proteins | sample AntDrymUQ3222106_2_FD_129672 | JGI IMG/M metagenome (GOLD analysis project Ga0136617, IMG submission 129672) | Polar desert sand microbial communities from Dry Valleys, Antarctica - metaG UQ322 (21.06) | ecosystem: Environmental > Terrestrial > Soil > Desert | place: Antarctica: Dry Valley...
GGGACAACAACCGCCTCGAGATGAACGTCGCCCAACCGCATCACCTCACCGGGCAGGATGACGTTTCCGTCGCTGACGTAGCCGGCGACGGCGTTGAGCATGGAGCAAGCGAGCGCCGCCCGCTTGCCGGTGATCACCAGCTCAGGCAGCCCTGCGCACGTCAGTCCGACGGTGTAGGCGAAAGGGGCGTACACCCTGGTCCCCTCGACGGCCTGCACCATCCGGCCGTGCGCCTTGATGGTCCGCTGCATGTACTTGATGTAGTCGTCGTGACTGGCCGTCGGGTTGTCGCAGCACCAGCACTCGGTCATTGGCGTCCTCCTTGTCGTGGTGAGGACGATGATGAGACCGCGTACGACAGTTCGAGCGCGCTCGGACACCGCTACGCCGTCGCGTGTGAGAGGGCGTCGGACAGCCGGTGGAGGCCGCGCTCGTCGGGTACGGCGATGCGGATCTGCCCCGGCAGGCCGAAGCTGGCGCAGTCGCGGACCACGACACCGGACGGCGCCAGGCGATCGCGCAGCCCAGGTGCCGTGGCTAGTAGCCACGGCGCGTCAGACGGTTGTGTCTCGAAGCCGTGCTGGTGCATGAGGGTGGCCAACTCGGCTCGCCGCTCGGCGATGGCGCGTGCCCAGCCGGGCAGGTCGGCAGTGGCAAGCAGCTCGGGCAGGACGGCAAGGGCCAGCCCGTTCAGCGGCCAGCCGGGCTGTGCGGCGGTGAAGCGATCGACGTCGTCGGCAAGCAGGTAGCCCAACCGCAGTCCCGGGCAGGCGAACACCTTGGTCAGCGACCCGACCACGACAGCGCCGGTGTCTCCGCGGGTCCATTGGCCGGTCGCGAGGCCGAAGAACGCCTCGTCCCACACGTCGGCACGCTCGTCAGGGCCGGCCAGCAGGCCCATTGGATTGTTCGGATTGCTGCGCCACAGCGGCGGTCCCGCACCACGTGGGTGCAGCACGAATTCCGGCTCCGCGACCACCGTCCCGCCGAGCGTGCCCGCTACCAGCGAGATCGCCTCGCTGCCGCCGTTTGTCAGCAGCATCCTGTCGCGATCGACCCCCATGGCCTCGGCCAGCGCCGCTGTCGCGTCGCGGACATCGGGATAGTGACGCAGAGCGTCCAGATGGCGGCCGGCGAGAGTGGCGATGTCGGGCGCGGAGGGATTGAGCGACATCGACAGGTCGACGATCTCGGCCGGGTCGAGTCCGAGCGCCCTGGCGACGGCACGGCCGTCACCTCCGTGCCGACCGGGTGCGGGGATCATCGCTGGGGTCTCCGGGTGACACCGGTGACAGCCAGCAGCCCGGCCAGAGCGAGCGACACGTCGCGAGACAGTCGGACGGCTCGGCTGATATCGCTGCGTTCGGGTGGGCGCCCGTCGCCCAGCGTCGGCCGGCGCTCGACCCGGCCGCCGTAACTACTCTCGCCGCCCAGGCCCAGACCGAGTGCGGCGGCGAAGGCCGCTTCGGCAACGCCGCTGTTGGGCGACGGATGCGCAGGGGCATCTCTTCGTACGATGTGCAGCACGCGACCGGCGACTCGCGGCCGGCAGCCGGCCACCAGGCCCGCGGTCACCCGAGCCGGCACCCATGCCGCGGCATCGTCGAGGCGAGCGGCAGCCCAGCCGTACCTGCCGTACCTCTCGTTGCGGTGGCCCACCATGGCGTCCATCGTGTTGATCGCGCGGTGGGCGAGCACGCCGGGCGCCCCGCCGACGGTGGCCCACAAGGTTGGCGCGATGACGGCGTCGACGGTGTTCTCAGCTACCGATTCGACGACCGCGCGGCAGATCTGCGCTTCGTCGAGCCGTTGCGGATCGCGGCCCACCAGCGCGGGCAGCAGGAAGCGTGCCCGGTCGAGATCTCCTGCGCGCAGGGCGCGGTCGACATCGAGTGCCGCGTCGCCCAGCGCCCGGCCGGCCACAGCGATGTACGTCGCCACCGCGGTCGACCGTACGAGGAAACCGGCGGTCGCACCGAGGGCGATCCCGGCCGCGGCATGGGCAATGCCGGCTGAGCGACGGTCGGCATAGAGCGCGTGCTCGACCCGTTGCAACACGCTGCCGAGGATGGCAACAGGATGCGGATTCACCCGGGGCTCGCCAAAGACCTGGTCAGCGGCGATGCCGAGCGCGGCCGCAAGTGCGCGACTCACCACTGTGCCGCCGCGACGACCAGCGCGGCAGTCTCGCCCACGACGCCCGCCGCCCCCAGGACGTCGCCGGTGAACCCGCCGAGCCGCCGTCGACCGAAGAGCACGACGCCAGCGGCGGCGGCGATCCCGACGCCAACAGCGACCCCTCCCCGGAGACCGTCGACGAGGGCGGCGAGCGCCACAGCAAGGACGCATCCGTACGCCGCGACCGGGCGCCAGTCGCGACCGAGCAGCGCGCTGGCCAGGCCGCCGCCGGGGCGGGCAGATGGCAGCGCGCGAGCGGCAGCGGCCATCACCGTGCGCGATCCGCACCAGATGCCCGCGGCGAGCAGGACACTCGGTGACATCGATGCCAGGGCAGCGAAGCGCAGCACGATAGCTGTGCCTCCCGCGGTGACGCCATAGGCGCCGACCGTCGGCTCGGCCATCACCTCCAGCCGGCGTTCAGCGGGCAGGTGCGGCAACAGGCCGTCAGCGGAGTCGATCAGGCCGTCGAAGTGCAGCAGGCCGGTGAGTACGAGATCGGCCAGCACGGCCAGCGCGGCCGCCACGGCGGGCGGCCAGATGCGCTCGGCGCCCCACCACACCGCCCCGACGACGGCACCGATCCCGGCGCCGGTCAGCGGAAACCATGACAGCGTCCGGGCATCTGGCACGGCGGCGCCGCCCAGCGGCGTGAGGAACGCCAGTGCCCGCCTCATGGCATCCGCCCGAGGGGGAGGACCCGGCCGGCGACTACCAGCAGCACGTCGTCGCAGACCTCGGCCAGTGCCGCATTCACCAGGCCGAGAGCATCGCGGAACCGCCGGCCTGCTTCAGACGACGGGTGTACGCCGAGGCCGGCCTCCTCAGAGACCACTACCGTGTCGCCGGCGCGATGCATGAGTGCCGCGCACAGCCCGGCCACGTCGACGGCAAAGTCCTCGTGGGCGCTCACCCACGTCCCAATAGAGTCGACCAGCACCGAGCCGCTGGTGCTACTCAGCGTCCCAACCAGGCCGGCACCGACCTCCACCGTCCGCCAGGTGGGATCACGGCGTGCGCGGTGCGCTGCCACCCGCTCCGCATGGTCGGCGTCGCCCACGGTGGCGGTTGCCAGATAGGTCACCGGCGCCGCGAGGCCGGCTGCCAGGCGCTCGGCCACCAGTGACTTGCCGGACCGGGCACCGCCGAGCACCAGCGTGATCATTTTTGGCGACCCAGGTAGCCGTTCGTGCCCTCGGCGACGGCGGCCCGTACCGCCCGGGCGAGGCGTGCCCCCCACACCGACCGCGGGCCACAGAAGGTCTCGGTCTCACCCGGCGGGCAGGTGATGAGCACGGCGTCGGAAGCTGTGCCGGTGCCGGGCACACCCAGCTCGATCAGCGCCTGTGCCTTGGCCTCGGTCGCCGTGGTGACAGCGTTGACGAGGGCGCCGTCGCAGAGCGGGGCCGGCACGTGGCAGACCAGGTTGATGGTGCCCGGCACCCAGCGCTCGTCCGCGCCGGAGTCGCTGGCGGCCCAAGTCGGCACCAACAACCCCACGGTCGCGTCGCAGGTGACCCCGCCGTCGTCGCTGGACGTGACACCGCGCACCCGAGCCGCCGTGAGCAGACCCACGCCCTTGCCATGAGCCAGGCCGAGCTCGCCGGCGACCTCGGCCATGTGCCCAGCCGGATCCGTGCGCCAGTAGTCGAGCCCGACCTCGGCGTTGATCGCCCACGAGCACTCGCCGAGCCCGCCACCGAGGACGGCGGTCGCCAGCGCCCGTACCGGCGGGTCGAAGCGCCACAGCAGCACTGGCCGTCTCCCGGCGCTCCCGTCGGTGTAGGCCGAGCGCTCCATCCCGGAGGTGGGCTCAGTCCTTGGCATGCCGCTGCCGTAGCGGAAGGACGGCGGGCCGGCCGCCATCGTGAATGATGCGCACGCGGGCGCCGTAGTAGAGCGCGAGGTTCTCCTCCGTCAGCACTTCGGTCGCCGGCCCGTCGACGACGATGCGCCCACCGTCGATGAGGACGAGCCGCTCGGCGTACTGGCCGGCCAGGGTGAGGTCGTGCATCGTGGTGACCACGGTCAGCCCATGCTCTCGGCGAAGCCGGTCCACCAACTCGAGCACCTGCTGCTGGTGCCCGACGTCCAGCGCGGTTGTCGGCTCGTCAAGCAGCACGATCGGTGCGCCCTGGGCCAGCGCCCGGGCGATGAGCACCCGCTGACGCTCTCCGCCGGACAGCGTGCCGACCAGCCGGTCGGCGAAATCGAGCAACTCGAGATGGCTCAAGGCGTCGTGCACCGCTGCCAGATCGTGCGGGCCTTCGACGCCGAGGGGGCCGATATGCGGGGTACGGCCGAGCAGGACGTAGTCGAGCACCCGCGCTGCCTCGGGAATGATCGGGGACTGCGGCACGAGCGCCAGCAACCTGGCCCGTTGCCGGCGCGGCAGTGCTGCCGCCGGGCGGCCGTCGAGGCGCAACTCACCGCTGCCGGGCACCAAGCCCGCGATATAGCGCAGCAGCGTTGACTTGCCGGCGCCGTTGGGACCGACGATGGACAGCCACTGCCCCCGCTCGACCTGCAGGCTGATGTCGTTGAGGATGACCTGCTTGCCCAATGAGACGGTGACCCCCGTGCAGCCGATCATGGGCTCGCGCCGAGTCGTCGCGATGACCTGAGTACGAGAACGAAGAACGGCGCACCGAAGAAGGCGGTCACCACCCCGATGGGTATCTCGGCCGGTGACGAGAGCGTCCGCGCCAGCAGGTCGGTCGCGCACAGGAAGGCGCCGCCGAACACCAGCGACAGCGGCAGCACGACCCGGTTGCTGTGCCCGGCAAGCAGTCGCACCGTGTGCGGCACGATGATCCCGACGAAGGCGATCAGCCCGGACACCGACACCGCTGCGGCGGTGCCCAATGATGCGGCGATGACCACGATGAGCCGCGCCCGGCGGGCATTGATTCCCAGCGTCGTCGCCTCGTCATCACCCACGGCCAGCACGTCGAGTGTCCGGCGGTGCAGGAGCAGCACGATCCATGACAGCACGGCGTACGGCAGTAGGACCCGCACCTCGTGCCAGCCGGCGGTGCTCAGGCGGCCGAGGATCCACGAGTACACCTGGCGGATGGTGTCCTGGTTGCGTTGCTGGACGTAGGTCTGCAGCGCCGTGAGGAAGCTCGTCACGGCCACTCCGGCGAGGATGAGCGACGCGGTCGACGTCCGCCCGCCTCCCGAGCTGCTCAGTGCGTACGTGATAGCGACCGCGGCCAGCGCGCCGACGAAGGCCGCGAGTGGCGCCCCCCACGGTGTCGGTGATCCGTCCGCCGAGCCAGCGATGACGATCGTGACACCGAGCCCCGCCCCGGCAGCGGCACCGAGCAGATACGGATCGGCCAGCGGGTTGCGAAAGACGCCCTGGTAGCTGGCTCCCGAGATAGCCAGCGTGGCGCCGACGAGCAGCCCGAGCACCACGCGCGGGAGGCGGATTTGCTCGACGATGGCGATCTGCTGTGCGCTCAGATCCGTGGGCAGCCCGAAGATGCCACGCAGGACCTCGATCGGGGAGACCGGGACCGGGCCGATCACCAAGCCGGCCAACACGGCCGCCGCCAGCGCCGCGAGGCCCGCGAGCACCCACGGCCAGCGCAAGCCGGCGGGTCGCAACGCTGGCGGGGAGCGCTCCTGACTCGCTGCGACGGACCGGCTGGCCGGTCTCACGCGGCCTTTACCGCTGCGATGATCTTCTTCAGCAGGTCGACGATACGCGGGCCCCACCGGCTGGCGACGTCGTCGTCCAATGGCACCACGTGCCCCTCGCGCACCGCCTGCAACCGGTTGAATCCGGGCCGCTTGGCATACGTGGCAGCCGTCTGCGCGCAGCACTTCGTGTCGGCAAGGAAGACCAGGTCGGGGTCGGTCCTCAGCAGGTACTCCGCCGACAGCTGCGGGTATCCGCCCCCCGCGGCATCGGCCGGGTCAGCGACGTTCTTCAGCCCGGCCAATGCGTACACCTGGCCGATGAAGGTCTTGGATGTGACCGTGTAGAGGGTGTTGTCGAGCTCGTGGAAGTAGGTCAGCGGCGCGTCGCGCTGGGGCAGGTCCTTGACCAATGTGTCGATGTTCTTGCGCATCGATGCCACCACCCGTTGCGCTTCGGCTTTGTGGCCGGTCTTCGCGCCGAAGTCGTTGATCTGGGCGTAGGTGTCGTCAATCGTCTTGGCGGCCGGCGCCACGAGCACCGGAATCTTCAGCTTCTCGAGCTGGGCCTTGAATCCCTTCGTGTCGTCGGAGATGACGACGAGGTCAGGCTCGTACTTGGCAACAGCTTCGGCATTGGGTTGATACGCCGAGAGCGCGGTCTTCGGAGCGTCGGCGGGGAAGTTCGAGTTGCTGTCCGCGGCCACGACCCGCTTGCCGGCGCTAATTGCGAACAGCATTTCGGTGGCGGTCGGCGACAGCGACACGATGCGCCGCGGCCCCTCGGGCGAGGGCGAGGCGCTCGTCGTGGTTGCGGAGTCGTCCCCGCAAGCAGCGAGCCCGCAAGCAGCGAGCAGAGCCAGTGCCGCTACCGCGGCGGCGGTCTTGAATTTCACGTGTCCGGTGCTCCTCCTGTGTCGGCGAGAGCTGGGACGCTCGACAACAGGGAAGCCCTGCCATGCGAACCGCGGCCCGTCCTCGAGGCTGGTTCATCACGGCTACCCGGCAGGCGACCTGGCTTGCCTCTGCGGCTGGAGCGGACCAGCAGGAGAGGACCACAGTTGCGGGACAGCACCGGACTCGCACCGGTTTCGCTGCCGGGTAGCAGACGACTGGACGGTATGGCGCAGACCTTCCGAGCGTCAAGCTAGCCTCCACCCACACACTCCAACCGCTAGCCGCCGATCAAGGAGAAATGGTCGTCCAATGGATCTTGGGAAGCGACCATTCCTCCTTGATCGTGCGGAATCCTGACGAGGAGAGCCGCGATGCCCTGGACCTGGCGTTACCTGACGGTGCGCGGCGAGCCCGCCACGCCAGCGTCGTCTGATCCGTTTCCGACGCAGGCCGACGCCGAGTCCTGGTTGGGGGAGTCCTGGCGCGGGTTGCTGGATTCCGGCGTCGAGCGGGTCACCTTGATGCAGGACGGTCGCGAGTCGTACACGATGCCGCTGACCCCCACCTGAGCCGCGCCACCCACCTGAACCGCGTTAGGGGCGCCGCTTGGGGCTCACGGTCTTGGCCGGATTGCGTTCGACGACATCGCCGAGCACATCGTCGATCTGCATGAGCAGCTCGATGTCGAGCGTGACGCCGGAGGCCTTGGCGTTCTCGCGCACCTGTGCCGGGCGTGATGCGCCGATGATCGCCGCGGACACATTGTCGTTCTGTAACACCCAGGCGATGGCCAGCTGGGGCAAGGACAGCCCGGCCTCGGCGGCGAGCGGCTCTAGCTTGCGCACTCGGCCGAGAACGTCGTCGGACAGGAACTGAGCGATGAAGTCGGCACCGCCCCGGGCATCGGTGGCCCGTGAGCCGGCGGGTGGCTGCTCGCCGAGCCGGTACTTGCCGGTCAGCACGCCCTGTCCGACAGGTGACCAGACCAGCTGTCCGACGCCCCTGCGCCGGCAGAGCGGGATGACCTCGGGCTCGATCACTCGCCACAACATGTTGTACTGCGGCTGGTTGGACACCAGGGGATCCATGCCCATCTCCTGTGCCAGGCGAAGCGCGTCGGCGATCTCCATCGCGGTCCACTCCGACACCCCGACGTAGAGCACCTTGCCCTGCCGGACGAGGTCGTCGAAGGCACGCAGGGTCTCTTCAAGCGGTGTCTCGTTGTCATAGCGATGGGCTTGGTACAGGTCGAGATAGTCGGTGCCGAGCCGCTTGAGCGAGGCCTCGCAGGATCGCATCACGTGCTTGCGGGACAGGCCGCGGTCATTGGCTCCCGGCCCGGTCGGCCAGTAGGCCTTGGTGCACAACTCGTAGGAGTCGCGTGGCACGTCCTGCAGGGCTCGGCACAGCACGGTCTCCGCCCTTGTGGCGGCGTAAACGTCTGCGGTGTCGAACGTCGTAATGCCCAGATCGAGTGCGGTGCGGACGCAGGCGACAGCCGCCTCCTCCTCGACCTGCGAGCCATGGGTGAGCCAGTTTCCGTACGCGATTTCGCTCACCTTGAGGCCGCTCTTACCGAGCCGCCGGAATTCCATGACGATTCCCCCGTTACAGCACAAACACTAAATTGTGTCGCCGAGCTTCACTTTGGGCCGAGGGTTGCGCAGCCGCCGAAAAGTGGCGGCCCGCATGATTCCGTAGAACTTGTGGCCGCGTAATGAGCCCGTTTCCTCCGGAAAGCGATCGCCGATTGCCCGGCCGATGACCCGGCTGAGCAAGAAGGAGTCGAAGAAGAGAACCCCGATGAGGGCTAACCAAAGGTAGCTCACGGCAAAAGCCACGACGGGAGGCAGCCCTGGAATGCTGGTCACGATCACGATGAGCAGGGCGGAGCCGAAAAAGTACGAGCCGGCGTTGCGGCGGGCGTCGACGACGTCGCGGACCAGCCGGCGGATCGGGCCGCGGTCGCGCGCCAGCGCATACCGATCGTCTCCAGAACGTATCCCCGCTCGGCTCTCGACCCGCTCCTCCTTCGACTTCTCCCGTAGCCGCGCGTACGCCTCTTTGCGCGACATCGGCGGCGGGGGAGGCGGGTTGGCGCGCTGGCGTTTGGGAGTGGGCCGGCCCTTACCGGTGGACTTGGCGGGCGACTTGCCGTCCTCGTCAGGCGCCACGGACTCAGCCGAGGCGAGGTCGTCGGCTGAGGTCTTTCGGCGCAGCAAACCCACGGTGTCAGCCTATCTGGCAGTTCCCTTTCAACGCGTGCCTGTCAACTCCGCTACGGCAGCGCGAGCATCTGGTCGAGGGCGGCGCGGGCGAACTGGGCGGTCTGCGCTTCGACCTGGATGCGATTGACCACCTGCCCGGCGGCCAGCGACTCCAGTGCCCACACCAGGTGCGGCAGGTCGATACGGTTCATCGTCGAGCAGTAGCAGACCGCCTTGTCGAGGAAGACGATCTCCTTGTCCGCATGGGTACGGGCCAGCCGCTGGACGAGGTTCAGCTCGGTGCCGATGGCGAACTTCGCACCGGCTGGCGCCGCCTCGACAGTGCGGATGATGAACTCAGTCGAACCGACCAGGTCCGATGCGCTGACGACGTCGTAGCGGCACTCCGGGTGCACCAGCACGGTGACTCCGGGCACCCGGCTGCGTACCTCGTCGACGCACTCCACCCGGAACCTGCCGTGCACCGAGCAATGCCCGCGCCACAGGATCATCTTGGCGGCGCCGTACTGCTTGGCTGTAAGCCCGCCCTGAGGGCGGTGCGGGTCGTAGACCACGCAGTCGTCGAGCGACAGGCCGAGCTCGCGGACCGCGGTGTTACGGCCGAGATGCTGATCGGGCAGGAAGAGCACCTTCTCGCCCCGCTCGAACGCCCAGGTGAGGGCCCGCTTGGCGTTCGACGACGTGCAGATGGTGCCGCCATGCCGCCCGGTGAAGCCCTTGATGGCGGCCGACGAATTCATGTACGACACCGGAATCACCCGCTCGGCCACCCCGGCGTCGATGAACACGTCCCAGGCCTCCTCGACCTGGTCGAAGGTCGCCATGTCGGCCATCGAGCAACCGGCGGCCAGGTCGGGCAGAATGACCGCCTGGCTCGTGGCCGTCAGGATGTCAGCGGACTCAGCCATGAAGTGCACGCCGCAAAAGACGATGTATTCGGCCTCAGGACGAGCGGCTGCCTGCTGCGCCAGCTTGAAGGAGTCACCCGTGACGTCGGCGAACGCGACGACCTCGTCGCGCTGGTAGTGGTGGCCCAGGACGAAGGCGCGCCCCCCGAGCGCCTCGCGGGCCGCCCGCGCCCGGTCGACCAGGCCCGGGTCGGAAGCGGCGGGCAGTGCGCCTGGGCAGTCGACACCGCGCTCGGAATCGGCATCTGGTCGCCGGCCGAGCAGGAGCAGCGTCGGTGCCGCAGGCGTTGCCATGCGTTCATTCTTCCACGCGCGAAGATGGGCTCATGCGTGTCGTCGTGGCTCCGGACTCCTTCGGCGGGACCCTCTCTGCCGCCGAAGCGGCGGCCGCCATAGGAGCCGGATGGGCCGCCGGCGCCGGGCACGACGAGGTGGTCCTTCGGCCGCTCTCCGATGGGGGGACGGGCTTCGTCGATGTGCTCGCAACAGCCCTCGACGGCACGCGGCTGCCCGTGCGGGTGCCCGACCCGCTCGGCCGAGAAGTGCGGGGCGAGGTGCTCGTGTCGGGCGACACGGCCTACGTCGAGTCCGCTCAGGCCTGTGGGCTGCACCTGCTAACTGCCGAGGAACGCGATCCGCTGGTCACCACGTCGTATGGCCTTGGCGTGCTCCTGGCCGCGGCCGTCGACAGTGGTGCCCGCACCGTGGTCATCGGGCTCGGCGGTTCGGCAACCAATGACGGCGGCGCGGGGATGCTCACCGCGCTGGGTGCGATCCCGAGGGACGCGATCGGCGGGGTCCTGCCGTACGGAGGGCTTGCTCTGCGGGCGGCTGCCGCCATCGATGGGATGGCGCGGTTGCGCGACGTCGGTTTCGTGCTCTCCAGCGACGTTGACAACCCACTGCTCGGGCCGAGCGGAGCCAGTGCCGTGTTCGGGCCGCAAAAGGGGGCGTCTGCCGACGACGTGGCCCGGCTCGATCACGCGCTCTCGGTCTGGGCGGAACTGCTGCAGGCCCTGCCCGGCTGTCCACCTGAGGTGGCCGCACAGCCCGGCGCTGGAGCAGCGGGCGGGATCGGCGCCGCCCTGCTGGCCCTCGGCGGCCGGCGGGAGATGGGCATCGGGCTGGTCCGGCAGATCGTCGGGTTCGACGACATGCTGGCCGGCGCAGACCTCGTGGTGACCGGAGAGGGCACCCTCGATGCTCAATCCGTCCGCGGCAAGGTCGTCTCCGGTGTCGCCGCGGCGGCGGCCGAGCATGGGCTGTCCTGCCTGGTGCTTGCCGGGCAGGTAGCGCTCGGCGGCCAGGAGATGGCTGCGGCCGGCGTGGACGCTGCGTACTCGCTGGCCGAGCACGCAGGCTCGGTGGCCGCCGCGATGGCCGATCCGGCGGCGCAGTTGCGGTCCTTGGCACGGCGGGTGGCGAAGCAGTGGAGTACAGGCGATCAGCGCGTACCATGAACCGCGTACGTTAGATGCTGTCAGCTGTCCGATCAGTGGGGAGACACCTAGCCGTGACCGCACCGCAGAGCACCACGACAGAGCAAGGCATCCTGCTCAGCGACCAGGCCGCGACTAAGGTCAAGACCCTTCTCGAGCAGGAGGGCCGCGACGACCTCAGGTTGCGCATCGCCGTTCAGCCCGGTGGCTGCTCGGGCCTGCGCTACCAGTTGTTCTTCGACGAGCGCTCCCTCGACGGCGACGCGGTGTCGGATTTCGGGGGCGTCGAGGTCGTCGTTGACCGGATGAGCGTCCCATATCTCTCCGGCGCCACCATCGACTTCGTCGACACGATCGAGAAGCAGGGCTTCACGATCGACAACCCCAACGCCGGCGGATCCTGCGCCTGCGGGGACTCGTTCCACTAATTGTCACTCGACTAGACCCTGCTAGTTGGTTATCTCGGCTTCGGTGAGGCCGGGTGCGGTCCGCCCGACGGTGCCGCGGGTGCGACCGACTGGGGCAGACTTCCGCCGCCCGTCCCTGGGTCCTGTCCAGTTGAGTTGGGGGGCTTGGGAGTCGCGGGCGTGCTGAGGTAGCGCGACTCGATCGCGACGACGGCGACCGGGTCGACTTGGCCTTCGATTCGGAACAGCCAAGCCGGCACGAGCAGTGGCCGAGCCGAGTCGCTCGCCATCATCAGCCCCAGCTTGGCTCCAGTGACCCGCACCTGCGGTGTGGGGGCGCATCCACCACCCTTCTGAGGGCGGCACAAGAGGATTTCGGGGTACGGCTGGGCTTGCAGGCGTTTATAGGCCTCGGCGGCACTGACCAGGGGATAGGACGGGCCCTTGCGGGCGGCCTGGCCCAGCCATCCGGTGCCGGCGTAGATCCTGCGGTCGGCTCCGATGGACAGCGTCGTGCTGAAGCCGTCGGTATCCAAGCCGCCGACCGGCCGGGGAGCGCGTACCTGCCTCAGCGGACCCGTGCCGGCGGTTGTCAGGTCTTCGGCCGGCAAGCCGAGCGCGGTCAGTGCGGCGGTGGCGATCCGCTCGGCGATGGCGGGAGAGGGCGCCGGCTGGCCGCGGTCCTTGCTGTCTGAGTTGGGTGTCTCGAAGGGACAGGGTGCGCGGACGCACTGCACCGGACTGTCCGCCACGACCTCGCTTGGACCTAGCGTCCACGCCCAGCCACCGCCATCGCGCACCGTGAGAATCCGATGATCGATGCCTAGTTGCCAGCCA
>Ga0136617_10004445_pt1 | contig 12536 bp, 9 predicted proteins | sample AntDrymUQ3222106_2_FD_129672 | JGI IMG/M metagenome (GOLD analysis project Ga0136617, IMG submission 129672) | Polar desert sand microbial communities from Dry Valleys, Antarctica - metaG UQ322 (21.06) | ecosystem: Environmental > Terrestrial > Soil > Desert | place: Antarctica: Dry Valley...
AACGTGTTGGCCGTCAGATTCTCGGCCTCCTCGATTGACCGACACGGAAATCCAGTCGCCAACGGGCCGGGGATCAGTCCCGACGAAACACTGTTCCACGAACTCGTCCACTGCCTGCGCCGGGCGCGGACGTGGACGACACCGACGAACTACCTCGACCACACCCCGCTGACGGACGGCTTCGAAAACGTCGAAGAGTTTTATGCGGTTCTCATCACCAACATCTACTCTTCGGAATCTGGCAGGGCGTTACGGCGCGACCACGGCTACGACCGCACCACGAACAGCACGCTTCCGCTGCTCCCTTTGATCGAGGTCGCCGGGATGATAATTCCTGACCGCCGTGATGCCGACAATTTCTTTCCCCGTCACCGGGACAGCATCGCGTTGATGCGGCTGGAGGATTTCGGGTTCGGCGGCCAGACGTTCAACCAACTCGCCAACCTGCCGACCGACTTTAACCCGCTTCATCAACTGGTCGCGTTCGAGTCACAACCACGTCCGGCATCGCCAGGCGTGCGGGCCAACCGTGGGACGACATCTCCTCCGCCCCCGCGCGCCGGCGCGGCACACACGGCGCCGCGCCGCGGACGACAATAATCCGCCGGTGCCTCGTCCATACCAATGTGACAGCGGTGACGGCGGCGAACGGCGGAAAACAGCGCGACTTCGGATCAATCTTGCGGGCGCGATTCGACGGGTGGCGGGCGGGGATCAAGGCGTGCGAGATGTGAAGATGGTCGTGCCGCCGCCGGGGCACCGCCGCTGTCAATCATCCGCGCGAAACGGAAAGCTTCGCGCGCAAGTTCCGTCGCTAACAGGCCCGCGTCGGGCCACTTTGTGAGAGGTAACACCACCATGCCGCCGGAGACTTTAACGCAAGAGAATCGGTTCCTCATCATCAACACGCCGCTCGGCGAGGACAAGCTGCTGTTGCGTTCCTTCTCCGGGCAGGAGGGCATCTCGCAACTCTTCAACTTCCAACTCGACTTGCTCTCCGAAAGTTCCAACATCAACTTCGACCAGATCATCGGCCAGAACGTCACCTTCAGCGTGGTGCTGGCCGATGAGAATAAGCAGCGCTACTTCAACGGCTTCGTCAGCCGCTTCACGCAGTTGCCGCCGGAAGACCGCCTCGCACGCTACCAGGCGGAGGTCGTCCCGTGGCTGTGGTTTCTGTCATGCACTGCCGACTGCCTGATCTTCCAGAACCTGTCGGTGCCGGATATCATCCAGCAGGTCTTCCGCAGCTTCGGCTTCAGCGACTTCGAGTTGCAACTGCGCGGCGACCATCAGCCCTGGGAATACTGCGTCCAGTACCGCGAGACGGCGCTCAATTTCGTGATGCGTCTGATGGAGCAGGAGGGCATCTTCTTCTTCTTCAAGCACGAGAACGGCAAGCACACGCTGGTGCTCGCCGACGCACCGACGGCGCACAAGCCCTGCCCCGAACAGTCGCGCGTTAAGTACGAATACGTCGGCGGGAGCCGCAGCGAAGAAGACAGCATCAACAGTTGGCGCGTCGAGCAGCGTGTGCGCCCCGGCAAGTACGCCATCAAGGAATACTATTTCGAGACGCCGAGCAATTCACTGCTTGCGACCATCAAGGGCCGCGTCAACCAGAATGGCAGCGACAAGTACGAGATTTTCGACTACCCCGGCGAGTACGAAAAGCGCGCCGAGGGCGACGCCTGGGTCAGGCTGCGGATGGAAGAGGAAGAGGTCTCGCACAAGATGATTAACGGCGGAAGCGACTGCCGCTCGTTCGTCTCCGGCTTCCGCTTCGACCTCAGAGAGCACGACCGCCGCGACCAGAACGGCACCTACGTCTTGACCTCGGTGACGCACAGCGCGCACCAGCCCATCGACTACGCGGGCGGCGGTGGTGAGGGCGGCGGCGAGGGGTTTGCGTACAGCAACCTGTTTACGTGCATCCCGCACGCAGTCGTCTACCGCGCGGCGCGCGTGACGCCGAAACCGTTGATGCAAGGGTCGCAGACCGCGGTCGTCGTCGGCCCGTCGGGCGAAGAGATTTACACCGACAAGTACGGGCGCGTGAAGGTGCAGTTCCACTGGGACCGCGTCGGCAAGCGCGACGAGAACAGTTCGTGCTGGATTCGCGTCTCGCACCCGTGGGCGGGAAAGGGCTGGGGTTCGGTGTCGATCCCGCGCATCGGTCAAGAGGTCATCGTTGACTTCCTCGAAGGCGACCCCGACCGACCGATCATCACCGGTCGCGTCTACAACGCTGAATGTATGCCGCCCTACGGCTTGCCCGCCGGCAAAGTCGTCAGCGGCCTCAAGACCAACAGCACGAAAGGCGGCGGCGGCTACAACGAGATGTCGATGGACGACACGAAGGGCAAAGAGAAGATTACCATCCACGGCCAGTACGACATGGGCACCACCGTTGAGCATGACGATACGCAGACCATCCATAACAATCGCACCATCGGTGTCGATGGCACCCACACAGAGACGATCAAGAAGGACACGACCATCAAAATCACAGAGGGCAAGTACGACCACGATGTCGTCGCGAACACCGCGAAGTACCACGTCAAAGGCGCTCTGACAGAAAACTACGACGACGTACAAAAAACCACCGTCACTAAGGAGATCGAGATCAAGTCAAACACCGCGCATATCTATCTCACCGCCGCTAAAGAAATCAAGCTCGTGACCGGTGAGAGCATGGTGCAAATGTTGTCGGATGGCACAATCAAAATTCACGGCGTGAACATCGAGATCATTGGCACTAAGGAAGTGAAGATGGGCGTAGGAGCACAAAACGTGACGTGCAATACACAGAAGGTTATTACATCGGGAGCTGGGATCACGACAACAGCCATCGGTGTGCATGAACTTAGTGGAGCGTTGATTAAGATCAACTAGGAAAAACAGCATGCGCAGGCTTTTCGAACGACTTCGCCAAGAGATCGAAGATTTCATCGAGCAACGCGACGACTTGCTGATGCTCGTGGCGTGCACAGCTGACGATGCGCCCATCGTCCTCAAGACGCTGCGAGATATCGAGTTGGCCACAGCTACAGATGTTTTTCTCTTATTCTCTGACACTTTTATCTCGCCCGCCTCGTTTGTCTCGGTTGCCGTAGATCGCCTCAAGGAGGAACACCGGATAGCCTGCGAAGCTCTCGCCGAAGAGGGTCTCGATCCGCTCCCGCCATTGCCACAGGCGGTTTTCAATGCATCGCAACCGCCCGCCGACCGGCTCCGCGAGACCATGCTCTTCGCACGTTCACTTCTCCCGCGAAAAGGAGGACATCGCTTGGTTTGGGCGATGTTCCCTCAGGAAATCGAGGATCGGCAAGCCTACTTGGATTTGGTGTCTTCTTTTGTCCCTTGGAAGGGTGTGAGGTCATGGATGCAAGGGTTGCGCATCATATTTCGAGACGAGGCCGACTCCCGGCAACTGGCGCCCCGATTCGCTAATGCCCCGCGCGTGCGAGTGGCTCAAGTCAACCTCGGCCCCGATGCCATGGCGGCCAGCATCGAAGAGGATGTCCATGATGAAGAGCTTCCTATCGAGCAGCGGATGCAATCGCTCTTCACGGTCGCCTGTCTGGACTACGCGCATCACCGCGTCAACGATGCCATCACTAAGTTCAACATTCTGCTCGGTTATTACCAGCACACGGGGAACTCGATGATGCAGGCATTGGTGATGAATGGGATGGGTGACGTTTTTCATCGAAGTGCGAATCTCGACAAGGCGCAGTATTGGTACGAATGTGCCGTGACGCCCGCCGTGGATGCGCAGGTGCCGGTGGTACTAGCTACTATTACGAGGAATCTGGGCGATGTCGCATATAAACTTAGCCAATATGCCGAGGCTGAGCAGTACTTCGACGGTTTGGATAAGCTGGCGGCATACATGCTCGATCCAGAGAATAAAGCCCGGGCGCTCGAATGGCGCGGACTGAGCCAGGAGAAGCAAGAAGCTTATATGCGCGCCATGAAAAGCTGGGAGGACGCCGCGATGTTGAGCCGCAACATCGGGCTGCCTACCTTTCTCAAAACGAATCTGGAGCATCTGCGCCGCGTTTACCCACAGCTTCACATGCACGATAAACTGGCCGCAGCGGAAGCAGAGCTGACGCAGTTAGAAAGTCAAGAGGTTTCCGTATGAGTCTTCCTGCTGCACCGCCCCCCCAACTAACCCAACGCCCGACGAATGCTCTGCATAAACTTGCCGGCGGGATCGGCGCGGTAATCGGCATCCCCTCGCAGGGCATCAACTTGCTGAATGAGGGGTTTGCTACGGCCACCAACTCGATTGCTCAAGCGCTTCCGTCTTTTCCCGCTGCCCATCTGGGATCGCTTGCTCTTGGGATTCCCCATGCCCACGTGGCGCATCCACCAAGCGGCCCTCCACCCGTTCCGCCGACCCCGATGATACCGTTCGGGCCGGTGATGCTTGGCACGTGCGTACAGGTTCTTATCAACAGCAGGCCGGCCGCGCGCTGTGGCGACTTGGGTTTCAATCCGACGTGTTGTGGGCTCCCGCCAATGTTTGAGATTTTCACCGGCTCATCCAAGGTGTTCATTGGTGGGGCGCGCGCTGCCCGGATGTTGGATATCACCTTCCACTGCAAGCCGATTCCGCCGGCCGGAGCAGCGGCACGCGGTACGGTGTCAGCCGCAAAGACAGCGATGCAGGTCGCGATGAAAGCCGTGGCGGTTGCCGGGAAGGTCGCCCAGGTCGCGGCTATTGCCGGAGATGCGATTGAGGCCGTTGAGACAGACGATTCAGCTATGTCCGCAGCATTGGGGATGAATGCCGGGATGATGGCTGCCCAGATGGCCGCTGATGCGGTGGCAATGGCGGCCGGCGCCGCGATGGGCAAGGACCCGTGTGTGCCGCCTGGGACTTTGGGGGCGATCACGCTTGGCTCGCCCAATGTGCTCATCGGTGGCTTCCCGATGCCGAGCTGGATGAATATTGCGAAAGGGTTGCTGAAAATAGTCAAAGGACTTCGAGCACGCGCGCAAGGAGGAGGCGGGCGAGGCGCCCCTGGTTGATAAGGCAGGCTAGCAGGCCTGGAAGGTCTGCACACTCAAAAACATGTTCAGAGGAATCTGTGATACCTGCCGCTGGAGACATTTGCTGGCGGAAGTTTCATAGAAAGATCATTCTTTATGGAGTCTAAAGGTATAGGCAAGGTTGCAGTCGGGCACCCGGTTGACGTTGCGACTGGGACGTTGTTCCACGACTTCGAAGACTACACCTTGCCAGGTCGGGTGCCGCTGACTTTCGGTCGTCGCTACAGCAGCGCATTGGTTGGTCAAGCGGGAGGTATGTTCGGTCAGGGATGGGCCTCACCGTTCGAGATGCGCATTCGCCGCGATCTGGACGGTTACCACATGATCGCGGAGGACGGCGAGACTGAAATCGGATTTGACGACCTTGATGGCGTCGCGGACTCCGGCGGAATAGTCCGCAGTTTGGGTGCGTTCCATGAGTTGCGGCAGGAACAAGAGAAGATCATCGTCACACGCTGGAATCCTGATAGCCAAGACATCACGCGCTACATCTTCCCCGTAGGTCAAGATGGAGAATGGTGGCAGCTTGCGAGCCGACAGAACGCCGAAGGTCAAGGGACTGATATCGAGCGTGACGCTGGCCGTGTGACGGCATTACGGCAGCGCCGGGAAGGGCGTGGCTATCGGCTGGTCTATAACCGCGAGGGGCAAGTTATTGAAGTCTATCTGACCGCTCCGGTTAACGAAGAGGTCGGCGGGCATATCCAACTCCAGCAGCGGGAACGCCTCATCCTGCGCTACGACTATGACAGCGCCAATCGTCTCTCTGAATTTGTCGATGCTCTTGGCAATCGCTGTCGCTACAAATATGACGCGACAGGTCGCATGACGCGCGAGGTCAACATCGGCGGCATGGTGTATCAGTTCCGTTACGACACGAAGGGCCGCTGCGTAGAGACGACAGGGCTGGACGACTTCGGGCGCAATCTTTTGGAGATCAACGAAATTGCCAGGTTGACCCAGGTGACGGACAGCTTGGGCCATGTCACAATTTATCAATGGAACGAGAAGGGTCAAGTAGAGCGTCAAATATCACCGCTCGGAAATTTGACTTCCACTATCTATGATGAACATGGACGCATCACACAAAAGTTAAAGCCGAGCGGAGCGACCACCTCATACGAGTACGATGACCGAGGCGACCGTGTTAAAGAAACATCGCCCACCGGCGCGGTGACGATTTATGATTATAACGAGCGACATCAAGTCGTTAGCATTACCGACCCAGCAGGCCACAAGTGGCATCGTTCTTACACTTCCTCCGGGCAGGTTGCAACCGTCACCAATCCGATGGGCGACACCCTGTCTTATTACTACAACAGCCAGGGCGATCTGATAGAGTTCAAAGATTCCGCTGGTCACAAACGCCAATTCACCTGGGACGGGTTCGGCAATCTCGAAAGCACCAGCGACCCACTAGGCCACATCACCCGCTACGAACATGACCTCGAAGGGCACGTAATCGGCGTAGTTGATCCCCTCGGCCATCGGACAGAGATTCGCCTAGATGAGCTTGGCCGAATCCACGAGCTTCGTTTACCTGACGGAGCCGCGCGCAGGTTCTCGCGAAACGTTTACGATGAGTTGACTCAATATGTAGATGAACTTGGTGCCGTCACAAGTTGGCGCTATACAGCCTGCGGGTTGCTGAGCGAAGAGGTCAGGCCGCACGGCGGCCGCATCCAATTCGAGTGGAGCACGATTCCGGGACAGTTACTTTCAACTACGAACGAGCGCGGAGAAAAACACGCTTACGAATACGACGCTGACAATCGGATGGTTCAGGAGATCGACTTTGCGGGGCGCACGCGCCGTTATGAGTACAATCAAGATGGTGATGTGGTCATCGTTAAGAACGCGGCGAATCATCGGACTGAATTAACCCGCAACCCGGCGGGAGCAGTTACGGCCGTCTCTCCCCAGGACGGCTCGCAGACGTCATACGAATATGATGTTCGGGGGATGCTTACAAAAGCCGACAACGGCGACTGTCCGGTAGAACGTGAATACGATGCCGTCGGGCGCTTGATTCTTGAACGGCAAAGCAGGCACGAAGTTACAAGCGAATACGACACAACGGGAAATCGCGTTCGACGCCGTAGTTCGTTGGGTTACACGACAACTTTTGAATGGAATCCTAACAATCAGATCGCACGTCTCATTCCAAATTCTTATGATGCGATTCACTTTGAGTACGATCCTCGCCAAAACGAAACAGGTCGGTTTGTGACTAACGGTGTCCGGATCAATCAAAGCTTTGACAGCCGAGGGCGAAGCGCCGAACAGTGGGTAGCAAGCGCAGGGGGTTTACGAACAGGTCATGTTGCGGTAGGCGGCGATAGCTCAATCCACCGACGCTACCGCTACGATGCGGCGAGCAACCTGACGGAGCTGCTGGATGACCGGTGGGGAGCAACCCGGTACGCCTACGATATGGTTGGCCGCGTCGTCACTGCCCAACTGCCGAAGAACTTCACTGAGCGCTTCGGCTACGATGCGACCGACAACATAGTAGCGCTTGAGCGAAGTGAAAATTCGGAGATCAAATTTGACAGCGATTCCGGATTAGAGTCATCAAGCTGGCAGTACCAAGCTGGCAATCAACTCGTCAAGCGAGACGGCGTGACTTATGAGTATGACTCACTCGGCCAACTTGTACGCAAATCCGACATCAAAGGCACAACGGCCTACACCTGGAACAGCTACGGCCAGATTGCCAAGGTCACGCTGCCCAACGGTGCTGAGTGGAAATATAGATACGATCCGTTTGGCCGCCGTGTTGAGAAGCGCGGTTCATCTCACGGCGTCGAGTTCGTATGGGACGGTGACGTTATTCTTCATGAGGTGAGTTCAAATGGTGGTGGAGAACTCCATCTCATCAACTGGGAGTTTGATCCTTGTGGTTTCGCGCCGATTGCGAAGACGGAAGGTAAAGCGCAGTACCTTTGTGTTAACGACGTGGCGGGCGCACCGCGCGAGCTAGTCAGCAGCGATGGAGCCGTAGCGTGGAGCGCGCAGTTCTCCACGTTTGGCGAGATGCGAATAAGCAACGTCGCCGAGGTTGATTGCCCGGTGCGATTCCAAGGTCAGTGGTACGATTATGAAAGCGGCTTGCACTACAATCGGTTCCGCTACTATGATCCTGCCATCGGGCGGTATGTGTGTCCAGACCCGATTGGTCTGCTCGGCGGGCTTAATCTGTACAGCTACACGTACAATCCGCTGACATGGGCCGACCCATTAGGGCTAACAGGTCAATGTCCAATTATTGTTGCCCATCCCTCTGAAGCGGCTGCCAAGAGAGCTGCTGAGAGGCAAGCAGGAATGGGCAAGCACGGTGGGCGAGAAATATTGCCGCCTGAACCACTCGCAGCCGGCTCTCGCTCGCCGCAAGGTCCTATTGGAGAACACACGAGCGTCAGAAGCACGGATACTGGTGGGATCGTGCATCATGACCCATTTGGACATTTAATTGTAGACAAAGATGGATCGACCACAATCATACCTCCACACTTTGGAGTCGAATTGCCAGGTCAGCCAACGGTTCATCATACGTATCCAACAAATCATGATCCAAGGACAAATCGGTGACTTATGCTTGTATGTGGCGTAGAAGAACCTATCCAAAAAAACGAGTCATTGTATCAACTTGACGTTAAAACGGGGAAGTTAGCATATAGTGAACCGTTAGACGTTCCTTTGAACCGATACAGTTTCCTTTTCCTTGGAGACTCAACTCAAGCAAACCAGGTGCTAGCTAAGTTAATAATGGGTATAACGTCCCAACTAAGACAGCCAGCAGTGTGGGTCTCAAGTTGGTTTAGTCAATTTGCGGGTGGCAGTCAGGCTCGAGTACGTTTGCTTTTGTCAAAAAAACGGAAAGAAGGCTGGCATATCAATGATAGTGGAGATATTACAGTTGCTACTAAGGCCATTGATTTTCCATTACTTAGAGGATGGGTGCCCGAAAATTATTCCTGGCGGGATGGTGGAATTATAATCATGATTGATGGTTCGGTCCAAATATCTGAATTTACTGACGAGAATAATAAGCCATCAATGATTCTATTAGCAAAAATGGGCACGATGGCTCCGAGCAAAGAGTTTCTAAAATGGTTGTTTACCCGGCATCAATCCGTCGTCTATTCCAAGAGAGACGACTTTGGTCGTGAAGGTCTGGTTATGGTAGGAGTCCACAGATTAAACATCGAAGAAATCGGCAAAGTGATTGACTTTCAAGAAATTTATTATGGTAGATCAGTTGACCGTGTATGGCACCAGTCCATACGGGCGTAGCAAATACAGTTGCGCTCGGTTGCGCTAATTGCACGCACATGAGAGCCGAAGTTAATTATCAACTGATGTTACGTAAAGCAGAAGCTATTGGTAAACTTGACACATGAGCAAGTCAATGTTGGACATCCACACGGATTATCTGATTTGTTCGTTCAGGCAAGCCTCCGCCACCAGACTCGCCCGCTTGCTTGACCATGAAATCGCTCATGACTCCGTGACCCGCTTTCTCTCCTCAGAGCCGTCGAATAAGATGATGGCTGGATCGGCATGGTACGCACTCGGGTTTCGGTGAGGCGTGTCGGATTGCCCAGATGGAAATGAACGAAGAGGCTGACCGGGGGCGGCGTCTGCGTGACCGGATGGAAAAAGCTCTTCTCGACGCGCTGCCTGACATTCACATCAACGGCGACAGAAACAATCGTCTTCCAAACACAAGCAACATGACCTTGACGGGTGTCGAGGCGAGAACGCTGATCCGAGACATGCACGTCGTCGCGGTGTCGACGCGCTCGGCCTGTGCGAGCCGTTCTCAAAACACGAGCCACGTTTTGCAGGCGCTCGGCTTGAGTGATGAACAGTCACACGCTTCCATCAGATTCAGTCTCGGTCGCTTCACCACGGAAGAAGAGATTGACCGCGCCATCGCACTCGTCACTGGTTCGGTACGGAAGTTGAGAAAGCAGCAGGCGGCGATGTCATGAAGCAGTGTCATGAAATCGAGAGCGAAACCTACTTCAGCCGCTCCACTCGTGTTACTGCGGCGGCAGGTTTCTGCCGTGGCTGTCGACGATCTGAATCAGACGATCTTTCAGCGGGTCGCGCAGTTTCACGATGTCGTCGATGTCGATGACTTCCTCGAAGACGTCGCGACCGGAGATGTCGGTGCTTTCGATGATGACGTTGTCGGGCGGGCGGATCGTCGAGATGGATGATCTGACGTAGGTGATGGGTAGTTCGCCGAGTCCGGGGGCGCGTTCGTTGGCGCTGACCGGGAAGTGGAGCGCGTTGAGGATGTCGGTGATTCCCTTCTGCCGCGAGATGACGACGTGCAGCACCAGGTAGTGCAGCACAAACTCCTTCAACTCTTTGCCGGAGCGACTGCGGTCGGAAACCAGTTCGCGCAGGCGTCCGAGCGAGAACCCGGAATAGTTGAGCACCCACGTGAGCGGCGAAGTGACGGTGACCGTTTTATCCTGTCCACCGGCGTTGGCGGCGTGGCTGTATTCGAGCGGCGTGAATTCGAGCGTGGCGCTGACGATCTCGATGGGCGGCTTCAACTCGGCGGGCAGGTTGAACGGCTTCGCGGTGGCGACCGCTTCGTAAAGGCTCTGCAACTCTTTGAAGTTTCGGTCGGCGCCGCGCGCGGCCTCTTTGGTACTGCTGTCGACATAATCACCAAGCACGGCCTTCGGGCGGAGCAGCGGGGCGAGCGTCGCGAGATACTCCTTCATCTGCTCGGTCAGCAACTTCGAAGTCGCCACCGTCAGCTTTCTGAGCACTAACAGTTCCTGGATACTGTAGCCTTCGTCGCTCATCTGTGATGTTCTCCGGGTTCGTGCGCTTAAGGAAGATCGCGCTCCGCATTCAAGAGGCGCCCCACGTTCAGAGCGCGGACAGCCTACAAGGCACTCCGAACCTTGTCAATATCATTTAATTCCAAGCTGACAATGAATTAGCGCGCCGCAAACGACCGTTGCACGGCGCGGCGCAAGCCTCCGGCGCTTCGCGGCGCAAGCCTCGGCGCTGGATGGTCCGGCAGCAGTTTCGCAAGTTAAGTCCCGCTCGTCGTGCCGGGTGGCACGCATGCTATACTCGCGCTCGCCAGCGGGCGACCGCCCCGACGGCGTGACGTTTCCATCATCACACTGCAAACCGCTGACCTGTCCAGACACCATGAGTTCCACCACCGCGACACATGCGACGCCTGACACGCTCACCGGGACGGTCAAGGGACCGGGCGAGCGCCCGCACGAGTATCTGTTCATCACGGCGGACAACCGTCGCGCGCGCATCGGCGAGTTCGTGTACTACACGGCGCATGACGGCGACGACCCGCGCCGCATCCTCGGCAACATCACCGGACGGCGATTGGTGCGTAACCTTCCCGACGCATTCCTCGCCGACCCCGAAACGCCGCCGTCAATCGTTTCGTCGCTGATCGGACTCGACGGCGACAGCTGCGAGTTATACGAAATCACCGTCGAGACCATCGGCTACTTCAGCGAGCGACTCGGCAACTTCGTCAATCCGCGCATCCCACCGCAGCCGGGCGACGCGGTCTTCCTCGCGTCGTCCGAGACGCTCGCCAATGTCCTCTCGTCGCGCCGCGTCAGCGAGACGGGCGCGGCCCATGTCGGCAGTCTGTTGACGCGCGACGCCGGCGAAGTGCCCGTCGTGATGTCGATCAAGGAGGTCGTCTCGACGCACCTCGCGATTCTCGCCTCGACGGGGTCGGGCAAGTCCTACACGGCGGGCGTGATCGTCGAAGAGTTGATGATGCCGCACAACCGCGCGTCAGTGCTGATCGTCGACCCGCACGGCGAATACGACACACTGCGCTCGATAGAAGACGACGCGCGTTTCCGCGCACCAGACGGTTACCAACCGGAAGTCAAAATCTTTACGCACGACCGCGTCAAAGTGCGCTTCTCTTCGCTCACCGAAGCCGATGTCAAGTATCTGCTGCCGGAAGGCACGTCCGACAAGATGCTTCACTTTCTGTCGCAGGCATTTCGGCAATTGACGGCGGGGCAGCGCGGCGCGCGCGAGTTGTGGGGCTACCACGATCTGCGCGACGCGGTGAAGGAGCAGAAGTACGAAGGCGGCGAGCGTAACGAGGCGAGCAACGCGAGCTCGATTGAAGGCTTACTGTGGCGGCTCGATTCGCGCTTCGACAAGCCGGGGTCGATCTTCTCCGATAGCGAGCACATTCCCTTGAGCGAGATGTTCCGGCCCGGACGCTGCACGGTCTTGCAACTCTCCGACATTGAACAGAATGAGCAGCAGGTCGTGGTCGCGACACTTCTTCGTCGTGTCAATAAGGCGCGCGTGGCGACGGTGCGCGGCGAGGCCGACCCGCACAGCGACAACCACCTTGCTTATCCGGTCTTCACTTTGCTCGAAGAAGCGCACCGCTTCGCGCCCGCCGGACAGACGGTCGTCTCGACCAACATCCT
>Ga0136617_10004446_pt1 | contig 12536 bp, 9 predicted proteins | sample AntDrymUQ3222106_2_FD_129672 | JGI IMG/M metagenome (GOLD analysis project Ga0136617, IMG submission 129672) | Polar desert sand microbial communities from Dry Valleys, Antarctica - metaG UQ322 (21.06) | ecosystem: Environmental > Terrestrial > Soil > Desert | place: Antarctica: Dry Valley...
AAAGCGACAAATTTAATAGCGCAGGGTAAGCCGCAGGCGCGACCCTGCGAACCGCCAACACGCGCGATGCGACGCTGAAAGCGTCGAACAAACGGGCTGATTGGTGCGTCCCTGTCAGGGACGAAGCTGACGGCGGGTTTCACTCGCCGCTATTAAATTCGTCGCTTTCAGCGACCAAATCGGAATTTCCAAACAGCTTCTAAGAAATTTGAAGATGTGGTAATATGCGGTAAAGGTCTAAGGTTTGGCTTTTTGAAAAAAAATGGCAGTTGGTATTATCATTCACGTTTCGGTCGGCGCGGAAAAACGCACGGAGTTTTTCTCGGAAGAAAATATTCGTTTCGGCGCGGACGAAACCAGCGATTTACAAATTCACACAGGCAAAATCTCCGCCGAAGGCAGTTGGCTCGAACTCGAACTCGAAAACGGCGTTTACCGGATAACGTATTTTCAAAAATCGCTGAATTTTACGCTCAACGGCAAATCGCTTCAACGCTTCGCAGTCGTCACGGACGGCGATACGATTGCGATTTCCGACACCGACATTTCCTTTTCATTCTTCTCGCTCGAATCGAAATCATCTTTAATCACGACCAATCGAGAACAGCCGCACGTCGCGCCATTTATTGAAACGGCGGCACTGGAATCGGGTTTTTCGCCGAAACGCGACGATGCAAAAGCGTTTTTGCGCGAGTTTGTCCGCGAGCTTTCGCGTGAAATTTCCTGGGTCACGAAGTTAGTAATTTTGTTAATTGTGACCGGCTCAATCGGCGGAATTTTTTATCTCGGCATCGCTTTTAACAACGAACTGAAAAAAAATCGCCAGCAAGCCGAACAGCAAAACGAAATCGTCCGCAAACTACAGGAGAGAATCACCGAGACCAACGACCAAATCGGCGAGATTGATAAGTCGAACAAAGACATCATCAAATCAGTCTCAAACGCTCGAAATGTGCGGCTCGAATACGGCAACGGCGTTTGTCTGATTGTCGGCGTTTATGATTTGGTTGACCGCAAAAACGGTAAAACTCTTCGTTATCCTGACCCGCAATCTTATCAGCCGAGTCCGTATGAACCCGCGCCGATGGAGGAACAAATTCCGAATCAAACTGTTCAGATGGGTTTGACTACCGAAGGCAATGGCAGTCCGGTCGAGTATGATTTTATCGGCACGGGTTTTCACGTCGGCAACGGTTTTATTTTGACGAACCGCCACGTCGTCCAGCCGTGGGAAGAAGACGATTTGGTCAAGCAAATGATGCGCAGTGCAAAAGGTCGGGCGCGAATCAAGCGGCTGGTTATCTATTTTCCGAATTTTCCGCAGCCTTTTCCGCTGAAAATTCGCGGGCTTGGCTCGCTCGAAGATTTGGCAATCGGCTCGATTGACGCGAACGAGGTTTCGCCGGATATTCCGATTCTTCCGCTCGAGATAGATTCCGACGCGGTTTCTATCGGCAAAACAGTTGTTACGATGGGTTTTCCGAATGGACCCGACCGGCTTTTGGCGATGGTTGACGACGACGAAGCGAAATCAATCAACGCGCGTTTTGGCGGCTCGCGCCAATCACTGATAAATTTTCTGGCGCAGTCCAGGAAGATCGTGCCGCTGACGACGCAGGGCGCGATAACCGATTTGGATGCCCGACGGATTGTTCACGACGCAAAGACGGCGGAAGGCGGTTCGGGTGCGCCGCTGTTCGGGCAGACGGGAAAAGTCATCGGCGTAAATTTCGGCGTTTTCACCGAAAGCACCGCGGCAAATATGGCGATTCCGATTCGCTTTGCCGTCGAATTGCTTCGTAAAGCCGGTTGGAAATCGCCGGAAGAAATAAAAAATGAAGCCGTCAGCCAAAACCAAACCGCGAGCGCGAATACGAACACGGCGGCACCGCAGGGTAAGGCACAGTGAGTTTGACGCGGAAACACGGAGAAGCGGGGACGCGGAGATTAGATGGGAAACATTCGTAGTTATAGAGAATTGCGAGTTTATCAATCGGCTTTTGAGGCGGCAATGCGGATTTTTGAATTGACGAAGGTTTTCCCGCCCGAAGAAAAATATTCAATGGTTGACCAGATACGACGATCTTCGCGGTCGGTTTGTGCAAACATCGCCGAAGCGTGGCGCAAGCGTCGTTATCCGGCGCATTTCGTCAGCAAGTTAAGCGATTCTGAAAGTGAAGCCGAAGAAACGAGAGTTTGGCTGGAATTTGCTCTTCGCTGCCGTTATATGTCAGAAGAAAATTTCAAGGAACTTGACGAAAAATACGATGTAATCATCGGACAGCTTGTGAAAATGATTTCCGAACCGAATAAATGGACAATTCATTAGTCAAAATAAATGCACAGTCCGTTATTTTAATGATGTAACTTTAACAACGAATCTCCGCGTCTCCGTGTCCCCGCGTCTCCGCGTCGCAAAATCTTATGAATAATCTGGTTTTCTCAAATATGCTTCATCGTCCGGCGCGAACCGTCGTCAGCGTGTTGGGCATTGCCATCGGCGTTTTGCTGATTGTTTTCACCATCGGTCTGGCAAACGGCTCGATGCGTGAACGTGCTTCGCGCGAGGCGAATATCGGCGCGGAAATTATATTTAGTGCTTCGGGGAGTTTGGGCATCAGCGGTTCGGATTCCTTTCGTCTGTTCGTTTCTTCAGCAGATGATGTAGCCAAAATCGAAGGCGTGAAATCCGTTGTTTCGATTGCTCAAAATTCAGTCTCAGCCGATGACAGCAATATGGGAAATCGTCTGATTGACGGCATAAATTTCGACGAATACGCAGAGGTTTCGGGAATCAAAATCATTCAGGGACAAAAACTTTCGGCGGTCGGCGACGAAGCGATTATTGATACGGGCTGGCAGGAACAGAAAAGTTTTAAGGTCGGCGATACGATAAAACTTTACGACCGCGATTTTAAGATTGTCGGAACTTACGAGCCGGCTGCCGGTGCGCGCATCAAAATTCCGCTTCGTTCGATGCAGAACCAACTCGGCGGCGAAGGCAAAGCGTCGGCGTTTTTGATCAAAGTCAAAGACGGTTTCGCGCCCGAACAAGTCGGCGAAACTTTGCAAAAATCATTTCCCGATAATCGAATTCTCCTGACCAAAGATTTGCCGGAACTCTATATGCAGGGCGTTCCCGCGCTCAATGTTTTTTTGAATGTGATTATCGGTGTCGCAGCTGTAATTTCGGCACTCGTCATTTTGCTGACGATGTACACGACCGTCACCGAACGCACCAGACAAATTGGGATTATGAAATCGCTCGGTTTATCAAATTCAGGAATCGCCTGGATTGTTACGCAGGAAGCATTGCTTATCAGCTTTTGCGGCATCATCTGCGGAATTTTACTGACGATTGCTTTAAGATTTGTGCTCGCCCGCGTGACGACTCTGGAAGTCGAAATAAGCCCGCTTGTTTTAATCGTAACGCTCTTTGCCGGACTAATCGGCGGCGCGCTCGGCGCACTTTATCCCGCGCTTCGTGCCGCGCGGCTCGACGCTGTTGATGCTTTGAGTTATGAATAACAAAGTGCTGAGTGCCGGGTGCTGAGTGCTGAGTTTCAGATTTCAAGTCGGTGCGTAACACAATGTCTTTAACTTGCAAATTAGGACTCAGCACTCAGCACTCAGCACTTTTTAGTATTTATGAACAAACTATTAACCGGCAGTAAATTGGCTTTTATCGGCTGCGGCGTGATGGCGGAATCAATCATCGCCGGACTTTTGCGAAAAGATTTGGTAAAGCCGAGTCATATCGTCGCATCGCACCCGCGCAGCGAAAGACGCGATGAACTTCAGAAGAAGTATAAAATCGAAGCGTTTGAACAAAACGCCGATGCGGTGAAAGCCGTCGGAGCGGATAATTCAATGGTGGTTTTGTGCGTCAAACCGCAGCGCATCAAACACGTTTTGGCAGATTTGAAAAACGTCGTTCTGCCCGAACAGCTTGTTATTTCAATCGTGGCAGGCGCGACTATCGAGTTGATTTCCGAAACGCTCGACAACTCTCTGGTTGTTCGCGCGATGCCGAACACGCCTTCGCAAATCGGGCAAGGAATGACGGCGTGGACTTGCACAACGGAAGTCGGCGAAAAGCATCGGGCGCAGGTGAAGGAATTGCTGACGGCACTCGGAAAGGAGATTTTTGTCGAAACCGAAAATATGATTGATATGGCGACTTCCCTGAGCGCGACCGGACCGACTTATATTTTTACGTTTATGGAAGCGATGACCGACGCGGGTGTTCATCTCGGATTTTCCCGCCACGTTTCTCAAGAACTCGTCCAACAGACGATACTCGGCTCGGTTTTGTTTGCCATCGAATCGGGCAAACACCCGGCAGAGCTTCGCAATATGGTAACTTCGCCCGGCGGAACTTCAGCCGAAGCGATTTATCAGATGGAAAAAGGAAGTTTGCGGACTGTTTTATCCAAAGCGATTTATGCGGCGTATAAACGGGCGGTCGAACTTGGGAAGAAGTGAGGAAAAAGGGGATTTACAGAAGAAGCTATTTTTGTAAGGGTTTTAAATTCGTATTTATATTTACACTCTGAATTTTGAAGACGACGCGCACGGTGTCGGAGCGTTGGTCGAGATGAGCGGGAACAAACGGCGGCGCGTAATTCGGGTCTGACTTTAAAGCCTTTTCAAGCTCGCGCACGGCATGGCGGTCGCGCGAAGGCTCGACGACTTCATCAATTCTGGCTAAACCGTCGCCGAAAACTTCCGCGACAACTACGACTTCATCATCCTTCATTTTTCCTCGCACGAAAGATTTGGTTAATGCAATCAACGCGCCTTTTGGATTGACCGAAGGCGATTCGCCGGAGATTGCAAGGCGCGGCGCGTCAAAGTCCGTCGCGCCGAATTCCGATTCGCTCAAACGCTCATTCAAATTGGTATCGGCGAGCAAAACAGTTGATTTACCAATCGGCTGAAGTCGGGCAATTTCGTTATTTCGCCCGATTTTGTCGGCATCGAGAAGCAATGCCCACAAAAGTCCAAACGTCAAAATCACCGCAACAACCGTTCCGACGCTGTAAGGCATAAAGCGCATCAACAGCCATTCGCGGAAGTTTTCCGTAAAAATGCTTTCCGGCTTTCGTTCAATTTTCCCGGTTTCCAGCGCAACCCGATTTCTCACCGAAACCAATAAATCGTTCGGCATTTCAGGACGCGCCATCCCACGCAAGCTGTTGCGTAACGATTGAAGCTGCGCCGATTTCTCCCGACATAAAGGACACTGCACCAGATGTTCGTCCACCGTTGCACGTTCTTCGACAGTCAAAATATCATCGAGATAAACCGACAAATTAAATTGTAAATTCTCGCAATTCATTATTTTATTTTCAGACTTTGGCTTCGGAATTAAATCCAAAATCCAAAATCTAAAATCCAGAATTGAATGACTGACTGACCCCGGCTGTTTTCTTTCGAGTTCGCAAGAAAACAACGGTTTGTCCGAATGCGAGTTTGATTGGCGATTTCAAGTTTTCAACCTATCGGTTGTTGTTGGTCTTTTTCAAATAAAGCCGAAAACTTTTTCTTACCTTTCAAATTTCGCTCCGAACCACTTCGTTACCTTCGACCTTTTGGTTGGCACCGATTTGGTTAAATTAAAGTGATACCGGGGCGAGTCAATCATTCAACCGGCTAGATGTCAGAGGTTAGAGATTAGAGGTCAGTTAAAACTAGCCTCTGACCTCTAACCTCTAACCTCTTTTTCAAATATCAACTAACTTTCGTCTTAATTCCTCGCGTCCGCGGGCGATGCGTGACTTCACTGTGCCGATGTTTATTTCCAGGGCAGCGGCAATTTGCTCATAGCTCAAACCTTCGATGTCGCATAAAACAACGGCTTCCCGAAAAATTACGGGCAAATCCCGCAATGCTTTTGTCAAAACCTTTTCACGTTCGCGCTGAAGAATCGTTTCTTCGGGATTGGCAGAACTGCCCGACATCGTTTCGTGAACAGGCGTTTGGCTATTCCCGATTGGCGCGTCCAGAGAATCCGTTTTTTCTCGCTTGCGGCGCGTCCACCAGCGAAAGCGGTTGCGCGATTCGTTGATCGCAATCCGAAAAAGCCACGTTTTCAAATCCGCTTCGCCGCGAAAATTTTTTATCGCCTTCAAGGTTTGCAAAAAAGTTTCCTGCGTCAAATCGCTCGCCTCTTCCGCGTCTTCGGTCAAGCGATACAGCAGCGCGTAAATATCATTGGTGTATCGCAGGACGAGCGTGTCAAAAGCCGCCGCATCGCCTGATTTCAAATTTTCAATGAACTCGGCTTCGACCGATGAACCGACAGAAGTCGCGCGTGTCGCCAAAGCAACCGTCGCTATTTCTTCCTCGCCAATTGTCATTGACTTGCTGAAGAACATCTTCCGCCTCTTTCCCTTCCCGACAAGCGAGATTTTCAAATTGCTCACCCGCGTTTTCCGCGAACTAGATTATTAGACACCGATTTTCACAAATTGTTCCCGACAAGCGAAAAAAAGTTAGAATACTTTTTTTCTGAAATAACACTTGGTTAAGAAGACGCGGCGACAGAGCGACGCGGCGACGCAGAGATTTATCGTCGGAACGTCTTTTCTCCTTATCAAACTTCCAGGTTTGAACATCGCCGCGTCTCCCTGTCTCCGCATCTCCGCGTCTCTCCTTGCTATCATCGGCGTTTTACGATAAATTGACTCTTTTACAAAAAAACCTAAACTTTACGATTATACAACGATACAGCAACAGTTAATTGCAATAATTCAACAATGGCGAGAAAAAAAAGACAGATACCGGAACAATTCAAAGCACCTGTCCGGGAAGAAAAAAACAAGGTAGTTTATCAAGACGAATTTCAAACCGGAGTCACCCAAAAGGTTGAGGATTTCAGCAGACAGTTTGAAGGCAAAGGCAAAAATGTCCTTTACGCGCTGGCGGCGGTCGCCGTTTTAGGCGTGCTGATTGGAATTTTTTATATTTACAACCGGCGTTCAAATAATGCTTCGCAAACCGCGCTCGGCAAAGCGATTGAAATTTCGCAAAGGAAGGTCAGTGATGCGCCGGTTCCGGCAGGCTCGACCGAACAGGTTTTCAAAACCGAACGGGAACGCGCCGATGCGTCAATCAGGGAATTTCAAGCCGTCGTGGACAAATTCGGAAACCCGGTCGAAGACAAAGCAAAATATTTTATTGCGGTCAATCGCCTTGTCGTTGACCGACCTGCCGCCGTTCAGGAACTTGAAGGCTTATCAAAAACCGGCGGCGAAGTCGGTACGCTTTCCAAATTCGCGCTCGCGCAGGCAAAAAACGATGACGGAAAATTAGACGAAGCCGCCGCGCTCTATCAGGAACTCGCCAAGCTCGATAATTCTATTCTCGCTAAAGACACAATCAATTTCGAGTTGGCAAAAATCTACGAGAAACAAGGCAAAACGGACGAAGCCGCCGACCTTTATTTCAATATTGCCAAGCCAGCCAGCGAAGCCAAAGATTTAGACGATAAACCGATTCCGATGTCAACGACCGCCCGTGAAGCCAAAGAAAAACTCGAAGCACTCAATCCCGAAAAGGCAAAGGAAATCAAAACAGTCGAACCGCCGATGTCCCCGATGGGAAGACCGCCGGTTCAAACGACTTCGGGACAAAACCAAACAGTAACCTTCTAACCGGCTCGGGGAGCTGAAAGAAAAACAAGCAATGGAACGCCGGCAAGATGCGGGCGTTTCATTGCTTGAATAATTTGAGAGTGTTAGATTATAACGCATTAAATCCCAAAAATAATTCCAAAAATCCCGCCTCATTAATCGTATCTAAGTTATAATTCGGTTCAAAAGGAAACTTCTAGAGCGTGAACGATATTGCAGCAGCAAAAACAGCGAATGTTACGGCACAAAAAACTTCTGTCGTAGCGGACTCGAATAAAATCACCGGCATTCGGGTTTCACCGAACGGTTATTTTGCCGCGCTGCTTTTGTCCGCCTTTTTTTCAGCCTTTCTGATTTATCTGGAAATTGATTGGGCGGGACTGCTGCTCTTCGTTGCCGGTTGGACATTGTTCCCTGTTTTGCTTTGGAATGACCGGATAGTTTTTGACGGCAAGAGATTGACGCGCACGGGGTTTTTGCCGCGCGTCTGGGCTTGGTTCAATAATTTTCGTTACCGGCTGAAACTCTCTGACATCGAACAAGTCGAAACTCAGTCGCTGCGCGCCTTAAAACGCGGCGGAAATGTTTTTTATCGTTATCGAACTTCGCTTCAGGGCAAAAATTTGAAATTCGCATTTGCTTCCGGCGGCGAAGATTACCGGCAAATGGTTCAACGAATTTTTCCGCTCTTACCGGAAAATGCGCTCGACAATCGCTCAATCGAAGTGCGCGATTACCTGCTCGACCCGAAGGAAATTTTGATGAAAGCCGAATTTGCCAAAATCCCTTCGGCTGATGTTTTGGAAAGCTCCTTAAACAATACAAAAACAGCCAAAAAAAATCGGCGCATAAAATCCAACAATAAAGAGAGCGGCGATGAGGAAGTAGAAAAAGCGGATTATCTGCATCGTCTCGCCAACGAGCTTCGGCTTTCGGGTTATCTCCTGCAGGCTCTGGAATCATTCAGGCGTGCGCTCGTTTTAAATCCGAAGGATGCGTGGCTGATTTTCGATTTTGCGCGTTGTCTTCATTCGTTTGCAGGCTCGGAACACAATAAAAACCTCGAACGAAAAGCATTTGCCGCGCTTCGCATCGCTGAAAAACGCGGGCGGGCGGACGGAGATTTTTTGGCGCGTTTGGGCGAGTGTTATTTTCAATACGGCGAATGGGAACGCGCCCGCCAAGCCTTTAAAAAAGCGGCGGAGGCGGCGGATGAAAGTTTTCGCTCCGTTCGAGGTCTGGCGGAAATCGCGCTCAGAGAAGGCAAAATCGCCCACGTTATTCATCATTTTTCAACCGCCAACCGGCTTGCCGAAACTTCTGCGCTGCGTCGCTGGACACAAAACGAGAGCGAATATTTCTCGCGCCTCAACGCTGATGAAGATTATATGGAAATGGAAATCAGCCGCGTCAATCTGGTTGAAAACTTCGACGGCTTGAAGAAAACGGCTCTGCGGATTGCTCTTTTCGGTTTCCCCGCGATTATCTTTGGTCTGATAGCCGAAGATAATTTAATCGCCAATCTCGGCTGGGCGGTTTCTGCTGCGGCAATTTTAGTTTGGACCGGTTTATTCGCCAGCCAAAATCTGCTTTCGTCGCGCATACCTGTGGACTTTGAAGAGGAAGATTAAAAGCGAATTACGAATTACTAATTGCAAGATGCGGAAAATGAATGCTAAATTTCAAATTGCCGGATTCGTGCCTGCTTTTAATTCATAATTCGTAGTGTGAAATTCGCAATTTAAATTTTATGGAATCACTGACAGATTTTTTATACGCAGTCAAGGATTTTCTCAATCCGAAATTTATAATAGATTATTTATTAAACCTGCTCGGAATCTACGTTTATTTCGGATTATTTTTTATCGTCTTTGCCGAAACCGGTCTGGCAATCGGATTTTTCCTGCCGGGCGATTCTCTGCTTGTCGTCGCCGGACTTTTCGCCGCTGCGGGCAAGCTGAATTTGTGGATTATGTGGATTTCGCTGTTTGTTGCAGCGGTCATCGGTGACGCGGTCGGTTATTATTCAGGCAAAAAAATGGGCAAAGCGATTTTCAGTCGCCCGAAGTCAAGATTATTTAATCCGAAACATTTGGAAAAAGCCCACGCTTTTTACGAAAAATACGGCGGCAAAACAATTATCATCGCCCGCTTCGTGCCGATTGTCCGCACCTTTGCGCCGATTGTCGCAGGCGCGGCGAATATGACTTATAAAAATTTCATTACTTATAATGTCGTCGGCGGTTTTTTGTGGGTCACGAGTATGCTGCTTGCCGGGTATTTTCTCGGCGGTGTGGTGGAACAATTGGCGCAAAACTTATTCGGTGTAACAAATTTCAAACTCGAAGACCATATTGATAAAGTCGTTATTATCGTCGTGCTGCTTTCGATTCTGCCGATGATTATCGAATACTGGAAAGCGCGGCGCGAGCGAAAACATTCGGAGGCGGAAGCGGTCGGCTAAGCGGAAATGTAAAGGTAGGTTGACTTAAGACGATGCGTAAATTACTATCAATAACTTGAGTTTGCAACGGGGCGTAGCGCAGCACGGTAGCGCGCTCGGTTCGGGACCGAGAGGTCGGATGTTCAAATCATCTCGCCCCGACCATCTAAAAAAAGTAGTGTGCTTTTGTAAAAGCACACTACTTTTTTATTTTAACAAACTGGAATTTTCTAAAATTTATAGCGGTATCGCACCGTCAAACTTCTACCCGCGCCGTCAACACCCCAACCCGGAGCACGATAATTCTTGTCACCGATATTTTCGAAGTCAACTTGAATTTCCTGGTTTTCACCAAATTTATAACCGCCGCGCAAGTTAAATAAAGCATAACCCGGAATTGCATTAAACAGAGGAACGGTCGTGTCGTTATTGGCAACGAACACGCCGCCCACGGTTATACCGATTGGCAACAGACGATTTTGCACTTGCGCGAGTGTTTCGCCAGTCGCAATCAAAGTTCCGCCTGCCGTGCCGCATTGACCATTTGTTCCCGGCGTAGTTATGCCGCGCACACACGCGCCACGACGGAAAAAGTTTTGGATTTGCGTTCGTGAGCGAGCCGCGCCCGTCCGGCGGTCTGCCAAATCGAGCGTCGAAAGACGGTCTTGTCTGCCTGCCAAATTCGTGTAACCTTCAATCCAATAATTTTTGCCCGCCGGTTGAAAGCGAAGTTTCAGAAATCCGAATTGCGGAGGAATTCCGCCGCCGCCCAAATTCGGCGACTCTCCCGTCCGGCGGTCTGCCGCGTGAACGAATGAATAGTTACCGCCGATTGTCCACGAATCGCGCAAGCGGTAATCAGTGTTGAATTCAACGCCTTTCAGACGAGTGTTGCTGAAATTCGATTGCACCAGCACGGGCGAAGTCGAAGCCGGAACGAACACTGCGCCGCCGGCGTTCTGGCTGGTAATTGTTTGACTGCCGAGTTGAAACCCGACCGCGCCCGCCGGCAAAATCAAGGTCTGCCGCACAATCGTATTGCCGTAATCAACGATAAAGCCGGTTAAATTTGCGTCGAAACGCCTGTTGCGATAACGAAGGCTCAAATCGTAATTGTTGCTGATTTCCGATTTGAGCGGCGAAACCGCCACGCCGGACGAGACGGCATTTGCATCGGCGGTCGTGCCGACGGTCGCGCCCAATCCGGCGACATCGGCGGTCGAGACTTGAAAGCCGACACCGACGAGTCCGAGCGAGCCCAAGTTTGTAATATTCGGAGCGCGAAAGCCGCGAGAAAAATTAAACGCGGCGTTTAAGCCATTGGCAATCGTGACCGTCGCGCCGATGCGCCCGGAAAAGTCTGTAAAACGCGCTGAATCATCAGGGAACAGCGGACGATTATTGACGAGGGGACTTTCCGACGAACGCGAACGATAAAACGCGACATTGTAACGCAACGCACCGCTCAGGCGCAGACGATTCGGAATCGCTTCAAAAACATTCTGTACATAAAGTCCGCCCAAATCATAGGTCGAGCCGTTCGGCACACGCGGGCGCACGAGCGTCACATTTCCGTTCGCCGGGTCGGTATTAAATGAAGGCGCGGAAACTTTGTCGTGATAATAATCCCCGCCGAACAGAAAATTATTTCTTTTGCCGAATTGTTTGTCGAGATAAAAAGCGAAACCCAAAGTCGTCGTGCGCTCTTTGTCGTTGGTAATCGCGGCGAGCGGATTTCCCTGTCCGCCCTGATTGACGCGCTCTTCGCGCTGGCTGTTGTAGGAAACATTTGTCGAAAAATTGTCGAAAAATCCCGCGCCTCGTTTGAAATATCGCAGATATGCGAAATCGAGCATCAGATTTTTCAATTCGGCAATCAGATTTCCGTCGCCGCCGAGCAGTTGGTCGTAACGTTTGCCGCCGTCCTGCTGACTGCGCTGGTAGCGGAAACCGATTTGCCGGTCGTCGGTCGGCGCGAAATTTATCTGCAGAGTTCCGCCGTATTGCATAAAAGCGGTGTCGGGCAGACGCTCATCGCCCGTCGAGTCGGACGGCAAACCGAGATATCTGGTAATCGCCGAATGACTGTCAATACCGCCGCCCGTTCGCAAAGTATTAATTCTCCGGGCGACGACGTTGCCCAAAATGCCGAACCGCTTCGTACCGTAACCGACGAGCGCGTTGCTGCCGAATGAACGGTCGGAACTGTTAAAAAAAGTATTTATCTCGCCGTTCCATTGCGGCTGGTCAAAACCGAATTCGGGCTGGCGTGAAATTAACTGCACATTTCCGCCGAGTCCGTCCGAACCAAATTGCGCCGTGTTCGGGCTGCGCTGAATTTCCACCGATTGCAAGGCGGTCGGCTCGTTGAGATTGAAAAAAGTGTTGATTCCGCCGCGCTGAGTTGAATTTGTGTAACGCACGCCGTCAACGTAAACGCCGACTTCCGACAGCCC
>Ga0136617_10004447_pt1 | contig 12534 bp, 10 predicted proteins | sample AntDrymUQ3222106_2_FD_129672 | JGI IMG/M metagenome (GOLD analysis project Ga0136617, IMG submission 129672) | Polar desert sand microbial communities from Dry Valleys, Antarctica - metaG UQ322 (21.06) | ecosystem: Environmental > Terrestrial > Soil > Desert | place: Antarctica: Dry Valley...
ACGTGGCAGCCGTGGAACTGAACACGGCATCGATCCCGGTCAGCCGCTCAGCGCAGCACAATCACGTCCGACCACTCGAACACCACGCTGACCTGGGCGAACGACTTTGCGTGTCACCCTGCCCCTTGGCGCCACCCCCACTGCGATACGCAGGGACTTCACAGCTACTACGGGCGAGTCCGCCAGCACACCCCGCGACGGTACTCAGCTCCTCACGGATTCCGCCGCTTGGAGTTCTCCCTCTCGCCACCGGTCACCCGGCAGCCGTGTCGGGGCACGCCTTCACATGTTCCGTACGAGAGCCCGGACTGAGCTCATGCTGCCTGCACGCCGGACACCACCTGGGCAGTAAACGGGTAACCCCCAGATTCCTCCCGAGGCAAAGACCAGACCCCGGTTTTGATGCCATCTGATTAGCTTTCGACGCTCCAGTCGGCAGAGGGCCTTTCAACCCATCGCTCATCTTCTCAGCCCATACCTGACGCGATCTTTGCCGCGCCTTTTCCCACACCGTTCAAGACCACGGTCTTCAGCCAAGGCCCCGGTGGGTGGTTTGAAGCCTCCTCCCGCAAGGCGACTCCGGAGGTCCAGATTTTCCTCCATCTACTCGTACAGCACCGCAGACACCGAACTTTCTACAGCTCGACTCCACGTTCATGTTCACAAGGCCTTCAGCTAACGAGCGCACCGCACAGGCCGTTGCCACCCATCCGAAAACACCAGCAAAGATCCACAACTAGCAGCAAAGATCAACTTACCCGTTACCCACCGAATCGGGTCAGAAAGCTGGCCACACGGGAGGCTGCTCTCGATCCCTCGTGACGGATAGTGTGTCATCTCGTCGACCTGGCACAGCCCAAGGAGCCAGAATGAAATTATTTATTCGTTTGATCGTCGGATCGTGTAGTTCCAGTCGCCGTGGAATTCGTGTCGGTTGAGGGGTATGGATTCTTTCTGCTGGTCGGTGAGCTTGATTCCCGTGGGGTAGAGGTTGACGTCGAGGTCGGCGCGTACCGTGAGCCCGGTTACGGTGGTGGTATTGGCGATGAGACTGACCACGGTTTGGTAGGTTTCCAGTGGTCGTCCACGCCAGTTGCCGGTGATTCGGGAGAAGAGTCGGTGTTCGATCTTATTCCATTTACTGGTGCCGGGTGGGTAGTGGCAGACGGTAATGTCCAGCCCGGTGGTTGCGGCCAGTCGGGCGAGTTCGAATTTCCACAGCCAGGGGCGGTGTCCGTTGGATCCGCCGCCGTCGGCGGTGATGAGCAGTCGTGTCGCGTCCGGGTATTTGTGTTGTCCCATCTGCTGCCACCACTGCTCGATGGTGGCGACCGCGAAGACCGAGGTATCATGATCGACGCCGACCGAGACCCAGGCGTTGTCGTCGGCGAGGTCGTAGACGCCGTAGGGGATGGCCTTGCCTTCTGCCAGGTCGGGGCAGTCGTAGGTGTTCACCTCCTCGGGTTCGCCGGTGGGCTGCCACTCCTGACCGGCCTGGGCGAACCGGCTTACCCCCGTGGCCTTGCGACCCAGTCGGAACACCGAGGGACGGCCTTGGTTGCTCCTCGATGAACAGTTACTCTGGTCAGAGTGTTCGAGTGCCGAGTCGACCAGGGGTCTCACATGTCAACTACTCATCAAGATGATCAGCGCGATAATGCGCCCGTTGCCTACCACCATTGGTATCATAATAGTCTAGTATGGAGGACGACGGCATGGCTTGGCGTGCCGACCCTCAAGTCAGTAAGCGATATGTGGAATTATCAAGAGGTTTTAACCTGGTTGCGACCGTCATTAGTGGTAGAATTCGGAACCGCCCTGGGCGGCTCAGCGCTATTCTTCGCCACAGTTATGGAGAAGCTGCGGGATGACTACCTTGTATTCACTGTAGATATCGACCGAGGGCGAGTAAACGAAAAGGTACTTGCCCACGAGCACATTGAAGTGTTTACTGCTTCGTCCACGGACGAGGCCGTGCAACGTCGCCTTTCCGAACTGCGCGTCGCATATGCTGGACCCGTATTTGCCATTCTGGACAGTGATCATAGCGAAGCGCACGTCCTCGCGGAACTGGAGCTCCTCCGGACTATCTTGGTAGCTGGTGATTATATCGTCGTCGAGGATACCAACCTCAACGGACGCCCGATACTTCCGGATCACGGTCCCGGCCCTTACGAGGCAGTGCAGCGTTTTCTTTCAGCGCATCCTGGGCAATTCTGGCACGACCAAGCACGCGAGAAGAAGTTCGGATTTTCCTTCGCCCTTAACGGATTTCTGGTGAAGCTTCGCTGAGCGTAGGGCACTCGACTTTCGCAGTTATGCGGCGGCTAGTGCCCAGGCATGCTGGACCTCGAGGATTTCTTGGGTTGTGGCTGGTCGGGGGGCTTCCGGGAGAAATTGGGCGGTGATGGAGGCTTATTCAGAACTCGGCAAGCTGCCCGCGTTTCAGCAGGTCAGGGCATCTTTTCAAGATCGACAAGGTAGTTCTGAATAAGCCTCATGAGCTGGCGGCGGAGTGTGGTGAGCATGTCCAGGGTGGAGGGTTCGATCTTAGAGTGCGTCTTGAAACCAGCGGCGTAAGTGCGCCGCACCGCCAGGAGCCCGTAACGGCGTCTGCGACGGCACGGGAGCTCTGCTGACCCCGGTTTCAAGACGCTCTTTCGGAGGGGACCGCAGGCCCGACCCGGGTGGCGAGCACCGGGCCGGAGTTGGCGGCGAGCAGGCTGGCGACCACACCGGCGATCTGGGCCGCTGACTTGCCGGGGCCGTCAATCACCTCGGGCAGGCCGAGTCGGGCCTCGCGGTCGGTGCCGGCGCGCGCGTATCCGAGATCCTCGAAGCCCGTCACAGTTCGGTCACGACGCCACGACCGGCACCCCGAGCAGCACGTTCACCCGCCCGCTAACAAAGCCCTGCAGGTCCAGAGCGCAGAATTTGAACCCGGCGCCGCGCACAGCCACGTCAGCTCGACACGCAGCGCGGCCGCCCGCTCCTCGCCGGACGGGAGCTCCAGACGCGCCACCGTGCCGCACCCGGCACCCGGCACACCCCGAACCCGAGCCCGGGCACCGCTACCTCGGCGAGCTTGATGTGCCACAGCACGACGGGGGTCACGGGGTCGCCGTAGCGACGCCGGGAGGACAGACACGCGGCGGCGGGTTTCGCGGCGGTCGAGAGCCCCGGCAGCACGTTGACCTGCCGTACGCGGCGGGCGGTCGCTGCTGTCCTTCACCACCGACCGCGACGAGCTCCGCGCCGCGGCCCAGGCCCTCGCCGGTGCCGTGCACGAGGGCTGGCTCGGCTCACTGGCCGTCGAACGCGCCGACGGGGTGGGATCGCTGGGATCCGAGCTGGCCGAGGTACTCACCGAGGCGGGATTCCGGGTCACACCGAAGGGGCTGCGGCTGCGTGCATGAGAAGCACATCGCCCGTCCAGCGAGCGAACCGGCGAACGACATGACCTGCTGACCGCTTGTCGCAAGGCCGTCCCACCTCGCACGAGTGACACGGATCGGAAGGGCTAGCCGGCCACACCCGGCGTAGCAGAGATAGAGGCCTCGCCTCGATGAAGGGCCCTTCCAAGCCCGGGAGCATGTCGCCATCCCAGGTTAGTACGAGGCCTCTGTGAAGACATGTTACGGTCCATCACCCCTTCAACGGACACGCGCTGCACCGTGCCGGCGCATCGCGCTGAACGGCGAAAGGATCTCCGCAATGGCTGAAATCGACCTGAACCTGCTCCTTTCCGCCTCCTCACCGGGCGGATCGACGTGCCTGACCTCGGTGACGGAGCTCGCCCCGGCGGCGGGTCCGCACGCCTCAGTCGCTCCGGCCAAGTTCGCGGCTGCCGGCAGGAAGAGCGGCGGCGTCTATGCGTACGAGACGCGCTACCTCGACGGCGTCCCGACCCCGGCGGTGATCATCGACTCGAAGCAGTCCCAGCTCAATCGCGCGGAGCAGGCGCTGCGCCAGGCGATCGATGAGGGCCATCCCCTGTTGAGCCGGCTCCCCCGGGTGGTCGTCACGTACGAGCAGGACGGCACCACGGTCGAGTACTCCGACCTCGACCTGCCCCACCGCGTTTTCGACGGCCACATCAGGGCCGGCACCATCGACGGCCAGGAGGTCACCCAGGTCGACGGCTACCGAGCGATCCGCAACGCGACCCCGGCCGACGCCCGGCCGCTGTTGGACACCAGCCCGGTGAGCGTGATCTTCGGAAGCTGGGACTCGAGCCGGGCGACCCGTCAGGGCCGCTGGCGCAGCACGCTGGTGGGCGAGATCGTCGGCTTCTGTGCAGACACCCAACCAGCGCTGAAGGGTGGCGCCCGCACCGACCCGGTGGGGATGAAGATCGAGCTCACCGAGTCGGCCCTGAAGCAGCTCGCCGAGGACCAGCGAGCCGAGCTGAGCAAGAAGACATACGACAAGGTTGTGAAGGAAGCAGCCGGCGCCAAGGGTGACAAGCGCGTTTCGGCCTCGACGCTGGGTCTGGGCGGCATCCCGCCCACCCTCGAGACCCTCTCGGGTGTGGCGTGTCGTCGGATCGTCCGCTCGCACGTGCTGAGCTTCGCGGCCCTGCGGCAGGTCCGCTTCGGCACCGGTGTCGACGGTGACGTCGCTTGCCGCGCGCTGCTCGCGGCACTGGCACTCAACGCACTGGCCAGGGCCGATTCCGAGCTGGTGCTCCGGGCCAACTGCGACCTGGTCGAGGCGGCGCCGGCCCGGGTGCAGGTCGACCAGCGGGGCGGGCGGGCGCTCGTGGTCGATGGTCTGTCGATCGCCGCGGCAGACGAGCTGCTCGCCGCTGCGCTCGCACACGCGGAGCGAGCCGCGGGCATCATCTGGGACGGCGTGGCTCTGTCCGTCACCGGCAACCCCGCCGTGATGGCGGGGGCCGTCGCGGAGGACGCCGAGAGTGGGAGCGAGTGACATGGCCTTCTCGATCTCTGCGGAGCTCCTCCTGGGCACCTACCGCGGCGGCGGTCCCGACGGCCGCGTCGAGCGGATCCCGTCGGTCGCGCGGCTGCACTCGGCACTGCTGTGCGCGGCGGGCTTCGGGCCCCGGGCGCAGGAACGCGACGGCAGGTTGAGCCCGTGCGAGGACGACGAGGCGGCGCTGCGCTGGCTGGAGGAGAACCCACCGGACGGTGTCAGCATCCCTGCCCTCCAGGTCAACCGCGGACGGGCCATCGCCCATCGGGACGACGGCACGGTGAAGAAGTCCAGAGGCGTCCTGTCGATCAAGAAGCTCGCGAAGAGCCCGGACACCTCGGTCGCGGTCGACGGCCGCTTCACCTGGACCTGGTCCAGCCCACCTCCGGTGGACGTCGCCGCGGCGCTGGAGGCATTGTGTCCGGACGTACCGCATCTGGGCCGGTCGGAGGCCCCGGCCCGGCTCACGATCAACCGGGACGACGTCGCGTCGACCCACACCCTGAACCCTGACGCAGGGCTGTTCACCGCCGGTGGGGAGGACATCGAGCTGCCGCTCACCGGACGCCTCACCGAGCTGATCACCGCGCACGAGGCGGTCACGCGGACACCGCCCCCCGCACGACAGGACCGGTACCGGACAGACGAACGGTCGTCCGCGCCGATACCGCCCCGAGTCGCCGTGGCGCTGGCCCGATACGTCCCCCTTCAGGAGCCGGTAGGTGCCGTTCCGTGGCCGGAGGTCGTCGTACTGCCCCTGGACCGGCCCATAGCGGAGCGCCTCAAGGTGCGCTGGGCCGTCGCGGCCCACCGGGCATTGATCGCGACGATCGGTGACGGTGCGCCGCCGCTGGTCACCGGCTCGTATCCTCCTGGCACTGCCCGACCGGCCAACCGCGTGGCACTGCACATCCTCGACGCCGGTCACCCGCTCGATCTACTTGACGGCGCGCCCGCCGGACTGGCGGTCATGCTCCCGCGACACGCTGCACCAGGTGATCTAGCCGCTGTGGCCACGGCATTGACCAACCTCAGGAGTTTTCGGGGTCCCGGTGGTGAGCTGCGGCACGTGGTCGGGGCACCCCGCGGTGCCCCCGGGGACGGGTTCTGGCACGAGCGACCTCCGGGGACCGTTCGGCTGTGGCGCACAAGCCCACCCGCGGTGCCGGAAACGCGCGGGGGCGGCGCCGGCTGGACGTTCGGCCACGCCGCGCTGCTCTCCCTCGGTTTCGTCTGGAACGGCTCCCCGCACCTGCCGGCAGTGGCCGGCCGGGGCGCGACCCGTTACCGCAGCTTGGTCCAGGCGGTGGCCGACACGGACGCGGTTGCCGTGTCCGCCGAGCCGCTGCGGACAGCGGCGGTGCACGATTACGTACACCGGGTGAACGAGCACGCGGTCGTCAGACCGTACCGGGCCTTGCTATCGGTCGGACGCCTCGGCGGCCAGCGGACCCTGCAGGCGATCGGCCAGAGCAGGCACCTTGGGGGTGGGCTGCTCGTACCCACCGATCTCCCGGAGGGATCCCGGCTCGACACCGTGGACCTGACAGCTGTGGTCCACGGATGAGCCTGGAGCGGAAAGACTTCGCGGCGTTCTTCCGCGAGCTGCACGACGACTACTCGCCGTTCGACTGGCAGGAACGGCTGCTGGACGCCGTCCTGGAGGGCGGCCGCTGGCCTGACCGGGTCGTCGCACCCACAGGGGCGGGCAAGACCGCCGTCATCGACGTGCACGTCTTCGCACAGGCCCTCGCCGTGGCAGGCCAGGCTCCACGACCGCCCCGACGGCTGGCGATGGTGGTGGACCGTCGGGTACTCGTCGACGACCAGTTCGAGCACGCGCAGGAGATGGCGCGACGGCTGGCCGTCCGACGCGACGACGAGCACCCGGGAGTGCTGGGCGAAGTCGGCAAGCTGCTCTGGACGCTGCATTCACCGGATCCGGAGCACCGGGAGCGGGCGGAGCGGTCAGGCGAGCAGTCGCCGCTGGTCGTCGCCCGGCTGCGGGGCGGCGCCCCACCTTCCCGCAGGTGGCGTGACAACCCGACGGCAGCCGCGGTGATCTGCGCGACGCCCGACATGTGGGGCAGCCGGCTGCTGTTCCGCGGCTATGGCTCCTCGACACTCGCGTGGCCGCGGGAGGCCGGCCTGCTCGCGATCGATTCCGTGGTCGTGGTCGACGAGGCCCACCTGTCCCGTCAGCTGCTGTGTACCGCCCGCCGGGTCGGGCAGCTCACTCAGGTGACCGAACATGACCTGCCCTGGCGGACGTTGCAGGTGGTAGAGACGACGGCGACGCCGTCGGCGCCGCTCGACACGGAGACGGTCTCGGTGGGCGTCGACGTGAGCGACCTCGACGACGAGTTGCTGGCGGCCCGGCTGACCAGGCCGAAGCCCGTGACGCTCCTGCCGGTCAAGGACTGGGACAGTGCCAAGCCCGGTGCCGCCGCGGTGACAGCGCTGGCTGACGCCACGGTCGGGCTGCTCGCCGACGGGATTCCCGATGGGCCGGCGCACACCGTCGGGTGCTTCGTGAACACGGTCGGGCGCGCGGTCGCAGTCGCCCAGCAGCTCCGGCGGCGCACGATCGGTGGCCGCGCGATCCGCGTCGTCATGATCTGCGGCCAGGTACGACCCGTCGACCTGGATCGGCTGCGGGCGCGCTATCCCGAGCTGCTGAGCCCGGCGGGCAACGCCGAAGTTGACGTCATCGTGTCGACCCAAAGCCTCGAGGTCGGCGTCGACCTCGACCTTGCGGCGATGGTGACCGAGCTCGCCAGTGGCTCGGCGCTGGCACAGCGCGCAGGTCGGGTCAACCGCCGGGGGTTGCGGAGGAACGGTCCTATCATGATCACGATACCCGCCGGATTCGACCAGGCAGCGTTTCCGGACCGGCTGTGTTCCGGCCCATACGCCGCCGACGAGCTCCATGCCGCCCTCGGCTGGCTGGTCCAGCGCGCTGACGATCCGGCGGGGCTCGCGCCCTGGGCCCTGGGCGTGCACCGACCTACCAAGGCCGGTGCACGCCGCGAGCTCTACCAGCGGCCCGAGCTCGCGGAGGCGTGGCACTGGGCCCGGACCAGCGACGACCTTGCAGCCGAGCCCGAGCTCGACCTGTGGCTCGCCGAGGATTTCACCACCGACACATCGGTGGGACTGGTCGTCCGCGACGACCTGCCGGTCGACACCGCGGACGCGTTGCGGCTCATCGGCACGCTTCTCCCTCGACGACACGAGGTGTTCCCAGTGCCGTTCCGCACGGCTCGCGAGGCGTTGCGGGTCCTGCGGGCGTCGGCGACGATCGTCCGGATCCGAGGCGAGGACGTCGACCTCCTGGACTGGGGGACGGCCGCGGACGGTACGGGTGACGTGCCGCGTATCCGCCCGGGCGACATCGTTGTCCTGGACAGCACGGTCGAGCTCTTCACCCTCCCCGACCCAGCGGGCGGCTTCAGCCCGCCCGTCGTCACATCCGTCGAAGGGGGCGATCGCGGGCGCGCCGACGACGTCCTGGAAGCACTCGCCGCGCTGCCGTCCTGGGAACGCCATCAGGTTGGCGGCATCGTGCACCGGATCGAGCTCGATCCGGATGACTCCGAACTCGCCGACGTGCTGAGCGACGACGCATCAGCGGAGGCGGATCGGGCAACGGTACGCGCGTGGCTCACCGGTCGTCCCCATGAGTCGGCGATGCGGTCAGCCGCGGCCGAGCTGTTGTCGACGGCGCCGGGTCGAACCGAGATCGTGGTCCACAGAGACCCGGACGGGCGGCCGACCCGGGTACTGGTGATCGATCGTCGGCGTGCTGCGGCAGACGAAGGAATCCGCCAGGTATGGACCCCCACTGATCAGGAAGTCACCCTCACCGCACACCAGAAGGCGGTCGCCGACCGTGCAGCTCTCCTCGGCGCCCAGCTCGAACTCGATCCGGAGATCATCGGCGCCCTGGCGCTGGCCGGAGCTCACCACGACGACGGGAAGCAGGACCGCCGGTTCCAGCAGCGGCTGGGCGCTCGCGGAGAGCCCCCCCTCCTGGCGAAGAGCCGTCCGGGCACGACGGCCGAGCGCGCCCGGCTCAACGAGCGTCGCAGCGGCTTGCCGTACCGCTGGCGACACGAGCAACGCTCGGTCGTCGACAGTTGGCACGCGGTGCACGTGGCAGGCGAGGCCACGGATCCACGGCTCGTCGCCCGGTTGATCGGCACGAGCCATGGCCACGGGCGGTCAGGGTTCCCGCACACCGCCGGTGAGCTGATGCCGCCCGAGTCACACGCCCGGGACCGCGACGTTGCTGCCGAGCTGTTCGACCTCGGCGGATGGGACGACCTCATCGAGGCGACCCAGCAGCGTTATGGCGTCTGGGGTTGCGCCTACCTGGAAGCCGTCCTCCGCGCGGCAGACGGTCAAGTCTCGGGAGAGGGATCATGAGCGAGTTCGTGCTACGGCGGGCCGACGTCCGCGTGCTGCTTTCTCACCTGGCACTGTATGGACTCGGCGCGATTCTCGAGGACGCGGGTGTGTCCGACATCGGGCTCGCCTGGACCGCGGGAATGACGCCGCGCGGGGTGATCCGCGGTGATGGACTGACCGGCGACATGGTCGACGCCCTCGTTCGCGAGCACGCCGACAGGCATGCGGTCGAGCCATCGTGGGTGCTGCGTGACGTCGAGCTGAAGGGTCTCGTTAGGGGGCTGATGAGTCCCCGCCTCACCCCGTTCGAGGAGCCGAAGACATGGCGCCAAGTCCAGAACGCGCGCCATGCGGAGCTCGACCGGTTGACGGAGTCCAGGAACTGGACGGACCTGAGATTCCTCGCCGCACTCGGCGAACCGTGCTACTGGAGCCGCAACGACAAGGACCGCACGCTCCAGGACGACGGGGCGAGCCGGCTGGAGATGCAGCCACGCAACCAAGGATCGGAGTTCGTCGGCACACGACTGCGCGCGCTGGCGAAGAACGTCAGCGCGCGGGCTCCCGGTGCGGTTGCCTCCGGTATCGAGGGTCTGACGACGACCGACGAGGCGGCATCGAACAAGGCCCGCGGCCTGACGGCGACAGGGCTGGCCAACCCCGGCCCGACCGACAACGCCCTCGTCTGGTGTGCCCTGTTCGGGATCTCCCAGCTCCCGACCGCGCCTCGCATCAACTCGGCGGCCAGCACCAGCGGTCACATCGGCAGGCGCCGCGAGTGGTTCTACGTACCCGTCTGGGAGGCGACGTGGCGTCCCGCCCGGCTGCGCTCCGTGCTCGCCTCACGACAGCTGAAGGAGATGGCGGGGGTCGGCCTGCCCGATCCCTGGGGCACTGAGTCCGCCCGCGCGGTCGGCGCTCGCGAGTGGCTCGCGGCTCGGGGCGTCGTCGGCGTCGTCAGGTTTCCGATCGAACGGTTCGGCAGCGACAATGCTCCGGAACGGCGGGCGATGCTCGGCGTCCCGCTTCCGATCCGCATGTCATGATCGACAGCACGGACGGTGCACCGGAACCCATCGCGATCAGCCTTGTGGCGCATCACGTCTTCTGTCCTCGCCGGGCATGGCTCGAGGCGATGGGCGAGACGACCGACACCCACCAGATGGCCGCCGGCACTCAGGCCCACGGGGCAAGCGACGATCCCGGTGCGTCACGGCGGCGACGCATCCGCGCTGTCGACGTCGCGTCGGAGGACCTCGGCGTGATCGGTCGATGCGACGCCGTCGAACTCGACGATGCCGGCCGGGCGACCGTCGTGGAGTACAAAGCGACCCCGGTACGTCGTCGGGCCGAGGTGACCGAGCCGATGGTCGTGCAGCTGGCCCTACAGGTGGCGGCGTTGCAGGAGTCCGGAACGGAAGTTTCCGGGGCGTGCGTCTACTTCACCGGGCATCAGACGCGGGTCGACGTCGAGATCGGGACCGTCGAACAGAACCAGGCCCGACATCACGTCGAACAGTTACGGGAGCTGCTCGCAGCCGGTGTGGCACCGCAGCCACTCGAGGACGACTCACGATGTCTGCGCTGCTCACATGCCGGAGTGTGCCTTCCGGACGAGCGCGCACTCGGCGAGGTTCACCGCAGGGTGCTCGTCGCCGATCCGGACGCTCAGTTCCTCCATCTCGCGACACCCGGTTCCCGCGCGTCGATCCGCGCAGGCCGGCTCCGGGTAACTCACCGCGATGCCGATCTGGGGACCGTTCCGATCGAGCGGGTGATGGCGCTCGTCGTGCACGGCAACGTCGACGTGTCGAGCGGCCTGCTCCGGGAGTTGCTGTGGCGGCGGGTTCCCGTCGTCTGGTGTTCGGGAAGTGGGCGCGTGGTGGGCTGGGCCTCGTCGGCGGCCGGTCCAAACGGCGGGCCTCGGGTACGCCAGCACGTTGCCTCCGCCGCCGGGCACCTTCTGCTGGCGCGCGGATTCGTCGGAGCCAAGATCGGCAACCAGGCCACTCTGCTGCGCCGACACGGCCAGGCCGAGTTGACCGTGCGCTCGCTGCGCGTGCTGCAACGTCGGGCGGCCAATGCGACTTCACTCGTCGAGCTTTTCGGCATCGAGGGCGATGCTGCGGCCCGCTACTTCGGGAAGTTCTCGACGATGTTGTCCAGTGCTGTCACGGCGACCGAGGGGATTCTCTTCGCCGGTCGGACCCGACGACCCGCCCGCGACCCCATCAACGCCGCGCTGAACTATTGCTACGGGCTACTCCTCGCCGACGTGATCCGAGCCGTCGTCACGTGCGGGCTCGACCCGCACGCCGGGTTCCTTCACTCGAGCGAGCGCAACAAGCCAGCCCTCGCCCTCGACCTGTGCGAGGAGTTCCGGGCACCCATCGCCGATTCCGTCGTCATCGGCGCCTTCAACAACGGCGAGCTGAAGGCGAATTCTTTCACCGACGTCACGGGCAGCTCCCGCCTGCGGGACAAGGGCCGCGCAGCCCTGATCACCGCCTACGAGCGAAGAGTGACCACGGAGTTCAAACATCCGCTCTTCGGGTACCGGGTGACATGGCGCCGTGCCATGGAGATTCAGGCCAGGCTCGTGCTCGGGGTACTGGACGGTACCCAGCTCGGCTACAAAGGCATACCGACCAGGTGAGCACCGACCAGATACATCGTTACGTCGTCGCCTACGACGTACGGCTGGATTCCCGACGGAACCGGGTCGCCAAGACCCTTGAGTCCTACGGCGACCGGATCCAGTACAGCGTCTTCCTGGTCGACGTGAAGCCAGCGAAACTGTTGCGACTGAAGGCGAAGGTCCACATGCATGTCGACCTCAACACGGACTCGGTGCTCGTGTGCGACCTCGGGCCGCTGTCGCACGGGGGCACCCGGCGCATCGAGTTCATCGGGCTCGAGCGCAGCTTCACCGGACAGGGGCCGTTGATCCTTTGATCCTTTGATCAACGGGGCTGACGCGCGAAGCCTGCACCGGCCCGGGATTGCCGGGGACCCCTCGCGGTGGGATTCCGCTGGCCAGGACCTGATTGAGGCTGACGTCTTGCCCGCGATCCGCTCCAAGGCCTGTTGTCGACAGGAGGTCTCGCGATCCGCTCTTCCGGTGCAGGTCAGGGAGGGTAGTCTTGGGACCCAGTCGCCGTCCGTCCGCGGACGGCCCTTCATTGAGGC
>Ga0136617_10004448_pt1 | contig 12532 bp, 13 predicted proteins | sample AntDrymUQ3222106_2_FD_129672 | JGI IMG/M metagenome (GOLD analysis project Ga0136617, IMG submission 129672) | Polar desert sand microbial communities from Dry Valleys, Antarctica - metaG UQ322 (21.06) | ecosystem: Environmental > Terrestrial > Soil > Desert | place: Antarctica: Dry Valley...
CGCTCGACGTGTCCCGTTGTCCGCGCTCGGTCATCCCGGACTCCTGTTCGAAGAGCCGGAGAGCCTCCCAGATGCGGTCTGATCAAACCCCGGATCTGTGGCGTTGAATCAGACGCAAACCACAGGGGTCGCCGGGCGGCGTTCATGGGTGATGCCGCCGGGCACGACGAAGTGGTCGTCGTTGGTCGCGGCAAGCATCAGGTAGCGATCGCGCACCCGCCGCTCGACCGCGCCGGAGGAGCCCCGGCAACCGAAGTCGAAGTCGGCGAACTCGCCGCCCGGCTCGAACCTCGCATCGACGAAGCCCTCGTCGATCGTCATCACCCGCAGCGCGCAGCCGATCTCGTCGCGCGTACCGGGCTTGGTCCCGTCCGCGCCTGGGACCCGTGCCAAGCCGAACAGGTCATCGGCGGCGAGCCCGTCGCCGTCGGCGCGGCCGTGGTCGCGGACCCGGGCGGAAGGCCGGGGAGTGAAGTAGTCGCCGCTGAGCGCCATGACGTCGCCATAGCCCAGCCAGAAGCGCTCCTCCGGCCACTCGCCGCCGGGGTTGACCAGCGCGCCGCCGGACGCGGTATCGCCGATGTCGCGATGCTCGCTGCCGTTCACGCCAAGGGTCCCTGGCGCTGCATTGTCGGCGACTGAACTGCGGACATGTCACTCATACCCTTCTTTGCGTCCCGCCTCAGGGCCGTCGTACCGCTATTCGGCATCCGCGAGGCCGTCGTGCGCACTGCACCGGCCGCGACTGCACTGCGCCAGCGATCGGGTGGTATTGCGCCTTCAGCATCTCGCGCCGCCGGGCTCGAGCGGGGCGAGGATGCGAGCGGCAAGCGGCGGCGGGCAGCCGCGGTCGATCAGGACGAGCAGCTCGTGCAGGTCGACCGCGGGCTGCGCGGCGAGCTCGGCCGCGAGCGCGGGCTCGAAGCCGGCCGCGGCGAGCCGGCGCCGGCGCCACTCGCCGAGCGCGACGCCGGGCGCCGGTGCGGTGGGAGGTGACCGGGGCTGACCCATCACCTCGTGAGCGTCGCCGGCCGCGAGGTTCTTACGTCATTCGCGGACGAGCAACAGGAAACACCTGGCGCGTGCGGGATCGTCGCGCAGCAGCCCCAACAGCGCCGAGGTGGTCGTGCGCGTGCCGGCCTTCTGCCGACAGCAGGCATCGCGACACCCTGTCCGGTGCTGGCGGGCATCGGTCCACTCCGGTGCTAGATTGGATCTGCTGGCGTTCATGGTTGACGCCGCTGAGGTCATGGTCGCCTCGTCGCTCCGTTGAGCTGGACGAAGGAGACCTGACGTGAACATCACCGAGTTGCGCTTCGATGGCTTTGACGCTCGCGCGGAGCGCGGCCTCATCCGGTGGACGCTGTTTGAACATCACGACGTGGCGGACGTGCAGCTGGCAGCACAGGCCGACACGCTGCGTGTCGTCCACCGCGGCCCGGCGGATCTTCAGGGTTGGACGTCGACGTTGGTGCACGCCGACCTGCCGGCGCCGCGGGTCGTCGGCGGGCACGCCTCGTCGTCGGTTGACGCGCTGCACGGCGCATCGGCCTGATCGAGATCACGCCGTGGCTGCGCGCTGGAGTCGGGAGGCCGACGTGCTGCTCGCTCGGCTGTACCGCGAGGGGGAGCCGCTGCGAGCGATGTCCGAGCAGCTGGGGCGATCCGAAGACGCGATCGTGGCACGTCGGCGGGCGCTTGGGATCGCTCGGCGCGACGGCGGCTGGTCGGCGGAGCACGACGCGCTCATCGTCGCCGCCTCCCGCGCCGGGCTGCCGGCCAGTGTGGTTTCGGCGATGCTGGGGATTCCGGCCGATCGTGTTCGCAGGCGGCGGGCCAAACTGGTGGGTGCCCGGCCCGCGCCGTCGCGGTATCGCGCGGCCGACGATGCCGACATCGCGCGCGTGTTCGCCTCCGGTGGTGATCTGGCCGCGTTATCCGAGCGCCTTGGTCGCTCACCCGACGCCCTGCGGTTGCGGGCACGGGCGCTCGGCGTGTCCGCCGTGCCGAGCCGGCGTCGCTGGACGCCCGCTGAGGATGATGCGCTGCGCGCCGGGTATCGCAACGGATGCAGCTGTCAGCAAATCGCGGAGCGCATCGGCGGCACGCGAAGCGCGGCGGCTGTCGCCGCCAGGGCTCGCAAGCTGGGACTGAGCACCTACGGGCGCTGCTGGAGTACGGGTGATGACGAGCGGCTGCGCGGACTGCTGCAGGCCGAGGTCACGCTCGACGCGGTCGCGCTCACGCTGGTGCGCGCCCGGATGCGGGCGCTGGCGCTGACCGCGCGGCGACAACGATCGCCGCACGATCGAGTCCCGCGCCCCGGCGAACTCTCGCCGGGTGAGCTCGCTGTGCTGTCGCGCGAACTGCTCGCCGACCCTGAACCCGCGCGGACGCTGACCGTCGCACGCCGCCTGCGACGGCCGCCCGCAGAGATCCGCAGTCGACTGCGCACGCCGCGAGCAGCTTGACCTGTATCTGTTCGACATCAACATGCCGCGCCTGGACGGGTTAGCCGCCGCTGAGCGTCTGGCCGCCGAGGGTCTGCGACGGCCGATCGTGGTGATCACCGGAGTCCACGATCCAGGGCTGGTCGACCGGTCGATCGCGATCGGCGTCAGCGCGTATCTCACCAAACCGATCGACGACCGCGAGCTCGACGCCGCGATCCGCCTGGCCGCCAGCCGCCACGCCGAGCTCCTCGCGCTGGAATCGGAGGTCAGCCGCGCCCACCAGGCACTTGAGGACCGCAAGATGGTCGAGCGCGCGAAGGCGCTGCTCATGCACTCTCTGGCCCTGTCAGAGCAAGAGGCGTTCAGGCGAATCCAGCAGGCCGCGCGCAACCGCAACCTGCGCCTGGTCGATGTCGCCCGCAGCGTGCTCGAGCAGCGCGACATCATCCGCCAGCCGGCGCACGACGACGCGCCATGACCAGCGACGGACGCTCGATCTGCAGCTGGCGAGAACCCGGCATCTGGGCCCGCATGCTGCGCGTGTCGCGCAGCTCATGCTTTACCACGCAGCCGCCCGTTCCACCGGCACCAGACGGTCGCCCGTCAGCCCTGAGACAGGCGCGACTGGCTCGTGCCCGCGAGCGCCGCGCTGATCCCAAGACCTATGTAGACGCCCCCGCTGAGCTTCGCGAGCCGGCGTCAGGCCGGCGGCGGCCGCCAGCGCGTAGGCAAACGTTCCCGTCTCGACGCCGAGCACGGAGACGAGCCCCGCTGTGCGTCCTTGATCGAGGCTGAGGGTCACGACATAGAGGACCGCCGGACCCGGGACGGCCAAGAGCGCCACGCTCGCGCCGACGAACAACAGAAGCGGCGACGCATCGGGCACTCCGGCAGCCTAACGGTGCTCACGGGTGTCGCTTCGCGGTCGCGCCCGCGGCCAGCGCGGCCAGTGCCTGTCGGCGTGCGTGCGTCTCGTGGTGGTCGACGTCGAGCAGGCGGCGCAGCTGACCGAAGAGGCCGAGCAGGTCGCGGCACCAGACGCTGGGGTGGTTCAGGCCGCCCGCGCGGCGGTAGCGATGCGGGACATAGCCGCCGCCGCAGGTCTCGGCCTCCGGGCAGGCGGCACAGCCGGTCGGCAGCGGGCGGCCGCGGAAGATGGTGTCGGCATGCAGGTCGTCGCCGGCCGCGAAGGCTTCGAATCCGCCCGTGAGGACGTTGTGCGTCGTGCCGGCGAAGCCGTCCTCGCAGATCTTCAGGACGTCGAGTCCCTCGATGTCGCCGTCGGTCTCGACGAAGCAGAATCCGAGCGGCGGGCCGCCGAACTGGTCGAGCGGGCTGCTGCCGCCGAGGATGATCCTCGCCATGGCGGCGAACGGCTGCACGACGGTGCGCAGCGTGCCGTGCTGCCACCAGTGGTCGAGCACGGGCCTCATCCAATCCAGGCACGGTATCGGCCCGTGGCGGGCCTGGACTCCGGCGATGTCGTCGTGCGTGTAGTGCGGCATGAGGTAGCTGATGTGATCGGGCCCCAGCTCGCAGAAGTGCTCGTGGACCTCCAGCGGATCGGACTCGAAGTCGATCACCGACAGCACGGAGATCGGCACGCCGCCTTCGCGCAGCAGATCCAGGCCGCGGCGCACGGCGTGGTAGCTGCCGCGCCCGCGATGGTCGACGCGCTGGCGATCATGCAGCGCCTGCGGCCCGTCGATGCTGACCCCGACGTCGACGCGATGCTCGGCGAGCAGCTCGACCCACCGCGGGGTCAGCCGTGTCGCGTTGGTCTGCATCGCCAGCCGCACATCGGCCACGCCCTCCAGGCCGCCGCGCGCCGCCTCGAAGAACGCCTGCGCGCGGGCGACACCGATGAGCGTCGGCTCGCCGCCGTGCAGGGTCACGCTGACGTGGTCGCGGCCGCTGCGCAGACAGGCCGCGCGCAGCCCGGCGATGCCTGCCTCAAAGACCTTCTGCGACATGCGGGCCGGGCGCTCGCGCCAGGACGTGTCGCCCTTGTTGAAGACGTAGCAGTACGAGCAGTTCAGGTTGCAGCGCGCCGCGACCTTGAACGTCACGCCGCTCAGCGCGTCAAGCGGATCAGGCATGCGGTCGTGACGGCGGGAGGGACCGGTCGGCCGCGGGCTACGGCCGGCCGGGGCTGCGCGTCATCAGCCCGTCGGCGTCAGGCGGCCTGGACCCGCCATGTGCTGCGGGGTCGGCGCACCCGCGGGCGTGGATGCCTCCCGCGCCAGCTCGCGGTCCAGCGTGGCCATCAGCGCCGACTTGACCGCCGGATCCCCGTGCGGGTCTGCGACCTCCGTGTGCGCCGGGACGACAGGTGTGTGCTGCGACCTCACGTGACTCATTGCTCCCCCAGATGTCAACGGCCTGAACGGACCTGCCTGCAGATGCGAGTAGATCTCTATAAGGCCGGATCATAGGGCCTACCGTTCTCTGCGTCGAGTACGACGCCGCGGGCCCCCGGCCGGCCACGCGGCAGGTACGATCGTCTCGTGCCCGAGCGTCTGCACTTCACGGCCTCCGACGAGGCCAACGCGCTCATCGCGACGGACCCGATGGCGCTGCTCGTGGGCTTCGTGCTCGACCAGCAGGTGACCGTGCAGAAGGCGTTCGCAGGGCCGCTGGCGCTGAAGGAGCGCCTCGGCTCGATCGACGCGGGCACGATCGCGGCGGCCGAGCTCGAGCCGGTCTTCCGCACGCGACCGGCGATCCACCGCTTCCCCGGCGCGATGGCGCAGCGCGTGCACGACCTCGCGATGCACGTGCTCGAGCACTACGACGGCGACGCGGCGCGGGTATGGACCGACGCGGCGACGCCCGAGGAGCTGAAGGCCAACCTCACGGCGTTGCCGGGCTTCGGGGAGATGAAGATCAAGGCGCTCGCCGCGGTGCTGGCCAAGCAGTTCGGGGTCGACCCCGCGCAGGAGCTCGTGCCGTGGCACCCGACGCTGGGCGACGTGGACTCACCGCAGGCGCTGGCCGACTATCAGGCGGCCAAGCGCCTTCACAAGCAGGAGTGGTCGAAGGCCAAGAACTAGACCATCGGCGTGGTTGCTGGCCCGGCCGCACGCGTACGCTCGCTGTCGCCGAGCAACGCAGACTTGGGGGGACACCGTCATGCGCGCGCGCCGCGCCTCACTCGCCGTAACCGCTGCCGTCCTGGTCGCCATGACCGCGCCCGCCGCTGCCCTTGCGCACGACAGCGTGGAGGACCACAAGCAGGACGACACGTCCGTGCCGAAGACGCCGCAGGAGGAGCGCGCGCTGACGCGCGAGACGCAGGCGGCGACCGCCGCCGACGCACGGGCGGCTGCCGCGGCGGTACCGGGCGCCCCGGATGACATCGGGACCTGGTCGCGGCCCGAGGACTGGCCCGTCGTCGGCGTGCACGTCGCGCTGCTGCCCAACGGCAAGGTGCTCGCCTACGACTCGGTCGGCGACAACGCGACGGAGACCTATCCCGTCCACGACCACACGCGCGCCACCGTCTGGGACCCGGCCACGAACACGCACACCGACGTGCGCGTCAACACCGGCTTCAACGTCTTCTGCAGCGGCCTCGCGCACCTGCTCGACGGCTCGGTGTTTCTCGCGGGCGGCAACAAGGACTCGAGCCTGCACGGCATCGACCAGACCCACACCTTCAACCCGGCCAACAACCGCTGGACGGTCGGGGCGAGGATGCGCTACGAGCGCTGGTATCCGACCGTCACGGGCCTGCGCAACGGCGAGATGCTCATCACCGAGGGCGGTCCCGACATCCCCGAGGTGCGCCAGCGCGACGGGTCGATCCGCCAGCTGACCAGCGCCTCGCGCAACCTGCCGCTGTACCCGTGGCTCGACGTCGCGCCCGACGGCCGCGCGTTCTACTCCGGCCCCGATCAGACGATGCGCACGCTCAACCCGGACGGCACCGGTGCCTGGCAGAACTACGGCCAGCGTGACGGGCTCAACCGCGACTACGGCGGCCACGCGATGTACGCGGTCGGCAAGATCCTCGTCGCGGGCGGCGGCGGCTCGTCCAACACCGCTCGCGTCATCGACCTCAACGGCTCCAGCCCCGCCGTGTCGCAGACGGGATCGATGCAGTACGGCCGCCGCCAGAACAACCTCACGCTGCTGGCCGACGGCACGGCACTGGCGACCGGCGGCAACTCCTCCAGCGCAAGCCTCGTCGACATGGACAACGGCGTCTATGCCGCCGAGCTGTGGAACCCGGCGACCGGCACATGGAAGACGCTTGCCGCGCAGGAGATCACGCGCCAGTACCACTCGACCGCGCTGCTGCTGCCCGACGGCCGCGTGCTGTCCTCCGGCGGCGGCATCTGCGGCACGTGCGACCAGGTCGACTACCTCGCCAAGAACGCCGAGGTCTTCACCCCGCCGTACCTCTACAAGCAGGACGGTTCGGGAGCGCTGGCGCCACGCCCGACGGTCACGTCGGCGCCGTCGACGATCGACTACGCCGCGCAGTTTGCGATCAGCACGCCTGAGGCGGCGTCGATCGCGAAGGTCGGGCTCGTGCGCCTCGGTGCCGTCACGCACTCGGTCGACATGGACCAGCGCTACGTCCCGCTCTCGTTCACGGCCGGCAGCGGGACGCTGACGGCCACCGCGCCAGCGAACGCGAACATCGCGCCGCCCGGCCCCTACATGCTGTTCGTCGTCGACTCGGCAGGCGTGCCGTCGGTTGCCAAGATGGTGACCGTACTGCCGGTGGACGCGCCGCCGACGGTGAGCCTCACGCAGCCGGCGTCGGGGGCGTCGTTCTTCGCACCCGCGACCGTGAACCTCGCGGCGAGCGCGAGCGACGACGTCTCGGTCAGCAAGGTCGAGTTCTTCAACGGCGCGACGAAGCTCGGCGAGGATGCGATCGCCCCGTACACGTACGCCTGGGCGAACGTCGCCCAGGGCACCTACTCGGTCACCGCCCGCGCGACCGACGGCACCGGCAAGAGCACGACGAGCGCCCCCGTCAGCATCACCGTACGGGCGTCGAACGGCCTGCCGACGGCGACGATCACCTCCCCGGCGAACAACGCCTCGTTCGGCTTCTGGGCGAACGTCACGATCAACGCGTCGGCGAGCGATTCCGACGGGACCGTCAGCAAGGTCGAGTTCTTCCGCAACGACGGCGCGACGAAGCTCGGCGAGGACACGACCGCGCCCTACTCCTACGTCTGGCAGCGGGCCCCATCGGGGACGCACAGCCTGCGCGCGAAGGCGACCGACAACGCCGGCGGCGTGGGGACGAGCGCGCCGGTGTCGATCAGGGTGCGCGGCCTGTTCGGTTGACGCCAACGGGCTCCACGGCGCAGCCGGTGATGGTCCGAGCAACTCGATCGTCTCCGGGTCAGGGCGGCCGCTCCGGCGGGTAGCACCGCCTGATGCGCCGGCTGCTCGAACCTGCCCGGCTGGACCCGCTTGTGCTGGCCGCGCTGGCGCTCGCGGCGGCCTGCGTCCTCGTGGCCGGCCTGCAGCACGCGCGGCTGTATCACCGCGGCTACGCGGAGGTGCAGATCGTCGGGGCGCTGTTCTTCCTCAACGCGATCGGGTCGACCGCCGTCGTGCTGACGCTGATCCTGCGACGGGCGTGGCTGTTCGTGCTCGGGGCGCTGTCGGTCTGCGTGCCGTCGCTCGTCTCGATCGCGATCTCGCACTCGTCCTCCGGCTTCCTCGGCTTCCGCGAGGGTGGCTACGACGCCGACGCGATGATCATCGTCGTCGCCGAGGTTGCCGCCGTCCTGCTCGCGCTGGCCGGTGGCGGGGCCGCGGCCGCGGCCGCACGGGCCAGGTCGCACGCATGAGGCTCGCCCTCGCTGCGCTCGTCGTGCTCGTGATGGGTTGCGCGATCGCGGGCGTCGGGATGGGGGAGGCGCCCGCCGAGCGCGAGCCGACCCCGACGCAGGCGCAGACGGCCGCCGCCGCGCAGCGCATCGCCGCGCTCGGGCCGCAGGGCAGGCGGCTCTTCGCCGACGAGGGCTGTGACCGCTGCCACTCGATCGCCGCGATCGACGCCGACGGTAAGCTCGGCCCGCGGCTGGACATCCTCGACGAGGATGCCGAGGACATCGCCGAGAGCATCGTCGACCCCCGCGACGACACGGCGGACGGCTATCCCGAGCGCCTCATGCCAACCGACTACGGGCAGCGCATGAACGACGCCGAGGTCCGCGCGCTCGCGGCCTTCGTGACCGCGGCGTCCGGCGGCGAGGCGGAGGAGGACGACGATTCCCGACGGGGTCGCGGTCGCGGCCGCGGTCGCGGCCACGGTGGCGAAGGCTGACCTGTCGGCTCAGCGCGCGCGATGTGAAGCGCCGCGCCGCACGAGGCGGCGCGGCGGTCACAATCGGTCAGTCCGAGCTCGTTGACCTTCGCGCTTCGGGGGGATCGACGCGGGTCGGGCGGGTGAGCTGGCGAACTGGCCGGGGTGGCGGTCGAAGGCGGCCGCGCCGTGCCCGCGCACGAGTCCGGCGTTGTCGTGCGTGCACCGGCTTCATGGAAGTCGTGCACGCAGGAGCGCGCGGCGGCGGGCAGCCTCGAACTCGTGCCCCGGTCGGGTCACGCGCCAGGGAGGTTGGCGCGGGGTTCCGAGGGCACGGCTCCTGCGTTCGAGTCGATGCGGCGTTCGTTGGACCATGCCGGTGATCATCGCCCGCCGCGGCGCCCCGGTCCTTCGACCGGAGGCACAAATGCGCCGTGCACGATTGGCCGCGATGTCGAACATGCGCCGAAGAACGCCATACGCACCGGTTTCTATGCGTCGCGGCGTCCGATACGAGGGGCATGCCCCGTTGCCTCCCACGCCCCGCCATCCTCGTGCTCCTCGCGCTGTTCTCGCTTGCGGGCGTGCTCTGCCTGCAGGCCACGCAGGCCGGGGCCGCACTGCCGACGCTCGCGCCCAAGGCTCCGCCGGCCCCCGCGATCGCCCCGGTGCAGGCGCCGATCAGCGCCGATCCAGCGGGCCCCGCGCGCGGGACGATGATCCTCGTGCACGGCGGCGGCTGGGCCGGCCATGACGGCGTGCGCCAGAACGACCTGCTCAAGACCCCCGGCGACCTATTCGTCGCGCGTGGCTGGCGCGTCGTGTCGATCGACTACAACGAGGGCGCCGCGGGCCTGCAGGACGTCCTCGACGCCGCCGGCGCGGAGCTCGCGCGCCGCTCGAGCGACGGCCCGCTGTGCATCTACGGCGAGTCCGCCGGCGCCCACCTGGCGCTGATGGCAGCCTCCCGGCTGAGCGCGATCGACTGCGTGATCGGCCTCGGCGCGCCGACGGACCTGTACCAGTACACGGTTGAGGCGGCGGCCAGCAGCGACGACCGCGTCAAGCTCGTGTCAAGCCAGATCGCGCGGCTGTTCGGCACCACCCCGGAGGCGACCGCCCTCTGGAACCTCGTCACGCTGGCGCCCGCCGTTCAGGCCGACGTGCTGCTCGTGCACGAGGCCGACGACGAGCTCGTCACGGCCTCCCACGCACAGCGCTTCCGGGCCGCGCGCCCGACGACGCAGCTCGTCGAGCTCGCGGCGGGCGACCGGGCCGACCCGCTGTCGCGGTTCATGCACGGAACCGTCTCCGACGCCGGCCGCGGCCAGTACATGGCGGGCATCGGCTCGTTCGCCGACCGCGCCGTGATCGGCCGCGCCGCCGACCGTGGGGCGACCCGCAGCGGCTGCTCGCAGGTCGCGCGCTCGGTGGGGCAGACAGGCTCGAAGGGGCTGCGGAGCGCGTTGCGCTGCCTCGTGCGCACAGCGGCGCGAAGGACCCCGCCAGGTAGCGCGCGCTGGCGCGAGACGAGCGTCAAGCTGCGCGGCGAGGTCAACGCCGCCCGCGTGTGGACGTCCCTGCGCGCGACGAGGAACGGTCAGCGCGCGCTCGCCGCCGTCGCCAGGCGCCGCGCGAGCGTCACCGTGCGCACCGGCGACAGTTCGCACGTGACCCTCCGCGCCACCCGCACGCGCTGACGCTCAGCGCGCGCGGCGGATGCGAAACCACGCGACCTGCGAGCCCCCGCCGGGGACGGTCGCCGTCAGGCGATACAGCCCGGCGCGCCGGCCGAGCTGCCGGGCCGACAGCGTGGCCACGTTCTCGCCCGCCCGCGCGCTCGGCACGGTCAGCGCGCGCAGGCCCGTGTAGCGCCCACCCCTGCGCGAGCGCTGCAGCCCGAACGCCACGCTCGTCGCCCGGCCGGCGCTGTCGGCGACGCGCAGCGCGCGGCCGGCGGTGATCGTCCGCCGCGCGCGCCGCAGCGGACCGAGCACCGCCGCGGGCCGCGGCTGGCCCAGCACGCGCAGCACCGACCGCGCCATGCTCGCCTCGCCCAGCGCGTTGGGGTGGATCGGAGACGCCGGCGCCGTCGGGACGACGCCCTCGAACCAGCGCGTCCCCGGCGGCGTGCAGACGTCGTGGCCGGCGCTCTCCTCGTACGTGTCGACGTACTCCGCCTCGTTGGCCGCGGCCTGCTGCGCCAGCATGGCGTTCGTGCGGCGCAGCATCTCGTCGAGATAGGCGATGTCGTCGGGGGAGAGCGGTACGAGCGGGTAGCAGCCGCGGCCGTTGCGGGGCGCGACGTCGGGATAGCCGACGACCAGGACACGGGCCTGTGGCGCGCGGGCGTGGATGTTCTGCAGCGTGGCGGCGATCTTCGGCGCGGTCGCGGCGATCTCCTCGACGAGCCGGTCGCCGCCGCCGGGCGTGGCGAAGCTGTCGCGGCAGGCGGTGCCGGTCGGCGCGAGCAGGCCGAGCGGCACGTACGTCACGGCCGCACCGACGAGCCCGACGTCGTTGCCGCCGATCCCGATCGTGACGAGCCCAGCGCCCGCGCCCAGCGCGTCGAGCTGCGGCGGGTTCGTGCCCAGGACGACCGGCTGCGGCGCCGTCATGTCCTGCGTCGTCGCGCCCGAGCAGCTGATGTCGCGAAACTGCGCGGCGGCGGTCGCCGCCCTGACGAGCGACGGGTAGTTGTGGTCCGAGCGCAGGCAGCCGGCCGGCTGCCCGACCTGGTTGAGCACGAGCGGCGCGGCCGTGTAGGAGTCGCCGAGCGCGACGTACGGGCCGGGGTCGGCAGCACGCGCGGTCGCGGGCGCGAGTCCCGCGGCGAGCACGAGGATCGCTGCGACAAGCGGTCGGCGGTGGGCCATCGCTCGCAGTATCACGGAAGGCCGTGTCGCGATGCGCCGGCTTTCGGTGCGGTGCAAGCGGCGATCACTAGCGGCGGCGCAGCGCGGCGGCCACGATCCGCGCGGCAATCACCTGACCGGTGATGTTCAGGTGGATCCCGTCCGCCTCGCGGACGTCGATCACGCGCCCGCGGTAGGGCATCGTCTCGCGGAAGCCGTCCGGCGTGAAGACCTCGTGCATGCGCAGGACCTCGACGCGGTCCAGGCCGTCGGCGGCCCGCAGCACGGAGAGGTTGACGGCGTCGGCGAGATCGCGCGGGCCCTTCGGGATCGGCAGCGTGAGCCACAGCACGCGCCCCTGTCCCTCGCCCCGGTAGGTCCGCATCATCGCGCGCACCCGGCGCGTGTACTCGGTGATCCAGCCGGGTCCGCAGCACGTGAGCTCGCCGCCCTCGGGCGGCTGGAGCGCGAACCGGTCGACGATCCCCAGCGAGACGACCGTCGCCGCCTGGTGGCTGCGCCTGATCTGGGCGCGGGCGAGGGTGGCCCAGGGGCCGAGCGGCTTCGCGATCCCGGTGCCCTGCCGGATGTCGCTGACGACCTTCGCGCCGTCGCCGAGCTCGTCGGCGAGGAAGCCGTCGATCCCCTGCATCGTCGAGTCGCCGGTGGCGAGCACGACCGGGGGCCGTGCCGTCGCGCCGACAGCGTCGCCGACGGCGACCGTCCTGCGCACGCTGCGGTCGCGGAAGCGCAGCTCGACGCGCCAGCGACCGCTCGTGCGCGCACGGAAGCGATGCGTCGCGACCGAGACGGCGCGCCGCAGGCGCACCTTGTCGCACGCGCGCTCGCCGCCCGGCGGCATGATGCAGACCTGCGGCGAGACGCCGCCGTTGCCCCAGCGGTCGATCACGCTGACGCGGCCGACCGCGCCCGGCGCCAGGCGC
>Ga0136617_10004449_pt1 | contig 12531 bp, 11 predicted proteins | sample AntDrymUQ3222106_2_FD_129672 | JGI IMG/M metagenome (GOLD analysis project Ga0136617, IMG submission 129672) | Polar desert sand microbial communities from Dry Valleys, Antarctica - metaG UQ322 (21.06) | ecosystem: Environmental > Terrestrial > Soil > Desert | place: Antarctica: Dry Valley...
ATGCGCCTGCTGTCCAACAACCCGGCCAAACGCGCGGGCCTCGAGGGGTACGGCCTGAGCGTGGTCGGCCGGGTGAGCCTCCCCACCTCGCACAACCCGGAGAACGTCGACTACCTCACCACCAAGCGAGATCGGATGGGACACCTGATCGACGGGCTGCCCCCGCAATCGGAGGAGAACACGTGAGCGGTGCGGGCCGACCCGAACTACCCCCGGAGGTGCATCAGGATGCTTCCGGTCTGCGGTTGGCCATCGTCGCGACGACCTGGCACGCAGAGATCACCGACGTCCTCGTGCAGCGGGCCCTTGCCTGCGCCGCCGAGTACGGCGTTCTGGATGCGACGGTGTTGCGCGCGTCCGGCGCCATCGAACTGCCGGTGCTGGTCCAGGAACTCGCCCGTACGCATGATGCAGTCGTCGCTCTGGGTGCCGTGATCCGTGGCGGCACACCTCACTTCGACTACGTCTGCGACGCGGTCACCTACGGGTTGACTCGGGTCTCGCTGGACGAGCGGACCCCCGTCGGGAACGGGGTCCTGACCTGCGACACCGTCGAGCAGGCCCGCGAACGGTCTGGAGCGCCGGGCAGTGTCGAGGACAAAGGCGCCGAGGCGACGGCCGCTGCCCTGCACACCGCCTTGGCCCTCGCCCAGTTGCGCCACCAGGAAAGCCCGTCATGACCCCCGAGCGAGCATCGCAGCGAGGAACGAGCGAGGAGCGCAGTGAGGGAGAAGTGCCCGAAGGGCGCGCACGTGCGGAGCCCGTCATGATCCCCGAGCGAGCATCGCAGCGAGGAACGAGCGAGGAGCGCAGTGAGGGACAAGTGCCCGAAGGGCGCGCACGTGCGGAGCCCGTCATGATCCCCGAGCGAGCATCGCAGCGAGGAACGAGCGAGGAGCGCAGTGAGGGACAAGTGCCCGAAGGGCGCGCACGTGCGGAGCACGTCATGACATCGAGCGAGCATCCACAGGGGAAGACCTTCGACGCCCTGTTCGCCGAACTCCGGACGAAGGTCACCGCCGCTGATCCCTCCTCCGGCACCGTGGCGGCGGTCGCGGCCGGCGTCCACGGCGTCGGCAAGAAGGTGCTCGAAGAGGCCGGCGAGGCATGGATGGCCGCCGAGCACGAGTCCGCCGAGCGGGCCGCCGAGGAGATCTCCCAGTTGCTCTACTGGACGCAGGTGCTGATCCTGGCCCGGGGACTGGATTTGGACGACGTTTACGCTCACCTCTGACCGACGTATGCGGTCGATCAGGTACGTCGGGACACCGGAAGACTCGGCATTGAGAGGAAGTCGCATGCTGCGCGTCGCCGTGCCCAACAAGGGCATGCTCGCCGAGCCGGCCTCCCTGATGCTCCGAGAGTCCGGCTATCGACAGCGCGGCTCGGTGTCCGAACTGGCGATCCTGGACCCCGACAACGACATCGAGTTCTTCTATCTGCGCCCGCGCGACGTGGCGGTCTACGTCGGATCGGGCACCGTCGACGTCGGGATAACCGGACGCGACATGCTCGCCGACGCCGAGGCCGAGGCTGACGAGTTGCTCGCCCTGGACTTCGGTCATTCGACGTTCCGTTTCGCCGCGCCCGCCGAGGGCCCGTCCACCGTCCAGGACCTGGCCGGGCTGCGGGTGGCCACCGCCTATCCCAGCCTGTTGTCGAAGTACCTGGCCGAACTGGGTGTCGCCGCTGAGGTGATCGGGCTCGACGGTGCCGTAGAGACCGCGTGCCGGCTCGGGGTCGCCGACGCGGTCGCCGACGTGGTCTCGACCGGGACGACACTGCGGACAGCCGGCCTGACGGTCATCGGCGAGCCACTGTTGGAGTCCGAGGCGATCCTGATCCGTCGCCGGAACGGGGACCAGGCAGGGTCGGCGGTGACTCAGCTGATCCGGCGGCTGCGGGGAGTCCTGGTCGCCCGGCAGTACGTACTCATGGACTACGACTGCCCGGTCGAGTTCTTGGCCGCGGCCTGCGACATCACGCCCGGACTGGAGGGTCCGACCGTCTCGCCGCTACGCAAGCAGGGCTGGGTCGCGGTTCGCGTCATGGTTGCTCGTGTCGATACCAATCGGATCATGGATGACCTCTGGAACGTCGGAGCTCGGGCGATCCTAGTGACCAACATCCACGCCAGCCGGATCTGAGCGACCTGTGGCATCTGCGGTGGCATCCGTTCGAATGGACCTCAGGCGCGGGTGGCGTGGGCGAGGGCGCGGAGGGCGTTCTCGAAGCACTCCTGAGGCGGTTTGACCAGACCCGCTCCGACTTGACCGGTGCCGGCCACCCGCCCGGCCATTCCGGTGTTGATCTGCGGCAGGATCCCCGTCCTGGCCACGCTCAGGACGTCGATCCCGGTGGGAGCGCCGCGGAACTCCTGCACTGGAATCGTGTACGTCGGGTTCTCGGTGACCGTGATCGCATACATCTGCCGCGTCGTGGCCAGGGCATCGGGCACGGTGCCTCCCACGAAGCGCACGATCGCGGGTGCGGCAGCCATCGAGAAGCCGCCGACACCAAGGGTCTCCATGATCGCGGAGTCGCCGATGTCGGGGTTGGCGTCCTCCGGCCCGTAGCCACCCAGAAACAGGCCCTCGGGAATGTCGGCCGGAGCAGTGAACCAGGAATCGCCCGTACCCGCGGTCTGGATCCCGAAATCGGTGCCGTTGCGAGCCATGGCCACCACCACACTCGACCCGGGGAGATCGCGTGCGGCGTCCATCGCAAGTTTCGCCGCAGGCATCCCGTAGTTGAGGAAGAAGTGCTCGTTTCCGCCGAGGAAGCGCAGCACCTCGACCACCTGGGTCGCCGATCCCCCGGACTCGGCGATCGCCGGCGCGAGGTCGCGAAGGAACATCAGCGAGCCCGCGCGATTGCGGTTATGCCCCTCGTCGCCCATCTGCAGCATCTGGGCAACGATCGACTTGATGTCGATCGGCCCGGATCGGGCCAGTGCCGCGGCCAGCGCCGGCCCGAGAACCTCGACCATCCAGCGCAGTCGCTCGATGACCTCGGCGGAGTACGCGCCATATCGCAGTACCTTGCCCAGGCCCTCGTTCAACGAGCAGAAAGCCGTGCCGCCGTTGATCGGGTCATGCAGTTCAGACACCCACATCGAGGCTGTCGTGACCCCGGCCATCGGGCCGACCGCGCGGTGATGGTGGCAGGGCTCGAGCCGGATCCGTCCGGTCTCCAGCAGCCGCTGCGCCTCGTCGGGATCGGCGGCCAACCCTTCGAACAGGGCCGCACCGATCAGCGCACCGCGAAGCGGACCCGACACGTCATCGAACTCGATCGGCGGGCCCGCGTGCAGGAACAACTCGCGGGCGATTCCCAGCGCATCGGCGGCCGGTCGGACGGCCACCAGTTCAGCACCGGCGGCGAGAATCCGCTCGGTTGCGGTGCGGTTCGCCGCGACTCGCCGCGGGTCGGCGGCCAACGCAGACAGCTCGGCCGGCTCGCCGAAGGCCGGCGGGCGCCAGTGCACCTTTTCGACCTCGGCTCCCTGAGCGCGCAGCGCTTCAGGAAAGAGGTCCACACCGGCAGTGATCACCGAGAGCGGCTGGGTCAGGAGTGCGGCCAGGGGGCCGGTCACGGAGAGCTCTCGGCAGGTGCGCTGCCGCGGGCCAGGCGGATCGCCTGCCGGGCGGCCTGCGCGTTGGACGCGAAGACCTGGGCACCGGCGTCGGCCAGCAACTTGGCCTGACAGCTCCAGCGCTGCGGGTCGGCCTCGGTGCCGCACAGCGACACGACCATGCTGAGGTCGGCACCGCGCTCGCTCATCCGTCGGCTGGCGGCGCGCAGTGCCGGTGCCAGGGCGTGCGCGGGATCGGGCTCGGCGCCGTATCCCAGAACGACATCGACGAGCAGCACCACGTTGGCCCCGCCCGACTCACCGAGTCGGGCGATCTGCTCCAGCCGTAAGGTCGGGTCGATCATCGGATGCGCCCGGCCTGAGGTGAGTTCGTCCTCGCCGTAGTCGATCACGACGTGCGACCCGCCGGCGAGGGCTTGCCCGGCCGGCATCGCGTCAGCGCCGAGGTTGGCGCTGATCGGGGCGAGTTCCTCGGCCAGCAGGAGAGTCTCGGCGGCCAGTGTGCCGCCGGCGAAGTAGCCGTGCAGTTCCGCTGGTCCCCCCGGGTGCTGGGCTGGCCCGATGACTGGCCAGATCGGCACCTTCGTGCCCAACGTCCGCAGCGCCAGCTCGGTGGCCTGGGTGAGGTCGGGCCGACCTGGTCCCTGCAGGGCGAACTGCACCGGCGTGGCGAAGCTCTCGGTCAGTTCATGCACGTGTCGGGCTACCTCAGGATCTGGCGGTTTGGAGACCAGGACGATGAGGTCGGTGTCGGGGTCGGCCTCGAGTGCGGTCAGGGCCAGCTCGGCGCCGAGTCCGCCTACTGGCCCGGAAAGGTCGCGGCTGCCCAGGCCCAGCAGGTGACTGACGCCGACACCGGCGATGTCCAGCAGCGAACTCACCTGCTGGGCTCCCGTGCCGCTGGCGGCCACGATGCCGACCGGTCCCCGGCGAACGGCGTTGGCAAAGCCCAGGGCAATCCCGCCGACGATCGCGGTGCCGCAGTCAGGGCCCATGACCAGAACCCCCGACTCGCGGCCGGCCTTCTTGAGTGCGATCTCATCCCCGATCGAGACGCCGTCAGAGAAGATCATCACGTTCCGACCGGCAGCGACCGCATCGAAGGCCTCGATCGCCGCGTACGGGCCGGGCACGCTGATCAGGGCGAGCGTGGCGTCGCTGTCCTCGAGGGCCGCCCCGACGGTGGCCGGGCGGGAATCCTCGTCCATTTCGATGCGCGAGGACGTGGAGCGGGCGGACAAGAACGCCGTGAGCGCCTCGATCCCAGCATCGAGGCCGGACTGATCCGCGGCTCGTACGGCAACCAAAAGGTCCGCTGGAACCGCCTGCGGGACAACAAAACCCAGACCTTCGGCCAGCTCGACGTTGAGTGGCGTAGCCATCGCGACCAACGCCTGCAGGACACCCGCGGTTTCGGCCACGGTACGACTTGCCCGCATGAGCGTCACCGAGTCGTAGTACTGCCCCTGCCGCAACTCCACGTGGTCGAGTCCCGCACTCACCCCCGAGTCCGGATCGGGCGGCTGGTCAAGTCGACCGCGGCACTCAGGCCCATGCCCAAGGCAATTCCGCTGGTGTGGCCGACGGCGAACAACCGCGAGAGGGCACCGTGCAGCCGACCGGTAACGGCCAGGGCTTGAATGGCAGTTCCGAGTTCGCTGTTCACCTGTCCTAGGGTGGCATGCCGAAGCAGCGCAAGCGACAGGTCGGTCGTACGGCCCGGGGCCAGGGCCAGGATGCCGGCTCCGATCCGGGTGGCCTGCGAATGACCCAGCAGACTGAGTCCGGCGAGTAATCCGCAGAGCAGGTCGTCCCCGGCCGGCGTGAGACCAGGTCCGAGGCCGATCATTCGCTGCGCCGCCCGCAGCGCCGCCGTCACGTCATTGCGGCGCAACGCCGCGCGGAGCGCTCCCAGCTGGCTGCACAATTCCGGCGGCACGTCCCGGATCGGGCTGTGCAGCCGCTCGCTGACCGCGGAGCGCAGTTCGCGCATCCCCTCGGGAAGCAGCGCCGGTGCGTTCGAGGGCAGCCGCGGCCGCGGGTCCCACCAACCGGAGGCTCGAACCGTCAGCGGGCCGACGGTGATCCGGCCCTCGCCGAGGAATGCCTTGAGGGGTCCGCGACTGCTGATCAGCGGTCGATGCGAGGCCGGACGGTGCAGGATCGCTCCGAGCGGGAGCCGACTAGCATCACTGGTCAGGATCGCGACTACCCCGGACGGCCGTCGGGCGAGGGGATCGGCCGCCTTCCGGTCGGGGTAGAGCAATGGTTCGGCGCGCAAGTAAATCGCAGTCGGGAAGATCGAGATCACCGAGGCCGGGCGCAGCGGCCCGCGGAGCAGGTCAGCGATCCCGGTGCTGGCCAGGGCGGGGGTGGCCGCGCCCTGGACCGGGATCGCGTCGTCGGACTCGGGATCTAGGTGACCCCGTTCCAAGATCTCGATCTTAATCATTGAACGCGAAACTAGTCTGTCAAACCTGCCGGGCGTATGGTCAAACCTGCCAAGATCCGCACGAATAACGGGGGAGAAATGCCAGAGGATTCAGTTAAAGTCGAGACTGATCTGCACGACCCGGCGGTCGACGGCCTGGTCGGCTGGGATGCCGTGTCAGGAATCTCGGTTGCCGAGGTCCTGTCGTTGTCCAGTCTGCGAACCGCCCGGCTGGTTGCCGGGGCCTCCGGGCTAGACCGACTGGTCCGGCGGCTGAACGTCATGGAGGTCCCGGACGTCCTGCCGTGGGTCAAGGCAGATGAGCTGATCCTGACCACCGGGTATCCGTTGCGCCACCGCCCGGAAAGCCTGATCGATCTGGTCGGTGACCTCGACGATCGGCACCTGGCCGCGCTCGGGATCAAGTTGGCTCGCTACGTTGACGAGCTTCCGCGACGCATGCTCGCCGAGGCCGACCGACGCGGCTTTCCGGTCATCCTGCTGCCCGATGATGTCGGTTTCGACGACATCCTGAACCAGGTTCTCACCGAGATCCTCAACAAGCAGGCCGCGACTCTGGCCCACTCCGACGAGGTTAACCGCGCCATCATCGCCACAGTCCTGGCCGGTGGGGGTTTGGACGAGGTCACCGCAAAGGCAGGGATGCTGCTGTCCCCGGGGGCCGTGATCGCCGTCGGAGCTGATGGCGCAGTCATGGCCAGCGCCGGGCCGGACGTGGAGCAGGTGACCGGTCTGGCCCAGCTGGTCAAGGCAGATCCGCCGGCCCGCAGTGTTGTCGATCTCGCTGGAGGTGGCACGGCCGTCGTCGTCCCCATCGCTGCCGGCGATTTCGACTACGGCTGGCTGCTGGCGGTACGCCGCGACTCCATGCACGCTGCGGACACCATCACGATCCTGGAGCGGGCAGCCGGCCTGGCGGCCCTGACGATCACTCAGAAACTGGCCGTTACCGCAGTTGAAACGCGGTACCAGAGTGACCTCATCCGAGACCTGGTAGAGGGGCGTCTGGACGACCTCGGGCGGGTACTGGACCAGGCCCGCCGATTCGGCTGGAACTTCCAAGCAGCGCTGGTGCTCACCGTGACCATCGTGCAGGCGGCCCCGAACCAGTCCCCACGCAGCCGACGCGACGATCTGGAACGGTTCGCGGCGAGCTGGCGCTCGACCCTGGATAGCCGGATCGCCGGCGCTGCCGTGGTCGTCGTCTCCGACCAGGTGGTCACTCTGCTCCCGGTGGCCGAGTCCGAGTCCCCGGATGACGGTTCCGATCCGCCGTCGCAGTCGCCGGTCGCGGCGGCGGCCGAGCTGATCGCCCTCGTCGGCGCGCGGGTGCAGGCCGACCGGCAGGGTGCCACACAGCAGGTGAGCACGGGAATCAGCCGGGTGATCCCCTCACTGTCGGAGATGCCGGCGGCCCACTCCCAGGCGCGGCGCGCCGCCGAGGTTGGGCTGCAGACCGAGAAGCCCGGTGCGGTGACCTCCTTCGACTCGCTGGGGGTCTTGCGGCTGTTGTCCCTGATCCCGGATTCCGGGGAGGTCCGCGCCTTTCTCTCGGAGGTACTCGGGCCGTTGGCCCCGGGCGGCGCGGCGGACCAAGCCGATTTGCTGACCACCCTGCGGGTCCTGCTGGAGGCCAATCTCAACGTGGCCGAGGCCGCCCGTAGCCTGCACTTCCACTACAACACGCTGCGCTATCGAATCGCCAAGCTCGAAGGGCTGCTCGGTCCCTTCATGGCCGACTCGTCGATCCGGCTCAATGTCCACCTCGCGCTGCACCTCGTCGATGTGTACGGCCTGAACTGACCTTGCTGGGGGGAAGGAGAACCTCCTCGCCGCCCGCTGCCCTTCACAACCGGCTGCCGGAGCGGCACACTGCACGCCGATGATCGGCACCGCCGATGATCACGTCGGTGTGTGACCCTCGTGCGGGAGGCCTTGGATGGCGTTCAGTTGGAAGCTCTACGGCGACGGAAAGACCCCGCCCGTCGGTGCGGCGGTCGCCCCCGACGAGCGCCTGACCTGGGCTCGTACCAGCGGAATCGGTGCTCAGCACGTGGTCGCCATGTTCGGAGCGACCTTCGTGTTCCCGATCATCATGGGCCTGGACCCCAACCTCGCGATCATGATGAGCGGGATCGCGACGATCATCTTCCTGCTGATCGTGCAAGGGAAGGTGCCCAGCTACCTGGGCACCAGCGCCTCCTTCGTCGGCGGGGTCGTCGCCATCCGGGCGGGTGGCGGAGACAGTGGCGACGTGGTCGGATCGATCCTGATCGCCGGGGTGGTCCTGGCGATCGTCGGCGTGATCATCCACTTCGCCGGCGCCCGGGTGATCAACCAGATCCTGCCACCGGCAGTGACCGGCGCCGTGGTGATGCTGATCGGTTTCAACCTCGCTCCCGTGGTCGCCACCATCTACTGGCCGCAGGATCAATGGGTGGCGCTGGCCACGATGACGTTCGTCATCGTGGTATCACTTTCGCTGCGCGGCTTCCTGGCCCGGATCTCGGTGCTGCTCGGCCTGATCTTCGGGTTTGTGCTGTCCTGGATTCTCGACCAGACCGCCGGCGAGATCACCTCGGTACTGCCCGGCGGCACCGAGCCCACGCCGCATCTGCGGACCGACTTCTCGGGAGTCCAGTCCGCCGACTGGTTCGGCCTTCCGGACTTCACCGCTCCGAGCTTCTCGGTCAACTTCACCCTGCTCGTGCTGCCCGCGGTGATCGCGCTGGTCGCCGAGAACACCGGTCACGTGAAGGCTGTCGCCGAGATGACCAAGCGTGACCTCGACCCGGTGCTGGGACGCGCCATCTTCGGAGACGGCGTCGCCACCGTGGTCACCTCCTCGGTGGGCGGATCGCCGACCACGACCTACGCCGAGAACATCGGGGTGATGGCCGCGACCCGGGTCTACTCCACGGCGGCCTACTACATCGCCGCACTAGTGGCCATCCTGTTCGGGCTGTGCCCCAAGTTCGGGGCCCTGATCGCGGCCACCCCTGGAGGAGTCCTCGGCGGGATAACCGTGGTCCTCTACGGGATGATCGGCCTGCTCGGGGCCAAGATCTGGAAGGAGAACCGGGTCGACTTCGCCAATCCGATCAACCTGGTCCCGCTGGCTGCGGGCATCATCATCGCCATCGGGAACGTGACCCTGGTATTCACCGACACGTTCAGCCTGAGCGGGATCGCCCTGGGCACGATCGTGACCGTCGTCGGCTGGCACCTAGCCCGGGTCCTGGCTCCCGCCGAACTCCAGGAGGCGCTCAACCACGAGGGCAGGTACGACGAGAACTCCGACGCTGCCGGGAGGCGGGCCGACCAGCGCGATGACCGTCCCCGGACCTCCGCCGGCAAGAAGACTGCCGCCGCGCGAGCCGAAGCGGGCACCTCACGATCAGCAGGGGGTGGCAACGAGCGTTCGCGGCCGAGCAAGGCGACCCGCAGAAGGCAATGAGATGACCAGGCACGGCATGCGTCTGGAGTTCGACTAGGCAGTGGCGCTCGCCGACGAATGGGTTGTGTTACTCGACGCGCAGCGCCGGCCGAGCGGCGCACAGCTCAAGTCGGAGGTCCATCATCGGGACACGCCGCTGCACCTTGCCTTCTCCGTGCACGTCCACGACGACCATGACAACACCCTGTTGACCCGGCGCGCGGTCACGAAGCAGACCTGGCCGGGTGTCTGGTCCAACGCCTGCTGCGGGCATCCCGGCCCCGGTGAGGACCTGATCGACGCGGTGGGCCGCCGGTTGGCCACCGAACTCGGTCTGGTCGCGGACACTCTCGAGGTCGCCCTCCCCGATTTCGCCTACCGGGCGCAGGACGCCAGCGGTGTCGTGGAGAACGAGGTATGCCCGGTGTTTGTCGCGCACGTGGCCGGGCATCAGCCGGTCCCGGTACCTGATCCAGCGGAAGTGACCGAATGGGCCTGGCTGCCGCGTGCGCAGGCCAGCGCTCTGGCCCGGCAGCATCCGTGGCTGCTCAGCCCATGGGCGGTGCTGCAGTTCGAGCAGTTCGACGAGCCGGGATCCTGACCGCGACGAGTTGGCACCCGGACGCCGGCCGGGTCCGCTTTGATGGAAGGGTGATCGCCCCATGAAACCTCCGGCCTTCGGCTATCTGGCCCCGCGCAGCATGGAGGAGGCCCTCGCCCTGCTCGGTGACCTCGGCCCGGACGGCAAGGTCCTGGCCGGCGGACAGAGCCTGATCCCACTGTTGTCCATGCGGCTGACCGCGCCGCACACGCTGGTCGACATCAATCGGATACCAGGTCTGGCCGATGTCTCGATCACCGAGGACGGCGCGGTCGTCGTCGGTGCCTTGGTGCGCCACGCCGACCTGCTCGCCGATAAACCGGCCTTCGCTGCTCTCCCGCTGCTCCGACGGGCCACCAGCAATGTGGCGCATCCGGCGATCCGGAATCGGGGGACCACCTGCGGTTCGATCGTTCATGCCGACCCGTCCGGAGAGATGACCGCGATCCTGGCCCTCACCGGGGGCAGTGTTCAGATCGCCACCGCCGGCGCCTCGCCGCGGGATGTCGCAGCTGCGGACTTCTTCCTTGGGCCGCTGGAGAGCAGCCTGGGGGCGGGGGAGCTGGCCGTGTCCGTGCGCTTCGGCGCGCCCGAGGCCAGGACCGGGAGCGCGTTCCTCGAGCTGGCCCGGCGGCGCGGGGACTATGCGATGTGCGGGGCCGCGGTGACCGTCGCCCTCGACGAGAGCCAGACGGTGACCGAGGTCAAAGCCGCCTACCTGTCGGTCGGACCGGTACCCGAGGTGCATGACCTCACCGCCGCCGTCGCCGGTCGCCCCTACGCGTCAGCGGATTGGAGCGCTGCCGGGGACCTGGCCGCGTCTCTGGTCGAGCCGGAGGGCGACTTGCACGCGAGTGCGGACTACCGCCGCCGACTGGTCGCCGTACTGACCGCGCGTGCCCTCCCCTTGGCGGCAACGGATGCGGTCGACCGCTCAAAGGTCGCCGCGTGAGTACCGAAGAGCTGTTCACGGTCGGCCTGGCGGTCAACGGGAGGACCCAACCGGTCACCGTTCCAGCTCGACGGCTGCTCTCCGACGCGCTGCGACACGATCTGGAACTCACTGGAACCCACGTCGGCTGCGAACACGGGGTGTGCGGGGCGTGCACGGTGTTGCTCGACGGCAAGCCGGTCCGCAGCTGCCTGATGTTCGCCGTGCAGGCCGAGGGGCACCAGGTCACCACGGTAGAAGGCCTGGCCGCGGGAGATGGTCGACCGCACCCGGTCCAGCAGGCATTCCGGGACTGCCACGGTCTGCAGTGCGGCTTCTGCACGCCCGGGTTCCTGACCACGATCGCAGCCGCCCTGGAGAACTACGAACCGGGTGCTTCGATCAGCGACGGCGAGGCGCGAGAGATCGTGGGCGGCAACCTGTGTCGCTGCACCGGCTACCAGAACATCGTGAAAGCCGTGGGCCGGGCCCAGGAGATCCGGACGCAACGCGCCGGCCCCACTCCCGAACATGGCGCCGGCCAGGACGGCGGATGACCACCAAGCTGTTCGGCGAGCCGATCGTGCGCAGCGAGGATGCTCGGCTGATCGTAGGCAAGGGTCGATATCTCGACGACATCGGCCACCATGCCCTGGGGGTTGCCTTCGTGCGCAGCCCGCATGCCAACGCCCGCGTGGTCGACATCGATGTCACCGGGGCCCTGGACGTGGCTGGCGTGCACGCGATCTACACCTACGAGGATCTCGACGGGGCGATGGCCCAACCGCTTCCGGTCCTGCTCCCACATCCGGCCTTGACCGCGCCCCGAACTGGTTACCCGCTGGCCAATGGTTCGGTCAGCTATATGGGCGAGCCGATCGTCATGGTTGTCGCCGACGACCGCTACGCCGCCGAGGACGCCGTCGAGCGGATTGTCGTGTCCTACGAATCCCGGCCTCCCGTCATCGGGGTCGAGGCCGCCGAGCGGGCCGAGCATGCCGTCCACCAGGACATCCCGGACAACGTGGCCGCGCGGTTGGTGCAGGAGTTCGGCGACGCGGACGCGGCGATGCGCGCTGCACCGCATACGGTGAGTTTCACCCAGACCATCGAGCGCAGCGCCAGCATGCCGTTGGAGGGCAGGGGAGTGCATGCCCGCTGGGACCCCGATGATGAGTCCCTGCGGGTGTACAGCTCCACGCAGACCTCCACCTCGGTGCGAGCCGTGATCGCCGTGAAACTCGAGTTGTCCGCGGACCGGGTGGAGGTCATCGCGCCTGATGTGGGCGGGGGGTTCGGGGTCAAGATCGTGCACCCGTGGCCCGAGGAGCTGCTCGTTCCGTGGGCTGCGATCCGACTAAACCGCGAGATCAAATGGGTCGAGGACCGTCGAGAGCATTTCGTGTCCTCCGCCCACGAACGCGGCCAACTGCAGCGGATCACGGCCGGCTACGACGACGAGGGGCGGCCGTCGGCCGAGCTCGTCGACGCCCGCTGGCTAGCCGAGGTCCCCCCC
>Ga0136617_10004450_pt1 | contig 12531 bp, 11 predicted proteins | sample AntDrymUQ3222106_2_FD_129672 | JGI IMG/M metagenome (GOLD analysis project Ga0136617, IMG submission 129672) | Polar desert sand microbial communities from Dry Valleys, Antarctica - metaG UQ322 (21.06) | ecosystem: Environmental > Terrestrial > Soil > Desert | place: Antarctica: Dry Valley...
ACAGATACACATAGAATTTATACTATAATACTTTTGTCTAAGGTTATGGGGACATATTATACGATAGTAACATGCAGAAATTCTCAAGACGATATTGAAAAATCAATACTATCGCTGCACAATCAGACCATCAGTCCCAACTGCATAATTGTGGTTGATGATGGTTCAAAAGACAACACACCATCAATTTTAAAGGAACTTTCCAAAAAAATCGATAACCTTTTCATCATAACCAATCCCGACCTAGGCTATGACATCTCAAGGGTGGTAAAAAACTGGAATATGGCAATTGCGCTAACGAATGAAAAAAATTTGCAGGAAACTGACTACCACATGATAGGAACTGATGACACAGTATATGAGGAAAGGTATGCCGAAAAGATAATCTCATTTATGGACAGCAACAAAAACTATGCAATAGTTTCGGGAAACTTTGATGCTCACGACTACAAAACCCCACGTGGAGCTGGGAGGTTTGTTAGAAACTCATTCTTCAATTCAACCTTTAAGAAATACCCTGAAAAAATGGGTTACGAGTCAGCAATCCTCATGGCAGCTAAAAAAAACGGCTATGACTATACCGTAATCAGGGAGGCTAAATTTGAGCATTTGCGACCTTTGGGGCAAAACCACCACTTCTATGAGTTTGGTGCAAGCATGAGAACACTGGGCTATCACCCATTATTTGCGATTGGAAGGTTTCTGACGTATTTCCTCAGAAACAAGCCTATTGGAAGGCTGGGTGCAATCTATATGCTGTATTATTATTTGTCTTACAAGCCAAAAGACAGCGGATATGACAGCATGTATCCCCAAGACATAAGGAAATTCACAAGAAAAACCCAATCAAACAGAATAAAATCCATCCTGAAACTAAGGTAAAAAACCCCAAAAACCGAAATTGGAAATCAACTGTTGCAAACATGACCCGACAAATCATAGATAACAAATTTTTTCGATTTGTATTCCACCTTCGATAGGAACGAATCGTCATCGCCATAAGCCTTATCCCCATAGTCAATGAAATAAACAGGCGGATAGGTATGCCTTGTTTGTGGATAAGAGTTAATGTTATCGCTAGAGAGTGCTGAGCACAGGTATGACGTCAGGTTCCTTTCAAGCGAATATGAAAAATTAAGGCGTCCTTTTTCGTCGGATGAAACAACATTATCAGGATTAACAAAACTCTCAGTGAAAATGTATTTTCTAGGCTGATCCAAAAACAAAGAAAACCATCCCCTCCAGTGTTTTGTACCGACTATGGTAGAATCTTTTGCAGTGTTAGAATTTATCCAATCAATTGATCTTACCATATCAAGATTATCTTTGATATCCAAAGAGTTAAACAGCATAGACAGCGGAAAAATAAATCCCGTACTTTCCTGAAATAAAGAGGGAAGTGAAAATGTAACCCCGTACGGCATTGTGGCAAAAAGGGATCCGTATGCCACAAACAAAAGCAAAAACAAAAACACAATGCCTTTTCTTGCCTTCTTGTTCTTCTTCTTCAAACCTAAACTGGAGTCAACAATCAAAAAAAACCCATGGATTGCAATCAGCGACATATATATGCCTAATATTAGTAACCACCTTTCCGGCACAAGATAACCATAATTTGGAACAAAGACCCATGTAAAGGACAAAAACAAAGTGAACAGCAAAGGGACTTTAATAATCAAAACACTGCCTTTAAGTTTGGTTTTTAAAAATCCATAGGCAAAAAAGGGCACCAGGACTCCATATAGGGACAAAAAGAGAACAGATATGTCAAGTCCTGAAAACGTGTTCCTTTCGTATAACGGATTTAAAAGCATCTCCAAAAAGTTTACGTTAGCGGAAAAAAAAGTAATCCGGTCAAAAGTCAAAAAGTAAAACAGAAAAGAAAAGGTGAAAAGGGCATTGATGGCAAAAAGGTACTTTTGCTTGTATATGAGTGAAAAGGCAAAAGAGACAAAAATTAGCAGCATGCCAATCATGCGGTCGGAAAAAACGGTTAGGATGGAAACAGAAATAATGGACAGGATGGAGATAAAATGGTTCCACGAACTCTTTTTGTCAACGTAATAAATTAACAACAAGAAAAGGTTGAACATTATGAGGGAAAAAAGATCACGGAACAGGTCCCATGATATCCGTAAGGCGCCAAGTTGAAAGACAACAAAGACAGTAAAGGCCAAACTCACCTTTAACGGTTGGTTCAATATTTTGTTACTTAACAAGTAAATGGTCACAGAAAAAAAACCATATAATAAAACATTAGACGCCAAGAACGAATGATAAACATCGGCAGAAAAAACTAACGAAAAAAGGTAAACGGTTGCTATGTAAGTTGGGAACTCGGTAACAAGATTGACCCAGTTACTGTCAAAGTGATACAGGTTAGGCAGATAATAATTTATGGTATCATAGCCCACTGGATAGGGGTAACTGATTGCTAATGGCACCAGTCGTATTAGGCACCCTATCCCAAAAGCAATTAGCAAACAACAATAACAATAATGATAATGATAATTGAGCGATATTTTCAAAAAGAATCAGTCAAAGGAAAAAAAATGCAGGCTACAAAACCATCATGCGTATTTTCTTTCCATGTTCATGTATTTGTCAAGTTCAACAAGCTTGTTGAACTCCCCAAACTTTATCATTTTGTCTGTCAGTAGCTTTGTGGTTCCAGTTTGCTTTAGCGTTTTGAATGTGTCATATATGGCAAAGGTTGCAGAATATAGGCCAGACAATGGGAAAATGGCTATTCTGTACCCCAAATCCAAAAGCTCATCCGCAGTCAAATTGGGTGTAATGCCATCCTCAATCATATTGGCCACCAAAGGCGCATCAATCTCCGATGATATGTCTTTTAGCTCCTCAACAGAATGGGGAGCCTCAACAAATACAACATCAGCCCCAACCTCACGGTATTTTTTTCCGCGTTTTATGGCCTCATCAATACCAAGAGGGGCCCTTGCGTCAGTTCTAGCGACAATAATGAAGTTTGGGTTGTTTTTTTTCGCGTCAATGGCTGACCTTAATTTAGGTATGTACTCATCATCGCTGATTACGTCCTTGCCAGTCATGTGGCCGCATCTTTTTGGCCAAACCTGATCCTCCAAGAAAATCCCCGAGGCGCCAATCTTTTGGAGATCAGTTACCAATTTCCAGACAGTTAATGGGTTCCCATATCCAGTATCAACATCGACTATCAAAGGAATGCTAACCGCCCTTGTTATCCTTCTTGCAGTCTCCAATGTTTCAGCCATGCTCAAAAATCCAAAGTCAGGCATTGCCAACATAGATGCCGAGGTTCCATATCCGGTCTGAAAAATTGCCTTAAAGCCAACCTGCTCCGCAATTTTTGCGGTTAGTGCATCATACACCCCAGGCATAACTAAAATTTCGTCTTTGTTAGACAGCATTGTACTCAACGACAAATAGTAGACATACTTTTTGCTGCTTTATATAACTTTAATGGCAAAACAGATAACAGGTCAATTTAACGATCTGTTTATACTTTTACCACTAGAAAAAACCAGTTTGCCATACAATCAGCTAAGGAAAAAAGAAAACCAAAATAACCATCAAACCGATACCAGAAGTAAAACGACGACAATAGCAACAACCAACAGGGTTCAGCATATGCAGCAACAACAGATACGTATAAACTTGAAAGCGCAAATAAAATTAACTCTCAACAAAGAAAATGCAGAATTAAGAGTAATAGGACACATTAAAAAAACAAAAACATCAAACGTATATATTCCAGTATACCAAGTGCAGGATTATTCCATGTAAAGGTAAATGGCTTTGAAGATGTTGGCGGCTACATCATTTTTGTTTTGGGTTGGAAAATGGTAATAGTTTTTGTTTTTATCAATCAAAAAAACCTCATTCAAATCCGATCCTACATGTGCATCCTTTTTGCCCACATCGTTTGCCACCACCAAATCAGCGTCGGCTTCAACTATTTTTTTGTATGATTTTTGAAGCAGTACGTCAACAGGCACGCCAAATTCAGCCTTAAAGGCAACCAGAAACAAATCCCTGCAAACACCTTTAATCTCATTGACAATTTTTGATGTTGGGACCAAGGTTAGGGTTAAAGACGGCATAACCGAGTTTATTTTGGCGCTAGAAAAGCCAGAGGGTCTAAAATCCGAAACAGCGGCAGCCAAAATAACCAGATCGTATTTAGAGGAGTTTAATTCGTTAACAATTGCATCACGCATCTGTTGAGAGGTTTTTACGTTGATCTCTTTGAATTTAGAATGGGGACCATTGGTTTGTCCATCCACAATTTTATCATGGCAATGGGTAACTATCCCCTTTATCATTGTTACATCAGATTCAAGTTTTATGGCATTTTTCACCAGGGAAATGCCCATTTTTCCAGAGCTTGTGTTTGAGATTGTTCTGATTGGGTCTATGTACTCAACAGTGCTGCCAAGGGAAATCAAGATTTTTTTACCCTTGAAAAAGTTTTTTGTGTCGCTGTCTTTTGTCTCAAAAATGGTTTTTTCAGATTTTTTGACAAATGGAATTTTTTCAGCGGATTTATCAGCGCCTTTTGTATCTTCATTAATAGAAAAAAAACGATCTCGATTTAGGATTTTGATGATTGATAGCAAAACAAGTTCCGTATCCGCAATTTTGGCTTTGCCCTCTTCAATTTTTGGATTGACAAATACAACATTGTTTTTTTCCAATTTGGCGATATTTTCCTTTATGATATCATTGTCATACATGGACTCATGCATGGCAGGTGCTATGACTATGGGAATTTTTGAGCCCATGGCAACAGATAAAACAGATGTCGGTGGGGTGTCATCGATTCCGTTTGCAAACTTACCGATGGTATTGGCAGTGGAGGGGTAAACAACTACTAAATCGGATTTGCCATAGTCTGCCAGCAATATGTGCTCCAAGTCCCCGGTTAGATCAGATACAACTTTGTTACCAGTGGCCCAAACAAAGTAGTCTTTTGAAATAAACTGTTCAACGGTTTTGGACATTACCACAACCACCTCTGCCCCATGCCTCATCAAAAGTCGAGCCAGGTCTATGGATTTATAGCAGGCAACACTGGCCGTAACGCATAAGACAATCTTTTTGTTTAGCAATGCGGTCCCAAGCGTTGATTTGATATCCTTTGATGGGTGATGAGGGTGAGAATAGCTCAAGTCACCATTCCTTTTGCCTTCATCGCTATTTGTACTCATGGGCAACCATCAATACACATCCACACAAACATGTTCTTTATATAAAAAAATGACAAAGCAACAAATCATCAAATTGCAGATTGCCTGTCACCGTCTCTTTCTTTTTCACCTGTTTTGAGAGAGGTGAGAAGATACTCTTCAAACTTCTTCAGCTCTTCGGGAGGCATCGAAAAGGTATGCGTGGGATCAGGAAATCCCCCTGATTTTACCTCATTGGCATAACTTGCCACTGCTTTTGAGAACAACGTGTGTGAATCGGCGTAGCGTTTTGCAAACTTTGGCTTTATGTCGTCATACAGGCCCAGCAAATCATGCAACACAAGTACCTGGCCATCGCATTTATTGCCAGATCCTATGCCAATTGTGGGAATTGAGACAGCCTTGGAAATTTTTTCCGCACTTTCAGCCGTAACCATTTCCAGCACAATGCTAAAAGCGCCGGCTTTTTCCAGTTCCATGGCATCATGAAGCAAATCAATGGCGGCATTGCAGGACTTGCCTTGAATTTTGTATCCTTCCCATAATGGTGACGTTTGTGGCTTTAGGCCAATGTGTCCCATTACAGGTACGCCATTCTGTGTAAGGTTCCGAACCAGTGGGGCAACTTCCCGTCCACCCTCTATTTTTATCGCGTTACACCCAAGCTTGATAAACCTTACAGCGTTTGAAAAAGCCAAAGACAGATCAGGCTGATATGAGCCAAATGGCATGTCCGCTACAATCAAAGCGTTTTTAGATCCATTTACTACACCCCTGCAAAACACAAGCATTTCGTCAACAGTAACAGGGATTGTGCTGCTGTATCCAAGCATAACCATGCCAGCGCTATCCCCGACCAAAATCATATCGACACCAGAGGTATCACAAATTTTCGCAGTAGAATAATCATATGCGGTAACAGCAACTATTTTTTCAGATTTGCTCTTTTTTTGCTTTATGTCAGTAACACTTATACGCATTTTATTTTACAGACCACCACACCACAACATCAATTTTAATACATCTCCATATTCGTGCACAAATCTTATCGTTATTCATTCAGATTCAGTCGCGGTTAACACTTTACTTGACCTCATAATATCCAGACCTTCCTGTAAAGATTTTTTGTTGTCATAGCAACCTACAATTTCCTGCAATTCTTTTTTTGTAGAGTTTTTTTTGAGGTGTTCTATGTGTTTGATCAATTCTGGAACTACCCTAACAACATTATCCACAATGGAAACATCAGCCGTTATGGATGTTCTTGATAAAGGATTAAGGTCAACCGTTATGACTTTTTTGCCCATCCTTTTCAAGGCAATGGTTCTATCACCATCCTCCAAAGGGACAAAAACAAGATCCGCGATAAAGATTCCCTCTGGATCGACCTTCCGCCTGTTGCTCTCCAATTCAGGAATTTCTGTGAATCTTTTGGCTCCAACTCCCAGAATTTTTTTTAGCCCATACCTTTTTAATTCGTTTGCAATTAATTCCTCTCTTCTCTCTGTCAGGTAGAAAAGGTTTACCTCTGTAAAGGATTTTTCCAATGCATAATTTAACTCACATATTTCTTTGGCACATAGAGCCGCGGTGTTTCCATTTACAGATAAAACAGGAAAATCCGCAAGTAAGAAAAGGGCAGAGGCGGCCTCAATAGACTTTAGCGCGGGTTTGGTTGTCCTTTCGCCTAACAAATAGTCAAACGATTCCCCCCTGCCATGTGCTATCAAGCCTTCAGGTGCCACTAGACCGTTTCTAAACCCCTCAACTAGTTTTTCTCGAATCATTAGGGAAAAATAACGAGGATGGCTTGTTGGTACAAATACTTTACTTGATGTCATATGGCTTATCAATCATTTTGGCTCCAGAGTTATCAATGTCGCACACAATCAACTTGCCATCAAATCCGTTTAATGCCCGAATTACTTTATGCAAATCAGGTCTTTTTACAACAGTAAAAAGAGCATGGCCAAACAAAGCAACACTGCTTTTTATCCCAACAGACTTTAGGGACAAAAATGGTTGTTTGCAATAACCATCCAGAAGTCCGAATTTATTGGCAAAATCATTAGACAGTTCCATAAAGGTGTCAATGTCAGGGTTTTGTTTTAGTGTGTTTATCATGGCCTTTCCCGACTCGTTCAATGAGTTTTTTTTGTCAGAAAATTGAGACTTACCCAACAACCATCCAGTGTTAATTGGTTTAATGCAGAGTATTACAGAGCAATACTGATTCGAAATCGGGATTTTCATGATTTTCCCTATTCCAGGCCCCCCAATACCTGTTCGGATTTCAAAACCCCCCGTAAACTCAGATATCACAGTACCAAGGCCCGTTTTACAAACAATATCCGCGCTATGAGCAATTCTGGCTGCTTGCGTTTTGGTCAAATTTGTTTTTAGTGCATGGTTTAGGGCATATGAAAGGCTGAGGGCAGCTGAGCCACTTGAACCCAATCCATAACCAATAGGAATTTCCGATTCATGCTCAACTGAAATAAAATAGGGCTTGTCAACCATACCAAGATATTGTTCTATGACGAATTTGGAAACCTTCGAATCAGCAGAGTTTATGCCGTTTAATAAAATATTATAGTTTTTACCAAAGTCTTTGTAAACCTTAACAGTTGTGGTCATCCCTTTGCTGATACTAAAGCCAGCACCCAAAGAACCGTTAAAATTTGGGTGTAATGCCTGTAATGTTTTGTCAGTAGCAAAGAAACCAGTTAGATGACCTGGGCTATAGGCCTTTGCGATTGATACTGGCTGTTGAGCTACTATAACCATTTTTATTTTTGGTATGCTTTGAGTAGATATAAAAATATAGTATAATTAATTTATACTAGTATATATTAATCATGACAATTTATATCCGTTCCTTACAACAAATAGGAAGCAGCATTTTAATTTCACTACCCGTGGATTGGGTAAAAAAAAACTATTTGACTAAAGGCAAAAACGTAAGCGTGGAGACCAATAATGACAACTCTATTTCAATTTATAACAACAACCAAGAAGAGGAGAAAATAAAAATTGAGTTTATCTACCAATTCAACAATTCAGAGTTAGAATTGCAAAATGACAGCGGCAAGGATAAAGACATAAAAAATCCAAGTGTTGGAAAAGACACTAAAGACATAAAAATCCTGCTAAACAAGATTTTTGGCGCATACCTGTTGGGGTATAACATAATAAATGTCAAATCCAAAGAACCCATATCATTTGAAGACAGCGAGACACTAAAGAAATCCATCAGAAAACTGATAGGTTTGGAAATAGTTGATGAAAATAACCATAGCATCAACCTGCAATTCCTATTGGATGCAAAAACCCTGAATATAGAAAAAATACTGAACATGATGAATTCGATAATTACTGGAATGTTTAGGGAAACGATTTATTCACTGGATGGAAAATTCAATCTTGACTTAAAGAAAAAGATAGCTAGTAGGGATGATGAGATAGACAGGCAGTATTTCCTGATTGTAAGGCTAATAAGGACTGCAATCATGAACAAAAAACTAGCTGGGATTTTAAATCTAAGCAACATAGACATGTTAGACTACAGAATTGCTGCCAATTATTTGGAAACTGCAGGAGACCTAATAACGGAATTAACAGCATATTTTACAGAGGTTAAAGAGGATAAGCAATTAGCAGCACTGATAAGAAAAACAGGTTACTCGCTGGAGGAAATGCAGGTTTACTCAATAGAGGCGTTTACCAAAATGAGCAGGGCGAAAGCCTTTAAAGTGATAGAAAACTATGAAGAGTTCAAGGTTTCACTTTCAGAGCTAAAAAAAAACATCAAATCCAATAAGGACATTCTGATAAATGAGACATCCCTAATAGCGGTTGTTAACATCATATCATGTCTGGACAAATTGGCAAAGTGTTGGGTAGATATCACGGATTTGGCAAAACCAACGTACCTGATAAGGCCATGATACACCCAAACAAAAAACAGGTGAATGCTGTTTTTTTATTTATTATCGATCTCTCTTTCCATTAACAAAATCTATAAAGTTGGATTTGGCCTGTGAGTAAGGCATCTGGACTGGAGGGTGTTTGAAGCAAAAAGCCGAAACACTCTCCAATGGGCCGGATATGTTTCGGTCTAGTGCAATTTTGGAGGCACGAAGCGCATCTATCATCACCCCTGAGCTATTGTAGGCATCTGGAACCCTAAGCTTCAGATCAAGCTCCAACGGCACTTTGCCAAAAAACCTGCCTTTCATATAAATATAACAAACTTTATCATTCTTTAAAAAACTCACATAATCAGAAGGCCCTATCCTCATTGGAATGTCATATGGAACCATGGCCTTTACAGCGGATGTTTTGCTGACCCTCTTGTCTTCCAGCCGGTCTTCATCCAGCATATTGTAAAAATCCATATCCCCGCCAACGTTTAGTTGGTATGTTTCATCGATTATAACACCCCTATCTACCCATAGTTTTGCAAGTGTCTTATGGACAACAGTCGCACCCAACTGACTCATCACATCGTCACCTGCACAAGGAATGTTTTTTTCAATGAAACGATTTTGCCAATTGGTATCAGACGCAATAAAAACAGGTATTGCATTAATGAAAGCAACGCCCGATTCCAGGCATTTTTCCGCATAGTTTCTGGTTGCTGTTCTGCTGCCTACAGGCAAATAGTTAACCAATACATCAGCATTTGTGTCTCTTAATACTTTAGCTATATCAATAGTTTGATTGTCTGAGATGTTTACTTTTTCTGAAAAATGTTTTCCAACACCATCCAAGACATCACCCTTTTGGACTTTTACATCAAAATGTGGAACATCAACTATTTTGATGGCATTGTTTGGAGACGCAAAAATAGCCTCTGACAAATCCTTTCCAACTTTTGTATCGGCAACATCAAACGCTGCGACAAATTCAATGTCTCTAGGCTCATATCCCCCAATATTATATGAGGTAAGGCCAATGTGATTTTCAGTTGATGATGACGAATTAACAGCATTATCCGCTGAAGAGTGATATGCGCTCTCTTTAATCTTAAAATCGGTGTTGGGGGTGTTCTCACCACCATTGGAATTGTAATACTCAATTCCTTGTATTAGAGCAGATGCGCAGTTTCCTATCCCGGCAATTGCAACTTTGATTTTTTTTCTCATGGAATCTATTCATATGTAAATCACATCCTTTTTTATAATAGTTCTGCCTAAAACCTAAAGTAGGTCTCAAACTATAACAAAATTATGCCACATTTATAAAATCATTTGCAAGTTTATTTTTGTTGTGTGTCTAATGGTTTTCTTGTTATCCAAGAACCTCATATACAGTAATTTAAAAATACAAACACAAACACAGAAACAAAACAGGTCAAGTTAAATGATTTGCATTCAATCAGTATCAGGCAGTTACAGATTGCAAAGACAAAACTCCTCTGACCGATAAAATAAAAAGGTAAAGGATTTATTACTACCGCCTTAAATGCATCCAAAGATAAAAAAAACGGATAAATTACGTTGCGGTAATTTTTGAAGAGTCATGTGGTTTAAATTTATACCAAAGCACTCCAAATATTACACCTAGTGACAGCCAAAAGATAACCATAGTCAATCCACTCATAATTCTAAAAGAGTTTACCAAATCCAAAGGTATGGAAACTTTATCCGGATTGGATGGAAACAAAACAAATGCGGCGGAGATTATTGCAACATAGGCAAGGGGTACTAGAAGAATAGACACCTTCGGAATGTACCGAAAATTGTAAGACAACATTCCAAGGAATAAAGCAGACAGAGCAGATATGGCTAAAAATCCAATGTACAGATTCTCTCTTAACCATATGGTATCAGGATTTCCAACAGCAGGTGGGTTTCCGGGATACTTCAAAAAAGGAATGACAAATAAAACCAAACACATAACCAATGACAAAAAAACCGCCTTTTTTCTGTCGCTTGAAAACGGCATTGCTTTACGGCTAAACATATAGACAATTCCAAGAAGCGAGCCAAAAGCCATTCCCAAAATGGATCCCGCCACAAAACTTCCGGATTTTTGCCAAATCCTATAAGAGTTTTGTTCACCAGTATCTGTATTTTCCCCCAAAGTAACTGCTTTAGCTGTTTCCATGTCTATGGCCTTATCAATCAAGGGTTCAACGACTAGCATGTTCATTCCAGCCAAGATCAAACCGGCTAATGCTCCTGAACCTAGAGAAATAATAATAAAGGTAAAGGATTTCATTCAAAAATTATTCCAGATGGGTATAAAAGCTGTTATCTAAAACAAATAATAAAAATCTAATGGCAAGGAAAACCAGCTGCGTGTCTCATATCATGGGTAACCTCATGCAAATATTTTGTATCAAATGCCTCATTGCCTTGCACAATACTAAATACCTGACCTTGGTCGAACCCTACAACAAAAACACCAAATAATGCAATAGCTGCTAAAAAGCCAATGGCTATTTTTGAATCATCATGTTCACTAATTACTTTTCTTTGACTAAATAAAGACATAAATTGAACATAATTTGTGTTGTATATAAAGTATTGGGTAGTTTATCCAACTCAAAAGTTATTGATACCAATTCTCAATAACATAAGGCAAAAGGCACTGCAAGGTATTTCCATATGGCAGATACATAATCAAAATGGCAGTGTTATAATAGTCTCTGGCATATACTCATATTGGTGAGCTCCAAATCGGTATTTTTTACATAGCTTCAGGATCAAGGAAAATGAAACTGATTAAACTGTTGAGTATCCTAACGTTAATACATTAATCACATATTCTGAAATAGGAAAAAAAGCAAATTTATATTACTGGATTATTGTATTTCCAAAGAATTTAATATTGCAATGGGGTATGCACATTATATGACTATGTCATGTCTAAGATGCGGTAATCTAATGATATGGTTAAATGGCTCTATCAGTCATTCTCGTGACACCAATTATTATGAATGCAAAAATTGCAGGATAAAAGTTATTAAACGTCCCGACGACCAAATCACAGAAATAGAGGAAAACTAGTTTAGGCAATTCTTAAACCAAATAGAAAACCATAGCAGATAGATACATGAATCGATTGAAAAGATTTAAAGAATCATACTACCATAAAATATCACAAAATAAAAAAATTTGTCCCTTTTTGAGCTGGAGTGTCAGGCAATAAACAACAATAATAATTTCTACTCAGTTTTGGGTTTGGGTTTTCCTTTTGATTTCACCTTGTCAAAAAAGATGGGGTCAACTAGGCTGAATTAAAGGGGTTATGAGATTTTCTGCGGGAATATTCTTTTTGTGATTAGATTCTGTCGCGGTAGTAGGGACTATGCCAAATATAGTGGAAATTAAAA
>Ga0136617_10004452_pt1 | contig 12530 bp, 11 predicted proteins | sample AntDrymUQ3222106_2_FD_129672 | JGI IMG/M metagenome (GOLD analysis project Ga0136617, IMG submission 129672) | Polar desert sand microbial communities from Dry Valleys, Antarctica - metaG UQ322 (21.06) | ecosystem: Environmental > Terrestrial > Soil > Desert | place: Antarctica: Dry Valley...
CGCACCTCACGCACCAGAGCCACGGCCACCGGCCACCGGCCACCGGCCACCGGAGGTTGAGGTGCGAGGCGCGACAGCGCCGAGCCTCGAAGCCCCGGAACTTCGGGCAGGGCGGCGATTCCGCTCGTCTGCTTGACGTCAAGCAGAGGCTAGCCAGGGTCCGGCCGGGGTCAGTGGCGTCCGTGCCCCTTGGCCTTGCCCTGGGCCTTGCCGTTGCCCGGCGCGCTGTGACCGACCTTGCTGTGACCATTGGCCTTGCCCTGCGGGGCGTGGCTAGCCTTCGGCGCCTTCGGTGCCTTCGTGGGGTGGGACTTCGGCGGCTTCGGTGCCTTCGGAGCCTTCGGAGCAATCGCGGCCGCCACGGGATGCGACTTCGGCGGCTTCGGAGCCTCCGCGGCCTTCACGGGGCGAGCCGGAGCGGTCGTGGGTCCCGGGGCCGGCGTGGTGTCGGGCTGGGCGCCCTGGCCGGGCTTCGGCCCGTTGCCAGGCTTGGTGTCCACGGGCGCCAGGGTCGCGGGTGACCCCGCATCGCCGCCGCCGCTCGGCTTGGTCGGGTTGGTCGGGTCGGCGCCCTGGCCCGTCCGGCCGCCCTTCGAGGCGTTGCCGGATGGCGATCCTGCCCGGCTCGAGGCGTCGGTCCGGGGACGGGTGTCGTGCGAGCGGGTGTTGCCGGACCGGCCGGCCCCCGTCGCCGCAGCCGGGGTGACGGTCGTGGAGGCAGCAGCTGAGCCAGAGTCGGACCCGGAGTCGGACCCGGAGTCGGACCCGCCGTCGCTCACCCTGGGAGTCGCGGTCTGGGCGGCGTCGCGGAGCGCCTCGATCGCCGGGACCTGGGCCTGGTCGGTCGTGCCCTCGGGTTGGGGCTGCTCCCCCAGGGTGTCGCCGCCCACGACGCCAGGGAACAGGTCGGCAGTGCTCTCGGCGCCCTCGAGTGCGGAGAAGATTCCGCGCGCGCCCGCCAGGTCGCCGCCCATCGGCGAGCGCGTGACGTAGATGATGCCGTTGACCACCACGAAGGTGCACAGCAGCGCCACGCCGATGAATGCGATCAGCGGTCGCCGGTGGTCGATGGTCATCTGAGTTCCTCTCCCCGAGTACTGCTACCAGTGTCGAGGGCGCGAGAGTCCGGCAACAGGCCCGGGCGACAAATGACCAGAAGTGACTAGGCCCGAATGGCCACCCGGCTGACCGTCCGGTCGGCCGACTGGGGTGCTGAACCGCGAGTGAGGACGCCGAGGTCGGTCAGCCTGACCGCGCAGCTGGCCGAGACCGACCAGCGTGGGTGGTCATGGATCCTGGCTCAGTGCCCGGAGCTCGCCGTGGCGTCGCCCTGGTCCTGAGACGGGACGAGTGTCTCCGGCTGCTCCACCGGCTCGACCGGCTCCACCGACTCGACCGGGTCAGCCTGCTCGACCGGGTCAGCCTGCTCGACCGGGTCAGGGTCAGCCTGCTCGACCGGCTCCACCGGGTCAGCCTGCTCCACCTGCTCGACCGGGTCGGCCGGCTCCACCTGCTCCACCTGGTCGGCCGGCTCCACCGGCTCCACCTGCTCGACCGGCTCCCGCTGCTCGGTCTCCCCGACCGGCTCCCGCTGCTTCGACTCCGGCTGCTCCACCGGCTCGACTGGGTCAGCCTGCTCGACCGGGTCCTCTGGGTGCTTCGAGTCTGACGGCTCCACTCCGTCGGTCTCCTCGGTCTCCTCGGTCTCCTCGGGCTGCTCGGGCTGCTCGGGGTCGACCGTCGACAGCTCATCCAGCTGCACCAGCTCGGCCGGCTTGACGAGCTCCATCAACACGTCGAGGTCGACCTGCTCCCCCAGCTCGGCCTGCTCCGCGACCTGCTCCTCGATCAGCTGGGCCAGTACGACCAGCTCGGGCCGGTCCGGCTCGTCCATCGCGAGCGCGATCAGATCGACCCCCTGCTCCGCCAGCGCGACGAGCCGTGCCAGCGCCAGCGCCAGTTCCGGCCCCTGTTCTGTTCCGGGGTCCGCCGGCGGCTGCTCGTCCGGCCCGGAGCCACCCGCGGGGGGCCGGCCCTGGCCGTTCCCGCCCGAGGTGTCACCCCCGTCGCCCGAGCCTGCGTCGCGCCGGTCCGCCAGCGACCGACCTCCCGTACCCACCTGCTCGAGGGAATCCGCAGGTGTGTCGCCGTCATCCGCGGAGGTCGTCGCCCCGCCATCGGCCTGCGTGGCTGCGAGGACCGCGGGCGCAGGAGCGAGGAACGCGGGCGCAGGAGCGGGCTCGGGTAGGGCGAGAATGACCCGGACCTCGGTCTCGGTGGCCCCCGGCGACGCCTCCGCGAATTCCGCGACGGTGCCCGCGCCCACCACCTCGAGCACCCGCGAGAACGGACCCGAGCTCTCGAAGGCCGAGACCAAGCCGCGCGCTACAGCAAGCTCGCCGCCCAAGGGGGAGCGGAGCACGTAGCGCATCGTCTGGACCATGACCAGCGCACACAGCATCGTCACGCAGATGAACGCGACCAATGGTCGCCGATGGTTGATCGTCATGGTGCCCCTCCCCGGGTACTGATGCCAGTGTCGGGGCGCTCCCGGGCCCCGGAACAGACCCCAGGCCACAAATGACTAGAAGTGACTAGGCCGAGGGGGCCAGTCGGACGACCGTTCGGTCAGGCCGACTTCTTCTTCTTTGTCTCCGCCTCGCGGGGCACCAGGGTCGGCGCGACCCCGTCGGTGACGACCTCGCCGGTCACGATCACCTTCGCGACGTCACCGCGCGAGGGGACGTCGTACATCGCGTGGAGGAGGACCTCCTCGATGATCGCCCGGAGGCCACGGGCGCCGGTGCCCCGCTCGGTCGCCTGGTCGGCGATGGCCAGGACGGCGTCGTCGGTGAAGTCCAGCTCCACGCCGTCGAGCTCGAAGAGCTTCTGGTACTGCTTGACGAGGGCGTTGCGCGGCTCGGTCAGGATCTGGCGCAGCGCCTCCTGGTCGAGCTTGGTCACGCTCGAGATGAGCGGGAGTCGACCGATGAACTCGGGGATCAGGCCGAACTTCGTGAGGTCCTCGGGACGCACCTGGGTGAGCAGGTCCTCGGCCTCTCGCTCGGCGGCCCCACGCACCTCGGCGGTGAAGCCCAGGGTCTTCTTGCCGACCCGTTGCTCGATGATCTGCTCGAGACCTGCGAAGGCGCCGCCCACCACGAACAGGATGTTGGTGGTGTCGATCTGGATGAACTCCTGGTGGGGGTGCTTGCGACCACCCTGGGGCGGGACCGAGGCCGTCGTGCCCTCGATGATCTTCAGCAGCGCCTGTTGGACACCCTCACCGGAGACGTCACGCGTGATCGAGGGGTTCTCCGCCTTGCGGGCCACCTTGTCGATCTCATCGATGTAGATGATGCCGGTCTCGGCCTTCTTGACGTCGTAGTCGGCTGCCTGGATCAACTTGAGCAGGATGTTCTCGACATCCTCGCCGACATAGCCGGCCTCGGTCAGCGCGGTGGCGTCGGCGATCGCGAAGGGGACGTTGAGCATGCGGGCGAGGGTCTGGGCGAGGTAGGTCTTGCCACAGCCGGTCGGGCCGATCACCAGGATGTTGGACTTCGCGACCTCGACCGCCTCCTCCTTGGAGTGCTTGCCGAGGGCCGGCTGCAAACCGGCCTGGACCCGCTTGTAGTGGTTGTAGACCGCGACTGCCAGCGACTTCTTGGCGTGCTCCTGGCCGATCACGTAGGAGTTGAGGAACTCGAAGATCTCGTGTGGCTTCGGCAGGTTGGCCAGCTCGACCTCGGTGCCCTCGCTGAGCTCTTCCTCGATGATCTCGTTGCAGAGGTCGATGCACTCGTCGCAGATGTAGACGCCAGGACCCGCGATCAACTTCTTGACCTGCTTCTGGCTCTTCCCGCAGAAGGAGCACTTCAGCAGGTCACCACCGTCACCGATGCGTGCCACGGGCGATCATCCTCCACTCCCGGCCGGCGACAGGGTGCTCCGGCTGCTGCTCGTCTCGTACGTGCCACCGCGGGGCGGCCCGACGACGGTACCCCGCGCCACCCACGCGCCGGCGGGTGACACGAGGGACGCGCCGTGTCGGTTCATGTCAGGACGGGGGTGCCCTTGCGAGACTGGATCACGGCGTCGATGAGGCCGTAGTCGACGGCCTGCTCGGCGGTGAGGATCTTGTCGCGCTCGATGTCCTGGCTGACCTGCTCGCGGTCACGGCCACTGTGGTCGGCGATCATCTGCTCGAGCAGCTCGCGCATCCGCAGGATCTCGTTGGCCTGGATCTCGATGTCGGACGTCTGGCCGAACGTGCCCTCGGTGTAGGGCTGGTGGATCAGGATCCGGCTGTTGGGGAGCGCCGTGCGCTTGCCGGACGTGCCGGCGGCCAGCAGGATCGCGGCCGCCGAGGCGGCCTGCCCGATGCAGACCGTCTGCACGTCGGGCTTGATGAAGTTCATCGTGTCGTAGATCGCGGTGAGCGCCGTGAACGAGCCGCCCGGGGAGTTGATGTAGATCTGGACGTCCTGGTCGGGGTTCATCGACTCCAGGCACATCAGCTGCGCGATGACCGCGTTGGCCACGTCGTCGGAGATCGGCGTGCCGAGATAGATGATGCGGTCCTCGAACAGCTTGGCGTACGGGTCGATGCGGCGGACGCCGTAGGACGTCCGCTCCTCCCACTGCGGGATGTAGTAGTTCATGTCTGGCCGTCCTCGTCAGTTCTTGTCGTCGGTGTGGGCGGGTCGGCCCTGGTCTGCCGCTTCGCGGGCGCTCTTGATGACCTGGTCGACGAGGCCGTAGTCGAGGGCTTGGTCAGCGGTGAACCAGCGGTCGCGGTCGGCGTCGGTGATCACCTGGTCGAGGTCCTGGCCCGTGTGCTCGGCGATCAGCTCGAGCAGCACCTTCTTGATGTGGAGCGACTGCTGGGCCTGGATCTTGATGTCGGAAGCCGAGCCGCCCATGCCCGAGGACGGCTGGTGCATCATGATCCGGGCGTGGGGCAGCGCGTAACGCTTGCCCTTGGTGCCGGCGCAGAGCAGGAACTGGCCCATCGAGGCGGCCAGGCCCATGCCGACCGTGGCGACGTCGTTGGGGATGTAGTTCATCGTGTCGTAGATCGCCATGCCGGCGTCGACCTCGCCGCCGGGCGAGTTGATGTGGAGGAAGACGTCGGCCTCGGGGTCCTCGGCCGAGAGCAGCAGCAGCTGGGCGCAGATCGCGTTCGCGTTCTGGCTGGTCACTGCCGAGCCGAGGAAGACGATCCGCTCGCGCAGCAGCCGCTGGTAGATGTGGTCGTCGAGCCCGTACATAGAGGCGGGGGCACCGTTGGCCTCCGGGGAGAGCGGGTGACTGGAGTTCTGGTTCACGTCTGCGACCCTAGCCGCAAGGACCGTCACTTCCACGGGGAAGGCACCCCTGTTCGCGCACAGCGGATTTCACGCCAGCCAGGCGCGCAGGGCCTCGGCCACCCGCTCGTGGTTGAGCAAGCCCCGCGGCCGAGGAACGAGTCCGCGACGGGCGCCTCGAAACCACCCACGCACCTCGGCCAGCCCGGCCCTCCGCCCACGATCAGGCCAGCCAGGCCCCGAGCGCCTCGGCGACCCGCGGATGGTTGAGCAGGTCGAAGTGGCCCGCCCGGGGCACGTGCAGCAGGTCGGCACCACGGAAGAGGTCCACCCCGCGCGCCCGGCCGTACGCCGACGGGATCCGCACCAGCCCGTCCCCCGCCCACGCGCCGAGGGGGTGGCGCGGCGACGCGGCGACCGTGGCGGCCACGGCGGTAGCGGGCGTGCGGCAGCGGCGGCACGTCCTCGGCCAGACCCTCCACGAGGTCGAGCACCCCGGTGGAGCGCCAGTCCAGAATCCGGCCGAAGGCCGCTGACTCGGGGAACCGCCCCAGCAACGTGCTGCCGGTGCCGACCTGGCCAGCCAGCGGCGCGCCGAGATGGGGAGTCCCCAGGGTGACGACGTCGGTGACCAACCGAGTCCAGGGCGGGGTCGGTGGGGTGGTGACGTGGGAGACCGCGGCGGCCGCCCGCATCACAAGCCCGCCGAGGGAGTGGCCGACCAGCGCGATGCGCTCCACCGGCACCGGCCAGGCCTCGACCAGGTCGCGGAGCAGCGCGGCGAGTGCGACGCCGTTCTCCCGTAGCGGCAGCCCGGTGTTGGCGCGCAGCAGGACCGGGGTCCAGCCGTCCACCGCGAGCGCATCGGCGTACGTCGTGCCGCGGCGGTCGCGGTGGCGTGCCCAATGGGACTCGTTCTCGCACAGGCCGTGCAGGAACACCACGACCTTCCCGGTGGCGTCCGGGAACGCCGCGGAGAGACCGGGCCGGTCGGGGACGACGTCGCGGCCGTCGAGTCGGACCGCCATCGGGATCGCGAGCTGCGGCCGCTCACGCAGCAGCCGGTCACCGATCAGCCCGTTGACTGCCGCGTGGACGAAGCGGGCCCGGGGCGCGGCGTCGACCCGGGGGTCCCACCGCTCGTCGACCTCGCACGCAGCCATCGCGGCCAGGCCCCGGCTCGCAGCACGCAGGCCAAGGCCGATGCCGCCGTACACACCTCGGGCGATCGAGCCGTGCAGAGTATCGGGGGCCGCCCCTGCCGGGCCGGCAACACGGCCGAGCACGCCGTGGACGCGATCCACGAGAAAGGCTCTCCGATGTCCATCCTGGTTGCTGTCCCAGACAGCCCCGAGGGCGTCTGCCCTGTATGCGGCTGTCGCCGAAGCCCAGCGGCTGGAGACCGACCTCCTGGTCGTCAACCTGGCGCTGCACCCGCTTGACCTGGGCGACCTCCCCGCAGACGTGAAGGTGCGGGTCATCGAGCGCAAGGGGCGAAGCGACCGCGACCCGGTCGACGCCGTGCTCGACGAGATCGGCCTGCACGGCGCCGAGCGGCTGGTGATCGGCCTGAAGCGCCGGTCCCCCGTCGGCAAGGCGTTCCTCGGCAGCGTCAGCCAGCGACTCCTGCTCGAGTCGCCGGTGCCCGTCCTGGCGGTGAAGCTGTCCCGCGGCGACGACGCTGCCGGGTCCTGAGCGCCCTGGTGCTCTCGCCCCTCCCCTCCTCATGACGGGGGCCCGAGGACAAGCCTACGGCGCCCACTCCCGTCGGAACGGGCGTCGTACGTGGTGGCGATCCGGGGGCCGTCAGCGACCGGCAGCCTCCCGGAGCACCGAGGCCGCGACCTCGAGCCCCTCGATCCGGCCGAGGGAGGCGTCCTCGTGCTCGATGTTGACCGCCATATCGGCGTCGACCTCGGCCAGGGCGGTGAGGAACTCGGCCCAGAAGCCGACGTCGTGCCCACGACCGAGGGCGACGAAGTCCCAGGCTGAGTCGGAGGGCCACTCGTTGACCCACTCGTCGCCGCCGAGGTTGACCCGGTCCTCCGACGGGTCGAGGCGGCGGAACCGCTCGTCGAGCACGCCGTGGATGCGGCACTCCTCGTTGATCCGGGTGTCCTTCGCCGCGGCGTGGTAGACCAGAGGCCCCAGCCAGCGCACCGCCGCGACCGGGTCGATGCCCTGCCAGAAGAGGTGCGAGGGGTCCATCTCCGCCCCGACGTTCTCGGCCCCGACCTTCTCCACGAGGCGCTTGAGGGTGGGCGGGTTGAAGACGATGTTCTGCGGGTGCATCTCGATGGCCACCTTGACTCCGTGCTCGCCCGCGAGCTCGTCGATCTCCTTCCAGAAGGGGACAGCGACTTCGTCCCACTGGTGGTCGAGCATGTCGAGGTAGCCCGAGTTCCAGGCGTTGACCACCCAGTTGGGCGTGAGCGCACCCGGGTGGCCGCCCGGCAGCCCGGACATGGTCACCACGCGAGTCTGGCCGAGCACGCCTGCCACCCGGATCGACCGGCGCAGGTCCTCGGCGTGCTTCGGACCGATCGCCGGGTCGGGGTGCAGCGGGTTGCCGTTGCAGTTGAGCCCCTGCAGCTCGAGCCCCTGCGACGCGAAGCGCGCGAGGTAGTCGTCACGGGCCGACTGGCTCTCGAGGAGCTGGTCCACCGGCAGGTTGACCGGCGCCAGGAAGCCGCCGGAGTTCACCTCGATCCCGTCCAAACCGAGGCCGGCGACGACGTCGAGGGCCTCGTCCAGCGACCGGTCGTGCAGGATCGCGTCGTAGACACCGAGCTTCATGGTCTGTCTCCTTGGTCCGTTGCGGGGGTGATCACGCCTACTGCTGGGAGGTGGCGAGGGCGACGTAGGTGCCGCCGGCCCGGGCCGAGGCGGCCACCGCGGCCAGGATCTCCATGTTGTGGACCCCCTCGGCGAAGCTGGCGTTGCGCGGCAGCGACTCCCCCGCGGGCACCCCGGCGACCTCCTCGAGGAAGGCGCGGGCCTGGTAGGCGAAGGCGTCGTTCTGCCCGAAGCCGACGCCGGGGGCGTCCATCGCCAGCCCACCGGCGAGGTAGGGGTGGTCGGGTCCGAGCACGACCTGGCGGAAGCCGTTGTCCCAGCCGTGCCCGATGCCGCCCCGGCCGTCCTGCTCGTGCAGGAAGAGCCCGACCTCGGCGGGCCGGCGCTGGTCGAAGGTGGCCGAGCCCCGGGTCCCGAACACCTCGAATGTGAGTGTGTTGGCGTGACCGGCGGCCACCCGCGAGACCTCGAGCGAGCCGGCACCGGTGGCGAACTGTGCCGAGAAGGCGGCGTAGTCGTCGTTGCCGACCGGCTCGTGCTCGTCGCCGACCTCGACGTGCTCGTGGCCGATCACCGCCCCGAGCGGGAGCGGGCGGCTGTGGATCGAGGTAACGAGCCGGCCACCGCTCACCGCGGCCACGTCCCCACACAGGAACTCGCCGACGTAGCCGAGGTGGCTGCCGACGTCGGCCAGCGCACCGGAGCCGGGCGCACCCCGGTAGCGCCAGCTCATCGGCGACTGGGGGTCGGAGCCGTAGTCGGTCCAGTACCGGCCGCTGAAGTGCAGCACCTCCCCCAGGTCGCCGCGCTGCACCAGCTCCCGGATCCAGGCGATGCCGGGCGTACGCCGGAAGGTGAAGCCGACCCGGGCCACGCCCGAGGCCTCCTCGGCCAGCTCCGCCATGGTGCGAGCGTCCTCGAGAGTGTCGGAGAGCGGCTTCTCGCACAGCACGTGCTTGCCCGCGTCGAGCAGTCCCCGGACGACCTCCAGGTGGAGCGAGTTCGCGATGACGACGCTGACCACGTCGACGTCGTCGGCCTCCGCGATCGCCTGCCACGACGTGTCGTGGCGCTCGTAGCCGAACCGGCGCGCGGTGTGGTCGGCCAGGTCGGCGTTCACGTCGCCGATCGAGACCAGCCGCACGGGCGGCAGGTGAGGGTCGTACAGCGCCGTGGCCGTGCGGTAGCCGGCGGCGTGGGCCTTGCCGGCCATGCCGGCGCCGATGACGGCAACGCCGAGGGGGGTCGATTCCATGACACTCTCTGGGCTGGGTCCCGAGGCTGGTCGGGGCACGGTGTATAAAGCGCTTTAAGCAGAGTCAACCGGCTACCGCGAGCCGGCGTCAAGGGCTTGACAGGACATGAAGAACTTTTGGGGGTGAGGATGGGGCGCACACGGATCCAGGACGTCGCCGGACGGGCCGGCGTCTCGACCGCGACGGTGTCGTTGGTGCTGCGCGACCGCCCCGGCCCGTCCGCGGTGACGCGCGAGCGGGTGCGTGCGGCAGCCGCCGCCCTCGGTTACCGGCCCGACCGCAGGGCGAGCCTGCTCGCCCGTCATCGCTCCCACCTGCTCGGCGTCGTCCTCGACGTGACCAGCCCCTTCCACACCGACCTCGTGCGACACCTCGACGAGCGGGCCGCCGACCACGGCCTCGACCTGGTCCTGTCCACCATCGGACCCCGCCGTGACGAGCGGGAGGCGGTCGCCACGCTGCAGGACTTCCGGTGCGAGGCGCTCGTGCTGCTCGGTCCGACGGAGCCGGACGACTACCTCCGCGCGCTCGACGCGGTGTGCCCCGTGGTGGTGGTCGGCCGCTCGGCCGGCGGCGACGCGGTCCTCGCGGACGACGGGGCTGCGCTGGAGCAGGTGGTGGCGCACCTGGTCGGCCGGGGTCACGAGCGCATCGCGTACGTCGACGGGCCGCGCGGACCGATCGCAACGGCGCGGCGCCGCGGCTACCGCGCGGCGATGCGTCGACACGGGCTCGACGACCGGCACAGCGTGGTGCCGGGCGGCGACTCGGAGTCCGCAGGCCTCCGGGCGGGCGGTCGTCTCCTCGCTGCAACCGACCCACCCACTGCGGTGGCGGCGTTCAACGACCGCTGCGCCCTGGGTGTCCGGGAAGCACTCGTCCGGGCGGGCCGCCGGGTCCCCGAGGACCTGGCCCTGGTGGGCATCGACGACAGTCCGCTCGCCCGGCTGGACACGGTCGCACTGACGTCGGTGAGCCAGGACCCGGCCGCGCAGGCACGGGCGGCGGTCCGGGCCGTGGTCCGCCGTCTCGACGGCGGCCCACCGGCAGGGACCGTCGTGCTGTCGCCGCGCCTGGTGGTGCGGGGCTCCAGCTGAGCGCACCGACAGGGCCCGCCGACGGTGCCGGCAGGCCCCGAAGGGTGCGGCGCTCAGTTGTTCTGGGGGAACCCCAGGTTCACCCCGCCGTGGCTCGGGTCGAGCCATCGCGAGGTCACGACCTTGCCGCGGGTGAAGAAGTGCACACCCTCGGTGCCGTGGGCGTGGGTGTCACCGAAGAGGCTGTTCTTCCACCCTCCGAACGAGTAGTAGGACACCGGGACCGGGATCGGGACGTTGACGCCGACCATGCCGACCTCCACCTCGTTCTGGAAGCGGCGGGCGGCGCCGCCGTCGTTGGTGAAGATCGCCGTACCGTTGCCGTAGGGGTTGGCATTGATGAGCTCCAGACCATCGTCGTAGGACGACACGCGGATCACCGAGAGCACGGGGCCGAAGATCTCGTCGGTGTAGATCGACATGTCGGTGCCGACCTTGTCGAAGAGCGTCGGGGCGAGGAAGAACCCGTCGCCGTCCGCGTCGAACTCTCCCCCGCGTCCGTCCTGGACCAGCTCGGCGCCCTCGTCGGCGCCGGCCTGGACGTAGGAGGCGACCTTGTCCCGGTGCGCACGCGTCACGAGCGGCCCCATGTCGCAGCCGCGGGTGCCGTCGCCGGTGCGGAGCTTGCCCATCCGGTCCTTGATCTTCGACACCAGCTCGTCGGCGACCGAGTCGACCGCGACCAGCGCCGAGATCGCCATGCACCGCTCCCCCGCGGAGCCGAATCCGGCGTTGATGGCCGCATCGGCGGCGAGGTCGAGGTCGGCGTCGGGCAGCACCAGCATGTGGTTCTTGGCCCCGCCGAGGGCCTGGACCCGCTTGCCGTGGGCGGAGCCGGTCTCGTAGACGTACCGGGCGATCGGGGTGGACCCCACGAACGACACCGCCTTCACGTCGGGGTGCGTGAGCAGGGCGTCGACCGCCTCCTTGTCTCCGTTGACGACGTTGATGACCCCGTCGGGGAGGCCGGCCTCCGTCCAGAGTTCGGCGATCGCGAGGGTCGCACTCGGGTCCTTCTCGCTCGGCTTGACCACGACGGCGTTTCCGCAGGCCAGGGCCACCGGCACGAACCACAGCGGCACCATCGCCGGGAAGTTGAAGGGCGAGATCACCGCGACGACACCGAGGCTCTGCCGGATCGAGTAGACGTCGACCCTGGTCGAGGCGTTCTCGGTGAAGCCGCCCTTGAGCAGGTGGGGGATGCCGCACGCGAACTCAGCGACCTCGAGACCGCGTACGACCTCGCCGAGTGCGTCGTCGATCACCTTGCCGTGCTCGGCGGTGATCAGCGCGGCGATCCGCTCCTTGTCGCGGTCCAGCAGCTCGCGGAACCGGAACAGCACCTGGGTCCGCCTGGCCAGCGACAGGTTGCCCCAGCTTTCCTGCCATGCCTGCCTGGCCCGGGCGACGACGTCGCCGACCAGGTCTGCCGACGCCAGGTCGAGCACCCCGGTGACCTCGCCCGTGGCGGGGTTGTAGACCTCGCTGGTCCGCTCGGCGGTGCCCTCCCAGGGCGAGCCTGCGACCAGGTGGGTGATGCGGGTGGGGGTGTCGGTCATGAGAGGTCCTCAGATTTCGCTGGTGGTGGTGGGGTGGACGGGCTCAGCGCGGCGACTCGAGCGTCGGGGGCGTCTGCCACCGGTCGAGGTGGGCCTGGATCTGCTCCAGCTGGTGGCGGCTGGAGTCCTCGGCCCGGTCCTCCCAGGCGAAGACGGCCGAGCTGAGCACGCCGTCGAAGGCGTTGCGCTCGAGGCCCGCGAAGAACCGGGTGAAGTCGACCTCGCCCTGGCCCATGTCGAGGTGCTGGTGGACGCTGACGTGGGCACCCGGCGGGTTGACGATGTAGCGCAGCCCCGAGCTGGCGGTGTGGTCGTAGGCATCGGCGAGGTGGCACATCGTGGTCAGCGGCCCGGCCTTGTCCAGGATGCCGTCCACGTCGTTGCCCTGGTGGAAGGTGTGGGGCGTGCAGTAGAGGAAGGACACCAGGTCGGAGTTGATCCCGCGGATGATGTCGATCGCCTTCTTGCCGTCCTCCTCCCAGTCGTCGGGGTGAGGTTCCAGCACGAGCCGGA
>Ga0136617_10004453_pt1 | contig 12530 bp, 8 predicted proteins | sample AntDrymUQ3222106_2_FD_129672 | JGI IMG/M metagenome (GOLD analysis project Ga0136617, IMG submission 129672) | Polar desert sand microbial communities from Dry Valleys, Antarctica - metaG UQ322 (21.06) | ecosystem: Environmental > Terrestrial > Soil > Desert | place: Antarctica: Dry Valley...
ATGCACTATCACCTAATCGGAATATGCGGAACGGCTATGGCGTCGCTGGCTGGGATGTTGCTGGCTTGTGGGCATAAGGTCACCGGGTCGGATCAGAGCGTTTATCCGCCGATGTCAACGCAGCTCGAAGCGCTAGGGATCGAGATCATGCAGGGTTATCATGCACAAAATGCCAATGTCGGTGCTGAATGTACCATTGTCGGCAACACAATATCGCGCGGAAATCCGGAGCTGGAAGAAGTGTTAAACCGCAAGCTGCTTTACCGTTCACAGGCGGAGATCGTAAAGGAATTATTTATACGCGGAAAGCGGTCGCTGGTCGTCGCCGGCACCCACGGGAAGACGACAACGACCAGCATTGCCGCTTGGGTAATGGAGGTGGGCGGCTTGAATCCTGGCTTTCTTGTCGGCGGGATAGTGCAGAATTTCGATGTCAGCTTTCGCGTCACTGACAGCGACCATTTTGTTATCGAGGGCGACGAATACGACACGGCTTATTTCGACAAAAAGCCGAAGTTCATGCATTACCTGCCGGAGACCGCCATCGTCAACAATATCGAATTCGATCACGCCGATATTTATGACGATCTCGACGATATTAAGTGGGAGTTTTCGCGGCTTATGAATCTCGTTCCGGGAAACGGGCGGCTGATCGTCGGTATCGATTCGCCTGGCGCCGCCGAAGTCCTCGACGAAATGACGGGCAAGCTGTTTACAAATGTCGAAACGTTCGGGCTTTCGGACGACGCAAAATGGCAGGCCCGCTATATTGATTTTTCAGGCGATACGACGAGGTTCACGGTCTTCAAGGATGGACAAATCTGGGGCGGATTCGAAACGCATCTGATCGGTGAGTTTAACGTGCGCAACTCTCTCGCCGTCATTATCGCTGCCGACACTTGGGGAGTTTCGAAAGAGAAAATGCAGGAAGCTTTCCGGACATTCAAATCGGTCAAACGTCGTGTCGAAGTTCGCGGTACGATAGGGGGCGTAACGATAATCGACGATTTTGCCCATCACCCGACCGCCGTCGAAGAGACCTTGAAAGCCCTGCGTATGAAGTACGACGGCCACCGTCTGATCGCCGTCTTCGAGCCGCGCTCCTGGTCGTCCCGCCTCGCCATTTTCCAGAAGCCGTACGCCAAAGCCTTTGTCTACGCCGATTACGTCATCATCGCCGGTGTTTTTAACACATCGAAAGCAGGTGATCTAGGTAAAGTTCTCGATACCGAAGAGCTTGTAAAGGAAATCGAAATGCAGAGCAAACCCGCAATGACGATGCCTGATGCCGATTCAATCGTCGCCCACCTCACGCGCGAACTGAGCGAAGGCGATGTGGTAGCAATCATGTCCAACGGCGGCTTCGGCGGCATCCACGAGAAGATTCTCGAGGCTTTGAAAAATAACTGAGATTTCCGAATTGTTGAGTTGGAAAAAACTCAGCTACGACCGAAAGGTAAAATTGCGGGGATATGTTAAAATTCGTTCGATGATCACAGTACCAAAACTATTTCCGTCCGAACGGCAAAAGCTTTTCGATCACTTCGAAAACAGGTTGCAGACGGCCCATAATCTAAATAGGAAGTCGGTTAGTTTTCAGGCGAGCAAAGCCGAACCGGTTTATCGCTGGTTCAAATATAAAGAAGGTTTCTCGTCCGCTTTAGTTAGGCACTACCTAAAAGAGTACGCTCCGAATCCGGGAAAGCTGTTGGATCCATTTGCTGGTGCTGGCACATCGCTTTTCGCGGGTAAAGAACTCGGATGGGAAACTCACGGCATAGAGCTTTTGCCGGTAGGAAGTTTCGCCGTTCGGGCGCGTGAAGCCTTAAGTGAAATAGAGCCGCGTACTTTACAACAGACTACCCCGACTAGTTCTGCGAGTTACTTTAACCACCTAAAAATTACAAAAGACGCATTTCCAGATTCCAATGAATCTTCTTTGAATCGCTATCTAGCTTACTGCTCAAAAATCGTCGATGAGAATATTCAGACGGTCTTGTTATTTGCAGCTTTTACGATACTCGAAGAAATCAGTTACACGCGAAAGGACGGCCAATACCTTCGGTGGGATCATCGCTCGAAACGGACATTATCCGGGAAACCATTCGATAAGGGGAGGATATATTCTTTCGAAGAAGCTATCCGTAATAAACTCAACCAATTCTTAGAAGACACTTTACCCGCCCATTCACTTCTTCCTTTCGAAGACAGTTTTAAGTCGCTAAACGGAAAAGGACGGATTAACTTGGTGACTGGTACATGTCTGGAGCAGTTGCCGCGTTATGAAAGTAATCAGTACGATTTTGTCATCACTTCGCCACCCTACTGTAATCGTTACGATTACACAAGGACTTACGCCTTAGAATTGGCCTTTCTCGGACTTGATGATGAAGCCGTCCGAAAGCTTCGTCAGGAAATGCTTTCCTGCACCGTTGAAAACAAAGACAAATTAACACAAATGGAGACGCTATACAGTGATGCTGGGCAACCTCAGTCATTCCGCACGATATTAACCGTTTACGAGCAATCAGACGCAATGTCTGAGGTAAATATCATACTCGAAAAACTCAAGAATCTAGATTTGCTCAACAATAAGAATATTGCCCGGATGGTCAAGAATTACTTTCTGGAAATGTGTTTTGTGATTTATGAACTGACGCGAGTGACTAAGCCCGGCGGTTATTGTGTGATGGTAAACGATAATGTCCGCTACGGGGGCGAAGAAATTCCTGCCGATCTTATTCTTTCCGGATTTGCCCAGACTTTCGGATATTCAATCGAAAAAATTTTCGTGCTTCCGCGCGGTAAAGGAAATAGTAGCCAACAAATGGGCAGCTTTGGCCGCACGGAAACACGGAAATGCGTATATTTATGGCGAAAAAAATAAAAGGCGAAGTAATGGCGTCGATCGTCGAAGATTTGTTGACCTCAAGAGAAGAGACGCGAGCCGGATTTATTGCGATGGCTCTCGAAAAGAATTTGATGGCTTCGCCTTATGTTGAAGAAGCAAGAGCATTGAGGGCTTTAGCAAGCCAAGTGAAAAGACCCCGGCAGCTATTAGATTCTACCGATCTACGTAAGAGTTCATTGGCTGCCTCTGGTTTGTCTAACAAATCGCTTAAATTTATGACTGAGGAGGATAAAACTGTAGCTATCCTTGGCCTTATTGAAACATTTCTGGAACCCTCCGGAACTGACTTTCCTGAAGAGTTAGTCTACCGTTATCTCTTAACCAAAGGTGACGCTTTGGGTGGAAGCGCGCGGAATCTCGCTGGCATGCTAGGTGATCGAAAATTCCTTCGGACACTCATATCTGTACTGTCCTGACAGGCGTTAATTATTCTTGGAAAGACCGCAAAACGCGGTCATGGATTTCAGAGTCGACGATTGAGGCTGGCATCGAAAAGCGTATTGGTGCTCTTTACTGGCAAAAGGCGGGTCGGGATCGACTTTTGGTTATGAATGTTTCGCTGCCGCTTATCGGAAAAAATGTCGATCTTGTGCTTTTGAACGCCACTCCCCAAGACCTGGTCGGAACGGAACGGAATCTATATTTACAGAATACGAGATTCGTGGCTCTCGGCGAACTCAAAGGCGGAATTGATCCTGCCGGTTCCGATGAGCATTGGAAAACAGCTAATTTTGCGCTCAATCGCGTCCGCTCGAAGTTTCATACGTTAGGTCTCGTTCCCGCCACCTTTTTCATCGGTGCGGCCATTGAAAGAAGCATGGCAGGTGAGATAGTTCAGCAACTTAATTCACGAGTCCTCGACCGTGCCGCAAATTTAACCAAAGACGATCAACTCGCCTCAATTTGTGAATGGTTAATGAATCTGTAATTCAACGGCGAACTAAAAAAATGGGTATAGTTACTTAATTCACCAACAAGCCTCACGGTTGGAGCACTATCAACAAATTACTGGTCGATTTTGCCGTTGAAATTTGCCAGGCTTACGGCGATTTCGTCGATCAGGGCGGTTCTTTCGCGAGTGACGTTTACGCCGTTTACTACAATTGAGAGTACAAGCTGTTCGCCGCCGGCGGTTGTGATGTAGCCGGAGAGGGCGGAGACCTGGTCGATGGTGCCTGTTTTTCCACGGATGTTTCCGGCGGCGGCGGTGCCTTTGAAGCGGTTCGCAAGCGTTCCGTCAACCCCGCCGATTGTCAGCGAATTACGCCACTCCTGCGAATACTTGCTCTGTTTCGCCATGTAAGTGTAAAGCTGCACGACTGCGTTGGGGGTGATCAGATTGTGCCGCGACAGGCCGCTGCCGTCGTGCTGAATTATTCCCTCGGGCGCTACGGCGATGCTGGTGAGAAATGCCTTGACAACGCCGATTCCGAGTTCAGAACTGTCTCTTGGGATGTTCGGTGTCGATGGGGAAGTGGTCGGAGCGTCGATTCGTTTGCGTTCCTCTTCGCCCAGCGTCCAAAGCAGCGTTTCGGTGTACATATTCTGACTCGGCTTCATTGTCTTGGCCGCAATCAGGCTGAGCGGAGGCGATTCAAGTCTTGCAATCTCGACCGATTCGACCGATTCGACCGGTAGGACAAAACCCGGAGCGGAGGTCCGATATTGGCCGGTAACGATCACGCCTTTTTGTTCGAGTCTCTGTTTCAGTAGAGCGGCGAAGAGCTCGGCAGGTCGCGATACAGTTACGGAGCCGGTAAAACCGGCGTTGCCGAGCGGCAGCGCCCCCGTGATCTCCAACTGATTTTGGCCGAGTAATTTCACAATCTTCAAAGTGCGCGTTGTTCCCGCCGCTGTCGTCGTGCAAAGGTTTTTTACGCGATAAACCGGATTATACGGAGAAAGATTTACGGTGCAAGTGTACCCGACGGGTCCCGGTCGAATGGTAAGATCGACCGCGTTGTCATTTAACGGTAATGCGGAAACTTCCGCACCGTAATACCATTGCAGATCATCCCACTCCCAGCTTCCGGGAATCGGACTGCCCTTAAAATAGGTATCGTCGCTAACGACGCTGCCTTCGATGCGTTTCACGCCGGCAGCGCCGATTTTATCAGCCAGATCATCCAACCCCTTATAATAATTTCCCTCGGAAAAACTCGTCGAAATCGAGACATCGCCGCGTCCGTAGATTCTCAAATCGCCTTTCACCGTTCCGGCCGAGTCCGGCAGGGCGGATGCATAAACGCTCGTCACAAAACGAAAATCCGGCGTCAACTTCTCCAAAGCCGTCGCGACCGTGAAATTCTTCATATTCGAAGCCGGAATAAAGTATTTTTCCGCGTTCTCCTCGAAGACTACCTTGCCCGAGTTGAGCGATATGATCTTAACGCCGACCTGGCCGCGCCGGATTTCCGGCCTTGCCAGGATAGTGCGGATCCGCGACTGAAGACCGGTAAGGGTTTCTACGGCAAATGCCGGTCGTTTGACAGGAATCGAGGGTGAAACGACCGGCGTGGGAGTCGGTGTTGCGGTTACCGATCTTTGACACAGCTCGTCCTGGGCTGCGGCGTTAAATATAAAGCAGGACAGACCAAACCCGACCGATAAAACGAGCTGCGATATGAATATTTTTAATTTCATTATTCTAATAAACAAATATCTTATCTGCTAAAGGAGAGTTGATGAATAAAAAAGCAGCAACAAACGAAAAAGTTGTCACTGCTTTTTTTATAATTTATCCGGATTGACTTACCAACGGACAGGACGAAGATCGGGCCCAACAACGTGGGCACCGGAAATAACTTCGGGTGCGGCGATGTCGGGACGGCTCGCGTCATCGACGCGCGTTTGATGAGCCGCGTACCAAAGTACGACATCCTGATTTACAAGCGATTCATTATTGATCCACGGAGCGAAATTAGCTGCTACGGTGCCCGGCGGGTTTTGGTCGTCGAGTTCATTTGGCGAATCGGCCGTTCCCTGAAAACGCATCAACCAAAAATCACCCCCACCGAAGGTATCGGTCAACATGCCAAGGGGATTTGTCACAGAACCGTCGTTGACGCCCGGCGTGAGTTGATAAGCTTCGTCGCCCATCGAATTTTGTATCAAAAATCTACGATTTCCCTGAGTGCTGCGGAATATTGCCGCTTCATTAGTAACCGCTGTCAGGAATTTACGGCCTCGTTCTACCTGAAATATCTTGTTAACCGGGGTGACTATATCAAAATCGAACCGCCAGTAAACATGATGGGTTCGCTGCAGGCAGACGCACGAGTCAGTTACCGAGCCAAAGCCGTATCTCGGACGAATTGTACCGTCCGGAGCAAACCTCCATTCCATTATATATCGATACCATCCCGCATCCATTTCCGTAACCATCACGGCCTCGGGGCCAAAACCGGTATCCTGCGTGTAAATCGCAACACCTTGAAAGTTTCCCGTATCGTTTCTGGTTTCAACCGCGGTTGTGGCCACCTGTCCGGCGGCCAACACACGAATTCCGGGTGCGGGGTTCGTTGATCCCGCTTCGGGAGCATTAAAAAAGCCTTCCGAATACTGCCAATCGCGGAATGGCCCGCAGCCGGTTGTATATTGAACGTTCAGGACGGGCACATGCCCTCGTTTGAGAACGGATTTGCCTCGATACTTAACATCGCGGATTTCGAGCCCCGAACGCTCGTTGGATTTGCCCGACGAAGATGAAGGTCGTATAACCAGCATTTCCCAAAGAGGATTGCCCGACTGCATCACTGTAAATTGAACCTGCCCGGCAACTCCGATTCCCGTGCTGCCCTGGTTGGCATTCTGAATTCCACAGGCTTCCGGTGTGGCTGCGGATGTGGGCGGAGCGTTATTCTCATAGCGGATAACCTTTTCGTTCTTGAAACTGACGCCGACGATTTGGTTCGCGCCGGTGTCCGGATTTCTAACACCGATATTGACAAGACGTTCACCGTTTAGATTCGAAACCGGAGGCATTGCTTCGTAGAATTCGATCTTGTTCATCCGTTTTAGGTCGGAAAACTCAGAATCCTTCGCGACAATCCTGTACGCTGCTTTTATTTCCTCGCCGTCCGCTCCGGGTTCCAACAGTATCCAACGGGTAGACACAGCTTCCTTTCCTGCAAAATCGCCCTCGGCCGCAAGCGTTCGATCATTCGTGTAATCGTAAAATATAGTTCGAAAGCGGGTCGGCGGCTGAGAAGCCCGGTTTTTGTCTCCTCCTTCGTCAATGTACTCAAAACCGAGGTACCTGTATTTAGCCCCCTTCAACTCATTTTGCACCAGGGCGCTCTGCACGACTCTCTGCTTTGCGGCATCAACTTGCGCTTGGGAGGGGCCCCAGGGAACAACCTTGATACTTAACGGCCTGTCGGCTCGTCCTTTCCGTTTGTCGATGTTTTCACCGGCAAAAGCGAGTCCGGAACCTAAGATAACCATTAAGCACGAACCCACAAAAATATGATTCAATTTAATCGACATCTAAACTCCTATTATTACATGAATGATTGATTTTCAGCATAGAAAAACAAAGGTAAAATATAGCACCGATCAATACGTTAGTCAAATTTTTGAGGATGGGAATGGGCGGGGGCGCGCAGTAACTGATCTCCGTGCGTAAGCTATTCGACCCTGATATTATTTACACTTCGAGTATCCACAATCCCGGCAAAAGTCGCAGCCTGAAGCGTGTTCGAGCTGGCCGTCGCATTCCGGGCACTCACCGATCATGTTCGACATTGGTATCCTGGACTCAGCTTCCGACGCGTTTTTAAAAGTCTCGCGTTCGGACTGGGGCAAGTGTTTCAGGCGCCGGTCGATAAGAAGCAGGCACTCGGCCACGGCCTGTTCGGGCGAGGTCAAGAGACGTTCATTGAACCAGACGGCATGGGTTCCGGTAACTTTGTTGAGACTTCGGGCAACCTCCTTTACCTCAAAACCGCCGCGAAGCATTTTTGACGCAAGCAGTCCGACACCGGCGCTGATCGGCCCAGCAACAAAAATCTCGAGAATTCGATTCCCGTCATGATTGACCGTCACATAAAGGTTTTGATTTTCAAATGGTATTCGCCACGTCGATCCCTGCAGCTCGCGTGGCCGTTCGACCCGCAAGTCGTTTTCGCCGGAACGCAGGCCGCCAGCCTGCCCTGCGTCCGCAGGACGCGTCAATATCGCCTCAGAGCCCTCTGGCTTTACGGGCTGCGTTTGCAGGCTGGGAGCCTCCGGTTCAATGGTGGCTTTCATCGAATTCAAAACCTGCCCCTCGCGGCTCCCGTCGCGATAATAGCTAACGGCTTTGCATCCAAGTTTCCGAGCGAGATGGTAAAGCTCATCAACAGATTCCAATGTATCGTCTTTCGTGCCGTTGCAGGTTTTGGAGATCGAATTATCGACATGCTTTTGAGCGGCGGCGAGTACCTTGACGTGCTGGAGCGATCTGATTTTCATCGCCGAAATAAAATGAGGTGGCAGATCGTCTTCGTGATCGACCACATATTGTGCCGCGGTTTTAATCGATTCCTCGTCGGTTTGATCGACTTCCAATCCGAGCGCCTCCGCTGCCAATAAATGAACGTAGGTGCGGGTTCCGAGCGTGTCCTGTCGGATGTAAGCCCACGAAAAATTCGGTTCGATCCCCGAGGAAGTTTCAGCGACTAGAGAGATTGTACCGGTCGGCGCAATGGTCGTCACCTCGTAGTTGCGAGGCGTTAAAGGAACATCCCGCGGAATGCCGATCTCGTCGTAAAGAAACTTTGAATAAGCTTCGCGATTCGCTTCCAATTCAGGAAAAACGCCTTTCTCGGCACCCAACTCGAGCGACGCAAGCCATGCTTCACGCCGGACAAATCCCATCACGCGTTCGATTAACTCTAGCGAGGCCTCTTCACCATAAACGATTTGCAAATTTAGACAGAGATCGGCGAAACCCATTATTCCCAAGCCAACAGGTCGGGTTCGCTTCACGACGTCATCGATTTCGGGCAGAGGAAAATGGCCCGCATCGACCACGTTGTCCAAAAATTGCGTGCAGAGATGCGTCACGCCTCTGAGTCTTTCCCAGTCGATGCACTCGTCTACATCCGTTCCGCCGCCAATTTTTTTATAAAATTTTGCAACATCTATCGAGCCGAGATTACATGAATTGTTGAAATGGAGATTCTGCTCACCGCAAGGATTACAAGCGTAGATCGGCCCCATAGAAGCCTTCATGTGATTATGCCGGTTAACTTCGTCGATAAAAATAATTCCGGGCTCTGCGTATTTATGGGCCGAGGCGATGATCCGGTTCCAGATATCGGGTGCGAATACCATTCCGGGCATTGGCGGCTGTTCGATCGAGCAGTCGGAAAGATTTGCGGTTTCGAACGCAAGCTTGTCCGCAAAAGGCGCGGTCGTACCGTCCGGACGGCGATAAATCACGTAATCCGAGCCGGTAACGGCATCGAAAACCGCCTGCATCCACGGCTCGTCCGCAAATTCGGTTTGAAACCAAAGGCCGCGATCGACCGCTTCCATAAATGCGTCCGTTACGGTCACCGAAATATTAAAATTCGTCAGGCTGCTCTGATCGTTCTTGGCGTGAATAAATCGAAGGATATCCGGATGCTTTACGCTCAGGATTCCCATATTCGCACCACGCCGGACGCCGCCTTGTTTTACAACCTCCGTCGTTTGATTGACTATGTTCATAAAACTGACCGGCCCCGACGCTACTCCGCGCGTCGAATTCACCATCGCGCCCGCCGGACGTAAAAACTCGTATGTCATCCCGGTTCCGCCGCCGGTTTGATGAATTATGGCGACATTTTGAGCATGCTCCATTATTCCCTGAATGGAGTCGGGAACGTTCAGAACAAAGCAGGCTGCGAGCTGCCCCTTGGGTTTGCCCGCATTAACCAGGCACGGCGTATTCGGCACAAATTCGCGGGCGAACATCACCGCCGTCATTTCGTTGTAAAACTGATTTTGCTTTTGCCGATCTGTCTCGACGCGGGATACGTGGCCGACGACGCGTCGCACAATATCTGCCCACGTTTCGACCGGTTCGCCCCTCTCGTCCTTTAGCGAATAACGCTTGGAAACGACTTTCTCCGCGTTCAGCCCAAGAGGCTCGACATCGCGGCCAACCGGCGCTCCTGATCCATTGTCTATCGTTTTCGCCGTCAGTCCGCCTATTTTGACAGGCTCAAAAACTGTGCTCATGCTTGCCTTGTCTCCTTGTGCCGATATTATTCACGAAGCGAATATTCACGTAATACTATTTTAACATTTGCAATAGTATTCTCGAAGTCTTTTTGAGGATGGATTAAATATTATTCGGGCTTGAGAACAGCAGCATTTACATTCTCAAGTGCGACAATAGTAAGCGAGATAGTCCAGGATGTCAATAGCAAAATTTATACAAGATATTGTGCTGATTTCAAGCTGGCCAACAACAGATAGCATAAATAAGTGTATTTGCTTAGGTTGCGGTCATGGAGCGCTCCGCTCTCGAATGAAGATTTTATCAGCCGTAATGAAATCTTATGCGCCTTTAGATTTTTTGCCTAAAAGAGACGATCCAGAGGAGCTTATCTTACGCAAGGATGCAAAGTTCGCAAAGGAAGACGCAAGTTTAAGTTTCTAGCAGACTGTTTGACTTTGGATGATTGATTTTCCGAAACTGTCAATAATGGACAACCTAATGCAGGGGACAGCAGCGGGCGGGACGATACGCGTTTTGGCCGCGATAACGACCGGGATTCTTGCGGAGGCGGTTCGTCGGCATCGGACATCGCCGACGGTTTCCGCCGCGTTCGGCAGAGTTTTGACCGGCACACTTCTTCTGGGAGCGACTCTAAAGGATTTTGACCGCCTTACGGTAAAGATCGAGTCGGACGGGCCGGTCGGCGGCATCGTTGCTGAAACGACGGGCAACGGAATCGTGCGCGGCTATGTTCGGAATCCTGAGGCGGAGCTTCCGCCGAGAGACGATGGAAAATTTGACGTCAAGGGCATCGTCGGCAGCGGGACTTTTTACGTAATCCGCGAATCGGGTTTTGATTTGGGACTTCATCGCGAGCCGTATGTCGGTTCGGTTCCTATCGTTTCCGGTGAGGTTGCTGAAGATTTCGCATATTACTTGGCAAAGTCCGAACAGATACCTTCGGCGGTTTTGCTGGGCGTTCTGCTTCAAAACAACAAACCGCATGTTGCGGCTTCGGGCGGCGTTCTCGTGCAAATGCTGCCCGGTGCAAATGAACACGTGATCACGATGATCGAAGACACCATACGCCGCGCGCCGCATTTGACCTCTGTCATAAAAGAAGGCGCGACGGCTGAGGAATTAATTCGTCTGGCACTTGGTGTGATCGATTTTGAGATCCTCGAAGAAAGGGAAGTCGAGTTCAAATGCAATTGTTCGATGGAAAGGGCGATTTCGCTTATTGCCTCGCTCGGCCGCGAAGAGGTTGCTTCAATGCTTGCCGAAGACAACGGGGCGGTGATGACATGCGGCTTTTGTAATGAGGTCTATGGATTGAGCGAGGGAGATTTGCGAGACATCCTAAAATTGGAAATCGTCTCGTAACTCGGCAAAAATCTTCACGTATTAGATTGATTACCACCGCAAAACGGCGAGGCCGCGTTCATTTGCGGGTTATTGGCTATCGCTTTTCCGAACAAAGCCGGGATTGGGAAAACCATTCAGGCCCGGTTCGAAGGTTAACTGTTTTTCATTGGCACCGCTGGGATCCACCGAGAAAAGCTGAAACTCGTTCCCGCCTAATTCTTTTCCGACCGAACGGTGAAAGATGATCTTTTTACCGTCGGGCGTCCACGAAGGGGTAAGGCTCTCTTTAGTATTGAGAACTTTGATGCTGGTGCCATCGGCCTTCATTACACAAGCGAGAAATACACTGCCACCGTTTTTGCACATAAACGCGATCCGCCTTCCGTCGGGTGACCACGCCGGTGCGCGGTCTTCTTCCGTGTTCTTTGTTAATCGTCGAGGCTTTCCCTTGCCGTCCGCATTAATCTCGTAAACCTCGGCGGTGGTTGGATCTTCGTGAGAATCATTCACGCCGTATCTGGTGTAAATGATTGTCTTGCCATCCGGCGACCAGTCGGGGTCTTCATCGATCATTGCCGAATCGTTGGTCAGGTTCCTTGGTTTTGCTTCTCCTATTAAAAACTCATCGACGTTCAGGATGAAAATATCGCTGTCCGAAGTGGCGGCACCAGGAAAAGTCCGATTGAACGTCCCCTTTCCGGACGCGCTCGCATGAAAAGCGATATGCTTGCCATCAAGCGACCAGGTCGCCGACGATCCCCGGACAAGAACTCTCTGATTCGCGCCGTTGGAATCCATTATAAATAGATCAGACAGGTTGTCCGGATCATCTTTCGTTCGTAGACGGCCGCTTTCGAAGACGATTCGCTTGCCGTCCGGCGATAAATTGGGATAACAATCACTGGCTTGATTCGTAGTCAGGCGTCGGATATTTTTGCCGTTTACATCACTCAGATATATCTCTATAGCCAGAAATAAATCGCTGATTGCCATATCGCCCGGATAGTCCCGCGAGCTGACAAAAGCAATGGCGGGAACGAGTTCGCTGCTGTTTCGTGTCTG
>Ga0136617_10004454_pt1 | contig 12526 bp, 10 predicted proteins | sample AntDrymUQ3222106_2_FD_129672 | JGI IMG/M metagenome (GOLD analysis project Ga0136617, IMG submission 129672) | Polar desert sand microbial communities from Dry Valleys, Antarctica - metaG UQ322 (21.06) | ecosystem: Environmental > Terrestrial > Soil > Desert | place: Antarctica: Dry Valley...
AAGCGAGTAACTGAGCACGAGGATCGTCCCGAGGCGGGCGCCAAAGACAATGGGAGCCCGTGACAGGACCGCGATCTGCAGCGGCATGACGTAAAGCGCCAGCCGGTCGACCGCGGTCGACGACGGCAGCACCAGCAGAAGCACAAGCAAGGCGAAGGCCGCTACCGAGTGGTAGAACCAGATCCGCCTCTCGCGATCCGAAAATCCGAGGCGGTGCCGGAGGAAGAAGAAAGCCGCCGCCGGCACGAGGTTCATCGCGACACGAATTGCCGCCCCTTGCGAAGAATATTCCGCCTCGATGTAGTTCCTGACGAACTTGTCGACCGAGTCCGCGAGAAACGAATTGTAGAGCATGTAGATGGCGGCGACACCCGCTAGCGTGTTGAAGAGCCGGTTGCGCTCACTCGAGAAGACCACCAGCGGCAGCGCGACCACGGCCGTCTTATGAAACAGCGCCGCCACACCAATGTAGATGGCGAAGCGGAGCGTCGAAGCGCCGCGCTGGACCGCCGCCAGGCCGGCCATCAGGATGCCGATGGCGACGGCCTGCCGGGTGTAGCCCATGGCAACGACGATCACGAGGTAGGGGACCGCGACCAGGACCGCGAGCCAGGGACTGGGCTGGACCTGCGCGAACCGCAGCAGGCCCCATGAGAAGATGATCGCGCAGATGAGGTTGACTAGCCAGAACTCGGCGCCGATGCGCCGGACGGACCAGCTCAGCGCCTGGTAGCCCGGGTCGCCGATCCTGACCACCCGCTCAAGGTCGGCATATCCGGCGTAGGAAAACAGCAGCTTGTACGTTTCCCAGTCGGCGCCGACATCGTAGCGCAGGCCGATCATCAGCGCGATAAGGACGACGCCCGCGACGAGGAACGGCGACACGCGCCGCCTGGGGCCGCGGTCGGTTTCCGAAAGCAGTGAGCCGCTGGCGAAGTAGGCGAAGAGGAGCCAGTAAGGAAGCAATCGCCCCGCCTGTGATTAGAATGTGCCCGAGGCTTCGGGCGGGAGCGGGCTATAAGTGCGGCGCGCCCGAGCGTCCAGCACGGGCAACCTCACCGTCGTCAGGGCGGCGGCGGAAACACCGCAACGCAGGTGTGGAGGTCGGTCGTCTCCTTACCGATCACCACCGTTTCGCCGAGCGTTACCCAAACGTGCGCGCTGAGCTTTGATGGCGACTGACGAAGCCCATAATGAACCAGCGACGGCACGCCGCGGCGGCGGAGCATCCAGTGCGCCGCCAGGCCCTCCGGGAAGCAAACGATGCTCCACGGCAGCCTGCGGGCGGCCCGCTTGACCGCCCGCCGGACTTCGAGCGCTACATCCGCGTCTGCTTGACCCCGATCATGTTCGGCTCCCCCATAACCCATCGTCCGGATGACCGTCCTGAACGGCAGAATCCGAATCGCCGCAGTCGCGAGCGTCAGTGCGCACGCGGCCTCGGCGAACTGGGCGAGTTCGCGGCCGCCGAGCCGGTGAAAACGGCGGAAAGGAGAACTGGCGGTCATCCCTCGCGCCTATCACAGCCGTTCAAGCGAGTTGAGTCGCCGCATCTGGCGCAACTTGTGCCGCGCACCTAAGAAGCCGGCATGACTGACGAGCTTTACGAACGCGCGACCAATCTGCTCGAGGCCGACCTCGGCGACGAGCTGATGGCGCTGGACGTCGATGGGGGCACCTGCTTCGGCTTCAATCCCGTAGCCACAGGCGTATGGCGCCATCTGACAAGCCCGAAATCGTTCGACGAGATCGAGGAAGCATTGCTCGCCGAATATGACGTCGACCGCAGCCAATGCCGGGCGGAGCTGCACGAGCTGCTCGACGACCTTGTCCAAAAAGGCCTTGTCAGGAAGGTCGCCCGATAGGCCGGCGGCGGAGCGGATTCTTCGGACAGGCGACTGGGCGGTTGAGCAAACAAGAGAATTTTTCCACAACTTGGATATCAATTCACACTTGTGAGTTGTCAGCGGGTCGCACCTATACTAATGACCTTGCTGCTAGCACGAGGAGCTGAAATGCGTAACAGGTTCAATCAGTCGGCTTTTGAGAAAAGCCCCAAGGCCAAGTGGGTGAAACCAGCCGTGCGCCAGCTCCGGGCCGGTGCAGCCGAGGTGAACGGCGGCGGCGTTGATGACGGTGACCCTGGTACGGCAAACAACAACTCCTGAACCCGTGCCATCTGTCGGCCGTTGACCACAGCCGAGCTTTGAATAGCTGAAGCCAGTCCGCCATCAATCCTGCGCGCCTGACGGAGAAGCAAGCTGACGGCGATCGCTGGCTATTGGGCGTTCGATCATAGGCCGGTGCGGCTGCATTGCAGCCGCATGCTCCAGGGCCAGGCCGCTTACGGCAGCAAGCGGGCGCAGGACGACGATGGAGTCCTGGGGCTTGGCCGCAATCTTTTCGCCTTGCTCCCCGAAGACGTTCACGACCGTGGTCCGCAATCCCGCTCGACCTTTCGGATGGTCGCCGACGTCAGGCTCGACAACCGGCCGGAACTTGCCGCCCGCCTGGGCATGGCACCAGCGGATCTTGCGCGGCTGCCGGATGCCGCGCTGTTGTTCGAATCGCTGCTCAAATGGGGCGACGATGCCGTCAACCACTGGGTCGGCGAATTTGCCTTCGCTTTCTGGGACGGCGCCAGGCAGCATCTCCTGCTCGGGCGCGACATCTTGGGCCTGCGTCCGCTCTATTTCCACCAAGGCAGGAATTTTTTCGCTTTCGCGTCGATGCCGAGCGGGCTGCATGCGCTCGAAGAAGTCCCTTACGACTTCGACACCGAGTTCATGGCCGAACGCCTGGCCTTGATTCCGAACGTCGGCACCAAGAGCTATTTCAAGGACATCGAGCGGGTCGAGCCGGCCCACATCGTCCGCGTGACGCGTGACGGGCTTCAATCCCACAAATATTGGCGGCCTCCCGCCCCGTCGAAATCGTCCTTGCGCCCCGACGAGTATGAAGAAGGCCTGCGGAGCGTCCTCGATCAGGCAGTGACGGCGCAATTGCGCGGCGCCGGCGACATCGTCGCATCGCACCTTAGCGGCGGACTCGACAGCTCGACCGTCACGGCGACCGCAGCGCGGCTGCTCCCCGCTGGAAAGGTGATCGCATTCACCGCCGTTCCGCGAGCGGGATTTCAAGGCCGCACTCCCCCCGGAACCGTGGCCAGCGAGGCAGAGCTGGCGGCGGCGACTGCGCGCCTGTACCCCAACATCGAGCACGTGCTGGTCGAAAGCTCGGGCGAGTCGCCGCTGGAGGGCCTCGACCGCGCCTTCCTCTACCAGCAGCAACCCAATGCGAATCTCAGCAATGCGGTCTGGGGGCGATCGATCAACCGCGCCGCCAGTGACCGGGGGGCGAACACGCTTCTCAAAGGCGCGCTCGGCAATTTGACGATGAGCTATTCGGGTCTTGAGTTGCTCCCCCACTTGCTGGCGCGCGGACGCCTGCTGAAATTGGCCAGGCACGCGTTCCAGCTGGCACGCAACGGGGTGCCGCTGTTGGCGCTCGGCGCTCAAACTGTCGGACCCTTCATGCCCGCGCCGCTTTGGCAAGCGTTGCGCCGGCTCGGGGGAAGGAGCGTTGGACTGATGAGCTACTCCGCCGCCAGTCTCGCACATTTGGCTGAGCTGCAGCGGACCGGCGAGGCCCGTGGATTGGACCTGATGGGACGGCCGCGGAGAGATCCTCACGAAATCCGGCTCTGGGTATTTGCCCAGTCCGATGGCGGCAATTCCTACAAAGGCATCCTGGCCGAATATGGCTTGAGCGTCCGGGATCCCACCGCAGACAGAAGGGTGATCGAATACAGCCTGGCCGCTCCGGTCGAGGAATTCCTCCGGGGCGGCGTCCCGCGCTCGCTCGCCCGCCGAGCTTTCGCCGACCGCCTGCCGGCGGAGGTCACCTCTTCACGATCGCGGGGCTATCAGGCGGCCGATTGGCATGAGGGACTGGACCGGGCTCGCGCGGAGGTCGAGCAAGAGGTCGCTTCGATCGCGCGATGCCCCGACGTGGGTGATGCGCTGGACATCGGCTGGCTCAAGGATGCCGTGGATTCGTGGCCCGAGGACGGCTGGGACAGATTTGAGGTCAGGGACCGCTACCGCCTGGGCCTGCTGCGCGGCATTTCGGCGGGCTATTTCATGCGCAAGGTGCGCGGCACCAACTGAGCGGTTGGTTCGGTCAGGGCCGGGGCACCTGCTCCGCGTGCTCGAGCAACCCGGCAAATTGCTCGGCCATGTCGCCCAAACCCCAGCGGCGCCCGGCGCGGAAAATCGGAGTGTTGCGAACGAGCTGGACACTGGCCGACCAATGATCCTCGCTGCTTCCGGTCATCGGCACCAGGGCACCTCGATAGGTGTTGGCGAAAACTGCCTCGGCCGCGGCGACGCCGGTCAGCCGCTCGATCTGGAGGGCTTCGCTGCGTTCGAGCAAATAGACCGCGGCCAGTGGGATGGCGGCATCCGTCGCGGAGGGCTGGCTGAGTGGAACGTCGTATTTGTCGGGAGCATCCGCCCCGAAAAACGAACGCTGGTATGCGGCGACGTCCCTTCCGGTTACGTCCAGCACCTCTCGCCAAAGCCGCAGTCGCCCGATCCCCGGGCAGACCTGTGGCTGTCCATTGTCGGCAAAGCCAACCACGCACACATCGTCCGCGACAACCCGGAATCCGCGGTCATTGAACCATGCGGCAAGGGTCGACTTGCCGGCGCCGGACTCACCCATGAATGCAAAGGCCCGGTCCCCGACCTCGACCGCATTGGCATGGAGGGGAAGCAGTCCCCGCTGATGGAGCAGCGCTCCCATGGCCGAGCCGAGCAGGAATAGCCGCAAATTGGCATCGGGCACGCCCGGATGCGGCTCGACAATGATCTCGGACCCGTCCTTGACGAAGTATCGGCCGACTGCGGGGATCATCAGCAACAGCCCACCCTCGGTCAGATGCAGTCCCGGGCCGTTCGTTGGCGCGTCCGGCGCTTGTCCAAGGCGGATCGTGACCTGGGGATGCGACGAATTCTCCACCTCGAGCAGCTCCGGCAAGCGAAGCTCGCTGCGGATGTGCAGCCCGAACAGGGAATAATCGAAAGGACCGGTCATGGCGTGATTCACGGCGGCACTAAGCATGCCCGGGCCCATTCGTCACCCGTCGCGGTGCGCCACATGCGGTGCATTCCGCCGCGGTCCTGTTTATCGAAGGGAAATGGCCCCGACTGCACTCGCCGACACATCGCGACATGCGAACGAGTTCGCGCTCGCGGTGGAATGCTGCCGCTGGACCTTCGCGCGCGGCAACCCGGAGCCGGTACGGCGGCTGGCGGCGCTCGTCGATTGGGCCCGCTTTGAGCAGGTGACGAAGCGGCATCGAGTCGAAGGACTTGTCTGGCATTGCCTGCGCTCCCTTGCCGTCCCGCTTCCGGCCGGAAGCGGGCGAGTGCTCGCAGCGGACGCGGCGGTCGTGGCGGAGCATAATCTGCGCGCCGCGCGGCAGTCGGCGATGCTTTTCGAGGCCTTCGCGCAGGCGCGGATTCCGCTGCTGTTCGTCAAGGGATTGTCGCTCGGCAGGCTGGCCTATGGCGACCCTTTCGTGAAGATGAGCCGGGACATCGACATGCTGGTGCCGGGCGAAGCGATCGCCGCCGCCGCCGCGGTTCTTGGGCGTTTGGGATATTCGTTGACGCTGCCGGCGGTGCCGCCGCAATCCAGGGCCTTCAAACGCTGGCACCGGAAGCGCAAGGAATCGGTGTGGCGGTCGCCGGACGGCCTCCATGTGGAGCTTCACAGCCGACTCGCCGACAGCCTCGATCTGATCCCCGGGATCGGCGTCGGCTCGCCACGGCAGGAGGTCGAGGTGGCGCCGGGGATCGTGCTTCCGACCTTGGCGCCGGACGAGCTGTTCGCCTACCTGTGCGTCCATGGCGCCTCGAGCGCCTGGTTCCGGCTCAAATGGGTTACCGATCTCGCCGCTTTGCTGTGCGACTGCACAGCTGCGGAGATCGCCCGACTCTACGAACGTTCGCAGCAGCTCGGCTCCGGACGAGCGGCCGGTCAGGCCTTGTTGCTGGCGGCACGGACCTACGGCACGGCCGCCGGCGGCGAGCTCGAGCGAAGGCTCAACCGGGATCCAGTCAATCGCTGGCTCGCCGAAGCCGCGTGGAAACAGATGATTCGCCAGGCCGAGCCCACCGAAGCCCGGTTCGGGACGGCGACGATCCACTGGACGCAGCTGTTCCTGCTGCCGGGCGCCCGCTTCAAGCTCGGCGAGCTGTCCCGGCAAGTTTCGGACATCCTTGCTTGAAATGATCAGACCGCAAGGTGCCGGGCGGTCGGCCAGAGGTCGGCATTCTCGGCGCCGTCGCGGGCGCGCGGGCGGGCCATCAAGGCGAGGCACGCCGCGAAGATCGAGCTCAGGGCCGCGGTCCGCAGCGGGTAATCGACGATGCTGTGAACCAGAATGGCGGCCGTCACGATCGACGCCGCGACCGCATAGCGGTCGGTCGACGCGGATCGCCAGATCGGCACCGCGCGGCTTCCCCACCACAGGAAAAACGCCGCCAGCAGGAGCAGCCCGGGGAGGCCAGCCTCCAGGGCGATCTCGAGATAATCGTTGTGCGCATGGTTGGCGAAGGTGGGCGTGACCGCCGACTGCTCCTCATATTGCCGATACACGCGCGGGAACGAGCCGGCCCCCGAACCGAGCGCCAGATTGTCCCCGATCGCCGGAATCGTGTTCGACCACATCGTCTGCCGGCTTTCGAATGAGGTCGCGTTCGACGACAGCAATTTGTCCTGCAGCGGGGTCAGATAGACCGCCAGCATCGCGCCGATCGAGACCAGGGCCACCGCGGTCACCGGCCCGCGCAGGCGCAAGCCCTGCGGCAGCAGCATGGTCGCGCTGATGATCGTCACCGGCAAGCCCAGCAGCAGGACCGCCAGCGAGCCGTTGAGGAAAATCCCGACCAGCAGGACCAATGCTCCGGCGACCGCGAGAAGCAGCACCGCCGACCCGGCCCGCTGGTTCCTGGCCTGTGTGCGAAGTTCGGCGATCAGAGCGAACAGCAACGGGACGCTGATCACCAGCAGAGCCGCCATGTGGTTGCTGTTGGCGAAAAATCCGGTCGCGACCCCGTGGTTGGTCCGCCGGTACAAATACCAGGGCGATTGCATCGGGTCGCCGCTCCCGACCTGCAGCGCGCCGAGCAACACGGCCGCGAACGTGCCGACGAGGACCGCGATGGACAGCCAGCTGGTCCGGTAGGCGCCGGCAACCAGCATCCCGGCCAGCACCGCCAGCGGCGGCAGCAGTGTCAGCGCCGTGTACGCGGTGTCATAGGGAGTCATCGAAATCGGCAGCCACGGCACGGGCTGGCCGAGCAGGGCATAGCCTTCGACGATCAGCTCGCGTCCGGGCAAAGCGGTCCACATCGCGGGCGGGAGCGGAACCAGCTGGATGACGACCAGCAGGATCGTGAGGCCGGCAAGCGCGAACAGCGCCTTCGCCGTGCCGGACAGCCGCAGCGGCTCCCGAATGAGCAGGCTCCAGGCGATGATGGCGATCGCCAGCAGCTGCAGGATGGCCATCCCCCAAACGCCCTGGACGCTGCCGCCAAGGACGATGCACAGGAGCAAATAGGCTGGCACCACCGCGGAGCGCATCGCCTGCCTCATGCGCTTGGCCCCTTCACCAATTGAAGCTTGCCGACGGCGAATTCCTGCGACTGCGGAAACTCGCCGGCAGCTCCGGTCAGCTGGAGGCGCTGCGCGAGGCAGCCCGGCGGCACCACGAAGCTTCCAGCGAGGCGGCCCTTGGCTTCCACCGGCAATCGGAAAATCGGCTCGGCGCGCCCCGCGCAAGCCAGCGTCCAGGCGATCTCGCCGCCCTTCCCCAACGGCCCCGAGATGTCGGTGCTCAATTGGTACCGGCCGGGCGGGAGCAGCAACAGCTGCTCGGCCAGCACGGCGTCGTTGCGGCCGAAATAGATCACCTGCAGCCGGTCGCCCGTCGCCGGCTCGACCACTCCGCCTGTGGTTCCGAAGCTCCAGTTGAACGGCGGCGGAACGGGGATTTTCGCGAATCCCGGATTGAAGATCGACCCGCGGCTGTCGGGCATGCCGGTGACCGTCCGCCAGATCTCGTGGGCCTTGGCGAACTGGACCTCCTCGACCAGCTTGTTGACCAGCCTTGCCTGCCAGCCCGGGGGCACGGCGTCGGCGCCGCTTTCGCGCCTCCCCCACAGCGCCAGGATCAAATTGGCGTTCCTCGGCTGCTCGGCAAGATGCAACAGGACCAGCGGCTCGAGCTCGGGCGAAGAGCGGAAGAAGCTGCGCAGTTGCGGTACCGAGCCAGGCATTTGCGCGAACGCCGCCAGCGCCGGCCCGAATTGCGCCCGGGCCTCGGGATACAGTCGCGAGAGGACCGCGATCTCGGCCAGCGCCGGCGCGACCCGGCCGGAGCGAAGATAGCGGTCGGCGAGGAAGTATCGCGCCGCCGCCGAGCGCGGATCACGGGTGCGCGCCGCGGCGAACAGCTTCTCGGCGCGCTCCTGTTTCTGCTCGACTTGCGCCAGAGCGCCCTCGATCAGGAACGGCTCCGGAGCCAGCGGGTCCTTGGCGGCGATCTCATCGACCCGGCGCAGAGTCGCCGGCGGCAGCGATTCGCCGCGGGCTGCGTGGGCGCCGATCTCGGTCATCGTCCGGTTAATCAGGAGCGACGGGTGCGACGGCCACAGGCGGCCGGCGATTGTCGTGCGCGTCGAGCGGTCGGCGACGAGCGCCGTTCCGACCACCTGCAGCGCGAGCAGGACGGCGACGGCAACGACGATGACCGCCCGCGCGATCAAGGACATACGCGCCCTCAGCCCTCGGCCCGCTGCGGGATCAGCACGATCTGGTTCCGCTTATCGCCGACCGCCGTGTACTGATAGAGCCGGTAGCCGTAATGGCTCGCCTCCTCGGCCGACTTGGTCAGGGTCACGCCGACGATGTGGGCGCCGGCCGCCTCGATCCGCTCGACCGCCTCGCGCGCCGCCCGGGTCCGGGTCTTGCCGCTCTCGATGATGAGCATCGCATTGCGGCACGCGGACGCGAGCAAGGATGCATCCGCGAGGCCAAGCACCGGCGGCCCGTCGATGATCACCATGTCATACTGGCCGGCAGCCTCGGCGACGATCTGCCTGATCCTCGGGGTCGACAGGAGGTCGGCGGGATTGGGCGGGATCGGTCCGCACGGCAGCAGCCACAGATTCTCGTGCTGGGTGGTGACGATATGCTGGCCGATCGGTTCCTCGTTGGTCAGCAGCTTGGTCAGGCCCTTGGCCTTCGACTCGGCTTTGAAGGCCGGCCGGCGCAAGTCGGCGTCGATCAGCAGGACCCGCGCGCCGCGGCGGGCGTGGTTCTGCGCAAGCGCAAGGGCCGACGAGGATTTCCCTTCGGCCGCGCGGGTGCTGGTCACCAGCAGCGTCTTGGGAGCTCCTGTCGCGGTGCTGAACCTGAGCGCCGCCAGGACCGCCGAATAGGCTTCGGAAAGCGGCGATGTGGGATCGCTGAGGTCTTCCACCACCGAGCCTTTGCCGCGGCGCTTCGGAATCGCTCCGAGGCAGGCCAGGCCGAGCTTGCTGCGGACGTCCTCGCGGGTCTTGACCGTGTCGTTGAGGATTTCGAGGCCGATCGCGACGGCGATGCCGCTCAGCAAGCCGAGCGCCAGGCCGACCAGCAGATTGAACAGGAGGTTGGGCTTGTACGGCCCGCCCGGGAGCTCCGCCCGGTCGACGATCGAAACCGGGGTGGTGCCGATGCCGCCGGCGACCCCGATCTCCTTGTAGCGCTGCAACAGCGCGTCATAGAGGCCGCGGTTGGTGTCCACCTCCCGCTGCAGGATGTTGTATTGGATGCTCCGGCCCCGGAGGTCGAGCACCGAGCCCTTGAGCTGCGCGACCCTGCTCCGCAAGGCATTCTCCGCCGACGCGGCCGCGCGGTAGTCCGCAAGCAAAGCACCGACACGGCCGCCGGCAATCTGGGATCCTTCGCTGGCGATCTGTCGGTTGAGCTCGTCGATCCGCGACCGCAGGCTCAGCATGTCCGGGTGATCGGGCTTCATCAGTGTGCGCTTCTCCTGATATTCGGCCTCGAGCACCGCCTTGGCCTGCCGCAGTGGCTGCGTGTCGCTGACCTGCGCCGATGCGCCGGTTAGCTGAGCGTTGCGGTACGCACTCTCGGCCTGGACCCGCTTCGCCGTCGCTTCGGCGAGCGCCGCGTTCAGCGCGACCAGGGATGCGCCCTGGAGCGAGCCCGCGTCGTTGGCCGGCTCGCCCGGCTGGTTGCTGCCGGTGTTGATGATGCCTTGCTGCTGGGCATAAGCGACGATCTGCTTTTCCGACCGCTCGAGGTCGCGTCTGGTCTTGGCGATCTGCTGCTGGAGGAAGGTGCGGGCATAGGTCGAAGCCTCGAACCGCCGCTGCAGCCCCGAGCTGATGAAATTCTCGGCGATGCCGTTGGCCACGTCGGCGGCGAGCTGCGGCGAATCCGAGACGAAGTTGAACTTGATCAGCTGGCCTTCTTCGGGAGCTTCGACCTTGAGGCCGCCGGCCACTTTCGCGGTCGCGACCTTGAGGCGCGTCGCCGCATCGCCCTCGGTCCCGACGAATTGCGGGTTGGACGCGAGGTTGAGGTCCTGGGCGACCCGCTCCGCCAGAGTCCGGCTCGACAGCAACCCGACCTGGGTGGCGACGAAGTCGAACAGGCTCGGCACCGACCCCGCCTCGCGGGATTTCTCGTCGAGGATTTCCACGGAGGGCGGATTGACCTCGAGCGTGACCCAGGCGCGGTACAACGGCTTGGTCAGCAGGGTGACGATCACCGCCCCCGCCAGCCCCAGCGCGACCGCGCCGAGGATCAGCCACCGCCACTCGTGGGCGATCCGGATCAGGGTGGCGAGGTCGAACGCTCCCGATTCGCGATGACCGCCCTCGTCCCAATAGGGTGTCAATTCGCCGCGCCGCGGGCGCGGCGCCGCGACGGCACCCCGGTCTCCGGGCGGCAAGGCTATTTCAGTCGCCACGCAATATGCTTCCCATTCGCTTCATTTCAGTGCCGGTAGTTTAGAACGGCCGGAAGATCGAGAGGATCGGAAGACTGTTCATAATCTGTTTCTGAGCGGCTTTGATCCCCGATCCGTCAACGACCACGATATCGCCCGGGTAGATCGCCGGGTCCTCGGCCTGCCCCCGGCGGATGCTGACCAGGTCGAACGCCGCAGCCTGCCGCTTGCCGGAGACCTGCCTGAACACCGCGACTCGGCGGGCATTGGCTTCCGCGTTCGTCCCCCCGGCCGCGGCGACGGCTTGCATCAGGGTGAGCGGGCCGTTGACCGGGTACGACCCGGACTTGTTGACCGCTCCGTCGACGGTGACGCTGCGGCGGGTCGAGGCCTTGACCCCGACGCTGACGTCGGGGTTTTGCAGATAGCGCTCACCGAGCTTGTCGGTGAGTCTCCGATCGAGCTCGGCGGTGGTCAGTTCGACCGCGCTCACTTCGCCGATCAGCGGCATCGAAATCTGCCCGGTCAAATCGACTTCATAGTCCCCCGACAGGTCGGGCATCTTGAACACCTTGACCGAAATCGTGTCGAGCGGCGCGATCTTGTAGCCGGCTTCGAGCGGGACGATGGTCGGCCCGTCGGGCGCGGCGAAGGTCTCCGAATAGGGGATCGGGCCGCCCCTCGTGTCGGCGCAGGCCGAAACCAGGGCAGCCGCCGCGGCCATCGCGATAAACCATGGCGCCTTGCGGCCCACCGGGTCGGATCGATCACTCACTGCGACGCTCCTCTTACTTTGGAAATGCAGCCCCAAAACCTACCAGCCCAGATTGTGATTGGCCACGACCGGCGGGTCGACCGGCGAACCGGCGCCGGCCCGTTCCGGTTCCGTCTGGAGGAACCACCGCTCCCGGCCCTCGAGGCCCATAGCAGTCAGCACTCCCGACCGATACGCTCCGGTATCCAGCCCGATGCGGTTGGCGCGGACGTCGACTTGCTCGGCGATGGTGTGGCCATGGACGACGACAAAGCCGTGGTCGTCGTCATTCTCGAGGAACGGCCGGCGGATCCAGCGGAGGTCCGCCTGGGTCTGGTCGGAGAGCGGCACGCCCGGTCGAACGCCGGCGTGGACGAACAAATACGAGCCGATTCGGAACGTATCGACGAAACTCTTCAGGAACGCCTGGTCGTGGCCGGGAATCTTCTGCCTCAGGACCTCGACCGCCTGGCCCGGGTCCATCCGCTTCAGCGCCGTGGAGCTGATCCCATAGCTTCGCGCGCATTGCGCACCGCCGAAGCTCAGCCAATCGCGCAGGAACCGGCTTTCGCCCCGCAGCAGCCGAAGCAGCACCTCTTCATGGTTGCCGCTCAGGAACACCGTCCGCACCGCCGGGCGGCGGTAGGTCCGAACCCGTTCGATGACCTGCGCCGATGAGGGTCCGCGATCGATCAGGTCGCCGAGGAAGACGATGATGTTTTGGGCGCGCGCCCGGGAAT
>Ga0136617_10004455_pt1 | contig 12524 bp, 10 predicted proteins | sample AntDrymUQ3222106_2_FD_129672 | JGI IMG/M metagenome (GOLD analysis project Ga0136617, IMG submission 129672) | Polar desert sand microbial communities from Dry Valleys, Antarctica - metaG UQ322 (21.06) | ecosystem: Environmental > Terrestrial > Soil > Desert | place: Antarctica: Dry Valley...
CCCGGTTGAAGCGCTGCCGCACAACCGTTTGCGTGAGCTGTTGAAGAAGTACGGCCGGTAGGCTCGAAGTAGTCCAGCCCTTGGGGCTGTTGGAGCGTAGTCCAGCCCTTTAGAGAGCGCTGTTCGAGTCGACGCAGGCTGTGACACAGGCCTAAAGGCCTGGGCTACTGACGGCAGGCCTAAAAGCCTGGACTACTGACGCAGTGCTACTGCCGCAAGACCACTGCGGGATCGATGCGCGAGGCACGGCGCGCGGGGATCCATCCGGCGAGCGTGCCGATGCCAGCGAGGATGATGGCCGCGACCACATACGTGACGGGTCCTTTGCCTGGAGCCCGTACAGGACGTCGTGAGAAACTTCGACGTCATCACCGCCGCCGAGATCCCGAGCCCGAAGCCGACGGCGATCCCGATCCCAACCAGCAAAGCCACGATGCTTCAGCAGCAGCGCTCGGACTACTCTTCGCGCGATGGGGCAGCCAGCTGCTGCTCCGGCAGTTATCGAGGTCCACCACCCGGGTCTTCCTTGACCTGGGCTGGACTGGCGTGGGCTCGCCTTCACGACGCTGGTCGCCGTCACCACGGCGCTGCTCTTCGGCATGGCGCCGCCGCTCCGCGCGTCACGGGTCCCGCCGACGACGTACCTGCCGCTCGCGCAGAGTCTGGAGCCGCCGACCGGGATCAGCCTCAGCGTCCGGACGGCTTGCGCTCCTGCTGGCCGGCTCGGTCTCGATGGAGTGACCTCGTACGCGGTGAGTCGGCGGCGTGCGGAGCTGGGGATCCGGATGGCGCTCGGCGCCGCGCCGGGCTGCGTCGTCCGGCTGGTTCATAATCTGAGGGTTTGCTTCTGTGCAAGGACGTTCATTGCAACTGGAAGGAGTCTATTCGGTTCTGCCGACGCCGTTCACGGTGTCCGGTGATCTGGATGGCCATGACCGGCTTTGCGTTCCATGGAAATCCTCGTCCGCATCGTGTCGCTGTTTCGCGCGGGCAAGATCGACGATGCGGCGGAGGTGTTATCCGGCGCCGTGCCGCTGATGCGGTTCGAATTCCAGGAAGGGATCGGCATGGCGATTCGGAAGGAAGTGCTGTACCGTCGCGGTGCCCTGGCGAGCCCGACGACGCGTCCGCCGGCCGCGGCACTGGATACGACGACGCGTGAAGCCCTCGACCGCGTCCTCGCGTGGGCCGATCGTTGTGGTCGATTATCGTAGGCCAGCCTAGGCTAGGGCTGTCCGTCGTAGGCCAGGCCTTCAGGCCTGCATTTTCCTCAGCCCTGAAGGGCTGGACTACGGAGCTTATGGATCTCCGACTCAAAGGCAAAATCGCACTCGTTTCAGGCGCAAGTAAAGGGCTCGGCTACGCGGTCGCGAAGGCACTCGCCGGCGAAGGGGCCCAGGTCTCGATCTCCTCTCGCGACGAGCAGGCCATTGCCAACGCGGCGCGGCAGGTCGAGCAGGAGACTGGCACGCGCGTGATCTCGATGGCGGTGGACGTTCGATCGAAGGACGCCATCGAGCGATGGATCGCGCATACCGCCGACACCCTCGGCGGCATCGACGCGTTGATGACCAACTCCGGAGGCCCGCCCGCGGGCGCCGCCGTGTCGTTCGACGATCAGCAGTGGCAGGACGCCGCCGACCTGCTGCTCTTCAGCACCATCCGCATGGTTCGCGCGGCCGTGCCGCACATGGACAAGCGCGGCGGCGGCGCGATCCTCGTCTCCACATCCTCATCGGTCAAGGAGCCGGTTCCGAATCTCGGTCTCTCGACCGTGCTTCGAGCGTCGGTCTCGGCGCTCTCGAAGACGCTGGCGTTCGAGCTGGCGGCCAAACGCATCCGCGTCAATCAGTTGATTCCTGGACGCATCGACACCGATCGCGTCCGGCACCTCGACGAGGTCAATGCGAAAAAACAGGGAATCACGCCTGAGGAGGCGAAAGAGCGCGCCGTCGGCACGATTCCATGGGGACGATACGGGCAGCCCGATGAATTCGGACGCGTCGGCGCCTTCCTGCTCTCGGACGCCGCATCGTACATGACCGGCTCCACCGTGCAGGTCGACGGTGGTCTCATCCGGAGCATCGTCTGATGTCGCTGATGCGCAAGGCGCTGCTCGCGGGCTCCACCAACATGTGGCTGCGCGAGCGGGCAACCAAAGCCGCGTTCGTGCGGCGGTCCGTCTCCCGGTTCATGCCGGGCGAGACGATGGACGATGCGTTGAGGGCAGCGGGGGACCTGAAGACCGAGCGGATCACGACCATCCTGACGCGGCTTGGCGAGAACATCACGCGGATCGAAGAGGCGGAAGAAGTCACGCAGCACTACTTCGAAGTCCTCGACAAGGTCGCGGCGGCGGGTCTCGACGCGCATGTCTCGGTCAAGCCGACCCAGCTCGGGCTCGATCAGGATCTCGATCTGTGCAGGAAGAACCTCGATCGCCTCATCGAACGTACCGAGCAGCGCAACAACTTCCTCTGGATCGACATGGAGAGCTCTCACTATGTCGAGCCCACACTGGACCTGTTCCGCTACGCGCGGGCGCGTACCCGCAGGATCGGGATTGCGCTGCAGGCGTACCTGTATCGCACGAAAAAGGACGTCGAGTCGCTCGTCGCGCTCGGGTGCGCGATCCGGATCGTGAAGGGGGCGTATCTCGAGCCGGCCGAGGTTGCGTATCCGAAGAAGTCCGACGTGGATGAGAACTTCTTCAAGCTGTGCACGCGGCTGATGGAGCCGGACGCTCTTGCCGCCGGATGTCTTCTGCACATTGCCACGCACGACATGCCGCTCGTCGAGCGGCTGGGCGCATGGATCGCGGAGCACAAGGTGCCCGCGTCAGCCTATGAGTACGCGATGCTCTACGGGATTCAGCGCGGGCATCAGCAGCGCCTCGCTTTGGAAGGGAAGCGCCTGCGCGTGCTCATCAGCTACGGCGAGTACTGGTTCCCCTGGTACATGCGGCGGCTCGCGGAGCGTCCCGCGAATGTGTGGTTCGTCGTTAGAACGATGTTCGGTTAAAACGCGAAGCCCGACGAGAGATGCACGCGGGTGCCGCCGCCGTCGAAGCCGTGCGACACGTCCAGGTTCAGTTTGATCACCGACGCGATGAGGAAGAGTCCCGCGCCTGCTCCGCGACGCCATCGCACATCCGACAGGCTTTCACCGTAGTTCACGACCTTCGCCGCGTCACCGAATACCGTGGCGCCGAGTCTCGCGCCGCTGATGACCGACGTGATCGGGATCCGCAATTCCGCGGACGTCGAGAGTGCCTTGTCGCCGTCGAACGCACCGGTCCGGTATCCGCGGAGTGACGAGCTCCCCCCGATCAGCAGGCGTTCGTAGATCGGCAGCGGCGCATCGGTCGTCTGGTAGAGCACGCGTCCGGCCAGCACCGGCTGCGCGAAGAGGCGCAGGTAGCCGCGCGCATCCGCGGTGTAGCGGTTGATCCGGTCGAGGCGATCGACGGTGAGCGCCGTCCAGCCGCCGAGCAGATACACCGCGTTTCCGGGGAAGGCGGGGTTGCCGCGCGTGTCGAGCGCGGCGTCGGCGCCGATCGTCCACACCTTGTCCCTCAGGTCCGCGAACCGGACGTCCGCGTGGCTCGCTTCGATGCCGGCGTGGAACACCTGCTTGAAGTTCCGCTCCGCGCGTCCGCGAAATTCGACGCGCCGATCGTCGATCTCGAAGCGCGGGTTCTCGCGCTGGTAGATGGCCGCGCTGGAGAACAGCCGCGTCACCGGCCCGCGCGTAAACGTCCGTTCGAGCTCGAGCGCGGCGCGCCGCGTGCCGCCCCACGTGAGCGGCACCGATAGCCGCTCGTCCAGGCCGAACAGGTCTTTCGTGCTGAAGCGTGCGCCGTAGGTGAGGCCGTAGCCGTCCGCGTAGGACAGGATCGGCAGGAACATGAGCCGCGTGGTGAACCAGCGCGACATCTTCTTCTCCGGAATGCCGGTCGTCGGCGAGGCCGTGACCGTCGCTTTCTCGTGGACGACGAGGACGATGGCGACGTCGGAGGGATCCGTCAGGGAGCGATAGCGCTTGCGGACCTCGACCGTCTCGAACCAGCCGCTGTCTTTCAGCCGCCGCGCGATGGCGTCCACGCCGTCGGCGGCGACCGTCGTCCCCACCGCGATACCGGCGATCTTCAGGACCTCGACGTCGGCGATCGCGGCATTCCCATGGACCCGTATTTCGCGGACGACTTCGGCGTCGAGGGGGACAGCCACCTTTTCCTGCGGAAAAAAGGTGGCTGTCCCCATTTCTGCATCGTCCACGAAGGGACCTGAAATGACTCTTTGGGCCATTTCCAAACCGCGGACAGCCACGTATTCGTCCGGGACAGGCTGAAAAAAGGTGGCTGTCCCCTTTATCCGGATCTTCGATTTCACGTCGGCTTCGCGGTAATCGGCGAAGGTGCGGTCGTAGTGCGCGTCGAAGGAGCCGCTGGCGAGCGAAATGCCCGCGCGGATGGTGATGTCGCGCGGCAGCCACACTCCCGCAAAGGGCTGGAACATCGTCATGGACGCACGCATGTCGTCCACTCGCACGAGCCAGGCGCCGGGCAGGAAGTCGAGCCACACGTTGTCGAACGTGTACTTGACGATCTGGTGCGTGGAGGGATCCACCCACAGGGTCACCAGCGCGGTCTTGTTCATCTTGCGCTCGATGTCCTGTTCGAGCTCACGTTCGCGGCGTCCGTCCGCCCTCTTCTTCTCCTTCTTCAACGTCCGCGGCGTCTTCTCATCGTCCGTCCCACCGAAGAGACGCGTCGGGTAGTACTCGATCTTCAGGACGTCCTGCCCCTCGAGCTTCTCGCGTCCGGCCAGGTAGTAGTTGCCCGGCTCGAACTTGAACTCCATGAAATACGCCTCCGACACGAAGCGTGGTTCGTCGCTGGGGACGACGCTGGCGGTAATCCCTCCGGAGCCGATCGAAATCTCTCTTTTCTTCTGTTCTTTTTGTTTCTCCTGCTCGTGCTTTTTCCGTCGTTCCTGACGAGAGCGCTCACGGCTGATCCAGTTCTTCTCGTAGGCGTCACGCGCCTCTTCGCCGACGCCGACCCCTTCGAAGCGCACGGGACTGCGCACGTGCATGCCGTCACGCACGTACCACGTGTATTCGCGTCTGGTTCGATGCAGCCGCGTGCGCGCGGGACCGAGGATCTCGAACGTCTCGACCTCGTCCAGGATGTAGTCGTTGAGAACCTTCCGGTTCACGTCGCGCCTCGCCAGCGCCTTCTCCATGAAGGCATCGAGATCGGTCGACGGCGCCTTCGTTTCCGGATCTTGAGCGGACAGGGGGGTGCAGAGACAAAGCGCGAGAGCAGCGGCGCTCGCGGCTGAGGATCGCAGGAACACGTGACCTCCGGAGGTCTTCTCAGGGGCTGGCAGTAGTAGTTTACGGCGGGGATCCGCCAAGGTTCCCAATTTTGAACGAGCATATCCCTTCACTTGCCCTTGCCGAATCCGGCATGGTGGGGGCGGTAAGCGGTTTCCTCAGCCAGGCAGTGACATCAGGATTCATCCCGTCGTTCGTACCTGTGACAAGAGTGTGCTGCCCGCAGCCATCGCGTTGAAGGGCGATACAATTCGGAGATATCGGGTGTCCCGGAGATCCCTTGCTCGAATCGCTGTTCCGATTCTTCTTCGAATATCGGCCGGTCGTCTTTCGGCAGGGAGAGTTCCGACTCTCTCCAGGTCCCGGCGCCTACGTCGCGCTGGGTCTGGCGGCCTTGGCCGTCGTCCTTGCCGTTCTGAGCCACAGGCGAGCGCTGCGTAACACCCGTCCGGCGCCAGCAACGGGGTTCTCCCGCGCGGTCCCTTTGGGTCTGCTCTCGATCCGCATTGCGCTCATCGCGGTCCTCGCCTTCTGCCTGTTCCGTCCTGTTCTCATCGTCAAGGCCGCGGTGCCGCAGCAGAACTTCCTTGCGGTGCTCATCGACGATTCCCGCAGTATGCAGATTGCAGACTCGGACGAAGGGCAAACGCGCGGCGAGTATGCGAAGCAGCAGTTCGGCGACCGGACGACGGCGATGCTGAAGCGGCTCTCCGACAAGTTCGTCGTCCGCACCTTCCGCTTCTCATCGTCGGCCGCACGACTCGGCTCGCCGAATGAACTGACGTTCGGAGGCGTGGAGACGAAACTTGGCGCTGCGCTCGAGGGGGCGCGTCAGGAGCTCGCGGGGTTGCCCCTCGCCGGCATGGTGCTGGTTTCCGATGGCGCCGACACCACCGACGCGGCGCTCACCGAAGCCGTTCTCTCACTGAAGGCAGCGGCGCTCCCCGTGTTCACGGTGGGCGTCGGGCAGGATCGTCTGACGCGCGACATCCAGATCGACCGCGTGTCGACGCCCCGGCAGGCATTGAAGGGGACGTCGCTGCTCATCGACGCGGTCATCAAGCAGACAGGCTACGCCGGCGAGACGGTCACGCTGGACGTCGAAGACGCCGGACGGATCGTTGGTACGCAGCAGCTGAAGCTTCCGGCGGACGGGGAGCCGGCATCGGTCCGCGTTCGCGTGATGGCGGCCGACGCCGGTCCGCGCGTGCTGAAGTTCCGCATCTCTCCGCAGCGGGACGAGGTCATTGCGCAGAACAACGCGCGGGAATCGCTGGTCGACGTGTTCGATCGCCCCGAGCGGATCCTGTATTTCGAAGGGCAGCCGCGCTTCGAGATGAAGTTCATCCGCCAGGCGATCAAGGAGGACAAGAACCTGCAGCTCGTCACACTGCTGCGGACCGCGGAGAGCAAGTATCTGCGCCTCGGCGTCGACGATGCGGAGCATCTTGCCGGGGGATTCCCGAAAACCCGCGAAGAGCTATTCGCCTACCGCGGGTTGGTGCTCGGCAGCATCGAGGCGTCCGCTTTCACGGGTGACCAGCTGCGGATGATCGCGGAGTTCGTGGAGAAGCGCGGTGGTGGACTGCTGCTTCTCGGCGGGGCCGGCTCTTTCAGCGAAGGGGGCTATGCCGGAACGCCGGTAGCCGATGTGCTGCCGGTGGTTCTCGAACGCGTCGTCCGCGCCGCGAACAGCCCGTCGGTTTCGATACCGCTCGTGATTCGTCCGACGCGCGCGGGTGAAGGGCACGCGGTCACCCAGATCGCGGCGAACGAAGCCGCGTCGTCCGCCCGGTGGCCCGAGCTGCCCGCGGTGACGACCGTGAACCCGATACGTGCGGTGAAGCCAGGCGCGACGGTGCTGCTCAGCGGCGTCAACGGACAGCGACGGGACCACGTCGTCCTCGCGTCGCAGCGTTACGGACGCGGCAAGGCGATCGCCCAGCCCGTGCAGGACTCATGGCTCTGGCAGATGCACGCGAAGATGAGCCTGGCCGACCAGACACACGAGAACTACTGGCGCCAGATGCTGCGGTGGCTCGTGGACGGCGTGCCCGACACGGTGGACGTTCACACCGTCGCCGATCGCGTGCAGCCCGGCGAGCCCGTCACGCTCGTGGCGGACGTCGTCGATCGTGCGTTCGTCGAGCTGAACGATGCCCGCGTCGTCGCGAGGGTCCGGCGGCCGAACGGGACGGTCGATTCGGTGCCCATGCAGTGGACGGGGGAACAGAACGGTGAATACCGCGCCACGCTGGCGACCGCCGAGCCCGGGGTCTACACCGCCGAAGTCGAGGCCATGCGCGGCACGACGCCCGTCGGTCGCAGCGCAACGCAGGTGCGCGTCGTCCCGAGTGACGCGGAGTATTTCGACGCCGCGATGCAGGCCGCACGCCTTCGACGCATCGCCGAGGAAACCGGCGGACGCTTCTACAATCCCGCCACGGTCACAAGGTTGTCCGACGACCTCCAGTACACGGGGCGCGGGGTGACGACGATCGAAGAGCGCGAGCTGTGGCACATGCCGATTGTGCTGATCGTGTTGCTCGGCCTGATGTTCGGGGAGTGGGGCTTGCGCCGTCGGGTGGGGCTAGCATGATGACCACAGAGGCACAGAACAAAAAGAGTTCTCTGAGGAGCTCTGTGCTTCCGTGGTTCGCGGTCGTCGGTTGCCTCGCGTTCCTCCCAGCCTCTGCAAAGGCGCAGAACACTCACGTCGTGATCATCGTCGGCCTCGCCGGGGAAGTGGAGCATGGCGAATTGTTCCGCCGATGGGCGGGGACGCTGGTGGATCACGCGTCGGGCCGCCTTGCCGTCCCGCGCGAACGCATCATTTATCTGCTCGAGAAACCGGAGCAGGACACCACGCGTGCGACTGGACGCTCGACGAAGGAGGCGATCGACAAAGCGCTCGACACGCTCGCATCAACCGCGGGTGCGGACGACACGGTGTTCATCGTGCTCATCGGCCACGGCACGTTCGACGGGAAGATCGCGAAGTTCAATCTGCCGGGGCCGGATATGACGCCGGCGGATTTTGCTTCCGCCCTCAAGCGGTTCAATTCGAAGAAGCTGGTGTTCGTCAACACCGCAAGCGCCAGCGGCCCCTTCGTCGAAGCGCTGGCCGGTCCCGGACGCACGATCGTCACGGCCACCCGGACCGGCGCTGAACGGTTCGCGACGCTGTTCGGGGGCTATTTCGTCGACGCGCTGGCTGGCGACGCCGCGGATGCCGACAAGAACCGGCGCGTGTCGGTGCTCGAAGCCTTCAACGCCGCGAAGATCGACGTCGCCCGCGCGTACGAAAAGCAGGGAATCATGGTCACCGAGCACCCGCTGCTCGAAGACGGCGGCGACGGCGAGGGGAGTCTCGAACCGTCACCGCAAGGCAAGGACGGCCGGGTTGCCGCGATCCTCTCCCTCGGCACACCCGCCTCGGCGCTGATGCTGCCCGACGATCCCAAACTGCGGCAGCTGTATGAAGAGCGGCGCGGTCTCGAGCAGCGTGTCGAGTCGCTGAAGCTCCTGAAGGCGGGGATGGATCCGGCGAAGTACGCGTCCGAACTCGAAAAAGCGCTCACGGATCTGGCGCTCAAGACGCAGCAGATCCGCGCGGTGGAAGGGAAGAAGAGCAAATGACGAAGCTCGTCGCTTCCTTTGTGATCGCACTGGCCGGCGCCGTCGGGCTGGCGCGCGAGGCCACCGCGCCGCTGCCGGCGCCGCCGCAATCAGGCTACACCAGCGGCAACATCGGTTACGACGGCAAGCTGGCGTTCGTGCGGCTCAGATATGCGAACGCCTTCGGCGGATTCGGCGGCCGCCGCGGCGGACGCGAACTGCCCTGGGCGCACGATTACCCGACCGCCGACATCCACCTGATGAAGATCATCCACAACCTGACGTCCACCGCGCCGCACGTGGACGGGTCGAACATCTTCTCGCTCGATGATCCCGAGCTGATGAATCACCCGATCTCGTATATGTCGGAGCCGGGGTTCTGGACGCTCAGCGATGCAGAGGCCGTCGGCCTCCGCACCTACCTGCTGAAGGGGGGCTTCATCGTGTTCGACGACTTCCGCGGGAACGACTGGTTCAACCTCGAGGAACAGATGAAGCGCGTGATGCCTGAAGGACGCTTCATTCAGATCGACGTTACGCACGCGATCTTTCATTCATTCTTCGACATCAAGGACCTGAACTTCCTCACGTCGTACAACGGGATGCCCACCTACTGGGCGATGTTCGAAGACAACGATCCGGCGAAACGGATCCTCGCCCTCGCCAATCGCGACAACGACCTGGGGGAGTACTGGGAGTATTCGGACACCGGCACCGACCCGATCGATTTCTCGAACGAGGCATATAAGTTCGGGGTGAATTATTGGATCTACGGGCTGACTAGATAACAGGAGATCAGAGGCCAGGAACTCTCTTTTTAAAGACAGAAAACCTAAGAGTCTCTTGATCTCTTGTGAACCAACGGAAGGAACCAGCGCTTGACTCAAGTCACTACGAAAACGATCGACCTGGAGTCGCCCGACGATGTCGCGCTCGCGGACCGGATGAATGCGGGCCGGACGCGCATCGTCGACGAACTGCGGAAATTGATCATCGGCCAGCAACAGACAGTCGACGAGGTGCTGCTGACGCTCTTCGTGGGCGGCAACAGCCTCATCGTCGGAGTCCCCGGTCTCGCGAAGACGCTGTTGATTCACACGCTGGCACGCGTCCTCGACCTGAAGTTCAACCGGATCCAGTTCACCCCGGACCTGATGCCGTCCGACATCACCGGTACCGACATCATCCAGGAAGACTCGACCACCGGACGACGGCAGATGGTGTTCGCGCCGGGACCGATCTTCGCGAACATCGTGCTCGCGGACGAGATCAACCGCACGCCGCCCAAGACGCAGTCAGCGCTGCTCGAGGCGATGCAGGAGCACCGCGTGACGATCCAGGGGCGGACGTACAAACTCGAGGAGCCGTTTTACGTCTTCGCCACCCAGAACCCGATCGAGCTCGAGGGAACGTATCCGCTGCCGGAAGCCCAGCTCGATCGCTTCATGTTCCACATCGTCATCGAGCATCCGCCCGAAGAAGAGGAGTTCGAGGTCGTGCGCACGACGACGTCGGTGCTCGAGCCGGAGTTCGAGCGTCCCGTGACCGGCGCCGATCTCGTCGCGTTCCAGCGGCTGGTGCGCCGTGTTCCGGTCGCCGAGCCGGTGATGCGCTACGCGCTGAGCCTCGCGCGCGCGAGCCGCCCGAAGTCGCCGACCTGTCCTGAGTCGGTCAAGAAGTGGGTAGCGTTCGGCGCCAGCGTCCGCGCGGCGCAGTATCTCGTCCTCGGCGCGAAGGCCCGCGCGCTGACGAGCGGCCGGTATCACGTGAGCTACGAAGACATCCGTGCGCTGGCACACCCGGTCTTGCGGCATCGCGTGCTGACGAACTTCCACGCGCAATCGGAAGGAATCAACAGCGACACGTTAATCGACCGCCTGGTGGAATCAGTGGCAGTACCTCGAAGCGGCATGTAACTCACAAGAGATCAGAAGTTCAGGAGCCTTTGATCTCGTGATCTCCTGATCTCCTGTTCCAAGACCCATGATCTCGACAACTTCCATACCCGGCGCACGGTTCGTGGATCCGAAGGTCCTCGCACGGATCGGGAACCTCGAGCTCGTGGCGCGCTCGGTGGTGGACGGGTTCATCAACGGGCTCCACCGGACGAGCGTGTTCGGCGCGTCGGTGGACTTCGCGGAGCACCGCGGCTACGTCGCCGGCGACGACATCCGCCGCGTGGACTGGCGGCTGTACGCGCGCACAGACAGGTATTACATAAAGGAGTACGAGGCAGACTCGAACGCCAACTTCTCCGTCCTGATAGACGTTTCGAAATCGATGGGGTTCGGCTCGCGCGGCGTGTCGAAGCTCGATTACGCCAAGATGCTCGCCGCGTGCCTCACCTATCTTGTCCACAGGCAGCGCGACCGCGTCGGCCTGATCGCATTCGACAGCGACATTGTCGACCACGTGCCACCGTCCGCGAAGCACATGGAAACCGTGCTGCACGTGCTCGACCGGCTCAAACCGTTGCGCCCCGGGAACCTCAAGGCGCCGCTGCACAAGATGGCGGAGCATTTCGGACGCCGCGGGCTGCTCGTAGTGATCTCCGACCTCTACGAGGAGCCGGACGCAATCCTCGAGGCGATCAGCCCGCTGCGCTTCCGGGGCAGCGAGGTGATCGTGTTTCACGTCCTCGACGAGGCGGAGCTCGAATTCAACTTCGACGAGGCCTCGAGCTTCGAAGATCTCGAGAGCGGTGAGCAGATACCAGTCGTACCTGAGGGTCTTCGGGAGGAGTACCGCCGCATGATCCAGGCGCACGTCGCCGCGATCGCCGAGCGCTGCTCCGGCGGGCGGATCGACTACCGCATGCTGAACACCTCGGCGCCGCTCGATCACGCGCTGTTCTCGTATCTGTCGATGCGCGAGAAACTGATGAAGGCGCGGTGACATGGGCCTGCTGACCCCCCTCTTCCTCGTGGCGCTCGCCGGCCTTGCGGTGCCGGTGATCATCCACATGATCCAGCGCGAAAAGAAGAACGTCGTTGAGTTTCCCTCGCTGATGTTCCTGCGGCGGATCCCGTATCAGTCCGTGCGGCGCCGCCACATCCGCAACTGGCCGCTGCTGCTGCTCCGGCTTGCCGCGCTCGCGCTCATTGTCGCCGCCTTTGCGCGGCCGTTCCTCCGCACGGCGTCCATCACGGCGGTCGCCTCCGGAGGCGCAAAGGAAGTCGTCATCCTGATCGACCGTTCGTACAGCATCGGCTACGGCGACCGCTGGGCGCGTGCCGTGGCGCTGGCGCGGGACCGTGTGAGCGAGCTGGGCGCGTCGGATCGTGCCTCGATCGTGTTCTTCGACAGCGGCGCCGAAGTGGCGCTCCGGTCGGCGTCTGACAAAGGACGTCTGACAAGCGCAATCTCCGCCGGAAAAGTCAGCGCCGCGGCCACGAAGTTCGGACCGGCGCTGAAACTGGCCGGCAGCATCCTCAGCGAATCGGCGCTGACGAATCGGGAAGTGCTGCTCATCTCGGACTTTCAGCGCGCGGGATGGCTGGGAGCCGAAGGGGTGCGATTGCCGGATGGCGCCGCGATGATCCCGGCGTCGGTGGCGACAGACCAGG
>Ga0136617_10004456_pt1 | contig 12523 bp, 13 predicted proteins | sample AntDrymUQ3222106_2_FD_129672 | JGI IMG/M metagenome (GOLD analysis project Ga0136617, IMG submission 129672) | Polar desert sand microbial communities from Dry Valleys, Antarctica - metaG UQ322 (21.06) | ecosystem: Environmental > Terrestrial > Soil > Desert | place: Antarctica: Dry Valley...
ACGACTACCTCGTCGACGTCCACGACGCGCGCCTCACCGGCCAGCCGACCCCCAACCCGCTGCCCGCCACCCAGCACGCCGCCTGAGTCCCGATCCAACCCCAGCGGGGACCTGAACGCGTACTGTCATCCGTCCGTCGGCTACAGAGGGGCCTGGACGAGCCCGGCCCCGACATCGGCGGAGGGCAGGTTCAGTGGCCGGGCGGTCTGGGTCAGCTTGGCCCACAGCTCCGCCCCCCTGGCGCCGGTGGCCTGGCTCAGGAGAGCGGCAACACCGGCTACGTGGGGTGTGGCCATGCTCGTGCCCGAGATGCTCCTGTATCGGATGGCCATCGGCCAGGATGAGTAGACCGCCACGCCGGGCGCGGCGATATCGACCTTGCCGCCGAGCACGGCGCTGCTGCGAGCCGAGAAGTCGCCGACGCGGAGGTTGGAATCCACTGCCCCCACGGCCATGATCGAAGAGCTGTTCGCAGGTACCTCGACGAACCCGAAGTTGCCCTTGCTGCGATCGGCGTTGTTTCCGGCCGCGGCCACGATCAGGGTGCCGGCCGCCAGTGCCCGTCGCCCGACGGTCTCATAGGCTTGGGACACCTGCCGCACCTCAGCTCCGAGCGACATGGATATGACGTGGACGTTGTTGGCGAGGGCCCAGTCGATGCCGGCGAGGATCTGGCTGTCCGAGCCCGACCCCTGGTTGCTGAGGACCTTGCCGGCGAAGATCCTCGCCAGAGTGGCTACGCCATAGCGGTGGCTCGGACCCGGCGGGTCCTTGGGACCGCAGGACGTGCCGACGCAGTGGGTGCCATGACCGTGGCCGTCCTGAGCGGTCTGGCCGGAGACAAACGACTGCGACGTGATCGGCCGGCCGACAAAGTCGGCGTGCTTCAGATCCAGACCGGTGTCGAGTACGGCCACCGAGATGTCGTTGGCGGTCCTTGTGGAGACCGACGCCAGGCTGGCTTGGAGGCCCCACGTGAAGCTCGTGTTGTCACTGAAGCTCGACGCTGCGGCCCCGTCGAGCTCGGCAGCGGCGAGACCGTCTCCAGCCAGCCGGTCATACAGGCTGCTCACGCCGTCGCGGAAGCCGCTCACGTACTCGAGGGACAGGGGAGCGTCGATTGCATAGAGAATGCGTTCAGGCTCGACCGCCACGATCCGGGAGTCGGCCTCGGCAAGCGCCGCGATCGATCCGCCCTGGCTGGGGTCCGCGGCCACCACGGCCATGCCCAGTTCGGCGAAGACGGTGGCGTCGGCGGACTGCGTCTGGTCGAAATCGATCGCACCCGACTCGAAGTCGCGCGTACTGGCCACGTTGGAGACGCCGGCGACCGATCGCAGCACTTCGTTGGTGGCGCCGGGGTCATCGTGTGCCTCGTCACTGAACACGACGATATAGCGGCCCGTGAACTCCGCCGTCCTATCAGACGCCGTAGCCCTATCTGGGCCGGAATCCGCGCCATCGCCCACGTCGTCAACCATGATCCTCCACCTCAGTTCGTCGCTACATGTGTTCGTGCCCGATACGCACCCCTCGCACGCGAGTACTCCGCCGCCAGGCGGAGTACTGATCGTGGATGGCGCTCTGTGACCTTCCTGGGTACGCTAGTCCCTCGGTGGACTCGGACGCGTTCACCCTCGTCGTTGAAGCGAATCCGCCCGCTCATCGCCGATCGTCCCTTTCGGAGGAGCCGACACGCTGCGTGCCGGCGTGGAGTGCCGCTCCGAGTTTCTGACATCTGGCCGCGGCGGTCTGTGAGAAGCGGCACAAAGTCGGTATCGCGTCGCGCCCTGTCCGGACTCCGCGATCGTGAAGGAGAAGCTCGCGTAGGCGGATGGCGTTGTGCGGGGCGCGGGATGTTGCGACGATCTGGCTCGATGGAACCACGGCTGTGGGTGCTACGACGAGCCGATGCGTGTGTGGTATGTCGGGCCGAGCTGCCGGTGGGCGCAACCGCGTGGTGGGACGCTTGGGCGAAGGCAGTGACGTGCGCGTCGTGTCACGACGAAGGGGCCAGATCGGTGAGCGCGGCGGTGAAACCGGTCGAGTCCGATCGCGGGCAGGCCGGCGCCAGCGCGGCCCGCGAGCGCGAGCGTCGTAAAGGGTCGTCGAGAGACCATGGTTCGTGAGGCGCATCCGCGGACCGCAGTGCTACGGCTGAGCCTGAGCCGTCCGCCGCAGCGCGAGACGGCATTTCGTAGCGGCGAGCTCGGCGAGCTGGCGGTCGGCGGGCTGCTGGACAAGCGCGCAGCGAAGGGGCCGTTGATCGCGCTGCACGATCGCGGCATGCCGCGCCGGCGCGGCAACATCGACCACATCGCCATCGCGCCCACCGGGGTGTACGTGATCGATGCCAAGCAGTACAGCGGCAAGGTCCGTACCGAGGATCTTGGGTTCCGCGGGGTGAGGTTGATGATTGCCGAGCGCGACCGCACGAAGCTGCTCGAAGGCCTGGCTCGCCAGCTCGCCGTTGTTCGGCATGCTCTGGACAGTCACGACCACGCCGACGTGCCGTTGCATGGCGTGCTGTGCTTCACGACCGGAGATCTCCCGCGCTTCAAGGCGCTGGAGATCCAGAAGCACCTGCTGCTGACCCGCAGAGGGCTGGGCAAGCGCCTGGACAGGGACGGCTGCCTGGAGTCGCCGGTGATCGAGCAAGTCGCACACGCCCTTGCCGTCGCGCTGCCGCCCGCGTGAGCGGGGAGCACGACGGACATACGTCGCCAGCTCGCGGGGGCGCGCAGCGCTGCGGAGGGTGTGCAAAGCGTCCTTGCAGAGGACGCAAACGCCGAACCCCCTGCGCGGGCTACGGCCGGTCGCGCGTGGCGACCGCCCGAGCCCGCCACACCTTCCGCGCCGCTGACGCTCGCACGAAGCGCCCGCGCGACGATCCACCGTCCCTCAACGACGCCGTGCGGCCCCCGATCGGCGCCGCGAGGGCCGCCACGCGGGCCGTTCTGGCGGTGGTCGGCGGCCACGCCGCGCGTTATTGTCGCGCCGCCCATGCCGGCCTACAGCTTCCTCACGACGTGGTGCGTCGGCGCGCCGATCCAGGATGCGTGGGATGTCATCTCCGCGAGCGACCGCTACCCCGAGTGGTGGAAGGGCGTACGCAGGGTCACCGAGCTCGAGCCCGGCGGCGAGCACGGCCTCGGCGCGCTGGTGCGCCTGAAGTGGCGCAGCAGGTTGCCCTACTCGGTGCAGTTCGACCTGCGAGTCACGCGCTCCGAGCCGCCGTACCTGCTCGAGGCGTACGCGAGCGGCGAGCTCGCGGGCGTCGGGATCTGGCGGCTGTACGAGAACCCTGCCGGCACCGCGCTCGTCTTCAGCTGGGACGTGTCGACGACGCGCGCCTGGATGAACCGCATGGCGCCGATCGCGCGGCCGGCGTTCGCGTGGAACCACGATTACGTCATGCGCCAGGGCGCCCGCGGGCTGGCCAGAAGACTCGGTGCCGAGCTCGTGGGGTACGCCTGACCCGCATCCTGTCCGTAAGAGCCGGATAAAACCGTTCCCACATTGCTGGACAGGGAGGCACCGCGGCCTCACCATCCAGCGTCAACGCGCCGACGCTTGAATCGAGGGCACCATGGCTGCTGTGCAAACCGCAGGTACAGGCCAAACTGCACGTCCGAACATCTTCGAGCTGACGTACGAGGACACGAAGATCACGTACTCCCCCAGCGCGTTCGGCGGCGCGCCGCGGCTGCACTACGACGGCCCGATGGGCGAGCACAGCTTCTCAGGCGACGAGATCCAGACGTTCAACAGCGCGCGCGGCCTCGAGGTCAGCGTGACGCTCGAACGCTTCTCGCGCCTGCGCCTGATCACGCTGACGGTGTTCCTGCCGGACCTCGAGTTCGAAGACCCGTCGGCCGAGCTGAGCTTCCGCACCGTCGGCATCCACGCGACGCGCCGGCGCGCGATGACGTCAGACGTCGGCGAGATGATGTCCTCCGAGCCGCTCGAGCTCGAGGGCCTCGCACGCAACATCGAGTTTCAGAGCTCGGGCGCGACCGTCCTGCTGTAGCGCCACGGCGCGCTACCAGGTCTGCTGGGCGTCGCAGTGCGGGCACTGCACCGACGTCGAGACGGGCGCGATGAAGACGAAGCCGCAAGAGCAGGAGTAGCAGGCGCGATCGTCCGGTCCGCCGGCGTCGCGCATGCGCCGCTCGGCCGGGTGCATCGGCTTGGGCCGGGGCTCCGGCGTGGGCACGACATGCAGGCGCCGGCCGCTGGGAGGCCGGTGCGGAAATGCGAGTTGTCGGATGCTCTTCGGAGTCATGGGTCTACCGACAAGGACTCCGCGACGCAGCAAAGGTTTCTGTCTTGGCCGGACATTTATCTCGTTGTTGGCGCGCCGCCGGGGGCCGACGACGGGTTGATCTACGCCTGACCCACCGGATCTCGCGGTGCCGGGCCGTCCACGATCTGCGGTGGATCGGGCGCGCCGCGTGACTGCGATACTTGGCGGTCCGTGCCGCCCGCCCGCAAACGCAAGATCCGCCTCGTCGTCTCGCTCAGCGCCGCCGTCGTGCTGGCCTGCGCACTCGTCTTCACGAGCGTCAGCGCATCCAGCGAGGCGGTGACGCCGAGCGAGCTGGCCGGCGCGAAAGCCGGCGCGTCCTACCAGCTCACCGGCAAGGTCGTCGACAGCTCCGTGCGCACGACCAACGGCGGCGTCGACTTCCGCGTGCGCGACCGCAACGGGACGTCGTCGGTGCCCGTCGAGTACAAGGGCGCGATTCCCGATCCGTTCAAGGAGGGTCGCGAGGTGATCGTCACCGTGCGCAAGGAGGGCGCGACCTACGTCGGCGAGCGCGACTCGCTCGTGACGAAATGCCCGTCGAAGTTCACCGAAGACGCCACGCAGCGCAACTCCTGAGGACCTGATGGCCACCGTCGGCCGCGCGCTGCTGATCCTCGCCCTCGCCGTCGCCCTGTACGGGATCGCGGCGTCGATCTACGGCGCGGTGAGGGGTCGCGACGAATGGGTCGCCTCCGGCCGTCGTTCGATCTACGCGATCGCTGCGCTCGTGACCGGCTCGTTCGCGATCCTCGAGGTCGCGTTCCTGCGCTCGGACTTTCAGTTCGCGACCGTCGCAAGCCACTCGTCGACGACGACGCCGACGTTCTACAAAGCCGCCGCGGCGTGGTCCTCGCAGGAGGGCTCGCTGCTGCTGTGGCTCTGGCTGCTGTCGCTGTGGGCGAGCCTCGTGCTGTTCGCCACGCGCCGCCAGCTGCGCCGCGTGGCGCCCTACGCGACCGCCGTCCTGCTCGGCTTCGCGGCGTTCTTCGCCGCCCTGCTCGTCTTCCTCGAGACACCGTTCGCGCTGCTCGCCGCCGTGCCGGCGGAGGGCGCCGGGCTCAACCCGCTGCTGCGCCACCCGAGCATGATGATCCACCCCCCGATGCTCTACTCGGGCTACACGCTGTTCACGATCCCGTTCGCGTTCGCGGTCGGCGCGCTGATCGCGCGACAGGTCGGCGCGGCGGACTGGATCCGCGCGACGCGGCGCTTCGCGCTCGGCGCCTGGTTGTTCCTCGGCATCGGGATCCTGCTCGGCGCGCGCTGGTCGTATGCCGAGCTGGGCTGGGGCGGCTACTGGGCCTGGGATCCGGTCGAGAACGCATCGCTGCTGCCGTGGCTGACCGGCACCGCGTTCATCCACTCGATCATGATCCAGGAGAAGCGCGGGATGCTGAAGATCTGGAACGTGTCGCTCGTCCTCGCGACCGGCACGCTGGCGATCCTCGGCACGTTCCTCGTGCGCTCGGGGATCCTCGACTCGATCCATGCCTTCGGCGCGTCGACGCTCGGCGTGCCGTTCGTCATCCTCATCGCGGTGCTGATCGCGGCCTCGATCGGCCTCGTCGTCTGGCGCCGCGCGGAGCTGCGCTCGGAGAACCGGCTGGACTCGCTGCTGTCGCGCGAGGCGATCTTCCTGCTGAACAACCTCGTCCTGGTCGCGATGGCGTTCGTCGTCTTCTGGGGCACGTTCTGGCCGCTCATCGCGGAGGCGCTGACCGGCACCCGGCGCGCGCTCGGGCCGCCGTGGTTCGACACGTACACGGTGCCGCTTGCGATCGTGCTCGTGCTGCTCAGCGGGGTCGGTCCGGTCATCGCCTGGCGCAAGGCGACGGTGTCCAACGCACGGCGCAACTTCATGCTTCCGGTCCTCGCGGCACTGGCCCTCGGCGCCGTCCTGGCCGCGTTCGGCGCCGCCTCGCGACCGCTCGCGCTGGCGATGTTCGTCTGCGGCGCGTTCGTCGTCGCGAGCGTTGGACAGGAGTTCTGGCGCGGCGTCGGCGTGCGCCGCGCGATGACGGGCGAAAAGCCGCTACGCGCGCTGCGCTCGCTCGTCGCGCGCAACCGGCGTCGCTACGGCGGCTACCTCGTGCACGTGGGGATGGCGCTGCTGTTCGTCGGCGTCGCGGCCTCGACGGCGTTCAACGACGCTCGCGACGTGCGGCTCGCGCCCGGCCAGAGCGTGCGCGCGGGCGACTACGAGTTCACCTACGAGCGGGCGACGTCACGGATCTCAACCCGCGACGGCGGACTGCAGAAGATCTCCTTCGGCGCGGTCGTCGACGTGCGCCGCGACGGCAGACATGTGACGACGCTGCGCCCGGAGCGGGGCTACTACCCGTCGCGCGACCTCAGCGGGCTCGGCCCGGTCGGGCGCTTCTTCGAGGGCGAGGCGACGAGCGAGGTGGGCCTGAAGGCAGGCCTGCGGCGCGACATCTGGACCGCGATGACGCCGGACATCCGCCGGCTGCTGCCGACGATCGAGGAGGGCGACCGCGTGTTCTCGGCCGCGGCCGGGAAGCTTTCGCCCCAGCTCGAGGGACAGGCGCTCGGCGTGGCGCTCGACGGCATCGTCAAGAAGTACCTGGCCGACCGGCCCGAGGCGACGTTCCGTGTCATCACGTCACCGCTCGTGACGTGGATCTGGATCGGCGCGATCGTCGTCTTCCTGGGCGGGCTGATCGCGCTGTGGCCGGGGCCGGACGCCGCTCGCAGACGGGTCGCGGCTCGCTACGCGGCGCGCGTCGCCGAAGATCTTGGGCGCGCGTAGCTGCCGGTTCGTGGACATCGTCGCCCTGCTCGTCATCCTCGCCGTCCTCGGCGCCGTCGTGACGCTCGTCTCCGCGCCGCTGCGCGGCGGCGCCGTCGAGCAGGTGCGCAGCGAGTCCGCCGACCAGGTCGCCGAGCTCGAGGCCGCCAAGGAGGCCAAGTACCGGGAGATCCGCGATGCCGAGCTGGACTGGCGCGGCGGCAAGCTGTCGGAGGAGGACCACCGCGTGCTCGACCGCCAGCTGCGCGCCGAGGCCGTCGAGATCCTCAAGGCGCTCGACGACGCGCGCGGCTGAGGTACCCTGGGCAGATGGAGAACATCCTGTCCGCGGTGCAGGTTCTGCTGGCGATCATCGTGATCTTCCTCGTGCTCATGCACTCGGGCAAGGACGCCGGCCTGTCCGGCGCCTTCGGCGTCGGCACCGGCGCGGGCCCGTTCGGCGGCGGCTCGCTCGTGGAGCGCAACCTGAACCGCTGGACGATCGGCTTCTCGCTCGCGTTCGTCGTGAACACGGTCATCCTGCTGAAGATCTAGGTCGTCGCCCCCGTCACGCGCAAGCCGTCCGCGCGCAGGGCCGGGCAGACCACGCCGTGCGCGAAGCGGCGACCGTAGAACTCACCCTCGCTGACGAGCCGCTGGGCGCTCGTCAGCGCCTGCGTCGAGTCGAGCAGGCGCAGCACGGAGTCCGTGAATCGCACGTCGCGCAGCGGCCGCGTGATCGCGCCGTCCTCGATGAGGAACGTGCCCTCGCGCGTCATCCCGGTCAGCAGGGTCTCCTTCTCGCGCACGGGGTTGACGTACCACAGCCGCGTCACGTAGATCCCGCGCTCGACCGGCGCCGCGAGTTCTCCGACGTCGGCCGCGTCGCCGCCGCTCAGCACGAGGTTCGTGGGGGCCGGCCCGTACGGCGAGCCGCCGGGCTGCGTGGCGTGGCCGCTGGAGCGGGCCGGCCCGCCGGCGAGGGCGGCCGACCGGCGGTCGTGCACGACGGCCTGCGCGACACCGTCGGCGATCAGCGCCAGCGGCGCCTTCACGACGCCCTCGCCGTCGAAGCCGCGCTGCAGCGTGCGCGGCGAGCCGGGCACGTCGGCGAGGTCGATCGCCGGCGCGGCGACGCGCGTACCGAGCCGGCCGCTGAGCGCGCCACGGCCCTCGACGTGCGTCAGTCCGTTCAGCGCCAGCCGGCCGAGGAACTCGAGCAACACGCCGACCGCCTCGGGCTCGAGCACGACCGGATAGGCGCCCGGCCCCAGCTCGGCGAGCGGTTCGCCGCTGATCTTCAGCGCCGCGCGACGGGCCACCGCGGAGGGATCGATGCCCGCGGCGGCCGGCGCCGTCGCCGAGGCGAAGCCGCTGCGCCCGCCGGCGTCGCGCGCTACGACCTTCATGAACGTGTCGGTCAGCTCCTCGTCGAGCCGGACCCCGGCCGTCGACGCGATCGCGGTCCGCACGGCGCCGGCGCTCCAGGTGCCGAACGCCTCGAGCCCGTGCTCGGCGGCGACGGCGAACACGGCGCGCAGCGCGGCGCCCGCGTGCGCCGGATGCAGGCACGCGGTGTCGGCATCGAAGCCGCTGTGGCCGGGCGGGTCGGCGGGCTCGGCGAGCCCGGGGTACGTGCCCGGTCCCGAGCGCGCGGCAGCGCGCGCCGCGGCGTCGGCTCGGCGGGCGCTGTCGCGCAGGGCGTCGTCGTCGAGCCGGTTCGTCGATGTCAGCGCCGTGTGGCCGTCGCGCACCACGAGGATCTCGACGGACGTGTCGTCGACCGCGGTCGCCTGCGTCGGGACCGAGCGCGCGAAGCGTGACATGAGCGAGCGCTCGCGCACGACGGTGACCTGGAACTCGCCCGCGCCGGCGAGCGCGAGCGCGCGTTCGGCGATCTCGAGCGGGCCTTCGCCCGCGGCCTCCCTCACGCCACGCCGACCTGCACGTCGCGAAAGCGCGCGGGCGCGGTGCCGTGCGACACGCGCATGAGCTGTCCGGGCTCGCCCTTGCCGCAGTTGCCAAGGCCCCACACGCGCCACTCGGACGCCGAGCAGACCGCGTCGAGGCCGCTCCAGAAGCGCGGCGTGACACCGGCATAGGAGGGATTTCGCAGCAGCCGCCCGAGCTCACCGCCGCGGATCTCGCGCGCGACCTCGGTGGCGAACTGGAAGTGCAGGCGGCGGTCGTCGATCGACCACGAGCGGTTCGTCTCCAGGTACAGCCCGTCGTCGGTGTCGGCGACGAGCTCGGCGAGCGTGCCGGCGGCGCCGGGCTCGATCGAGACGTTCGTCATCCGCACGATCGGCTGGCGTGCGAAGCCGTCGGCACGCGCGCAGCCGCCAGAGCGATCGAGGCCGATCGCTGCCGCCGAGCCGCGGTCCGACAGCGTCGCGCGCAGCACGCCGCCCTCGATCAGCGCGATCCGTCTCGCGGCGACGCCCTCGTCGTCCCAGCCGAAGGTTCCCAGGCCGCCGGCGAGCGTCGCGTCGGCGGTGATGTTCAGCCGCTCCGAGCCGTAGCGCAGGGCGCCGAGGTCAGCCGGCGAGACCCAGCTCGTGCCGGCGTAGGAGGCCTCCATGAGCAGCATCCGGTCGAGTTCGAGGGCATGCCCGATCGACTCGTGGATCTGCAGCGCGAGCTGGTCGCCGCCGAGGATCACGGTCGCCCGGCCGGGCGGGCAGGCCGGCGCGCTGAGCAGCTCCAGCGCCTCGGCGGCCACGCCCGGCGCGTTGGCGACGAGATCGAAGCCGAGCACGTGCTCCCAGCCCGCGTACGCGGCCGAGCCGCCGTGCGCGCTGGGGTAGGAGCGCACCTGCAGCTCGTCGCCGTCGACGGCGATCACCGCGACTGCGCCGCCGCACTCCACGCGCTGCTGCGTGCAGGCGGCGCCCTCGGTCGACGCGAACGCCGTCCGCACGCGGCGGCTGGCGCAGGCGGCGTCGGAGCGCACGATCCGCGGGTCGCCGCGCAGCGCCGCCTCGGCGGCGAACAGCAGCTCGAGCTTGTCCTCCAGCGAGACGTCGAACGGATCCTGCTCGTAGGCGCACGACCAGTGCCCGCGCGCGGGCGCGACCGCCGTGAGCGGGCCCGCCGGCGCAGCGGGCTGGCTCTCGGCGATCGCGAGCGCCCGGGCGAGCGCGTGCTCGATGCCGCTGCGCGCCACCTCCCGCGTCGCCGCGAAGCCCCAGCCGCCGCCGGCCCGAACGCGTACGCCGACCCCGTCTGCGGACGTGCTGTCGACATGGTCGACGCGGCCGTTGCGGACGAGCAGGTCCTCCTCGTCGGTGGCGACGTGGCGCGCCTCGGCGTAGGAGCAGCGCGCCGGAGCGCTCGCCAGGACCTCCGTCAGCAGATCGAGCATCGCGGCAGTATGCCCGCTGCCGGCGCGCCTGTTCACACGATGCTCCGGGCTACCGTCCGTTTGACGCGGCGGCGGTCATCGCCGCATACGTCGTCTCGACGGTGGCGCGCACCCGCGCGATGTCGGCGTCGGTCACCGGTCCGCCGGACTCCGCGCTCGCCCGTAGGCCCTCGCAGGCCCGCGCGAGCGCCGTCGCACCGAGCGCGAGCCCGCCGCCGGCCGTGCGATGGGCGAGCTCGCCGATCCCCGCGCGGTCGTCGCGCGCCAACGCCCCGGCGATCGCGTCGAGCGCAGCCGCGCTTTCGGCACGCCACTCCGCGATCACGTCGCGCAGCTCCTCGTCGTCGAAGAGGTCGGCGAAGTCGTCGAACGCCGCGCGGTCGAGGACCGGGGTCGTGTCCCTGCCCATCGCCTGATTGTGCGCTCACGACGCCGTTGCGTACAGGGCGCGCAGCTCGTCGCGATCCGGCCGGGGCGGGATCAGGTCCAGTTCGGAGCGCTCCGCGGCAGCGGCGGCGCACATGTCGAGCGTCGCCGCGTCGATGCCGAGCGCGTCCAGGCTGGACGCATGCGCGCGGCGCGCGAGCTCGGTCGCGAGCCCGACGAGGTCGCCGGCGCCCGGCGCGCCACGACGTTCGAGTGCGACGAGCGTATGCGGCAACATCACCGCGTTGGCCTGTCCGTGGCCGACGCCGGCGAGGCGCGCGAGCGTTTGCGACAGGACGTGGTGCAGCCCGTAGCCGGCGCTGTCGATCGTGTAGCCCGACAGCAGCGCGGCGAGGGCGAGCGTGTCGCGGTCGGGCGCGTCGCCGCGCGCGTACGCCGCGCCGATGAGCCGCGCGGCCTCGCGGCCGGTGAGCGCCGCAACCGGATTGGCCCGCAGCGTCGCGGGACCCTCCGCGGCGTGCGCGAGCGCGTTCGCGGCGCTGGCGGCGAGCTCGACCTCCGGCTGCGAGGCGCTCAGCGCCGGATCGTTGACGACGCGCGCGGGGCGCACGCCGGGCAGTGAGCCGTCGGCGCCGGCAGCGCGCCGGTGCACGGCGGTCATCTCGGCCGCGCTCAGCGTCGTCGGCACGGCCGCGACGAGCGGTCGCTCGCCCGGCGCACGTGCGGCCGCCAGCGCCTTGGCGGTGTCGATGACCCGTCCGCCGCCGAGCGCGACGATCAGCTCGCCGGGGTCGACCGTGGCGAGCAGCGCGCCCGCGATCTCGTCGACGCGACCCGGCGCGACCTCGTGCACGGCGCTTGCGCGGTCGGCGAGCGCGGGCGCCAGCGCGAGCGCGCGCGGCGTCGACAGCAGCGTGTAGCCGTCGCCGAGCGCGGGCAGCGCGGCAGCGAGCGCCTCGCGCCCGAAGTGGATCGTGCGCTCGCCGTCCTGCCAGGTGAAGCTCGCCGCGCCGATCGCGGTATCTCATCACGGCCGGCGCGCCATGCCGACCGGCCGAGTGGGTCAGGCGGGCTGCGGACCGCGACTGCGCCGATCGGACGGTCCGGCCGCAACACCCGCGAGCAGGTCGCAGATCTCGCGCCGTGGTGTCGTCTTGTCGCGCTGGTGGTCCATGCCGCACGCGCGGGCGCGGGCGGCCACGTCGTCGGTCAGAAACGCGCTGACGAGCACGAACCGGGGGCGGTGCGGCGGCGGGTCGGCCTGGACGCGACAGCAGACCTCGACGCCGTCGAGCGCGGGCATCTGCAGGTCCAGCAGCGCGACGTCGGGTTGCAAGCTCGCGGATCGCAGCGAGCGCGGCCGCGCCGTCGGCGACCTCGGCGACAAGGGCCAGGCGCGCGTCGGACTCGATCGCGCGGCGCATCCCGCGCCGGTAGACGTCGCTGTCGTCGGCGAGCACGACCGTGACGACGTCGCGGCCGGACTCGCGCGCGATCAGCCGCACATCATCCATGCAGACCCAACGGCTGATGACCCCCCAAACGTGCGTGCGAACGCACGGGGTCGAGAATATCCTCCCGCGCCGTAGCAGTGCTCGACTTTGGCCGTTTCATAGGCTGGCGGCTGCCCATGCTTGCTGGACCTGTGTGATTTGTGCTGGTGTGGGCTGGCTGCCCTGTCCTGGGTGATATTGGGCCGCGATGGTGACGCGGC